>Ga0302347_1000651_pt1 | contig 50902 bp, 39 predicted proteins | sample PhyWR1_FD_202178 | JGI IMG/M metagenome (GOLD analysis project Ga0302347, IMG submission 202178) | Leaf surface microbial communities from wheat plants in UC Gill Tract Community Farm, Albany, California, United States - DLSL W.R1 (v2)... | ecosystem: Host-associated > Plants > Phyllosphere >... | reverse complement strand
TTACCTACAATATTGCCGGTGCGCTCTCCATACTGGCCTGCGTTACAACAGTAAAGATGGTACTCGAAAAATTTAAATCTAAGCAAACCGATAAAGTCGCTTTTATAGCGCTTCTGTTTTTCAGCTTTTTTTCTATCGTCATTCTGGTGGGCGGGCTGGTGAAAGGCGTAAAAGATATTTTGTGATGCTAACGCGGGATCGTGATATTGCATAAAATAGCATTCGTGATGCAAGACCCCCTGATTAAATAACCCGCCAGCGAGGCGGGTTCAGATTTACTTCGGGATCACGTTCTGTTCTTTCAGCTTATCAAACAGCCGAGTAAACGAATCGAGCGTCGAGCGGTAGCCGGTAAAGCCGGCTTTGCGGCTTTTACTCATATCCGTAAAGGCTTCCATCGGGCGACCCAAATCAGCGTCTGTATGCCACCACGATGCCAGTTTCGTAATGTCCGCTTCACGCAACTGATGGCGTTCTGCCACCTCGCGCCAGATATCGGCTGCCTCCTGCATCCGCCCGTCCAGCGGCATCATCTGCGCCGGATAATCTGCGGCTTCAACACCAAAATACGCCGCCAGCTGCGGCCACAACCAGTTCCAGCGGAACACATCACCGTTCACTGCGTTGAAGTCCTCATTGGCGGCATTCTCAGAGGTTGCCGCCCACAGCAGTTGCTCTGCCAGCAGACCCGCATCGGTCATGTCGACCAGGCCGTTCCACTGTTCAGGCGAACCGGGGAAGATAAAAGGCCAGCCTTTTTCACGACACAACGTCGCGTAGACCGCCAGCGTCTGACCCATGTTCATCGCGTTACCGATGGCGTAACCAATAATGGTGTGCGGACGGTGCACGCTCCACCGGTAGCCGTATTTTTCTGCACCGGCGAAAAGCTCGTCTTCCTGCGCATAGTAGAAGTTATCGACGGGTTGACGCCCCTGTTCTTCACGAAATGGGGTCACCGGAACCGCGCCTTTCCCGTAAGCTTCAAACGGACCCAGGTAGTGCTTCAGACCGGTCACCAGCGCAACATGCGCACCCTGTAGCCGTTCGCCCAGCGCGTCGATGACGTTGCGCACCATTGCGCCATTAACGCGAATGTTCTCTTTTTCATTTTCCTGACGTGCCCAGACGCTAAAGAAGACCGCATCCGGTTTTTCTGCCGACAGCGCCTCGCGTACTGCATCAGCGTCGGTCAGATCGGCAGTCAGGCTGCGGCAATTTTCTGGTACAGCTCCGCGACCGCGGGACAATCCGGTTACCTGCCAGCCTTCATGCTGTAATTTTTCGGCCAGTGCGCGTCCAATAACGCCGCTAATGCCGACAATCAGTGCTTGTTTTTGCATGGTTGTTCTCCTTAATTTGCGATGCTCATTAGATTAGTAGAGAATTAAATTCTTATCTCAGCTATAAATTCATGACATTTTCAACTTAAGTTCATCAATCATGCGCGACCAGCGACTTAAAGATATTGTGCCTTTCGTAGTAAGCGTAGAAAGCGGCAGCTTTACCGCAGCGGCAGAACGCCTGCACGTCACCAGTTCCGCGGTGAGTAAAAGTCTGGCACGGCTCGAGGACAGGCTGGGATCGCGCCTGCTGGAACGCACGACGCGCACGTTGAAACTCACCGATGCAGGAAAGGCGTATTACCAGACCTGCCTGCGCATTATGGAAGAACTGGCAGAAGCTGAAGCGATATTAACGGCGCAGCGTACTATTCCTTCAGGGCGGCTGCGGCTGGCGGTACCCAGTACTTACGGACGGCTGGGCGTTATGCCGCTGCTGATTCCTTTTTGCCAGCAGCATCCTGATGTTGAACTTAGCGTCACGTTCTCCGACCGTTTTATTGATTTGTTCGACGAGGGGATTGATGTGGCGGTGCGAATTGGCGGGTCGGTCGATCTGCCTGTATCGCTCGGCAGTCGGCATCTGGGGCGCGAGCGGATGGTATTTTGTGCCTCTCCTGACTATCTTGCGCGCGCCGGGCGTCCAACCAGTGAACGTGAACTGTTGCAGCATCGGGCTATTGGCTATGAACGTGCCGACGGTAGTACTAAACCCTGGCTGTTTCATACTCCGGATGGCCACCCCAACTGGCGAAATATGTCGTATTCGATGGCACTGGGCGATGTTGATGCCCAGGTACAGGCGCTCTGCGGTGGGCTTGGCGTGGCGCAGATGCCGTCGTGGCTCATCCGCGATCCCCTCGCCCGCGGCGAGCTGGAAATTATTTTGCCGGAGCAGCAACCGGACGGACTGCCGCTCTCGTTGGTCTGGCCGCGCCGTAAACAATTGCTGCCCAAAGTTGATTCGTTATTGACAGCGCTGGCAGCGTTAGCGATCGGCGAATAATAAGTTCGCTATCTTTTTTAATTGTTACAATTTTGTTTCAAGTGAGATCTCAGTCACAGCCATTTTTTGCAAAAAAGCTAAAATATACAAGCTTATATAACGACAAAATGCTAAGGGCTATTATGAAAAGAGTATTATTACCACTGGGACTTTCTTTATTATCCTTTAACGTTTTCGCATTGTCTGCACCAGGCGATGATGTAACCACCAAACCTGACTTATATTATCTGAAAAATGAGCAGGCGATTAATAGCCTGGCGCTGTTACCGCCTCCGCCGGAAGCAGGCAGCATTCAGTTTTTAAATGACCAGGCGATGTACGAAAAAGGCCGTCTGCTGCGCAATACCGAGCGCGGTAAACAGGCTGCGGCCGATGCCGATCTGGCGGCAGGCGGTGTGGCTAACGCATTTTCAGAAGCGTTCGGCCATCCTATTACACAGAAAGATTCGCCTGAAATTTATAAACTTTTAACCAATATGATTGAAGATGCGGGTGACCTGGCAACCCGTGGCGCAAAAGAGAAATATATGCGCATCAGGCCGTTCGCATTTTATGGCGTGCCGACCTGTAATACCAAAGATCAGGAAAAACTGTCCACTAACGGCTCGTATCCATCAGGACACACCTCTATTGGCTGGGCAACTGCGCTGGTACTGACGGAAATCAATCCGTCCGATCAGGATAAGATCCTGAAGCGGGGTTACGAATTAGGTCAGAGCCGGGTGATTTGCGGCTATCACTGGCAGAGCGATGTCGATGCGGCGCGTATTGTCGGCTCGGCCGTAGTAGCAACGCTGCACTCTAACCCGCAGTTCACACAGCAGCTTGAAAAAGCAAAACAAGAATTTACCGGGCTGGAAAAACAGTAATCACGAATCATAAACCGGGCGGCAGCCCGGTTTACTATTACGTGCGTTATGCTTTCTCGTTATTCGCGATGATCCATTCCACCAGTTGATGAATATTCGCGCTGTGCGAGCCTTTTAATAACAGCGTATCGCCATGTTGCAACAGGCTAAATAACTCCGTCCGAATGTCTGCGACCGCAGAAAAATAGCGCCCTTTTTTAACGTCATCAAGCGCCTGCCAGCATCCGGCATACTGTTCGCCAATAAGATAAACCTTGTCGATATGGCTGCGATTAATGATATCGGCCAGCGCAGTATGATAACTTAGCGCATCGGTGCCTAAATCAGCCATTTCACCTAATATCGCGATTTTGCGCGTGGCCGTTTGTTTACTATCCAGATTTGCCAGCGCCGCGTTCATTGAGCCGGGATTGGCATTGTAGGCATCGTCAATCAGGGTAAATCTGCGACCTTCTGCCTTTACCACTATCTCTCGCCCCCGACCGGCCAGGGGGGTAAACGCCGTCACTTTGCCGATCGCCGGCGCCAGCGGATAGCCCAGCGCGGCGACAGCAGTCAGTACGGCCAGGCTATTGATTGCCATATGCTCACCGCTGGCGGACAGTGTGTACGCTACCTGCTGACCGTCAATATCGGCAATGACCTGACGGGTCACGGGATCGTAGTGCCGTAACTGACTGTCGCTCTGCGGATGACGACCGTAGGTCACAATTGTAAGCTTACGTCGCAGCGCCTCTTCCTGCACCGTCTCCCACTCCAGCATATCCCGGTTAAGAACGGCCGTATCACCAGCCGCCATCCCCCAGAAAATAGCGCTTTTGGTGCGCGCAATATCACGCAGCGTATGCTTTTCACCGAGATGCGCAGGCTGAATATTGGTAAAAATTGCTATTTTGGGACGCGCCATGCGTGAACTGATGCCCATACGCCCAATCGCCATTTCAATCACTACGTTCGGCGTATCCCACGGAACAGACGCCAGGTTCCACGCCACGCCGCGTGGAAGATTGGCCGTCAACCGACTTTGCCCCACCGCACCCCATGCGGAAAGTGCGGACGCCAGCATCGCCACGCAGGTCGTTTTACCTGCGCTGCCGGTCACGCCAATAACGTTACCACTCATCTTATTACGCGCGTAGCGGCCCATCGCCAGCAGGGCTTCCGTACCATCAGCGACCTGAAGAAGGGGGAGGTGATCGAAATGAGGAAGTTGTGGATCGGCGGTAATGATGCAGGACGGTGGCATGGGCATTCTGGCGACCACGCTTGCCAGCATTCCGCAGTTATCGGTAGCGGAACGCACCAGCGCCATATTACCGGGCTGGATGGCAGGGGCAAAAATGGATACTCCCGTTGCAGCCCAGCCTTCAGGAGGCTGACGGACCCAGGTACCGGATGTCGCCTGCACGACGTCGCTGGCAGACCAGAAAGCCAGCGGCATTCCGTTCCCGTTCATTATATCGCCTTCGCTCATGGCCCATCCTCTTTACTGACGTCCTGACATCGCATTATTTTTGCGACAGAATAACGCCTTCTGCCAGCGCTGGCGATGATCTGTAGCGGCGTATAGTGTTGGCAGTCATATTTCAATATATCAATGTATGTTATAACTCCCGGCAAATCAGACGGTTTATACAGGATGCCTGGAGACAACATGTCACTAAGTCATTTACTGGCGCGTATTCGCCCGGCCGCAGAGCAACTGGACGTCCCCGCCCTTCCAGCGCCTTATCCGGGGCAGGTCATTTTTTTCAGTATCAGTGATGGCAACGCGCGGGCACATACCTATATTGCCTGCGGCATGACCTTTGACCTGGCCTGGCAAAACGGCGCGCAGGCGCTTCAACGCTGGCAGAAGCGGCAGACCAGCGAGCCGCGTTGGCTACGTGTCGACCGCGTTAACAGTATTCAACCGCTGAGCTGGGAGTCGCTGCAAAATAAGCTCAGTAAAACCAAACGGAACTATTTTCGCTTTGGATTAAGCTTTGATCCCGGCTTTACCCACGCCATTCTGGAGCAGGAAATTGCCGCTGGTGCGCTGATGTATCAGGGAACTGTCGGTGTGGCGACACCGAACGCCGTCAACCTGTCTTCATTTTCCCGTCGGCGTTTTAACCATGAATTACACTGGCCGAATGACCCGACGCAGTTACTCTGGCGCTTCACGACCCGGGCAGTATTCAGTGATGGCACAGCTACCTGGCCAATTGAATTTGCGGGTAAAAACTCAGGCTATCGTCAGCTTGTCGACTGGCAGAACAGCGCGCCGGAAGATATGATCCATAGCAGCACGGACTACCTGGCCCGTCAGGTAAAAGCCTCAGGGCGCTACGATTACGGCTGGTTCCCCTGTTTTGATCGCCCTATTCCGACCTATAACACACTTCGTCATGCCAGTTCGACGTACGCCCTGCTGGAAGGCTGGGAGGAAACCGGCGATCCTGCGCACCTTGCCGCCATTACGCGCGCGCTGGACGATCTCTCTACGCGGTTAATTAAGACCTGGACGTTGCCGGACGGCAGCGAGGCTGATTTTCTGGTGGATACCGGCGATGAAATCAAACTGGGCGGCAACGCCGTCACCATTCTGGCGATGGCGAAATATACCGAACTGACCGGTGACACGCGTTTTTTGCCGCAGATGAATCGCCTGGCAAACGGTATCGGCTTTATGCAAAACCCGACGACCGGCGGCTTTGTTCATGTCCTTAATGCGGCCGACCTGTCGCTTAAAGCCGAGCAGCGCATTATTTATTATGACGGAGAAGCCGCCTTTGCGCTTATGCGCCTTTATGGACTGACTCATGAGCCTCGCTGGCTGGCCACGGTTGAGCGAGCGGTAGATTATTTTATTGTGCAAAAACACTGGCGGGCGCACGACCACTGGCTGAGCTACTGTATTAACGAGCTGACCCTTTACCGCCCGCTGGAGCGTTATTATCAATTCGGTCTGGATAACGTTCGCGATCATCTTGATTTTGTTCGTCAGCGTATTACCACTTATCCCACGCTGCTGGAATTAATGATGGCAGCCTCGCAGATGATTACGCGTCTGGCTGATTCAGAACATAAGTATTTACTGGCGGGATTTCCACTGACGGATTTTTACGAGGCTCTGGAAATACGTGCTCGCTATCTGGCAAACGGCTTTTTTTGGCCAGAGCTGGCCATGTTTTTTAAAAATCCGGCGCGCATTGTCGGCAGTTTTTTTATTCGCCATCATAGCTATCGCGTCAGAATAGATGATGTTGAACATTATCTTTCGGGCTACGTCGCGTATAACAAATATCGACGGCGCGGTTCGCCTTCATTGAAGGATGAGGCATAGCCAGACTATACTCGCTGACTCACCCGCCCAGAAACAGATCGATGAGCCAATGCCGTACTGGTATTCACCCTGTATCTTTCCGGAAACGATGGTTATCGTTCTGGCTACTGGCGCTGCTTGCGATTCCTTGCGGGCTGGGTGCAGGATGGGACTTTAATGCGATTACTATTCGCACCCGCGATCTTTATGGTCCGATCTCTCCGGCAGCCCAGCAGCGTATCAATGAATGGGCCGCGCTGTTAAAAAATCCGCCGCCCGCCAGCGTACAGCAGAAATTAATGCTGGTTAATCAGTTCTTTAATTCGCGAATGAATTTTCGCGACGATAGTGTAGTCTGGCACCAGCAGGATTATTGGGCCACACCCATTGAGTTTTTACGTAAAGGCGCAGGAGATTGTGAGGATTACGCAATCGCAAAATATTTCACATTACGTGAAATGGGGATCCCTGCTAACCAGCTACGTATTACTTATGTTAAAGCGTTAGAGCTAAATCAGGCACATATGGTCGTCACCTGGTATTCAACACCGGAGGCGATCCCGCTGGTGCTTGATAACCTGAAAACGGCTATTTTACCCGCCACCCAGCGAACCGATCTCCTGCCCGTTTATGCATTTAACGGTGAAGGATTATGGCTTCCACAGGCCGGGGGAAATAAACGTGTCGGTGATAGCAAACGCCTTTCCCGCTGGCAGGATCTTCTCACCAAAATGCGTGCAGAAGGATTTGAAATTAATGAATAGGAAGTAGCCATGTCCCTGTATAAACAGCTACTGATTGGCATATGTTTATTTACGTTTATTCTTTTCTGCGGCAACTTCGTGGTGTCGCTGGAAAGTTCACGTGAACAATATCGTAATCAGCTTAGCGCTCACGCGCAGGACGCTGCCACCGCGCTGGGGTTATCGTTAACCTCACATATCGACGATCCGACGATGACCGAGCTGATGGTTAACTCCATTTTTGACAGCGGCTATTTCTACAGTATTCGGGTCATGGATATTAAAACTGGCAAGCCGCTGATTGAGCGCAGCGATACGCCACAAAATACGCACGTTCCGACATGGTTTGTGAAAGTAGTGGCGCTGAATCCAGGAATGGGCGACGCCATTGTAATGCGCGGCTGGAGTCAGGCGGCCCGCGTTGAAGTCGTCAGCCATCCGATGTTCGCTCTGGCGCGGCTGTGGGACAGCACGATTGCCAGTTTTCTATGGCTGGTGGGTTGTAGCGTGCTATGCGTACTGGGCATGACGGTACTTCTGCGCCGTCGCCTGCGCCCTCTTAACTATATTGTCGAACAGGCGATGGCCATCAGCCGCCGCGAGTTTCTTAACCTGCCTGCCCTGCCTAAAACGCCCGAACTGCGCCGGGTCGTTGTCGCCACCAATATGATGGTAACCCAGCTTAAAGCGCTGTTTCGTGAACAGGCTCAGCGCACCGAGATCCTGCGCGAGGAAGCCTATCACGACCCACTTACGGGTCTCAGCAATCGTCGGGCTTTTGATATTCACTTGCAGGCCCGACTCAGCGATGAAGAAAAAGCGTCCGGACATCTCATTCTTCTTCGCGTTCAGGATCTAATGGGTCTGAACCAGCGGATGGGCGGTGCGCAGACCGACGAACTTTTACAGGCTATTGCGCGCATTATGCTGGAGATCCAGCAGCGATTCTTTCACGGTGACAATCTGCTGGCCCGCGTACGAGGAGGCGAATTTGCCCTTATCGCGCCCGACATTTTGCCGCAGGAGATGGAGTCGCTGGTTACCATGTTAAGTACGCAGCTTAAAGCTCTACATGCCACTGGCTTAAGCGACATTACGCCCGTTGCGCATTTTGCCCAGGTGCCTTTTCACTACGGTGATACACCCCAGGCGGTACTTTCCCAGGCCGATCAGGCGCTGGCGATGGCTGAAACAGAGATGCGTTATTTCACGACGCAGCGCGGCGAACCGCTGGGGAAAGAGCGCGAAGAGGGTCACCATGTATGGCATACGCGCCTGACCTCCGTATTACAGAATGAGGCGTTCGAACTTTTCTCCCAGCCCGTGTACGAGTGTAATCATCAGCACATTATCATCCATCATAAGATCCTCGCGCGCATTAAAACGTCAGAGGGCGAGATGATTACTGCTGGTCGGTTTATGCCGTGGATACACCGTCTGGCACTGGGCCGTCGTATGGATCTGGTGATGCTAAAACAGACGTTACGTGAAATGGCGAACAACGATCGTCATCTGGCGCTCAGTATTAGCGGCGAAAGCGTGGCGGACGATGCGAGCCTGAACGCGCTCTTGCATCCGCTTAAACAGGCTCCGCAGCTGGCGGCTCGCCTGACTCTCGAGCTGGACGAAAACGAGCTGCCGGACCCCGAGCGCGTTAACATTCTGATGAAAAAATTGCGGGAGACCGGCTGTCGGCTGGGCATCCAGCATTTTGGCGGTCGCTTCCACCTGATCGGCAACCTGCCGCAGTGGGGGCTGGCGTGGATCAAAGTTGACGGAAGCTATATCCGTAACATGGATACCGAAGCAGACAAAAAACTGTTTATTGAAGCCATTTACTGGGCGACCCGTCAGATTAACCTGCCGCTGATTGCCGAACGTGTAGAAACGGAAGGCGAACTTATTGTGCTGGAGAAAATTGGTCTCTACGGTGCAATGGGCCGTTATTTCGGTGATGCCAGTACCCTAACCCGCTAATCAAGGAGATTGACCATGCACTATATCAAGCGTGATATCGAGGGACGTGTTACTCAGGTTGAAGACGAACCGTTTGCCGGGATGACGGAGCAGAGCAGCGACCTGACGCCTGAGCTCGGACAATGGTACAAAAAGCAGGAAGCCAGAGCGGCAACGCTATTACAACTGCGTCAGAGCGATCTGGAAATGGTTCGTGTTCTGGAAGATTTGATTGAAGTGCTGATGAGCAAAGGCACTATCAGCATTACCGATCTTCCTCCTGCCGCCCAGACGAAGCTGATTCATCGTGCGCAGGCACGTCGAACCCTGAGCGGGCTGGAAGGGCTTATTGCGGATGAAGATGATGGTATAATTTAGCACTACTACATTCTTCCTGGTCTGTGCAGGGGCGGGAAATGGCTTAGCCCCAGGAATTTCTTTACCTTGCCAGCTAAAAATTAACAATCACTTTTTTATCTTTTTTTATAAAAATCCCTTCTCACTAGTTACTTATCCAAAACTTTATCTACGTCAAAATAAATTCGTTACCACGGTGTTACTTTTCATGGAAAGGCATTAAAAGATTAGCCATGCTTAATTATGGGACATTTGGTATGATGCGCTCAAAAACCAATCAAGTGACTGATGAACGGCAGGCCATAGAGGAAAGCAGATGAGCAGCGTGGCGGGGATTATCAAATCCGTAATCGGACAAGTATTCGCAATCGCTCCTGACGGGAGCAAGCGCTTACTCGTCGAAGGTGACCAGCTTCTTGATGGCGAGCGTGTAGATACCGGCATGTCTGGTGCCGTCAGCATTAGTCTGGACGGAGGAAAAATCCTCGATCTCGGTCGCGATACGCTTTGGGATGGAAAAGCCATCGCTACGCATGACGTTACCGATCAGCAAGCCGAGGTTGCCGCCCTCCAGCAGGCTATCGCTAACGGCCAGGACCCGACACAAACACTTGAAGCCACGGCAGCAGGCCCGCAAACCGATGCTAACGTTGCCCTCACCGGCGCAAGCGGCGGCGGCGCGCATACTCACGTGGTTCTCGACCTTACCGCTGAGATCCTCAATCCTACCGCGGGTTATCCTACCGTCGGCCTTGATTTCCCTGATGGTACACCGCCGGAACAACTTACGATTCTGGACGTTGACGATGCGGATTCTGACTCAGACGCTGATGCTGACTCAGACGCCGATGCGGATGCGGATTCTGACTCAGATGCTGACGCTGATTCAGATGCCGACGCCGATGCAGACGCAGACGCCGATGCTGACTCAGATGCAGATTCTGACGCGGATGCCGATGCTGATTCAGACGCCGATGCGGATGCGGATGCGGATGCAGATGCAGATGCAGATGCAGATTCTGACTCAGATGCTGACTCAGATGCAGATGCTGATGCTGATGCTGACTCAGACGCAGATTCTGACTCAGATTCCGACGCAGACGCGGACGCTGACGCTGATGCAGACGCCGATGCAGATGCCGATGCGGATGCGGACGCAGACGCCGACGCGGATGCCGACGCCGATTCTGACTCAGACGCTGATGCGGATGCAGATGCAGACGCGGACGCCGATGCAGACGCAGATGCCGATGCGGATGCGGACGCAGACGCCGACGCGGATGCCGACGCCGATTCTGACTCAGACGCTGATGCCGACGCGGATGCGGATGCGGATGCGGATGCGGATGCCGATTCTGATGCAGACGCAGACGCAGACGCAGACGCAGATTCTGACTCAGATGCGGATGCAGATGCAGACTCAGACGCCGATGCCGATTCTGACTCAGATGCCGATGCAGACGCCGATGCCGATGCTGATTCGGACGCAGATTCTGACGCGGATGCTGATGCGGACGCTGACTCAGACGCAGATGCCGATGCGGACGCTGACTCAGATTCTGACTCAGACGCCGATGCCGACTCAGACGCTGATGCGGATGCCGATGCCGATGCCGATGCCGATTCTGACTCAGACGCCGATGCTGATGCTGATGCTGATGCTGATGCTGATTCTGACGCGGACGCGGACGCGGACGCGGACGCGGACGCAGATTCTGACGCCGACGCCGATGCGGACGCTGACTCAGATTCTGACGCAGACGCGGACGCTGATGCAGACGCCGATGCGGATGCGGATGCTGACTCAGATTCTGACTCAGACGCTGATGCTGATTCTGACGCAGATTCTGACGCGGACGCTGATGCTGATTCTGACGCAGATTCTGACGCGGACGCTGATGCAGACGCCGATGCGGATGCTGATGCTGACTCAGATTCTGACTCAGACGCAGATGCCGATGCCGATTCGGACGCCGATGCAGATGCTGATGCTGACGCTGACGCTGATTCAGACGCAGACGCCGATGCTGATGCTGATTCGGACGCGGACGCTGATGCAGACGCCGATGCCGATGCTGATTCGGACGCCGATTCTGATGCTGATGCGGACGCTGACTCCGACGCGGACGCAGATGCAGATGCTGACTCAGACGCAGATTCTGATGCCGACGCAGATGCAGATGCTGATGCTGATTCGGACGCGGACGCCGATGCGGATGCTGATGCTGATTCGGACGCGGACGCAGATGCAGATGCAGATGCTGACTCAGACGCAGATTCTGATGCCGACGCAGATGCAGATGCTGACGCGGACGCTGATGCTGACTCAGATTCAGACGCCGATGCGGATGCGGATGCCGACGCAGATGCAGATTCTGACGCAGACGCCGATGCGGATGCTGATGCTGATTCGGACGCGGACGCCGATGCGGATGCTGATGCTGATTCGGACGCGGACGCCGATGCAGATTCTGACGCAGATTCTGACGCGGACGCGGACGCTGACGCTGATGCAGACGCCGATGCCGATGCCGATGCCGATGCCGACGCAGATTCTGACTCAGACGCAGATGCTGATGCTGATGCTGATGCTGACGCCGATGCAGATTCTGATGCTGATGCAGACTCAGACGCCGATGCTGACTCAGATTCAGATTCAGATTCAGATTCAGATTCAGATGCTGATTCAGACGCCGATGCAGATGCAGATGCAGATTCTGACGCCGACGCCGATGCTGACTCAGACGCAGACGCCGATGCCGATGCCGATGCCGATTCTGACTCAGATGCCGATGCCGATGCTGATTCGGACGCAGATTCTGACGCGGACGCCGATGCAGATTCTGACGCAGATGCAGATGCAGACGCAGACGCAGACGCAGATGCAGATGCCGACGCAGATGCAGACGCTGATTCAGACGCAGACGCAGATGCCGATGCGGACGCAGACGCCGACGCGGATGCCGATTCTGACTCAGACGCCGATGCCGATTCTGACGCGGACGCGGACGCAGACGCGGACGCGGATGCAGACGCGGATTCAGATGCAGACGCGGATTCAGATGCTGACGCGGACGCAGATTCTGACGCGGACGCAGATTCTGACGCGGACGCTGATGCCGATGCAGATTCGGACGCCGACGCCGATGCTGACTCAGATGCAGATGCAGATGCTGACGCGGATGCGGATGCGGATGCAGACGCGGATTCAGATGCTGACGCGGACGCCGATGCCGATGCAGATTCGGACGCAGACGCCGATGCGGATGCTGATGCGGATGCAGACGCGGATTCAGATGCTGACGCGGACGCAGATTCTGACGCGGACGCTGATGCCGATGCAGATTCGGACGCAGACGCCGATGCGGATGCTGATGCTGACGCGGACGCCGATGCCGATGCCGACGCAGATTCTGACGCAGATGCCGATGCTGACTCAGATGCAGATGCCGATGCTGATTCGGACGCAGATTCTGACGCGGACGCCGATGCAGATTCTGACGCGGACGCCGATGCAGATTCTGACGCAGATGCAGACGCAGACGCAGATGCCGACGCAGATGCCGATGCAGACTCAGACGCTGATGCTGATGCTGATGCGGACGCAGATGCAGATGCAGACGCAGATTCTGACTCAGATGCCGATGCTGATGCTGATTCTGACTCAGACGCAGATTCTGACTCAGATGCTGATGCCGATTCTGATGCAGACGCAGACGCAGATTCTGACTCAGACGCAGACGCTGACTCAGACGCCGATGCAGATTCGGATGCCGATGCCGACTCAGATGCCGACGCAGACGCAGACGCAGACGCAGACGCAGACGCAGACGCAGACGCCGATTCTGACACGAATCTCCACGTTGAAGTAGATGTTACCCAGACAGCGGAACAAACTGGCAGCAAGGTTATCCACGTTAACGGTGGCAGTTCTGATCCAAACGGGTTTGATATTCAGGATGGCAAGATTATTGCTATTGGCTCGGCCGTTCGGATATGGCTGACACCAACCAGTCCCGATGGCAAGATCGCAGGCGATAGCGTGCCAGTGCACGCTAACGATTCGCAGATCAAATATTACGATCAGTCTGGTAATGCCAACACCGATGATTCCGCTAAAAGCTATAGCGATATTTTTGTTGTTAACGGCCATTCAGGTGGCTATTACCAGCAGGGCGACTGGCAGCCAGGCCAGGCTCAGTTCCGGGATTTGAAGGGAATAACCGGTAACGGTGGCGTTGCGCAGGGCGACGCTGGTAAGGACTATATTTTCGTTGCGGGTAATAGTGGTAACTATAACGTTAGCTATAGTTCAAATAATAATGACAGCACGCAAAACAATACCTATGACGGCGTAAAAATTACCGATAAAAATACTGGTAAGTCTTTATACGAGAATGCTAACCATATTGAAGGCGTCGTATTTGGTGATGGCACATCGTCAGGAACAACCACCACAACGGTAACGCCGAATACTGTTCAGCACGTCACGCTAGATATTCACGTCTCACTGGACAGTCACATTCCGGATGCGCATCTGACGCAAGTTACGCTGTCTGGCATTCCGCAAGGTGCGACCTTCACCGGTAATTATACCTCAGTGACCTGGGATCACGGTATCTATACCCTGACGCTTAACAGTACCGGGTTTAATGGGCAGGTATCGGTCAATCTGCCAGATGGCATGAGTAAATTGGGCGATATCAAGATGAGCGTCGATTCTACCGTCGAAGATCGGCATGACACTGATTTCACTATTGATGGTGAAAATGGCACCCATTTTGTTTATGACAGCATGGGGACGACCCATGATATGCAGCACAGTGAAGCGGCCTCTCACGCGTTCTCGCTTGAGCACAGTGACGGTTCCGACACTACACACGACCGCTCAGATACCAGTACGCAGACGGATGCGCAGAAAGATCATCAGGATGAATACGCTCAGCAGACCGACGGAGAGCGTGTCCAAACCAACGATCGTCACCCTCAGGTCGACACGCAGAATGGCGATCATAAGACAACTGATGACAGTCATCAAACCGCCGGACTGATTGATGATAGTGAGTTACATCTGGATCACGCGGCGGAATCACCTCACCCTGCGGGCGCAGAGCCGGGGACACACTCTGCGGTGTCAGAGGATACGTCACTCAGTAATTTACTGGACAATGGTCATGACGAGCACACAAGCCATGGGCAGAATGCAGAATTTGCGGGACCGGATCATGTCACCGCGGATCACACTGTATCGTCGATCCTGACGGCGGATGATCCTATTCAGCTCAGTGATGTAATCAGCGATACAAATGACAGTAACGATCTTACGCATATGATCCCGACGATCGCGCCGGGGCCGATGACCGATGCGGATCATCACGCTGGTATAGATGTTAATGCACCGCCGGGACACGATGTATCAATGGCGGATAGCTATCATGCCGGGGATGAATCACTGGTCGAGAACCTGATGGCAAAACCGGAAGAACTACACGGTTAATCATTTTCGCCATTATCTCCCCGGCCCCGGCAGATAATGGCGTACTACTCTCCGTACTGGACTCCGGGCATATATCCTCCCTGTTCTGTCTGAGCAGGGAATATAAACGTTAATTATTTAAAAACATCCTCTCTGGTAGTCCAGAGAAACGATCGTTAGTAAGGACGACCTATGAAATATTGCAGCCAATTACTGTCAGGGCTCTCTCTGTCACTGCTGACGCTGGGCGCAGCGCATGCGACAACGCTTGAGAAAGCGATTAAAGATACGCTGGCCTGGCACCCGGAAATAAGTTCATCGTCCAATAGCCGTTATTCAGCGGATCACGATCTGCGGTCGGCTCAGGGGGGATATTTACCTTCGCTTGATCTACAGGCCGGAACCGGCTGGGAGCAGACCGATAACGCCACCACACGTGCGGCAGGCGATCATCTGCGGGATTTGCAGCGCAGCGAGTCCAGCATTACGCTAACGCAGAATGTGTTCAATGGTTTTGCGACCACCAGTGAAGTTGCACGCCAGAAAGCCACGGTAAACTCGCGTGCCTGGACGGTGCTGAATACCAGTGAGACGACGGCACTTACCGCCGTGCAAAATTATATTAACGTGCTCATGCGTCAGAAAATGGTCGCACTGGCAGAAGAAAACCTGAAAAATCACGAGCGCGTGTTCGATCAAATTAAATTGCGTACTGAACAGGGCGTTGGCCGTCAGGCAGACTATGAGCAGGCCGAAGCCCGTCTGGCGCAGGCGCGTAATAACCTGCTTACCGAGCAGACCAACCTTGAAGATGCCAACGCAAATTATCAGAGCGTGACCGGAAACGAGCCGACCGATCTGACGATGCCCATGAAGTTCCCGGTGCCGGCCACTCTTGAAGAGGCAAAAAGAGACATGCTGGAAAATAGCCCGCTGCTAAAGCAGGCAGCGGCAGATGTAGAGGCAACCTATCAGCAATACGAAGCACAAAAGTCGCGCTTTTATCCCAATGTGAATATGGAACTGGGCAGAACGATGGATAACAACATTGACGGAACGCGCGGTCATAGTCAGGAATGGCAGGCGATGGTACGGATGCGCTACAACATGTATAACGGCGGCAGTGATAAGGCAACGCTGACTTCTTATGCTTATAAAATGAAGGAAGCCGAAGATGTGCGTAATAATGCTCTGCGCCAGCTGAATGAAGAACTGCGCCTGTCATGGAATGCCCTGCAAAATGCCGAAAAACAGGTGCCGATAGCAAAAGAATATGCGGACCGCAGCATGACCGTCCGTACGGCTTACCAGGAGCAATTTAGTCTTGGCGATCGTACATTGCTGGATATGCTGGACAGTGAGAACGAAGTATTTACTGCTCAGCGCCGCTATGTTGAATTACAATTCACTGAAATGTTTAACACCTATCGTATTAGCGCGCGAACAGGGTTATTACTGAAAATGTTGAATATTCAGCCGCCGTCGGCATCGCAGCCGCTGGATAATATGCAAACAACTCAAACCGAGTTGCCCGATCTTAAATAAATTCTGTATCTGAGATAATTGATGGGTTATTTCCAGGAGTAAATGCGGAAATAACCCGTTTTACGTATGACGGTGTTGGATCTCCAACAGCAATAAAGGTCAGGTTATGACTGATTATTCCGATCTCCAGAGCAATCCCAATGCCTCTGCTGATAATGCAATAAAAAACGACCCGCGGCAGCAGCATGATGATCCGCTATTAGATTGTTTACTGATCGTGTGCAAACTGCACAGCATCATCACGACGCGCACGCTGCTGACCGCCGGATTACCGCTTTCCACCTATACGCTCACGCTCAGTACGTTTCCACGTGCGGCACAGCGCGCCGGACTAAAAGCCAGAGCTATCCAGCGTCCTCTGAGTAAGATTACCGCGCTTACTCTGCCCGCAATTGTGCTGCTGAAACAGGGTCGCGCCGCCGTGCTGCTCGGCTGGGACGATCGGGACCAGGCTCGCCTGCTGCCCAGTGAAACTGAAGGTGGTGAAATACGCGTATCGCGTGCAACACTTGAGGAAAACTACGCGGGCAAGGTGATTTTTATTCAGCCCGAGCATGAGTACGATCTACAACCCGGCGCGACCCTCCCGCGCACTAAAAACTGGTTTCGGGATACGTTAAAACTCTCACGCTTTCTCTACCTCGATTCAATCGTTGCCAGTTTTATCATTAATATTATTGCGCTGTCGACGCCGCTGTTCGTAATGAATGTCTACGACCGGGTAGTACCCAATCAGGCGACTGCGACGCTCTGGGTACTGGCTATCGGTATCACTATCGCCTTTGTGTTTGATTTTATCCTGAAGATTTTACGCAGCATCTGCCTCGATATGGCGGGTAAAAAAACCGATATCATCGTCTCCGCCGCGCTTTTCGAGCGTCTGCTGGGCATGAAAATGAAAATGCGGCCTAAGCGCGTCGGTAGCTTTGCGCAGAACATTCAGGAGTTTCAGTCGCTGCGGGATTTTTTCTCCTCGCTCACGTTAACCGCGCTGATTGACCTGCCTTTTACTCTGCTGATCCTGCTGGTCATCGGCATTATTGGCGGCCCACTGGTCTTTATTCCGCTGCTGGCCTATCCTCTCGCGCTTTTGGTGAACTGGGCTATTCAGCGTCCGCTGCTGACCACTATCGAGAAAACCTACAAACTGGCAAATGAGCGCCAGGCCATGCTGGTCGAGACGCTGGGCGGCCTGGATGCCATTAAAATTAATAACGCCCAGAGCGATCGCCAGTATCAGTGGGAGCAAATCATCGGCCAGCTTAGCAAGCTGGAGATGCGGGTGAAATCGCTGTCTTATGTGGCGGTAAATTTTACCTCGTGGTTACAACAGGTGGGCGGCGTAAGTATTGTGGTAGCCGGGGTCTACATCATTATTAGCGGTAACCTGACAATGGGCGGATTGATCGCCTGTTATCTGTTGACCCGCCGGGCCATGATCCCTGTCAGTCATCTGTGTAGCCTGGTGACCCGCTACCAGCGCGCCAGGATGACGAAAGTCACCGTTGACCGCATGATGGCGCTTGAGCAAGAGAGCGAGCAAGTGGAAGTCCCGCTAAAGCGTGAAACGCTCTCCGGAGCCATTGAGCTACGTGATGTGACGTTCAGCTATCCTGACAATCAAAATAGCGCCCTGAACTCAGTATCACTGACCATCGCTCCCGGCGAAAAAGTGGGGATTATCGGGCGCAGCGGTTCAGGTAAAAGCTCGCTGGCAAAGTTACTGCTCGGATTTTATCAGCCGGATACAGGCAGCGTATTGATTGACGGCATTGATGCCCGGCAGATTGACGTCCACGATCTGCGGCATAATATCGGCTACGCGCCGCAGGATATCCATTTGTTTAGCGGTACGCTGCGCGACAATCTGTTATTTGGCGCTAACTATGTCGATGAAGAAACCATGCTGCGCGTGGCACAAATCAGCGGCGTTCATGAGTTTGCCCGTCGCCATCCCTCCGGTTACAGCATGCAGGTTGGCGAGCGTGGAATGAACCTCTCCGGTGGCCAGCGCCAGGCGGTAACCCTTGCCCGCTCGCTGCTGCTCGACCCGCCGATCCTGCTGATGGATGAGCCTACCAGCTCGATGGACAATACCAGCGAGGATCTGATTAAGAAGGCGCTGGCAACGCTGATTAGCCAGAAAACGCTGTTGCTGGTGACTCACCGTGCGTCGCTGCTGTCGCTGGTGGACAGGCTGATTATCCTGGATAACGGTAAAATTATTGCCGATGGTCCGAAAGAAAGCGTGATGAGCGCGCTGAAAAAAGGACAGATCCATGCGAACCGTTAACCGTCTGCTGAGCTGGCTTTCCGGTGACAGGAAAAGCCGTCAATTCTCCACCAGCGAAGTAAATAAAGCGTTACTGGACGACTCGCCGCGCATGGTTCGCATCACACTGTGGGCTATATTCGTGTTCTTTTTAGTCATGATTATCTGGTCTTCACTGGCACGGATTGATGAAGTCACGCGCGGTGAAGGCCGGGCGATCCCTTCCTCCAGGCTACAAAAAGTGCAAAACCTGGAAGGCGGTATTGTGGCGCAGGTTTTTGTCCATGAAGGTCAGGTCGTGCAGGCAGGCGCGCCGTTGTTGCGCCTGGACGATACGCGGTTTAAATCCAACGCGGGAGAATCACAGGCCGATCGGCTCTCCTTACAGGCGCGTATCCAGCGCCTTAACGCACAGTTGAACAACCAGCAAACGTTGATCCTTGCCCCGGAGATCGTTAAACAAGCACCGGATATTGCTCGTGGTGAAGTTGAGCTTTTTAACAGTATTAATCGACGTATCCAGGATGAAATTGCCGGCTTAAATGAACAGCTGGTGCAGAAAAAGCAGGATCTGCTCGACTTCAAAGCCAAACAGCTTCAGTTTCGTAATAGCTTGCGCCTCCTGCAGCAGGAAATCTCCATGTCGGTACCGCTGGTAGCGAAAGGCGCGATTTCCAAAGTCGAAGTGCTGCGTTTGCAGCGTTCGGAAGTCGATACCCGCGGCCAGCTTGATTCCGTCACTCTGTCAATTCCGGGGGCAGAAGCGGCCATTAAAGAGATCCAAAGTAAAGCGGATGAGACTCGCGGGCGCTATCGCAGCGATGCACTGACGCAACTTAACGAAGCACGTACCGACTTGAGTAAAATCCAGGCATCGGGCAAAGCCATTGAGGACCGGGTCAACCGCACGCTGGTAACGTCACCGGTGAGAGGCATTGTGCAGCAGTTGATGGTCAACACCATCGGCGGTGTGATCCAGCCCGGCAACGACCTGGTGGAGATTGTCCCACTGGACGATACGCTGCTGATTGAAACCAAAATTCGTCCGCAGGATATTGCCTTCCTGCATCCCGGCCAGCGGGCCATCGTCAAATTCACCGCCTACGATTACACTATTTATGGCGGGCTGGAAGGCAAACTGGAGCAGATAAGCCCCGATACGGTGACGGATAAAGACGGTAAAAGTTATTACGTTATTCGCCTGCGTACCGATAAAAACCACCTCGGTAGCGACAGCAAACCGCTGTTAATCATTCCGGGGATGGTGGCATCGGTGGATATCATTACCGGCAAGAAAACCATACTGGCCTACCTGATGAAGCCGATTCTCCGTGCCCGGGCGGAGGCCTTTCGCGAGCGCTAAGTCTGCATAAAAAAAGCCCGATCCAGCGTTCGCCAGACCGGGCTTTTTTATACTGTAATGGCTTAGTCGTTAATCACCGGATGCTGCTGCACCAGACGGTCACGCTTCGCCTGAAGATCGGCAATTTCTTTGTCAAGATCTTCAATTTTGTGCTCAATATTATCGTGATGCTCCTGAAGGATCTCTTTCGCTTCCTGGAGGTCAGACGCCGCAGGCGTTGCCCCTTTCAGCGGCAGATTCGCCGTTTCCTTCATGGTTATACCGGTTACCAGACCAATCAGCGCCACGACCATCAGATAGTAGGCAGGCATCATCAGATTCTGGGTGCTTTCCACCAGCCACGCGGCCAGGGTCGGCGTCAGACCGGCAATCAAAATCGAAATATTAAACGAGCTGGCCAGCGCGCTATAACGCAGATGCGTCGGGAACATCGCCGGAAGCGTTGATGCCATCACGCCGGTAAAGCAGTTGAGCACCACCGCCAGGATCAGCAGACCCGCAAAAATGAGTCCGAGGACATCACTGTTGATCAAAATGAACGCCGGAATAGCCAGCACGAACAGCGCAATACTTCCGATCAGCACAAAAGGACGACGGCCAAATCGGTCGCTCAGCAAACCCATAATAGGCTGCACAAACAACATACCGAGCATGATGGCGATAATAATCAGCACGCCATGGTCTTCCGAGTAGTGCAGGTTATGCGACAGGTAGCTCGGCATGTAGGTCAGCAGCATGTAATAGGTCACGTTGGTCGCAATGACCAGACCAATACAGGTCAGCAGGCTACGCCAGTGTTTGGTAGCGATCTCTTTAAAGGAGACTTTCGGACCTTCCTGCAGGCCCTGACGATCGCCCTGCTCGAGCTTATCGACATGCTGCTGGAACGCCGGCGTTTCTTCCAGGGCGTGACGCAGATACAGGCCAATCAAGCCCAGTGGCAGTGCCAGGAAGAACGGAATACGCCAGCCCCAGTCGAGGAAGTTGACTTCGCCAACAACCGCCGACAGCAGTACCACAACCCCTGCTCCGAGTACGAAACCGGCGATAGAACCGAAGTCCAGCCAGCTGCCCATGAAACCGCGTTTACGGTCTGGAGAGTACTCTGCCACAAAGATAGAAGCACCGGTATATTCACCACCCACCGAGAAACCCTGCGCCATTTTACACAGTAATAGCAGGATAGGTGCCCAGATACCGATAGACTCGTAAGAAGGTATCAGACCAATACAGAATGTACTGATCGACATAATGATAATGGTGATAGACAATATCTTCTGGCGGCCGTATTTGTCCCCCAGCATCCCGAAGAATAAACCGCCCAGAGGGCGAATCAGGAAGGGAACGGAGAAAGTCCCGAGCGCGGCAATCATCTGCACGCTGGGATCGGCGTCCGGAAAGAATACTTTACCGAGCGCGTATGCCACAAATCCATAAACGCCGAAATCAAACCACTCCATAGCATTACCGAGTGAAGCAGCGGTAATCGCTTTACGTAGCTTGCCATCATCAATGATGGTGACATCACGCAGAGTGATTGGCTTTACTTTTTTCCTTTTAAGCATGGTTATCCTCGTAACTTTCGCCCTGAACGTCCAACGCAAACGCATCGTCACCCTTTGACGACGGCGGTTTTTCGCGAGCAGAACTGCATGATCAGCAACTCACTCATCAAGCGTAGCAGGTTTGTTTATGCTGGTTGGCTAAAGCCTGCGCAACCAAAACATTCACATCATGAATATCCCTTCTACCCTACCAGCGTTTAAAAACGTGATCAACTTCACGAAATTTGTCCGGATACGTTAATGAGAGGCAATAACGTCAGGTAATTCGTTGAAAATTCGGCTTAAATCACAGGAAATATATCATCGTCCTTAAAAATTTCTTCGACCATCGCGGTAGCAAGGCGCGTTGCCGAGCATAGTCTCGGCATACCCAGAGCGATGGTTTGCCAGGTTTGCGTTACCGACCAGCTCACCGGCTGGCGCTCACGATCATAACCACTGCCAAGCCAGCACAGCATCTCTTTATGATCCATTAGCGCAGGCGCTACGGGTGCAGTCAGCCACTGATGGTAAAAATGCCGTGTAACAGGTGAGGCGTTAATACTTTGTGCCAAATACTGAGTGGCCGTCGTACGCACATTATCCATGAGCAGCGCTTTCGCTTCTGGTGTTGCCAGGCGGCAGGCGTCGCCGAATGCGCCCCAGCGTAGCTCTTCCAGCGCAATAAAACAGCGCCCGGCCAGCGACCAGCCGCTGTACTTGCCCGCATGCCAGCGGGTAAAAACCTGATCGCTTTGTTCTCCGGCCTGCACCATCAGGCCGCGCTGCGATAATGCACGCTGCTTATGCGCCGCCCGGCGAAGAAAATGCTCTCCAGTCGCAGCATAAAGCTGCAGTACGCCAGGCGTAACATTGCCTTTCTGTTGCAGGATCTGCAGATGATGGCCCATTTTAGTCAATGCCAGATGTCCCGGGTCCAGCGTACTGGTCAGCTTTTCCGCCAGACCAACCCGCATTGCCGGATTATCGTTCAATTCGCCCACTATCGACCATGAACGCAGCTGAGTCTGAGCAGTGATTTCATGCATTAAGCGTTCACGAAAACGCTGCTGCTGGGGAGCCAGTGCCATCTGACGAGGGTTATCAATCCCCAGTACCAAATCGACGATAAACCTGGCGTAAACCAATTCCAGCGGGCGTGCAGGCCCATCCAGCAAGGCGTTGTTCATGTGTTATTAGCCGCAAAAAGAGTTTGAATGTCATCGCGCAGCAAACACGCGTCTTCCTGAATCCATCGCACGGTCGTCAAACTGTGGCGGAGTTGCTGGCTCAATGACTTCACCGTTGACTCGCGCTCCTGACGCAGCGCCAGACTGTCCTGCAAACTTTTCTGTAGCCCATTAAGGGTGTGTGAAAATTCATTGAAGAAGCTGCTCATACCTGACGACACAGAAAGCTCCACCTGCGACGCGACAGCGGCGAGAAGTTGGTTATAAAAATTATCGACGTGATGAATGAGCCTCTCCTCCAGCGCAGTCAAATCGATGATATAGCGCGTTCTGGCGATGACATAATCATCCCATCCCCAGCCAGGATTATTTAACCACCGTGACATCGTTTCACGTATGCCAGCCGCTCTTGTCAACGTCTCATCCTCTTTCTGCTCCGGGAAGATGACATCATTAAATAGTTGTAGCGCGTTGACGTTGATGCTGGACGACTGAAAAACCGGAAGACCGATACGCACACCGAACCCGGACCGGCTAAGTTCTGCTTTCACCCGCTGCTCGACAGGACGTAACGTATCATTGAGCGCACGCGTCAGGGTGTTCTCAAGTTGGCTAAAGCGTCGCGTCAGTTCATCCGTCACCGCGTCCTGCGCCGTTGTAAGTCTTGTTTCACAGGCCAGGCGAATTTTACTTAGCATAATCTGGGCCTGCCCTTCATGACTCAGTACCAGTTGCTTATGCCCGCTGTCACTGTCCTCGCGAAAATCCGCATGGCTGATACCCATCAGGCTAAGCACATTGACCGGCCGGAAAGTTTCTTCAATAGTCCGTCGGGTTTGCTGCTGCTGTTGGTCTACAAAACCGGCCAGCGTAACAAGCAACTGTTCAACTTCATGATCGATTTCATCCCGTACATCCTCCTGTCGGACTCGCAGTTGCGTCATATCCGTCTGCAAAAGGGCAATGCTACGCTGTAGTTCATCAAACGTGACGGTAAGGCCCTGATAGCGAAACTCAAGGTAGTCCCGAACGCTCTGCGTGTAGTTCAGTAATTTATGCGAAGCGGACCGCAGAGCATATAAAGATGCATTGGCGTGGGCGGCGTGAAGCAGACTCGTGATAGGCTGCTCAAAAAGTGAATCCTCCCATAGCAGATCGGCTGCATGACGAATATGACCAATATCATCCAGATCGGCAGTACGCCAGCGCCGGCCTAATGCGGCTTCGGCAAAATCCTGAACCCAGCGCTGCTCCTCAGGATTGGGCAACGTGCCGTGTGTGGCCAGCTCATAACGGGCACGATTGGCCAGATAGCCCCACATTGACGAAACCGGAAAAATTTGTCCTGGCGCGATCAGGCCCTTCATCAGGGTGCCAGAAATCAGGGCGCGCACCTGCTCAGCATCATCACTGTTACGATCTTTCTGATCGAATTTATTAACCAGCGCATAGAGCGGTACTGATTTTCCTACAGCAGAGATCGCCTGCCGCACTTCATGATCCGAGATCGATTTAAGCTGCGTATAATCCATCACGGCCAGAACTGCCGAAGCCCGTGCCAGTTGTTCATTGAGCATTTTTTGCAGATGTGGCTGGCCGGCTTCATTCGGCCCTGGGGTATCCAGCAAGGTAAGTTGACCGGGATTTGTCTGAAGGCCGGATAAATGAACAAATTCAACCTCAATCACGGGAATATGCTCAATTGCCGCATAGTCAGAAAAAGGAAAATCGACATTCAGCGCCCGCGATAGTCGCACCAGGTCATTAAGGCTTTTCAGGCAGTGAAAAATAGGTTCGGCACCCAGGTAATGCTTTTCAAAAGCGACGCCATTAATAATGCTGTCGAGCAGCAAATCCATATCTTTATCGATTTCAAGATGTTGAGCCAATACGTCACGATCAACGTGTATTAAGCTGCTCTGCAATTTATGCATGAGCTTTTCAATAGGCGCGACATGTGAGAAATGCAGAATAGGCTCTTTCTGACCAGAATTATGACGAATGAGCGTGGGTAAGGCTGTCATAGGACGATTACGATTAGGCAGAACCTCTGTTCCCACAATCGCATTAATAGTTGTGGATTTACCCGCTTTCATTGTACCGACGATTGCCAGTACCATTTCCAGACGGGTAATTTTACGTAATTCATTATTCAGAGTAGCCTGTTGAGCCTCTATGCCTTGCGCACTAAAATGGTGCCGGTATTGACTACCATTAATAGTAGTCTCGCTCTCGGCCCCCTCAGAATGCGGAATCTTTACTGCCTGCAAATGATGCTGTGCAAGCTGTAACAAGCGTTCAGCTTCCTGACTTAATTCATAGATTGTCTGTGTGTACATGGTTAAAGTCTTCCCTTAACGCAAACTTTATTGATTTTATTTGTCAGACTTTTTATTACCAATTTTAGTTTTCTATAATTTTTATGGTAAATAGTTTAAACGCCATATTACTCGCTGGCATTGATTAATATATTTTTTTGATGCTGACTGAACAATACATAGCATACTCCCTGGAAAGCAGGAAGATGTTGAGCGTAGCGCATTTTTAATGAATACCCGGATATATCTTTGTATATCTGGCCACATAATGTGGAGGGCTGACCACGTGCAGATGCAATCGTGGTTGGCAAGAAATCGCACTCTAATTAATAGCGTTGCGTAGCTTCACCATATCCGAAATAGTTAAGGGTAGCAATTTCCACTTTTAAAAAATCGCCCTGGTGCAGCAGCCCTGTCAGGCGTTAACCGGCAGCAGCGCAAAGATTCAGCGATAGCATCAACAAAAGTACGGCTTTTAAGGTATAATCGCCGCCTTTTCCGGCTAAATGTCGGTTTTTTCTGGCTAACCGCCATTTTGCACGCACTTATGAGGATCTAATCATGCAACTTCCCCACTGCCCAAAATGCAATTCCGAATACACCTATGAAGATAACGGTATGTTCATCTGCCCGGAATGCGCCCACGAATGGAACGATGCTGAACCGGCGGAGGACAGCGATCGGCTGATTGTTAAGGATGCCAATGGTAACCTGCTGGCAGACGGTGACAGCGTGACGGTAGTGAAAGATCTTAAGGTCAAAGGCAGCTCCACAATGCTGAAAATTGGCACTAAAGTGAAAAATATTCGTCTGGTCGACGGCGATCATAACATTGACTGTAAAATCGACGGTTTTGGCCCCATGAAGCTGAAATCTGAGTTCGTGAAAAAAAACTGATCCCTGAGGCGGGCACCCGCTGCCCGCCTGCCGTTCTCCTTCGCCACTCTTCATCTCCCGTTCATCGTTCTGTAACACCACCGTCATCATAACCCGCCACGATACTCCTGCATCACTCAATAATGCTCTCGTCACCGTGCCGTAAACCTCACCAGCCAGCCGGAATGACTTATTATGCTGGTTGTTGGAGATAATGTATGACCCTGAATACTGCTTTTACGTTTGCTGCTGAGAATAAACACTCTGCCTCTCGTCGCCTGACCAAAGCCATGAACGAGCCGGGCGTGATTATTTCACTTCATCAGCCGCTTGATCTTGCAACAGTGAATAAACTGATGGCACTGGCGGGTAGTCATACGCCAGTCTGGCTTCCGGCAACCGCCAGTGAACAAATGGTCGAGCAAAATCTGCGCATTGATCAGAATGCGATGCTGATTCTGGAGGTCACCAGCCTTAGCGGAGGTTTAATGTTGCGTCTGACCGGCGACGGGATCGCGGAAGAGAGGATGATTGCTCCGAAGCTTCCGGCCTGTATTCTTAATGCCCTGACGGAACGGCACATGCCGATGGCGCTGGGCATCGATTTGATCCTTAGCTGCGGTGACAGGCTGATGGCGATCCGACGCACGACCTGTATTGAGGCCGGCGGCGAAAAATGATCCCGCGACAGCCAGGTAAATGTCTTAATCCACAAACGTTATATTGATACAGTCGTTTTCACTCTTCACTGACTCCATGCTTATCATCCTCTCCGGCCTGGCGCTTCTGCGAGCGTCACCTCTTCCTGATTCGACACGTCAAATCTGACGACAGTCTGCTTTTCGTCAGCATTTTGACCGAAATTTATACGTAACATCAGGGAAAGGCCACAATATAAACATGGCATAAAAGATGCATACTGAGGAGCGATAGCGCGTATGCGCGATTTGATTAACTGGAGCAAGACCGATGAAAAAAGTCGTCACGGTTTGCCCGTATTGCGCATCAGGTTGCAAAATTAACCTGGTGGTCAATAACGGCAAAATCGTCAGGGCGGAAGCGGCACAGGGGAAAACCAACCAGGGTACTCTGTGTCTGAAGGGCTATTACGGCTGGGATTTCATTAACGATACCCAGATCCTGACCCCGCGTCTGAAAACCCCTATGATCCGTCGCCAGCGTGGCGGCAAACTTGAATCCGTCTCCTGGGACGAAGCGCTGAATTACGTTGCCGATCGCCTGAGCGCGATCAAAGCGAAATACGGTCCGGATGCTATTCAAACTACCGGTTCCTCACGCGGAACGGGTAATGAAACTAACTATGTAATGCAAAAATTTGCGCGCGCCGTTATTGGTACCAATAACGTCGACTGCTGCGCACGCGTCTGACACGGCCCATCGGTTGCAGGTCTGCACCAGTCGGTCGGTAACGGCGCAATGAGTAATGCCATCAATGAGATTGATAATACGGATCTCGTGTTCATCTTTGGGTACAACCCGGCAGACTCTCACCCTATCGTGGCGAATCATGTGATTAACGCCAAACGTAATGGGGCAAAAATTATCGTCTGCGATCCGCGCAAAATTGAAACGGCGCGCATTGCTGATATGCACCTCGCATTGAAAAACGGCTCGAATATCGCGCTGTTGAATGCGTTTGGTCATGTCATTATTGAAGAAAAACTGTACGACCAGGCGTTTATTACCGCGCGTACGGAAGGCTTCGAAGAGTACCGTAAAATTGTCGAAGGCTATACGCCAGAGTCCGTTGAGGACATTACCGGTATCAGCGCTGACGACATTCGCAAATGCGCACGGATGTACGCAGGTGCTAAATCTGCCGCTATTCTGTGGGGCATGGGCGTTACCCAGTTCTATCAGGGTGTGGAAACCGTGCGTTCACTGACCAGCCTCGCGATGTTGACCGGTAACCTGGGCAAACCGAGTGTGGGTGTGAACCCGGTCCGCGGTCAGAACAACGTCCAGGGTGCATGTGATATGGGCGCGCTGCCGGATACCTATCCGGGTTACCAGTACGTTAAATACCCGGAAAATCGGGAAAAATTTGCCAAAGCCTGGGGCGTAGAAAGCTTGCCTGCCCACACCGGCTATCGCATTAGCGAACTGCCGCACCGTGCGGCACATGGCGAAGTCCGCGCAGCATACATCATGGGTGAAGATCCGCTCCAGACTGATGCAGAACTCTCTGCCGTACGTAAAGGCTTTGAAGATCTGGAACTGGTTATCGTGCAGGATATCTTCATGACCAAAACTGCCGCGGCAGCAGACGTTATTTTACCGTCTACGTCGTGGGGAGAGCATGAAGGTGTCTTCTCTGCCGCTGACCGTGGTTTCCAGCGTTTCTTTAAAGCGGTGGAACCTAAATGGGATCTGAAAACCGACTGGCAAATCATCAGTGAGATCGCCACCCGCATGGGTTATCCGATGCACTACCGCAATACTCAGGAAATCTGGGATGAGTTGCGCAGTTTGTGTCCGGAATTCTACGGTGCGACATACGAGAAAATGGGCGAACTGGGCTACATCCAGTGGCCGTGCCGGGACACATCGGATGCGGATCAGGGAACGTCATACCTCTTCAAAGAGAAGTTTGATACCCCGAACGGTCTGGCACAGTTCTTTACCTGTGACTGGGTTGCACCTATCGATAAGCTTACCGAAGAGTATCCCATGGTGCTTTCTACCGTGCGTGAAGTCGGCCATTACTCCTGTCGTTCGATGACCGGAAACTGTGCTGCACTGGCTGCACTGGCAGATGAACCGGGCTATGCGCAAATCAATACCGCTGATGCCGCGCGTCTGGGTATTGAAGATGAAGCGCTGATATGGGTCAACTCCCGTAAAGGCCGGATTATTACGCGTGCCCAGGTCAGCGATCGTCCCAATAAAGGGGCGATTTATATGACCTACCAGTGGTGGATTGGTGCCTGTAACGAGCTGGTTACTGAAAACTTAAGCCCGATTACCAAAACGCCGGAGTACAAATACTGCGCGGTTAACGTTGAACGCATTGCCGATCAACGTGCCGCTGAGCAGTATGTGATCGATGAGTACACCAAACTGAAAGCCAGCCTGCGCGAAAGTGCAATGGGTTAATCTTTTAGCTTACCGGTATCATTAATAAAAGCGGCGATAATATTTGCCGCTTTTTTATTTGCGCCGGATATTAATAAGCAAAAGTTGTGGATCTGCTTCCATATTAATGTAATTACCCCTGTATGAATTACATTACATTTTCGCTTTCGTTTAGCGATAAAAAGAATATGCTATTTCACGGGTGCTTAAGGCTTTCTGTCTTAAGCACGTTTGAGGGACAGAAAGCAGAAAGCCCCGGGCAATGTTTCCATTAACCCGAGGCTATCCCTCAACTCCAAGCAAGTTGAGATTAGCCTCTTACCCTTACGTTTGCAAGGAGTAAAAGGCATGACGCCATTGAAATATGTTTTAGCCATTTTAGTTGTGGTTTGTCTGACCATAGTGATATTTACCTTTATTAATCGCGGCAGGTTATGCGAGTTAACAATAAAGAGTAGGCATCAGGAGGTGGCGGCGAAATTAGCCTGTACGGCTAATTAAAATCAACAGGCGGGGAAACCCGCCTGTTCTTGTCCGGAGCAGAGGCCTTAATGCACCCGTTAATTACTGATTCGCCGTCTTATCAAATTTCCCCAGCATTTCACGTTCGTAGGTCAGCGCTTTTTTGCGGTCAAATTTGTGCTCCCACTTGGCGATAACCAGCACGGCCAGCGCGTTGCCGACGACGTTTAACGCGGTACGCGCCATGTCGAGGATACGGTCAACACCAGCAATAAATGCCAGCCCTTCCAGCGGAATACCGACGCTGCCAAGCGTTGCCAGCAGTACCACAAAAGAAACGCCCGGTACGCCAGCAATGCCTTTTGAGGTCACCATCAGCGTCAGCACGAGAATAATTTCCTGGCTCAGGGACAGATCGATACCGTAGAGCTGAGCAATAAAGATGGCCGCAATGCTCTGATAGAGTGTAGATCCATCAAGGTTGAATGAATAACCGGTAGGCACGACAAAGCTGGTTATCGACGCTGGTGCACCGTAGGCCTCCATTTTCTCAATGATACGCGGCAGAACGCTTTCAGAACTGGCGGTTGAATAGGCCAGGATCAGTTCTTCTTTCAGGATGCGGATCAGCGTCCAGATACGTAATTTACATATCCGCGCCACGGTACCGAGAACCACCAGCGCAAAGAAAATAATGGCGAAGTGCACCAGGATAACCAGTTTGGCCAGCGGCCATAGCGAGGCAAAACCAAAGTTCGCTACGGTGACGGAAATGAGAGCAAATACCCCAATCGGCGCATAGCGCATTACCATGTGCGTGACTTTAAACATGGTTTCCGAAATAGAACGGAAGACCGTGACCAGCGGTTCACGATGTGTGGCTGGCAAAGACGACAAACCGAGGCCGAACAGTACGGAAAAGAAGATAATCGCCAGCATATCGCCTTTTGCCATCGACGCGATGATATTGGTCGGAACCAGCGACAGAATCGTGCCCATCAGACCATGCGCATGGCTTTGCACTTCTGCTGTCGTACTTTGATATTTCGAAATATCCACGGTTGCCAGCTGCGCCATATCAATACCCGCGCCCGGCTGAAACACATTCGCCAGCGTAATACCGATAATAATGGCAATCGTCGTGATCACTTCGAAATATAAAATAGTCTTCGCGCCAATACGTCCGAGCTGTTTTGCATCGCCTACGCCTGCGATCCCCACAATTAAAGTGGAAATAACAATAGGAACGACTATCATTTTGATGAGATGAATAAAGATATCACCGGCGGGTGAGAGCAGGTTTACAATGAGCCACTCGCGGCTATCGCTTTGGTAATGAAGATAACTTCCCAGGAGAATGCCCAGCACAAGGGCCAGCAAAATTTGCCATGCCAGGCTGAGTTTAAAAGTTTTCATAATAACGAACGTCCTTAACAAGCAGACCCACTCAAAATGCGAATGAGGCCGGGTGAGCGGTATGAAATTACGGTGCGTCCTTTTTTAGGATTTTTTGCGCGTATAATCAGTACCACTTGCGGCCTATAGTATGCAACCCTTTCCCGAGGGTGTAGTTGGCTCACAATGCACGTTTAAACTCAGGTTATTAACAGTTATGTTCTATAACCTTATGTTATAAATAAATAATTTAACGACCTGTTTTTAATAATTGCCAGGATAAATTATTATCCGTCAAAGAACTGATTGCTGCTTTTTCAAACACTACATTTATTGCGTGATCTGCCGCCCAAAAAATAAACAAAGCTTATCCCCCCTCCTGTAATTAACGTTTATGTGACATATCATTAACATCTTACAAGGAGAAAAAAAGCCATGAGCCAAATTCACAAACATGCCATTCCCGCCAATATTGCGGAAAACTGCCTGATTAACCCGGAGCAGTATCAAGAGAAATACCAATTGTCCGTGACCGACCCGGATACTTTCTGGGGTGAGCAGGGTAAAATCCTCGACTGGATAACACCGTATACAAAAGTCAAAAATACGTCTTTTGCGCCCGGCAACGTTTCCATTAAATGGTATGAAGACGGCACGCTGAATTTGGCGGCTAACTGCCTGGATCGCCATTTGCACGAGCACGGCGATCGGACTGCAATTATCTGGGAAGGCGACGATGCCACCCAGAGTAAGCACATTTCTTATCGCCAGTTACATGAAGACGTTTGCCGCTTTGCTAACACCCTGCTAGAGCTGGGGATTAAAAAAGGCGATGTTGTTGCTATTTATATGCCTATGGTACCGGAAGCTGCTGTCGCCATGCTGGCCTGCGCGCGAATTGGTGCGGTACATTCGGTGATTTTCGGCGGCTTTTCACCTGAAGCCGTGGCCGGGCGCATTATTGACTCAAGCTCACGGCTGGTCATTACCACTGATGAAGGTATTCGTGCCGGCCGCAGTATTCCGCTGAAGAAAAACGTTGATGATGCGCTAAAAAATCCTCACGTAAAAAGCGTTGAGCACGTTATTGTCCTGAAGCGTACCGGTGGCGCCGTCGACTGGCAGGAAGGTCGCGATCTGTGGTGGAGCGATCTGATTGAAAAAGCCAGCGCACAGCACCAGCCTGAAGAGATGAATGCGGAAGACCCGTTATTTATTCTCTATACCTCAGGTTCTACCGGCAAGCCAAAAGGGGTACTGCATACTACCGGCGGCTATTTAGTTTATGCCGCCACGACCTTCAAATATGTCTTTGATTATAAAGAAGATGAAGTCTACTGGTGTACCGCAGATGTTGGCTGGGTCACCGGGCACAGCTATTTGCTGTACGGGCCTCTGGCCTGCGGAGCCACGACATTAATGTTTGAAGGCGTACCTAACTGGCCAACGCCGGCTCGCATGTCGCAGGTCGTCGACAAGCATCAGGTGAATATCCTGTATACCGCGCCGACGGCTATTCGTGCGCTGATGGCTGAAGGCGACAACGCTATTCAGGGCACCGAACGCCATTCGTTGCGTATCCTTGGATCGGTTGGCGAGCCAATTAACCCGGAAGCGTGGGAATGGTACTGGAAGAAGATCGGGAATGAAAAATGCCCGGTCATGGATACCTGGTGGCAAACTGAAACAGGCGGTTTCATGATCACTCCGCTTCCCGGTGCCATTGAACTCAAAGCCGGTTCCGCCACGCGGCCTTTCTTTGGCGTCCAGCCCGCGCTGGTCGATAACGAAGGTCATCCGCAGGAGGGCGCGACTGAAGGTAATCTGGTGATCGCTGACTCCTGGCCTGGTCAGGCGCGCACGCTGTTTGGCGATCACGAACGCTTCGAACAAACCTACTTTTCGACCTTCAAAAACTACTATTTTAGCGGTGACGGTGCTCGCCGGGATGAAGACGGTTACTACTGGATCACCGGCCGCGTCGATGATGTCCTGAATGTTTCGGGTCACCGTCTGGGCACTGCCGAAATCGAATCGGCGCTGGTGTCACACCCTAAAATCGCTGAAGCGGCGGTAGTCGGTATTCCTCATAATATTAAAGGCCAGGCGATTTACGCTTACGTCACCCTGAACCACGGCGAAGAACCTTCCGCTGAGCTATATACCGAGGTACGCAACTGGGTACGTAAGGAAATCGGTCCGCTGGCCACGCCGGATGTACTGCACTGGACTGACTCCCTGCCAAAAACCCGCTCCGGCAAAATTATGCGTCGTATCCTGCGCAAAATCGCCGCCGGCGACACCAGCAATCTGGGTGATACCTCGACACTGGCCGATCCTGGCGTTGTGGAAAAACTGCTCGAAGAGAAGCAGTCCCTGGCGATGCCGTCCTAGTCTCATCCCCACCTCTCCCGTAAAGGGAGAGGATAATTAAAACAAAACGTTACCCTACCTCTGGAGACTCTGTGATGAATGACACCATTTATCAGCGGATAGAAAGCAATGCGCATTTTCGGGAGCTGGTTGAGAAGCGGCAACGCTTCGCCTTTATGCTCTCGATCATTATGCTGATCATCTACGTTGGTTTTATTCTGCTGATTGCCTTTGCGCCGGGCTGGCTGGGCACACCTTTATATGCCGGCACCAGCGTCACTCGCGGTATTCCTGTTGGGATTGGCGTAATCGTTATTTCATTCATCCTGACCGGCGTATACGTCTGGCGGGCAAACAGTGAATTTGATCGTCTTAACGCTGCCGTCATCCGCGAGGTCAACCAACCATGAAAAAAATCCTGACGGCGCTCGTCGCCACGTTGCCGGTTGCCGCCAGTGCGGCTGATGCGCTTACCGGCGCGGTAGAACGCCAGCCAACTAACTGGCAGGCCATTATTATGTTCCTGATTTTTGTCGCCTTTACACTTTATATTACCTACTGGGCCTCAAAACGGGTACGCTCACGTAACGACTATTATACGGCGGGTGGTAACATAACCGGCTTTCAGAATGGGCTGGCCATTGCGGGCGATTTCATGTCTGCGGCCTCCTTTCTCGGCATTTCCGCGCTGGTCTATACCTCCGGCTATGACGGGCTGATTTACTCTCTCGGCTTCCTGGTCGGCTGGCCGATTATCCTGTTTTTGATTGCGGAAAGGCTGCGCAACCTTGGACGTTTTACCTTTGCAGACGTTGCCTCCTACCGTCTGAAACAGGGCCCCATTCGTATTCTCTCCGCCTGCGGTTCACTGGTCGTTGTCGCGCTATATCTGATCGCTCAAATGGTCGGCGCGGGTAAGTTGATCGAACTGCTGTTCGGCCTTAATTACCATGTTGCAGTGGTGCTGGTTGGCGTGTTGATGGTGATGTACGTCCTGTTTGGCGGTATGCTGGCAACCACCTGGGTGCAGATTATTAAAGCCGTACTGCTGCTGTTCGGCGCAAGTTTTATGGCCTTTATGGTAATGAAGCATGTGGGCTTTAGCTTCAGCAATCTGTTCTCTGAGGCGATGGCGGTTCACCCCAAAGGGGTGGCGATCATGAGCCCTGGCGGGCTGGTTAAAGATCCGATATCTGCGCTGTCGCTCGGGCTGGGTCTAATGTTTGGTACCGCCGGACTCCCGCACATTCTGATGCGTTTCTTCACCGTCAGCGATGCCCGTGAAGCGCGTAAGAGCGTTTTCTATGCCACCGGTTTTATGGGTTATTTCTATATTTTGACTTTTATAATCGGCTTTGGCGCGATCATGCTGGTTGGGGCAAATCCGGCCTTTAAAGATGCTGCCGGGGTATTGATTGGTGGTAATAATATGGCCGCCGTTCACCTGGCAAATGCGGTGGGAGGAAACCTGTTCCTTGGCTTTATCTCTGCTGTCGCCTTCGCCACCATTTTGGCGGTCGTCGCCGGGCTGACGCTGGCTGGCGCATCGGCGGTCTCACACGATCTCTATGCCAACGTATTTCGCAAAGGAGCGTCGGAACGTGATGAATTACGCGTATCAAAAATCACCGTTCTGGTGCTGGGCGTAGTAGCGATCCTGCTGGGTATTCTGTTTGAAAATCAGAATATCGCCTTTATGGTTGGACTGGCCTTCTCTATCGCCGCCAGCTGTAACTTCCCTATCATCCTCCTCTCCATGTACTGGTCGAAGCTGACCACGCGCGGGGCGATGATTGGCGGCTGGCTGGGGCTGCTAACCGCTGTGATCCTGATGATCCTTGGCCCGACTATTTGGGTCCAGATCCTCGGTCATGCGACTGCCATCTTCCCGTATGAGTATCCGGCGCTGTTCTCGATTGCCGTAGCGTTTATTGGCATCTGGGTCTTCTCGGCGACCGATAATACGGCGTCAGGCAAGCTGGAGCGCGAGCAATTCCGCGCCCAGTTTATTCGCTCTCAGACCGGGATTGGTATCGATCAGGGTCGCGCGCATTAATAATAACGTTATGCCCCGGTCATCCGACCGGGGATGTTCAAAACATGAGCCAGGCGACCAGCGGTGCAATCAGCACCATCATAATACCCGATAGCATCATCACCAGACTGGCAATAACGCCCTCCTGAGGACCTAATTCCCACGACCGCGCCGTACCCGCGCCATGCGAAGCGGCTCCAAATCCGGCCCCTTTCGCCATGCCTGCCTGAATCGACAGTCGCAGAAATAGCATATCGCCCACCGCCATACCGAATACCCCCGTCACAACAACAAATAATGCGACCAGATCGGGCTGTCCGCCCAGAGGCCGCGCCGCAGCCAGCGCAAAGGGCGTCGTGACAGAACGCACTGCCAGGCTACGCTGAATAGTATCGGGCAGCATAAACACGCGCGCCAGCCAGACGGAACTGGTAACCGCGACGAAGGAAGCGGTAATGACGCCTGCCGATAGCGACATCCAGTGACGGCGGATCACCGCCAGATTGTCGTAAACCGGTACCGCGAACGCGAGAGTCGCCGGCCCCAGCAGCCACAGTAGCCAGTGAGATTCGCCCATATAGCTTTGATACGAGATATGGCCGAGGATCAGCATTAATACCAGCAGCACGGGTGTCAGCACCAGCGGCATCAGTGGCAGCCTGTGGAATCGTCGGTACAAGCGCTTGTTGGCATAATACAGTCCCAGCGTCACGGCCAGGCAGAGCAGGTTAAGCAGCAGATTATTCATCGTTTAGCCTGCGCATTTCGTAACGCCAGACCCGCTCAACAACCCAGGCGGTGGTGCCAAGCACCAGTAGCGTACTGATCGCGATCACTGAAAAAATACGCCAGCCGTCCACCATCAGCAGCTGTACATAATTCACTACCGCCACGACGGCCGGAACGAAAAACAGCAGCATTTCAGCCAGCAACCAGCGTGAACCCGCGCGCAGCCAGGCCAGTGGGATCATCCGGCAGGCAATGAGCACCAGCAGTATTAACATCCCCACCAGATTTGCCGGCAGAGGTAAATGCAACCATGCGACGAGATACTCAGCAATAATAAAAAATCCGGCGTACAGTAGAACCTGCACCGGTGTCTGGAGGTGTTGAAAAAAAGCAGGCATCACGCGCCCGGCGGCCACAGCCATGAAGAAAATTCCTGAGAATAGGATCAGAGACCGCATTATAGTGAGCGCCAGTCGATGAAAAAAATGAATTAAAATCATCGTCCCCATAGTTTTAAGGAATAACCATGGACCTGAGAACGCTACGCTATTTTGTCGAGGTTGTCCGCCAGCAGAGTTTTACGCGTGCGGCAGAGCGCCTTTTCGTCACCCAGCCAACTATCAGTAAGATGCTCAAAAATCTGGAAGATGAACTGAGCTGCACGCTGCTGATCCGCGACGGACGCAGACTGCTGCTAACCGACACCGGGCGCGTGGTATTCGAAAGAGGTCTGGCGATCCTCGGTGAATTTAATCAGCTTGAGGCTGAATTAAGTGACATCAACCATCTCAATAAGGGCGTGCTGAGACTCGGTATTCCGCCGATGGTGGGTGTATTGATGGCAGGGCCTATTAGTCTCTTTCGCCAGCGCTATCCCGGCGTTGAGCTAAAAATCTCTGAATTTGGCGGCCTGACGGTACAGCAGGCAGTAATGAACGGTGAACTGGATGTTGCCATGACCGCCCTGCCGGTAGAAGAAACCAGTGGGCTGACCACCTTGCCCATCTTTAGCCATCCGCTGTGCGTACTGGTTCCCCGCTCGGGAAAGTGGCTGAATTGCGCATCTATTTCTCCTGAACAGCTCGCAGCCCACCCTCTGCTCATTTATAACGAAGATTTTGCGCTTAGCCGTCAGCTGATGCAGCTTTTTCATCAGCATGATGTTAAGCCCAAAATCGCCGTGCGCAGCGGGCAGTGGGATTTTCTGGCGGCAATGGTACAGGCAGGTGTAGGGCTGGCAATTTTGCCGGAACCCATTTGCGAAAGGCTAAATAAAGAGACGCTACGCTGGCTTCCGCTTGAAAGCGATTTGCACTGGCAGCTAGGGATGATCTGGCGCGAGGGTGTCTATTTATCACATAGCGCACGCGCATGGTTAACCTGCTGCGAAGGATTCTGGCTCTCGCAGAAAGCGTAAGCGCGTAAAAAATCGCCGGGCAGTGGCCCGGCGAGATAAGATGCGATTATTTTTCTACCAGTAATGCTTCCAGCAAATCCAGATCGTGGAGTAATTTTTGCAGTGTTTCATTACTGATTTGCCGGGTAGCGCGCAGATGATAAAGCTCAGCCCGTTCGGAGCGCAGTGCGGCCAGACGGAAGCGACGTTCCAGATTCTCCTCCTGGAAGGAATGCTCGACGTCGTTACGGCCATCAGCACGGCGGCGTAAATTACCAATGACCCGCGAACTCACCTCGCGCAGCAGCTGGTCATCAATGTTCTCTTCCATATTGGCAGCCAGACGCTCTTCCATCTTTTCAATCGCCACAATGGCGACATCTGCCGTTGCCGCACGGGCCAGCCGCTCCTCTTTTTGTTGCATGGCATGATCGCGCACTTCAACCTGCTGAAGCAGCATCGGCAGCAAAATTACGCCGACAAACAGTGAGAAGAGGATCACGCCTGCGGCGAGAAAGACCAGCTCGTAACGCGCCGGGAAGCCGTTACCATCCGGCAGAAGCAGCGGGATGGAGAGTACACCGGCGAGGGTAATAGCCCCGCGAACCCCGGCAACCGATGCGATTAACAGCTCACGCGTGGACCATGAGCCAAACTCCATCGGCTTTTTCTTCAGGAAACGGCGACTGAACTTCTGCATCGTCCACAGCCAGCCGAAACGCACCAGCATTAACGCCGCGTAGATCAGCACGATATCGGTAAACAACATCCAGGTTTCGACGTTCGGATCAATTTCAGCGGCGGCCAGCGACGATTCGAGAATACCCGGTAGTTGCAGGCCCAGCAGCAGGAATACCATGCCGTTAAACACAAACTCGAGCATGGCCCACGTGCTGTTAGCACGCAGACGCATCGCCAGCGGCGCGGAACGCATAACGCCAGAGCGGGTAATCGTCATCCCGGCGGCAACGGCGGCCAGAATTCCCGACACCCCAACGTGTTCAGCAATCAGATAAGAGGCGAACGGCAGCAGAAACAGCAGGACAATTTGCGTTGCCGGTTCATCCCCACCCCAGCGGCTGAGAAAACGCAGCGAACGTCCGTACAGCCAGCTGACAATAAAGCCCGCCAGCAGACCGCCAATTGCCACCTTCAGGAACTCTACAGATGCACCGCCCACGGTGAAGACCATAGTGCCCATGGCGACGGCAACGGCAAACTTCAACGAGACCAGGCCGGTGGCATCGTTCATCAGCGCTTCGCCCTGCAGAATGCCCATGATTTTTTTCGGGATGCGCCCTTCACCGACAATTCCGGAAAGCGCAACCGCATCGGTGGGAGACAATACCGCTGCCAGCGCAAAGGCCGGTACCAGCGGAATGCCGGGTACCATCCAGTAAATGAGAAAGCCAATCCCGGCAACGGTTACCAGCACCAGCGCCAGCGCGAGGCCAAAAATCTCCCGGCCATGCTCAAGAAATTCGCGGGTGGGCGTTTTCCAGCCGTCAGCAAACAGAAGCGGCGGAATAAATAAGACGAGGAAAAGCTCCGGGTCAAATTCAACGTGCAGGCCAATACTCGGCCAGGCCAGCAGTGCACCAATGGCGATCTGCATTAACGGAAGTGGAATTTGAAAAGGAAGAACGCGAGTCACCACTCCGGAGAGTGAGACGACAAGAGTCATTATCAGAATTGTGAAGAAAATTTCCATGCTGTCCCTGTTTGCTTTGTGTGGAATCAAGCGCACTGCGCACTTTCCATAGTAGAACATTGTGGTCAACGGAAGGGAAACAGGATGTGCCTTAAAAAAAGAAAAACGGGCGGCCTGCGCCACCCGTTAGAGATGAACAGTGCGGTTAGCTTAAATTGCCCAGCCACCTGCATAAAAAGCAACCAGCGCCGCCGCAATAATGACTGTGCCTGCGTTTAGCTTACGCCACTCGCCTGACACAACACGGCCCACAACCAGCGCCGCAAAGCCAATCATAATACCGGTCACGATATTACAGGTCAGAACGATAAAGACTGCCGTGATTAAACCGCACATGGCATCAACAAAATCGTCAAAGTCGATGCGCGCGACGTTGCTTAACATCAGCAGGCCGACATACATCAGCGCAGGTGCGGTCGCGTAGGCAGGAACCAGGTAAGAGAGCGGCGAGAGAAACAGGATCAGCAGGAACAGTACGCCGACTACAATGGCTGTCAGACCGGTTTTACCGCCCGCAGCCGTACCAGCCGCAGACTCGATATATACCGCAGCCGGTGCCGCACCGACCAGCCCGGAAAAGACGCTGCTCAGGGAATCGGTGGTCAGCGCTTTGCCGCCGTTAATGATCTGACCGTCTTTATCCAGCAGGTTTGCCTGTCCGGCTACTGCGCGAATAGTACCGGTCGCATCAAAGACCGCGGTCATCACCAGCGCCAGCACGCTTGGCAGTACCACCGGATTCAGCGCGCCCATAATATCCAGACTGCCGATCAGCGAATCGCCATTGGCATCGCTCAACGACGGCATCGCAAACACACCCGAGAAATGAACGCTCGGATCAAACAGCAGGCCAACTACGGAAATACCGATGATAGTCAGCAGAATACCGCCCGGCACTTTCAGCTTTTCGAGACCAATGATCATCGCCAGGCCAATCAACGACATGATGACCGGAAAGCTGTCGAAGTTACCCAGCGCCACCGGCAGGCCGTCGATCGGGTTTTTAATGACCAGACCTACGCCGTTGGCCGCGATCAGCAGCAGAAACAGGCCGATGCCGATCCCGGTACCGTGCGCGATACCCTGCGGCAGATTGCGCAGGATCCAGCTACGAATACCGGTCGCAGAAATAATCGTAAACAGTATCCCCATCAGGAATACTGCGCCCAGCGCGACCGGAATACTGATTTGTTGGCCTAACACCAGACTGAACGCGGTGAACGCGGTCAGCGAGATCGCACAGCCAATCGCCAGCGGCAGATTTGCCCACAGGCCCATGACGATAGAACCTACGCCGGCGACCAGGCAGGTCGCTACAAAAACGGCGGCAGGCGGAAAACCTGCTTTACCAAGCATACCTGGTACAACAATGACGGAATACACCATCGCCAGGAAAGTCGTTAGACCCGCAACGATCTCCTGACGAACAGAGCTTCCGCGAGCCGAAATTTTAAACCAGGCGTCAAGTGAACCGCCGGTACGCGCTGAAGGCGTAGACATAGAAAACATCCCCTGAGAATTTTTATCTTTCGTTGGTCAACGTGGTGGACAATCCACTGCCAGTTAAACGTCATCTCCCTGTGCTGCGTTACGGCAAAGAGGCACCGTAAAAAGCAAACGTTTAACTCCGCGCAGACAAAACGGCTTAACAATGTTATTTGATGGGCAAATGAAGGCGGCAAAATTGGTCGTCATCAGCGCACAAAATAAAAGGCAAACGATTATCCTGCCTTTAACCAGCCTTTATCAACTGAACTTTGCAGCATTTTGCTAAGAATCGCGCAGAGTGGTTAAGAAACAACCACCCCGTGCGCAAACGTTATCGTTTATATTGTATCCGGCAACGCGTTTGTTACGATTTATAAGGAGATGGGAAAGAGATAAGCAGTCTACGTTTTATCGATCGCCTGGCAGAGAGAACGGCCCGCCTTTTTCAATGGCACGTTTCCAGGCCGGGCGCATTTCAACACGCTTTTTCCAGGCTTGCAGATTCGGCAAGTGATCAATACCGCCGCGTGAAAGCAGAGCAAAGACAGGGAAACTCATCTGCACGTCCGCCATACTCAGCGTATCGCCCGCAAACCACGGTTTATGCGCCAGTTCAGACTCAATAAAACGTGCATGGGTTTCGATTTGCCGATTCAGAAACGCTTTCTGTACGCCCTGCCCTAATGCCTTGCCCACCGTGCGCAATCCAAACGGCACCGGCGGTTTACCGAGCTGGGTAAACACCAGTTTCATTAATAACAGTGGCATAAGCGATCCTTCCGCATAATGAAGCCAGAAGCGGTACTGTAATTTCTGCTCTTTATCCTGCGGTTGTAGCTGGTGCGTCGGATCGTAATACTCTTCGAGATACTCCAGAATCGCGCCCGATTCGGCAATAATGAGTCCGTTATCATCCAGTACCGGGGATTTTCCGAGCGGGTGAACCTTCTTGAGTGCTGCCGGAGCCAGCATAGTTTTCTCGCGCTGGTAGCGCACTAACTCATAGGGCTGTTCTAATTCTTCGAGTGCCCAGAGTACACGCTGCGAGCGTGATTGATTAAGATGATGCACCTTCAGCATGGTTTTCTCCTGTCGTTAAGATATTAACTATAGGAGAGGTTTAACCTTTAATCTTCTTCCAGCAGGCGCGCACCTGTCCCCTCTTCTCCCAGCTTGTCGCCAGGGTTGCGCAACGGGCAATCCCGACGGGAAAGGCAGCCGCAGCCGATGCAGCCATCAAGCTGATCGCGTAGTGCTTCCAGCGTATGAATCCGCCGATCCAGCTCATCACGCCACTGCGAAGAGAGATGCGCCCACTCTCTGGCACTCAGGTTATGGCCTTCAGGCAGTACGCCAAAAGACTCGCCAATGGTGGCCAGTGGAATACCGATGCGCTGGGCAATCTTAATAATCGCGACATAACGCAGCACATCGCGCGAGTAACGCCGCTGATTGCCGCTGTTGCGTACGCTCTTAATCAACCCTTTGTTCTCGTAAAAGTGCAGGGCCGATACGGCCACACCGCTCCGTCTGGCGACTTCGCCGGGCGTGAGCAGCGCTTTGATACGGGGAGATCTCTTTTCCATAAACCACTTTACCTCAAGTTAACTTGAGGAATTATACTCGTTTGCAAAGAAATGACGAATCTGATGATGAGAAGAGGACGCTGTATGTCGCATCGTGAAATAGTTCAGACGCTGATTGAGTGGATTGATGATCATATTGATCAACCGCTTAACATCGATATCGTGGCCAGAAAGTCCGGCTACTCCAAGTGGTATCTACAGCGAATGTTTCGCGCGGTCATGCATCAAACGCTGGGGGACTATATTCGTCAGCGGCGTTTACGGCTGGCGGCTGAAGCATTGCGCACGACTCAGCGGCCCATTTTTGATATCGCAATGGACCTGGGCTATGTATCGCAGCAGACCTTCTCCCGGGTATTTCGTCGCGAGTTCGATCGGACTCCGACAGATTACCGTCATCAGATATCAGCGTGATGTTTACGCGCCTTTGACGGGGTTATCGGCTGTTGAAGCCACAGAATAAACTCATGCGACGGCATCGCTTTAGCAAAGTACCACCCCTGGCAATACTGGACGCCGCGTTTCAATAGCCAGGAGGCCTGCTCTGCCGTCTCCACCCCTTCTGCGATAGTTTTCAGGCGCAGGCTCTGCGCCATCTCAACAATATGCTCAGCAATCAGGTTGTTGGTGCTTAGCGTATCAATAAATGATTTATCGATTTTCAATATATCGACATTTAATGAGTAGAGATTATGCAGATTTGAATATCCGGTGCCGAAATCATCAATCGCGACTTCATATCCGGCCTGACGAAATGCCTGAATAACCGGCGTCGTCTTAGGCACATCAATAAACCCACGTTCGGTAACTTCAATTTTGATCTGCTGGGCCAGCACCGAATATTTCAGTGCTTTATCAGAGATTAAGGCGATGAGTCGCGAAGAGTGGAAATCAGAAGCCGATAAATTAATTGAAATATAGAGCTGGGGGTGCGCAGCAAGAAACTCGCCCAAATCGCTAAATACCTCGTCAACCACGTAATCCGTGATCCGCTCAATCAGCCCCTCTTTTTCTGCCAGCGGAATAAATTCAGCCGGGCTCATCACCTGACCTTCAAACCCAGGCCAGCGCAGTAGCGCTTCAGCGCCGACGCACTGATTATTTTTAATATCGATAATTGGCTGATAATGCAGGCGTAGCTGACGTTTTTGCAGTGCACGCTGTAGCAGGCGGCGCGGGGAGTTAAACTCCCGATGCGTTCGTCCCCAGACCAGCAGGATCAGGATACTGCATATTATGCCCAGCGGCAGGGTCAACGAGACCTGATGATAAAAATTGTCATGAAAACGCGATGACAGCGTAGAGACAATAATCGCGATAGGCCGTTTCGCAGAACGGGCAATAGTATAAAATCGACCGTCATGCTGAAATGTATAATCTTTATTAAGCAGAAGCTTTTTTAATATCCCAGGATCGGCCTGCTCGCTAACTGAGAAAAATTCATTAGTAACGGTATCGTATACGCCATAAGCGAGCGACTGATCTTCTGAGATAACTTCACTGTAAGAAAGAGGATTAATGACAGCGATATAATTCCCTCGCTGCATATAGTTCATTTTATAGCCAGGATAAAAGGGTGTATCGCGATAGTAGTAAATAAAAATATCAGGTTTGCGCCAGTAATTCTCTTTGGGCATCAGATAGGGCAACCCAGGACGAATAGACGTTGAGCATAAAAAATGATTCCCTTTGGCGTAGATTAAATCATCAACATACAGTCGGCCATGAACAATATTCAACATTTGCTGCCGATGGAGTGGACTGCATATCTCACCCTGAAATTGCTCTGCAGCATCGCGGGCCAAATCGGCCTGATGAATGACTTTCTCAGTTTTACTGAGCGCCAGTTGCGCAAATGAACGGAGCTGATCGCGGGTTTCGGAAATGGCCCTTAGATGGGCAAACCATAGCGCAAGCATCACCGGCAGTAAAACTACCATGATTATCCCGAGGACTCTCAGCACCTTGCGTTGCACGCTATGGTTCATCTCAGCCTAATATCCCTGCATTTTATGTGCCTGAGCTCCGAAATGGATACTTTGATTAAAGATGTGATTACGTTGCATGAATCATACGACATTAGCAACCGACTTTTTATCGCAAAAACCTAATATTTAGTTATGACGATAATATTTTTCCGTAAGCCAAACTTAAAGTAGGCGACACGTTTTTATTAAGGAGAGGAAAAAGCATACATGACAGGGTAAAAAAACAGAAAACGCCGTGTTGATGTTGCGCGCATATTGTATAGTTCTGCATCAACTGGTTGATCAGTTGGCTTTTAAAAAGTGTCCGCGCTGAATTACAAGTACTCCCTTTTACGCTTATTATGCTAAAGATAAACCACGTAATAATTAAGTATTAGTTAAATTACCGGGAATGGCTATCGCCGCAGTAAACATAAAAACAGTGTACAGAAAGATGCCAAATGAAAATTAAAAACCGCGCTATAAAAGGCATACAAAAAACGTAATCTCACGTCCACTAATCTGATTGCTGACATTTTATAGAAATCTTCGCGAACTGAACGTTTTATCGTAGCTTAATTCTTATGCGTAATTTAACTGCACAGCCTGAAATGGGCAATACAAGAACCGTTATCACTATAGCGAAGTTTCAACGCAGGAAAGGGCATTTTTTGCGTATCAATATGCGGGATAGCTGTCTCTGAGATGATGAATAAAGCAACAAATGTGATATAGTTCACAGTTCTTGTGATGCGGAAACACTGTTTCATAAAATTCACTCGCCTGACGGCCGTCTGAGCCTCTTCAAGAACGGTTAATTAAAGGTACATCATTCAACACTGAGGATAAGATTTCATGGCGACCATAACTACCAGCGTCATGTTGATGCGCTGGCCGCTGGTAAGCGCCGGGCTGATGTTTTTAGCCAGCACATTAAACATTCAGTTTCGCAAAAGCGATTATGTTGGGTTAGCTGTTATTAGCACGCTTCTGGGCATGATTGCTGCTTTCTGGTTCGCGATGAACCTGCTGGGGATCTCAATGGCTGATGTCTCTGCCATTTTGCATAACGCCAAAGGGGCGATGGTTGAAACGATGGGACAGTTGCCGCCAGAGTGGCCTGTCGTAGTGACGTGATGATGCATAACCGGAAAAACTGACCAGCCCCAAAAAGGGAGCTGGTCGGTATATAACTTGCTTAGAACGGAATATCGTCGTCAAAGTCCATCGGCGGTTCGTTAGACTGTGCCGGGGCTGACTGCTGCTGCTGCTGAGGGCGAGCCTGCCCACCGCCGCTAAACTGGCTGCCGCCGCCCTGAGACTGCTGCTGTGGCTGCTGAGGTTGACCCCAACCGCCCTGCTGGCCGCCGCCTGCCGGCGCGCCGCCGCCCTGAGGACGTCCGCCCAGCATTTGCATCACGCCGCCGATTTGCGGGACGTTGATCTCAGTGGTATAGCGTTCCTGACCACCCTGATCGGTCCATTTACGCGTCCGCAACTGACCTTCGATGTAGACCTGAGAACCTTTACGCAGATACTCGCCGGCTACTTCTGCCAGTTTGCCAAACATCACCACACGGTGCCATTCAGTCTGCTCTTTTGTCTCGCCGGTCTGCTTATCACGCCAGGATTCGGAAGTAGCCAGCGTGAAGTTAGCAACTGCACCACCACTCGGCATGTAGCGTACTTCCGGGTCCTGCCCCAGATTACCGACGAGAATCACCTTATTTACGCCTCTGCTGGCCATAATTGTGTCTCCTGAAAACGATTCTTAATAAGTGTAAACGCGCGATTGTAGCATTTCCAGTCCGCGCTTTGATACATGCGAGGTGTATTCCGTTAAACAACTTCTCTGCGACATTTTTGCACATCCGCGCGGAAGTTGCATTCCTATACTGTATATTCATTCAGGTTAATTTGTGTCATAATTAGCCGTTTCAGTTGCAAAAATGCCGTTTGTCCTTCAAACAAATTTGGCTATCGGGAAAGGTGAATGGATAAGATAGAAGTTCGGGGCGCACGTACCCACAATCTAAAGAACATCAACCTCGTTATCCCTCGTGACAAACTGATTGTCGTCACCGGGCTGTCGGGTTCTGGTAAATCTTCTCTGGCTTTTGACACGCTATACGCTGAAGGGCAACGTCGCTACGTCGAGTCCCTTTCTGCCTATGCGCGTCAGTTTCTGTCGCTGATGGAAAAACCGGATGTCGATCATATTGAGGGGTTATCACCTGCGATTTCGATAGAGCAGAAGTCAACGTCGCATAACCCGCGTTCTACCGTTGGTACCATCACTGAAATCCACGACTACCTGCGTCTGCTGTTTGCCCGCGTAGGCGAGCCGCGTTGTCCGGATCACGATGTGCCGCTGGCCGCACAAACTGTCAGCCAGATGGTTGATAACGTGCTGTCACAGCCAGAAAGCAGACGTCTGATGCTGTTGGCTCCGATCATTAAAGAACGTAAGGGCGAGCATACCAAAACGCTGGAAAACCTGGCCAGTCAGGGATATATCCGCGCAAGGATTGACGGCGAAGTCTGCGATCTCTCCGATCCGCCCTCGCTCGAACTGCAAAAGAAACATACCATTGAAGTGGTGATTGACCGCTTTAAAGTGCGTGACGATCTCTCACAGCGTCTGGCTGAATCTTTTGAAACCGCGCTGGATCTTTCCGGCGGTACGGCGATCGTTGCCGATATGGACGATCCGAAAGCAGAAGAATTGCTGTTCTCTGCCAACTTTGCCTGCCCGATTTGCGGCTACAGTATGCGCGAGCTTGAACCGCGTCTGTTCTCGTTTAACAACCCGGCAGGGGCCTGTCCGACCTGTGATGGTCTGGGCGTACAACAGTATTTTGACCCTGACCGGGTACTGCAAAACCCCGAGCTGTCTCTGGCAGGGGGTGCAATTCGCGGCTGGGATCGCCGCAACTTCTATTATTTCCAGATGCTGCGCTCAATGGCAGAGCATTATAAATTCGATGTCGATGCGCCCTGGGGCAGCCTGAGCGCCAGCGTACAGAAAGTCATTCTGTTCGGCTCCGGCAAAGAGTCTATTGAATTCAAATATATGAACGATCGCGGAGATACTTCTGTCCGTCGTCATCCGTTTGAAGGCGTGCTGCACAATATGGAGCGTCGCTACAAAGAAACGGAGTCCAGCGCGGTGCGCGAGGAACTGGCGAAATACATCAGTAATCGTCCGTGTGCAACCTGCGAAGGAACGCGCCTGCGCCGCGAAGCGCGCCATGTTTTCGTTGAAAACACGCCGCTGCCGACCATCTCAGATATGAGCATCGGCCACGCCATGGACTTCTTTAATAATCTGAAGCTGTCCGGTCAGCGTGCGCAAATTGCTGAAAAAGTGCTCAAAGAGATTGGGGATCGTCTGAAATTTCTGGTAAACGTCGGCCTGAATTACCTGACGCTTTCACGCTCTGCGGAAACCCTTTCCGGCGGCGAGGCGCAGCGTATTCGTCTGGCGAGCCAGATTGGCGCAGGTTTGGTTGGGGTAATGTATGTTCTGGATGAACCCTCTATCGGCCTGCATCAGCGCGACAACGAGCGTCTGCTGGGGACGCTGGTCCATCTGCGCGATCTCGGTAATACCGTGATTGTGGTTGAGCATGATGAAGATGCCATCCGTGCGGCGGATCATGTCATTGATATTGGTCCTGGTGCAGGTGTTCATGGCGGCCAGGTGGTTGCTGAAGGCTCGCTGAAAGATATTATGGCGGTGCCGGAATCATTAACCGGTCAGTTTATGAGCGGTCAGCGTAAGATTGAAGTACCAAAAGAGCGTGTAAAAGCCGATCCAGAGAAAGTGCTTCGCCTCACCGGTGCTCGCGGTAATAACCTGAAAGATGTCACCCTGACGCTGCCGGTAGGCCTGTTCACCTGTATCACCGGGGTTTCCGGCTCCGGTAAATCAACGCTTATCAACGATACGCTGTTCCCGATTGCACAACGTCAGCTAAACGGTGCGACCATTGTTGAACCCGCGCCGTACCGCGATGTGCAGGGGCTTGAGCATTTCGATAAAGTGATTGATATCGATCAGAGTCCTATTGGCCGTACGCCACGTTCAAACCCGGCAACCTATACGGGCGTCTTCACGCCGGTGCGTGAACTGTTTGCTGGCGTGCCTGAATCGCGCTCGCGCGGCTATACGCCGGGACGCTTCAGCTTTAACGTACGCGGCGGGCGCTGTGAGGCGTGTCAGGGCGATGGCGTGATCAAAGTCGAAATGCACTTTTTGCCGGACATTTATGTGCCGTGCGATCAGTGTAAAGGCAAGCGCTATAACCGCGAAACGCTGGAAGTGAAGTATAAAGGTAAAACTATCCACGAAGTGCTGGATATGACTATCGAAGAGGCGCGCGAGTTTTTCGATGCCGTGCCGGCGCTGGCGCGTAAGCTGCAAACTTTGATGGACGTGGGCCTGACGTATATTCGTCTTGGACAATCGGCGACCACGCTTTCCGGCGGTGAGGCCCAGCGCGTGAAGCTGGCGCGCGAGCTGTCAAAACGCGGCACCGGTCAGACACTGTATATTCTGGATGAACCGACCACCGGTCTGCACTTTGCCGATATTCAACAGCTGCTGGAAGTTCTGCATCAGTTGCGCAATCAGGGCAACACCATTGTGGTGATTGAGCATAACCTTGATGTGGTTAAAACCGCTGACTGGATTGTCGATCTTGGTCCGGAAGGCGGCAGCGGCGGCGGTGAGATCCTTGTCTCCGGCACGCCAGAAACGGTTGCCGAGTGCGAAGCCTCACACACTGCCCGCTTCCTTAAGCCAATGCTGTAAGCCTCATCTGCCGCTTCCCGTTCAGGAAGCGGCATCATTTCGCCTCATTATTTCTCATTTTTTCCGCATGAGCGTTTGTGATTTGCCGCTTTTCCCGGGCTGGTATGAGATTGCCGTACTCATTTACCGCTGGAGACGATCATGTCTGGCACTCACTGGCATACCCGGTTCACCGTTATCGGCTGCATTTTTCTGCTGTCAGCCTGCTCACTGACCGATAAATACAATGCTCAGGCCTATCAGCAATTGAAAGCGCTGCAAACGTCGTGGCAGCACTTCCTGGAGGATGCCGCTGTCGCACCGTTAGATGCTGAACGCATCGCGCAGGACGATAGCCAATTACGTCAGGGGTTTGATGATGCGTTGATCCAGGCTGCCCTGCTTAATGACTCGCTGCGGATTGAAAACCTGACGTTACTGGAAGACGCCTACATTCGTCTTCATGCGCGATTACTCCAGCAAAATTATTCTCTTTCACCGGTTCAAACACATTTATATGGGCAGCAGGCGCAGTTGGCCTGGCAACTGGCTATTGAGGGCGAATGTCTGCGCCCGGGTGCTGCCTGCGATGGGGAGAAATAAACTATGCTTCTGGCCGATTCACTGAATACGCTTTTAACCCCGGATGCCCCTCAATCATCTGGATTGGGCGCTGCAGCGGCGGAATTTATCACGCTGCTGGATACTGCGATGCGTGATGAGGATGAAGGCATTCGCGAAGCCGGATCGTTAATCGCCCTGGCGCTACGTGAAAAAGAACGCGGCTGGCTCACCGACGACGATCTGCGGGTATTGCTGGAGGGGCAGCGCGACATCGCCCGGCTGCGGGCGAATAATGCGGAAATCATGCTCCGCAGTCGCATCCAGTCAGTGGTGATTCGCCTGATTGATATGACTCTGGCATCGCTGATTGCCGCCCTCTGAGTCAAAGCGGCAGCAGTTTACGTTTCTCTTCCGGCAGGGTACTGATGACCTGCTGATAAGAAGCATCCACCAGATAATAAATCTGTGAATCCGGCAGGGTGCCGTCAAGATAGACCGTGCTCCAGTGCGCTTTGTTCAGATGCTTACTGGGTCGAACATCTTTATGCTCGTTACGTAACAGTTCTGCCAGTTCCGGACTGGTTTTTAATGAAACGGCGGGTCGATCTTCCACTATTTTTACCATCGCAAACAGGACATCTGCGACTTTAATCTGCGTGGCTTCCCAGCCGGTGTGCAAACTCTGATCTGCGCCAGGCTTCGTCATGCAGTAGTGTAGTAATTCCGAATCGGTCATGCTTATTCTCCTTGCAGAGTCGCGATAATTTTACGCGAACCGCCGTGAATACGATGCTCCCCTAACCAGATCCCCTGCCAGGTGCCAAGCTGTACGCGCCCATTTTGCACCGGCAACAGTAAGGACACCCCCAGCGTTGACGACTTGATATGCGAAGGCATGTCGTCTGCACCTTCATAATCATGTTCATAAGGTGCGTTATCAGGAATGGTCCGCAAAAAATGCTGCTCCATGTCGCGTCGTACGCTCGGATCGCAATTTTCATTCAGGGTCAGAGAAGCGGAAGTGTGCTGAAGCAGCAGATGCAATAAGCCGACGTTAACGCGTGCCAGATCGCGAAGTTGCCCCAGTATCTCATCCGTTACCAGGTGAAATCCACGCGGCTGTGCGTTTAACGTCAGGGT
>Ga0302347_1000650_pt1 | contig 50908 bp, 41 predicted proteins | sample PhyWR1_FD_202178 | JGI IMG/M metagenome (GOLD analysis project Ga0302347, IMG submission 202178) | Leaf surface microbial communities from wheat plants in UC Gill Tract Community Farm, Albany, California, United States - DLSL W.R1 (v2)... | ecosystem: Host-associated > Plants > Phyllosphere >... | reverse complement strand
CGCCCGACATTTTTGCCCGGAACTTACTTCCAGCCAATGTCGTCATCTATTCGTAAATCCAACCATTCAGACGCATTGACCCGCCTGGCTCAAGCTGTGGCGGTGGCCGTGTCCGCCACACTGGCGGGCTGCCAATCGACGAATTTCGCCGCACAATCCACCGTGCAACCCAAACCCAATCTTGCCGCCAAAATCAAACAGAAACCTATCTGGCTCTCCGAGAAGCCCAGCCCTGAAGTACCCCAGGACGTCTGGGAGCGGATGCGCCGAGGCTTCCAATTGCAGGAGGGTGTAGGCGTCAACCCGCGCATCGAGCAACAGCGCTTGTGGTTCGCCAGCAATCCGTCCTTTCTCGAAAACGCCGGCGAACGCGGTAGCCTCTACATTCATTACATTGTCGAACGTCTTGAAGAACGCAACATGCCCCTGGAGCTGGCACTGCTGCCAGTGATCGAAAGTGCCTACAACCCAATGGCCTATTCGCGCAGTGACGCGGTCGGCCTGTGGCAGTTCATCCCCTCCACCGGGCGCTACTTCAACCTGCGCCAAACCCGTGCCTACGACGGCCGTCGCGACATCACCGCCTCCACCACCGCCGCCTTGGACTACCTGACCCGTCTGCACGACATGTTCAACGGCGATTGGCTGCTGGCCCTGGCCGCGTATAACGCCGGCGAAGGCACCGTCAGCCGCGCCATCGAACGCAACGAAAAGCTCGGCCTGCCGACCGATTACTGGAACCTGCCGCTGCCCCAGGAAACCAAGGACTACGTGCCCAAGTTCCTGGCGCTGTCCCAAGTGGTGCTGGCACCCGAAGCCTACGGCGTCAACCTGAACCCGATTGCCAACACGCCGTACTTCGAAGTGGTGGAAGTCAAACAAAGCATGGACCTGTCCCGGGTCGCCGCGCTGGCTGAAATCGACGAAGACGAGCTGTTCCAGCTCAACCCGGCCTTGAAACAACGCACCACCCTGGATGGGCCGCAGCATTTGCTGGTGCCCAGTTCCAAGGCGCAACTGCTCACCAGTACCCTGTCGACGATGAAGCCTGAAGAATTGCTGGCGATGCGTCCGAAAAAACAGGTGTTCGACGAAGTCGAGACCACGCGGGTGGCCGGCCGCACCCGCACCTACAAAGTGCGCAGTGGCGACAACCTGACGCTGATCGCCAAAGCCAATAAAGTCGATGTGCACGACCTGCAGCGCTGGAACCAGCTCAACGGCCAGGCCCTCAAGGTCGGCCAGACCCTCGTGATGCAGGACAACCGCAAGGTGGTGGCCAAGGCCGACAGCAAGAAACCGGTGCAGTACAAGGTCAAGAAAGGTGATTCGCTGTACATCGTCGCCAAGCGCTTCAACGTCGAGATGCAGCATCTCAAGCGCTGGAACCCGCGCACCGGCCAGGCATTGAAGCCGGGGCAAATGCTGGTGGTGTCTGGGCCGCGCTAACGCCTGAAGAACGCCGCAGACCCCATGTTGGAGGGGGCTTGCCCCCGATATTGGTGTGTCAGCCAGTGAATCTGGTGACTGGCACACTGTCATCGGGGGCAAGCCCCCTCCCACATTGCTCTCCAGTGTTTGCGACTGTCTTTTTCCAACCGGAACAAGCTGTTACTGTACCGACCATAAAGCCCAAGCCGCCTGGATCGGATCTCTGACTTGAAGCGTCCCCTCCTTCTACTAATAAGTCTGGCCTTGAGCTTCGCTGCGAACGCGACGATTACCGAAAGCCACGGTTATGCGCAGTTCGGCACGCTCAAGTACCCGGCCAAATTCACCCACTTCGACTGGGTAAACCCTGCGGCGCCTAAAGGCGGCACTTTGCGGGTGATGGGGTTTGGCACCTTCGATACGCTCAACCCCTATACTTTCAAGGGCTCAAGCCCGGTTTCCACGCCCAACTTCTCGCAATACGGCATCAATGAGCTGAACGAGCCGCTGATGGTCGGCACCGGCGAATATGCGCCGTCCGGCGATGAACCCACTTCCAGCTACGGCCTGATTGCGCAGTCGGTGGAATACAGCGAAGACCGCAGTTGGGTGGTGTTCAATCTGCGCCCGCAAGCACGCTTCCATGACGGCAAGCCGATCACCGCCGACGATGTGGCGTTTTCCTATCGCACCCTGCTGACCGATGGCCACCCGCAATACCGCACCAATCTGCAGGAAGTGGCGCGGGTGGATGTGCTCAACCCCCATCGAATCCGCTTTGTGTTCAAGCGTAGCGGCAACCCGTTGCTGATCCTGCGCCTGGGGGAGTTACCGGTGCTGCCCCAGCACTATTGGAAAAATCGCGATTTCAAGGCCACCACCTTCGAGCCGCCGCTGGGCAGTGGTCCGTACCGTATCAGCAAGGTCACGCCGGGCCGGCAACTGGTGTTCGAACGGGTCAAGGATTACTGGGGCAAGGATTTGCCGGTCAACCGGGGGTTCTACAACTACGACAAAGTCGACGTGGAGTTTTACCGCGACAGCGACGTGGCCTTCGAAGCGTTCAAGGCCGGCGAGTTCGACATTTATATCGAACACCAGGCCAAAAACTGGGCCAATGGCTACAACTTCCCGGCGGTCAACCGTGGCGAGGTGATCAAGGCACAGGTTGCCCACCAGATACCGACCCAGAGCCAAGGCCTGTTCATGAACACGCGGCGCCCGACCTTCAGCCAGATCAAGGTTCGCGAGGCCCTGGGCCTGATGTTCGACTTCGAGTGGACCAACCGCACGCTGTTCAGCAACGCCTATAAACGCACCTTGAGTTACTACCCTAACAGCGAGTTCGCCGCGACCGGCCTGCCGGTCGGGCATGAATGGCTGATGCTGTCGCCCTATCGCGATCAACTGCCGCCTAACCTGTTCACCCAAGCCTTCAGCCTGCCCCACACCGACGGTCGCGGAATCCCGCGCGAGACCTTGCGCCATGCCCTGGCCCTGCTCGGTGAGGCTGGGTGGACATTGTCGGGGCAGCGCCTGCTGAACAAGGACGGGCAGCCGCTGCGCTTCGAGATCCTGCTGGTCAACCCGAACCTGGAGCGGATTCTGCAGCCCTACGTCGAGAACCTGATCAGCATCGGTGTCGATGCGCGCCTGCGTACCGTCGACCGTGCGCAATACAAGCAACGCCTGGATCAGTTCGACTTCGACATGATCCTGATCACCCTCAACCAGACCCTCAGCCCGGGCCTGGAACAATGGCAGTATTTCCACTCCAGCCAGGCCGCTATCAAAGGCAGCAAGAACTACGCGGGCATCGCCAACCCGGTGGTCGACCATCTGCTGGAACAGCTGCTGGCGGCCCAGACCCGCGAAGAACAGCTGGCCGCGGGGCGCGCCCTGGACCGGGTGCTGCTGTGGCAGCACTACAGCATTCCCAACTGGTACCTCAACTATCATCGCCTGGCCTACCGCAACCGGTTCGCCTTTGTCACCACGCCGCCCTATAGCCTGGGTCTGAGCGCGTGGTGGCTGAAAGCTTCGGAGAAAGCCCAATGATGTATTTGCGTACTGCACTCGTCAGCCTGTTGCTGTGCACCGCGGCCCACGCCGCGCCACAACATGCGTTGACGCTGTATAACGAACCGCCGAAATACCCCGCCGATTTCAAACACTTCGATTACGTGAACCCGGATGCGCCCAAGGGCGGCACTTTCCGCGAATCGAGCATGGGCGGCTTCGACAGCCTCAACCCGTACATCAGCAAGGGCGTGCCGGCCGACAATATCAGCCTGATCTACGACACCCTGGCCATGCAAAGCCTGGACGAACCGATCACCGAATACGGCCTGGTGGCCGGCAAGATCGAAAAAGCCCCGGACAACAGCTGGGTACGCTTTTACCTGCGCCCCGAAGCGCGCTTCCATGATGGCCACCCTATCCGTGCCGAAGACGTGGTGTTCACCTTCCAGACCCTGATCAAGGACGGCGCACCGATCTTCCGCACCTACTACGCCGATGTCGACGACGTGGTGGCCGAAGACCCGCTGCGGGTGCTGTTCAAGTTCAAGCGGACCAATAATCGCGAACTACCGCTGATCCTCGGCCAACTGCCGGTATTGCCCAAGCACTGGTGGGCCACTCGCGACTTTTCCCGGGGCAACCTGGAGATACCCCTGGGCAGCGGACCGTACAAGGTCGCCGAGGTCAAGGCCGGACGCATGATTCGCTACGAGCGGGTCAAGGACTATTGGGCCAAGGACCTGCCGGTGGCCAAGGGCTTTTACAACTTCGATTACCGCGTCACCGACTATTACCGCGACAACACGGTGGCACTCGAAGCCCTGAAGGCCGGGCAGTTCGATTATTGGCAAGAGATGAGCGCTAAGAACTGGGCCAACGCTTACAACATTCCGGCGGTCACTCAGGGCCGGCTGATCAAGGAAGAGATCCCCAACGGCAACCCCACCGGCATGCAGGGCTTTGTGTTCAATACCCGCAGACCGATGTTCCAAGATGTGCGGGTGCGCAAGGCCATCAGCCTGCTGCTGGATTTTGAATGGAGCAACAAACAGCTATTCAACGGCGCCTACACCCGCACCCGCAGTTATTTTGAAAACTCGGAAATGGCCGCCACCGGCCTGCCGGGCCCGGATGAACTGGCCATCCTTGAGCCGTTGCGGGACAAAATCCGTCCCGAAGTCTTCACCCAGGCCTTCGAACCGGCCAAGACCGACGGCAGCGGCATGATCCGCGCACAGCAACGCGAGGCCTATCAGCTATTGCAAGAGGCCGGTTGGCGCATCGTCGACGACAAGATGGTCGACGCCCAAGGCAAACCGGTGACCATTGAGTTCCTGCTGGCCCAGACCGAGTTCGAGCGCGTGCTGTTGCCATTCAAGCGCAATCTGGCGGACCTCGGTATCGACTTGGTGATTCGTCGCGTCGATGTGTCGCAATACATCAACCGCCTGCGCTCGCGGGACTTTGACATGCTGGTGGGCAGCTTCCCGCAATCGACATCGCCGGGTAACGAACAACGCGAGTACTGGAAGTCTTCCAGTGCCGACAAGCCTGGCAGCCGTAACTACATGGGCCTCAAGGACCCGGCCATCGACCAACTGGTGGAAGCGTTGATCGACGCCGATTCGCGCAAAAGCCTGGTGGCCCATGCCAAGGCGCTGGATCGGGTGCTGCAGTTCGGTTATTACGTGATCCCCAACTGGCACATCAAAACCTTCCGCGTGGCGTACTGGGACCACCTCGGCCATCCAAAAACACCGCCGCGCTACGACGTCGGCACCGCCACCTGGTGGGCCAAACCCGAGGTCAAACCGGTAACCCCCGACGACACCACCCCCAGCGCCGACTCGGCAAGCGGAGGCGATTGAATGCTGGCCTATATTGTTCGCCGCCTGTTGCTGATTATCCCGACGCTGTTCGGAATTCTGCTGATCAACTTCGTCATCATCCAGGCGGCTCCCGGTGGCCCGGTGGAGCAGATGATCGCCAAGCTCGAAGGCTTCGAAGGCGCCACCAGCCGGATTGCCGGCGGCGGTGCCGAAGTCTCCGTGGCCGGCTCCAGCTACCGCGGCGCCCAGGGCCTGGACCCGGCACTGGTCAAGGAAATCGAGAAGATGTACGGCTTCGACAAATCGGCGCCGGAACGCTTGTGGATCATGGTCAAGAACTACGCGCGCCTGGATTTCGGCGACAGCTTTTTCCGCGACGCCAAGGTCATCGACCTGATCAAGGAAAAACTGCCGGTGTCCATCTCCCTCGGTTTATGGAGCACGCTGATCATGTACCTGGTGTCGATCCCGCTGGGGATCGCCAAAGCCACGCGGCACGGCAGCCATTTCGATGTGTGGACCAGCTCGGCGATCATCGTCGGCTACGCGATCCCGGCGTTTCTGTTTGCGATCCTGCTGATCGTGGTGTTCGCCGGCGGCAGCTATTTCGATTGGTTCCCGTTGCGCGGGCTGACGTCCAACAACTTCGACGAGCTGAGCTGGGGCGGCAAGATCCTCGATTATTTCTGGCACCTGGCGTTGCCGATCACGGCGCTGGTGATCGGCAACTTCGCCACCATGACCCTGCTCACCAAAAACAGCTTCCTCGACGAGATCAACAAGCAGTACGTGATCACCGCCAAAGCCAAGGGGCTGACCAATCACCGCGTGCTCTACGGCCACGTATTCCGCAACGCGATGCTGCTGGTGATCGCTGGGTTCCCCTCGGCGTTTATCGGGATTTTCTTCACCGGCTCGTTGCTGGTGGAAGTGATTTTTTCCCTCGATGGCCTGGGCCTGATGAGCTTCGAAGCCGCCATCAACCGCGATTATCCGGTGGTGTTCGGCACGCTGTTTATCTTCACCCTGCTGGGGTTGATCGTGAAGCTGATCGGCGACCTCACCTATACCCTGGTCGATCCGCGTATCGACTTTGCCAGCCGGGAGCATTGAGATGAACCTGTCCCCCCTCAATCGCCGTCGGTTCGAACGCTTCAAGGCCAACAAGCGTGGCTGGTGGTCGCTGTGGCTGTTCTTGATTCTATTTGTGCTCAGCCTGGGCGCCGAGCTGATCGCCAACGACAAGCCCTTGGCCGTGCACTACGACGGCGGCTGGTATTTCCCCGCGCTCAAGCGCTACCCGGAGACCACTTTCGGCGGCGAGTTTCCGCTGGAGGCCAACTACAAGAGCCCGTATATCCAGGAACTGCTCAAGGCCAAGGACGCCTGGACGCTGTGGGCGCCGATCCCTTTCAGCTACCAGAGCATCAACTACGACCTCAAGGTGCCGGCGCCGGCACCGCCCTCAAGCGTCAACCTGCTGGGCACCGACGACCAGGGGCGCGATGTGCTGGCGCGGGTGATCTACGGCTTTCGCGTGTCGGTGCTGTTCGCGCTGACGCTGACCGTGCTCAGTTCGATCATCGGCGTGATCGCTGGCGCGTTGCAGGGCTTCTACGGCGGCTGGGTCGATCTGGCCGGGCAACGCTTTCTGGAGATCTGGTCGGGGTTGCCGGTGCTGTACCTGCTGATCATTCTCGCCAGTTTCGTGCAGCCTAACTTCTGGTGGCTGCTGGGGATCATGCTGCTGTTTTCGTGGATGAGCCTGGTGGATGTGGTGCGCGCCGAGTTCCTGCGCGGGCGCAACCTGGAATACGTGCGCGCGGCGCGGGCCTTGGGTATGCAGAACGGCGCAATCATGTTCCGCCACATCCTGCCCAATGCCATGGTTTCGACCATGACTTTTATGCCGTTCATTCTCACCGGCGCCATCGGCACCCTTACCGCCCTGGACTTCCTCGGCTTTGGCCTGCCCGCCGGCTCGCCGTCCCTGGGCGAACTGGTGGCCCAGGGCAAATCCAACCTGCAAGCGCCGTGGCTGGGCATGAGTGCCTTTGCCGTGCTGGCGATCATGTTGAGTTTGCTGGTGTTTATCGGCGAGTCCGCTCGCGATGCCTTCGACCCGAGGAAATGAGATGAATCAGGACAATCTGATCGAAATCCGCGACCTCAGCGTCGAGTTTGTGACCGGCGAGCATCATCACCGGGTGGTGAGCAACGTCAGCTTCGATATCAAGCGCGGCGAAACCCTCGCGCTGGTGGGCGAAAGCGGTTCCGGCAAATCGGTGACCGCCCACTCGATCCTGCGCCTGCTGCCCTACCCGCTGGCGCGGCATCCGTCCGGCACCATCCAGTACGCGGGGCAGGACCTGTTGACCCTCAAGGAAAAGCCCCTGCGGCACATTCGCGGTAACCGCATCGCGATGATTTTCCAAGAGCCGATGACCTCGCTGAACCCACTGCACAGCATCGAAAAGCAGATCAACGAAGTCCTTGGCCTGCACAAGGGCCTCACCGGCAAGGTCGCCACTCAGCGCACCCTGGAGCTGCTGGAGCTGGTGGGCATCCCTGAACCGCACAAGCGCCTCAAGGCCCTGCCCCATGAATTGTCCGGCGGCCAGCGGCAGCGCGTGATGATCGCCATGGCCCTGGCCAACGAGCCGGAACTGCTGATTGCCGACGAGCCCACCACCGCTCTGGACGTCACCGTACAGTTGAAAATCCTTGAACTGCTAAAGGAACTCCAGGCGCGCCTGGGCATGGCCTTGCTGCTGATCAGCCACGACCTGAACCTGGTGCGACGCATCGCTCATCGCGTGTGCGTGATGCAGCAAGGTTGCATCGTCGAGCAGGCCGATTGCCAGACGCTATTCCAGGCTCCGCAGCACCCCTATACCCAGGAACTGCTGGCCGCCGAGCCCAGCGGCGGGCCGGCGACCAATGCCGTCGGGCCGCCGTTGCTGGTGGTGGATGACCTCAAAGTGTGGTTCCCGATCAAGAAGGGCTTTTTGCGCAGCACCGTCGATTACGTAAAAGCGGTGGACGGCATCCACTTCAGCCTGCCCCAGGGCCAAACCCTGGGCATCGTCGGCGAAAGCGGCTCGGGCAAATCCACCCTGGGCCTGGCGATTCTGCGCTTGATCGGCAGCCGCGGCGGCATTCGTTTCGAAGGCCAGCAAATGGACGCCCTCAACCAGCAGCAGGTGCGCCCGCTGCGCCGGGAAATGCAGGTAGTGTTCCAGGACCCGTTCGGCAGCCTGAGCCCACGCATGTGCGTCAGCGAGATCGTCGGCGAAGGATTGCGCATCCATAAGATGGGCACCCCGGCCGAGCAAGAAGCGGCGATTATCGCGGCGCTCAAGGAAGTCGGCCTGGACCCCGACTCGCGCCATCGCTACCCCCACGAGTTCTCCGGTGGCCAGCGCCAGCGCATCGCCATTGCCCGCGCGTTGGTGCTCAAGCCGCGCTTGATCCTGCTCGACGAGCCCACCTCGGCCCTCGACCGCACGGTGCAGCGCCAAGTGGTGGAGCTGCTGCGCAACCTGCAAGCCAAGTACAACCTCACCTACCTGTTCATCAGCCACGACTTGGCGGTGGTCAAGGCGCTGAGTCACCAATTGATGGTGATCAAGCAGGGCCAAGTGGTGGAGCAAGGTGATGCGCAGGCGATCTTTGCCGATCCACAACATGCCTATACCCAGCAATTGCTCAAAGCCGCGTTTCTGGCGGCGCCCGACGACTGCCCGACGCATAGCGCTCCCTGACTGCCCTGGCGGAACCACACCACAACCGGTGCGGAAAGCCCTGCTACTGAAGCGACCGCCAACGGGGGGATGATCCGGGTTTAGCTACCCGGAGCCCTCTTCATGGACGATTTCCCCAGCCTGGCCCTGAGCGGGGCCGACCCGCACGATGGCATTGCGATGTCAGTCACCGTCGGTCCCTCCAGCGCCACGCCGCTTGAGCCCCAGACACACCCCAGCGGCGACGCCGCCTTGATCGCGCGGTTGATCAGCCTGCTCTCCGGCACGACAGACGCAGCCTTGCCCGCCGCAACCACGCCGGTACCCATCCCCGAACTATCCCTGCTGGGTCAGTGGTGCGCGGCGTTCAGCAAGGCCGTCAACAGCAAGGACTTTATCGCCTGGGCCGCTACAGAAGGCATGGTGCTGAGCACGCTGCGGGTACATGACAGCAACCTTCACGTCACCGCACACGGCGTGCCCAAGGTGTTTACCCTGGCAGGCACGTCCAAATGGTGGACGTTGGCCAAACCCATCATTTTCATCAGCCAACTGCTCGACCCGCTCGCGCTGGGCATGCCATACATCGGCACCAAATCGAGTGACGGCATCACCACCCTGACGCTGAACCTCGTACTGGCGTTCCATGGTTACCCTATGCCAACCAATCGCCTCGCGGCACTGGCGATCATTGAGGAATTGCGTGCGCTGCAAGCCTTTCCGGCGTTTGACGATAACGGCCGCAGCAAATCGATCATCCACGCGGAACTGACGCAACAGCGGCTCGATTTTCAGCGATTGGCCACTGCCCTGGAGCAATGTGACGGAACACCTTCCGAGCTCAGCCACACCCGCGTCGACCTGACCTCCCACTCGACGCTGGCCAAAAGCGTCAAGGAAGCCGCGCTGCTGTTGTACTTGATCCTGGATGAGCACCACCTCGTCGATGCCCAGGCCCACTACGATTTCGCGCGCCAGTTGATCTGTGTGACCGAGCGCGATACGGCCCAGGAACAACGCACGCTGCTGCCCTCACCGACGCCACATTGGGAACGGTTGGTGCTGCTGGGTTCGCAACTGGGGGTGCGCATCTACCCCGATCACTCCGTCGACCTCACCGACGCCCTGACAGCCTACGGCTTCGAACCTGTGCAAGGGCCCGCACATATCGGTGCGTTGATCCAGCGCTTGCGCCAATGGCCGACGCCCGCGCAACCGGTGGTGCTCAAGGCTGTGCGCACCGCGGCAACACTCAGACGCTTTCGCCATTATGTGGGCATGTTGAATGACCGCCACCGCCTGCGTACCGTGCTGGCGCAAGTGCTCGACAGCGGCCAGTTACAAGGGCCCGACGGCCTGGATCGGGTGATCAGTGGCGACCCGGACGCGCTCCGGGCCACAGTGAAGAGTGCCTACCGCCACTTACGCCTGGTGACCGACGATCCGGCCTTTTTGGCCCTGCGCACCCGCCTGCGCATCGATCCCGCCAGCCACGTGCTGCTGAGCGAATCCGGCAACATCGAGGCACGCGACTTGGACGGCGTCTGGAAGTCCCTGAACGATGCCGTAGCCGAGCATGACCACCTGCTGGAGCGGGTATCGCAATTGCGGCCGCTGGCCGCCCGAACGGGTGGCCAGTTGCGCACCAACGACACGGTGAGCGTGCAGCAGGCGTTGCGGTTGTACGGTTTTCGTGTGCCGCAAAGCCTGGCGGATGCTCGGCGGGTGCTGCAACGCCTGGAGGTCAGCCTGCCACAACGGTCAAGCCAGGGATCGTATTGGCGTGCACTCAAGCCGCGCGACGCGCGCCCTTCGGCGTGGACCCTGTCCCCGCAGGAGCGTGAACAGCTCGTCGCGCTCAGCCTCGACTTTATGCAGGGCCAGCCCGGCACGCTGTTCGAATACCTGAGCCAGCCCCTGCTGACCGGCAAGACTGTGGCTGACGTCAGAGCCGAAGCCGATTACCTGATCCCGTGCCTGCTCGCATCGCCCCTGGCCCAACAACTGGGCGAAGTGCTGTCCAACACCCTGCACTGGCATGGTAGCCACGCCAGCGAACGGGGCGAAAGCGGCAGCCGCAACGCGCTGATACTGGCCGCGCTGATCCTGAGCCTGGACCCAAGGTTCGAGGCACATCCCACGGGTATCCAGGTGCTGGACTGGCACGGCGACTTCTATTGGGGCGAGTCCATACCGTTCGTGCGCCGGGACATCGAAACCGCTATGGGTGTGTTGGACAGACCCACGGCGGCCCTGGCGGCGCACTTGATCCTCAGTGAAAAAGGCCCGCAGTTGCTGGTGCGCGACATCCCCGAAGACGAGCCCTACCTGGGCTCACATACCTGGACGCTGTTCTGTCAGTACGTTACGTACCTGGAAAAAAGCCTGCCGGGCTCGTCCCGTCAATTGACCCACGCGCAGATCATGACCCTCGCGTACCTACCACCCGAAGATCGCTGGCAGACCTTTCTTGACAGCCCACAGGCCACCACGGCGGTGCTGGAGTGGGCCGTGGTCAACGGCGTGCTGGCACCTCAGCGGCGCTATGGCACACAGTCCGTGAAAAACGCGGTCGATGCGATCAATGCCCAGCGGACACGCCTGAGCAGCACCCTAGAGGCGTTCGCCGAGCCCGTGGTATGGCTGCGCCAGACCGCCCTGAACGACCTGCGCCGCGTGTATCCCGACAACGGCTGGCTGGAGGCGCGCATCCTGATGTGGCTGCCGCTTGACTCGCCATTTTCTGAAGACAAGCGCTTCGAAGGTATCCATACCGGCCCTAAATATTCGTTCACCGATCTGCATATGGCCGGCGACCTGGACGCCACCTCCCAGCATTGGCACTCGTCCCAGCCAGCCGTCAAATATCGACAGATGGCCAAGCGCTTTCATTTGCTGGGGTCGGTCAGCCAGGTATTTTTCCAAGCCTTCGATCACAAGTTGCAACAGCTCAAGGCGGCTTACCGCGAGTCCATCTGTTTTGGGTTGTCGCAACTGACCCTGCCGCGCCGAGAGGCGCTGGAATACGGTCAGGTGCGATTTTTCCAGCTCAGCCGCCCCAGCGCCTCAAGCAGTGCCGCCGCCCAAGTGGGACGATTCGGTGTGCTGATGGCCGTCACCTATGTCAGCACCACGTATGTCTACGAATGCTTCCCCAGGCAACTGCTTATACGCCCTCGCCTCGACCTCGATGCCCGGCAATTGCCGCAGGGCGTCGACACCGCCAGCCACTTCGACTGGACAGCCTATGCACAGGGTGCGTGGCCACAAGACCCAGGGTCGTCGACAGCGACCACCGATATGATTCTCACCCCGCTCGGCAATGACCTGCCCCAGGCGCCCGAAGTGCCGCCACTGGATAGCCTGGGCAGACGCGTGCCACGCACGCTGGATTCACCGCGCAGCCATGCAGTGGCCGACATTATCCTGGAGCACCCACTGCACGACGGCCTGGCTTTGCGCGAAAAAGCCAAGCGTCCACTGACGCTGCTTGAAGCCGCAAGCGGCACCGACCCATGGGCCGACTTTTTGCTGGAAATGGCGCTCAAGGCGGACTGACGCTTGAACAGTCGGCGCTTTGATATACAGTTGCTCACTCGATCTGCGCCAGGAGCCCTGCCCATGACCACCGCGACCGCCCCTGTTTTCTGGCGCGACCCAGCGCTGGCGTTTATCGAAGCGCGCACCATCGCCGACGGGCGCAAAGTCACTTATGCACGGCACGCCCACGAGCACTTTTCCATCGGTGCGATCACCACCGGACGCAGCTATTACCACTACGGTGCCGACACGTTTGAAATCAGCGCTGGCACCGTGGTGTTGATGAACCCCGGCGATGTCCATGCCTGCAACCCCATCGCCAACGAGCCGTGGTCCTACCAGATGCTGTATATCGACACGCCCTGGCTCACCGAGCTGCAATATCAGTTGGGTTTCAGCACCGATCAGGGCTACCGGCCATTCGACACACCGTATACCCGTGACCCACTGCTGTACCGTGGCTTGCTGGAGCTGTACCGCATCGTGGTGGATGAGCAGGCCGAACACCTGCAAAAGCAGAGCGCGCTGGTGAGTTACTTCAGCGACGTGCAGCAACGCCTGAACCCGTCGCCGACGCCGGTGCGTGAGGTGAACCACAAGCTGGAACGGGCAGCCAAATACATCCGGGAGCACTGCACTCAAGCGTTGAAGCTCGAAGATATCTGCCAGGCGGCCGAGCTGTCGCCTTCTTACTTGATCCGTGCGTTCAAGCAGTATTACGGGCTGACGCCCCATGCCTTTTTGGTGAACCAACGCATTCAGTTTGCCCGCGCCCAATTGCGCCAGGGCGAGCTGATCGCCGATGTGGCCCTGGCCGCCGGGTTTGCCGACCAGGCGCATTTCCAGCGCGCGTTCAAGCAGCACTTCGCCGCCACACCGGGGCAATATCGCGACCGTCTCAAGCCATCAGCAAATAACCCACACTGGCCACCAGCAACGCGGCCATTGAACGGTTGAACACCCGCACGCCCTGGGGGTTGCTCAGGTAGCGGCGCAAAAAGGTGCCGGCGTAGGCCCAGCACGCCACCGACAGGTAGCAGATCACCAGATAGAGGCCGGCAAACACCCAGACCTGCGCCCTGGCGCCGTCCGCCACAAACAGCCCCATCCCCGCAACACAAGCCAACCAGGCTTTGGGGTTGAGCCATTGCATGATTGCGCCGTAGAGCATCGATGGCGCGGTTGCGCGGCCTTGGGCGTCCAGGCGCCCATCGTCCACCGCCAGTTTCCAAGCCATGTACAGCAGGAAGGCGACCCCGCCCCACTGAATCAACTGGGTCAGGATCGGCCAGCGCAGCAGCACCTCATGCAGGCCCAGGCCAATCAGCACCAACAGCACGGTAAAGCCCACGGCGGCGCCGAATACATGTTTCTGGCTGGCGGCAAAACCGAAGCGCGCGCCCGAACTGAGCGCCACCACATTGACCGGGCCGGGGGTGATGGAGGTGGCCAGCGCGAAAGCGGCCATGGAAAGAATCAAGCTCATGACGAATCCCTGTGACAGTGAAGATAACGTCACGGTAAAGGGACGAACGCCTCTGGTATTGAATAAAATGCCCCCCTAAAGCGCTATTTCACGAATAACTCACGGTCCCGCATCTTCACATGACCGGTGCGGTAATAGGCATCGAACCAGGGTTTGTCCCCGGGTGCCGGTGGTTTGGCCAGGCGCAAGGTATCCAGCGCGCCAGGTTGACTGGCATTGACTCGGAAGTGGAAATGGTCGAACAGGCGCAACGCTTCAACCGCGTACACCACGGCGATCCTGCGGTCTTCGATGCGGATCAGGTGGTCGCCGTTGTTTTTCTCCCCTCCCCCGGCGAGGTTGGAAGAACCGGTGTACACCGTGGGATTGGCACCATTGAAATCCGTGACCACGAACTTGCTGTGCACCATGTTCCCGGCATTGCCTGACCACTCGGCCTTGAACGGCGCCGTGGCATTGCTGGCCAGATAAGCGAACGGCAGCAGGCCCACCGAACCATCCGGCTTGCGCACGGCCAACCGGCCCTGGCGTTGGGCAACACCGTAGGAGAACAACGCGCGCTGCATCAACTCATCCAGCGCAGTACGAACCTTGCCGTTGATCAGGTTGAGAAACACCACCGAGTACAGTACCGAACTGCTGGCCTGCTCAATGCTGGCGGCAATCGGGTCGAGGGACAACCCACTGTCGGCATGGGGCGCAAAACACAGTGAGACCCTGGAGCCTGGCTGGTCGCGCACCACCCACCAGCGTTGCGACAGCGGATTCTTGCGAAAGGCCATGGGCGCGGCCCAGTAAGCCTCGAACACCTCGGCGAACTTGCCGGCCACGCGCTCATCGTCGAACAGCAGCACGTTGTTGGCCTGGATATACAGGCCACGCAGCGCAAAGTTGGTGGAGCCGCCGAGCACCCGTATCGCCCGCCCGTCACGCCTTACGATCAACACCTTATGGTGTTGCTGGCTGGAAAAATGCAGGCGCTTGACCTGGGCCCCCGCACTGGCGAGGCGCGCGGCGCTGAGGCTTTCGCAGCTGTCGGCGGCGCCCTGCTCGCCGTGGTCGTCAATGATCGCGCGCAGGCGCGGGCCGAGTTGCTCCAGGCGGCGCAGGATGTCGGGTTCCTTGCTTTCGTAAATCAGCGCATCGAGGGTTAACTGCGGGTCGTTGGCGACCTGATCCAGAACGTGCAAAATCAATCGTCGCGCCTCGAAACCCAGCCATTGGTAATGGGCTTCGAAGGGCGCCATATCCAGATCCAGATACGCCCTGGGGGCGGCCCCTGCTGGCGGCAGGATGCGGGTCTCATTGTCGAACCGATCACCGTAAGCCTGGGACGAAGCGAAACCGCGGGTAAATCCGACATTCAGGAAACCACTGATTGTCTGGGCCTCAAGGCAAATCTGGTTTTCCACCGCCACGCCCTTGCGCAACGCGCCGTCAGCGCCCATGTAGCAGGCGGTGACCCGGTATCGATAGACACCCGGCAGGATCTGGCTGGGCACGTGAATCCAGCGGAATTTCTGGAACGGCGCCTCGGTTGAAGCAAAGCTGCGCGGCCGCTCCGGCGTGGGTGGATAGTCGAAATGCAGGCGATTGTGCAGTGCACCCCAGTGGTCGGCACCGGGGTAGCGCACTTCGATGCTGAAGCCGACAAAATCACGGGTAGCGAGGTCTGGCGCCAAGTCGAATGCCAGTAATGCGCTACCCTCTGCGCGATACAACTTGAAGGTCAGTCCCTGAAAGGTTGTCTTACTTTCAAAGTCAGTGTCCAAGCGATGTTCCTTTTGCCTGAAGGCAGTCTTTGAAAGTTTAGCGCCTGTATCACTTCCAGCCAGTGAACCCTGGACATTCTAGCGTTGCGCCGGAATGCGGATATCGCCCCCGCGACATTGGCTTTTCACACTGCGTGGGCAGCCGGCGAAGGCCAGGTCCTTGGTCAGGCACACGCGCACTTCCGACAGCACCTTGCCTTTGCAAATCACTGCCAGCCCGTGGTTACCCATGCGTGGATTGCTTTCGCGAAACAGCGTCTCGATATCGCGGGCCTGCAGCGTCGGCGGCGTGTTGAATGGCTGCAATTGCTCGGGGATCACCACTGCCCCTAATGCCGCGTCGGTTTTGTCCAGATACGCCAACGGTTCCAGGCCGCTGCAGGTGCCATGCTTGGCCCACTCGTGCTTGAGCAGCGCACGGGTCGGAAACAACGTGGCGCCCTTGTCCAGCGCCTCACGGCTCAGTTGCGACTGCGGCGCACACGACGCCGGCCACCCGCCCCGTGCGTATTGCGGCCACAGACCGTGCAGTACAAAACCATAGCCCTTGCCCGAGCACTGTTCGTTGTCCGGGTGGGTCAGGCAAAACGTCGGCGACCACGATAACGACAGCACATAAAAATCAAACTGCCCCGGCGTGCCTTGATCACGCGGTGCCGCCGATGCGCCCGTGGAGAGCACCAGCCAAATCAACATCCAGTATTTCATTTACCGATTCCTTGAAAAAAACCAGGTGTACCGCGTTCAGCCAGGGTGATTGGGGTTACGTTGCAAAACCTTATCCAGGATTCGATCGGTCTTCAGCGCCTCGATGGCCAACGAAGGGTGCTCGGCCTCGCCGCGAATATGGGCATTCATGGCCAGCACATGGTGCCACTGGATATGCGCGTGGCACGGCACGTCCAGCACTTCGTTGAATTCGCCTTCCAGGCGCAGCGGTTGCTCCTCGAACACCGAGAACACAATGCGCCCACGACTGCCGATCAGTTCGACCCGGTCTTCCTTGCGATCCGCGACAAAGTTCCAGCAGCCCATGCCCAGCGCGCCCGAGTCGAAAGTCCAGCAGGCCGTCACAGCATCTTCCGCTGCATAGCGCCCGGCCTGACGCGCGGTAAAACCGGACACTTCGACGATATCCCCGGCCAGGTACTGAAACAGATCAAACCCATGGCTGGCCAGGTCGGCAAAGTAGCCACCGCCGGCGATCAGCGGGTCGGTGCGCCAGTTGGCGGCGCTGGCATCCTCGGCACCCGGTGGTTTGCATAGGGTCCAGGTGAGGTGACGCAGCTCACCAATACGCCCCTCCTGTAGCCACTGCCGCACCTGCTGGAAACGCGGCAGGGAACGCCGGTAGTAGGACACAAACAGGTGCAGCCCGGCGCGCTCGAAGGTGCGCTGCATCAGCGCGCTTTGCTCGGCATTCAGGGCCATGGGTTTTTCGACGCAGCAATGCTTGCCGGCGGCGGCCACCATCAGGCTGTATTCCAAGTGGCTGTCGGGGGGTGTGGCAATGTACACGGCGTCCACGTCGGGGTCGTTGATCAGCGCCTGGGCATCGGTGTAGAAGCGGTCAATCTGATGACGTGCCGCATAATCGCGCACGGCCTCCTCACGGCGCCCCATCACCGCGACCAGGGCCGAACCTGGCGCTTTGTAGAAGGCGGGTCCACTCTTTACTTCAGTGACACTGCCACAGCCGATCATGCCCCAGCGTACGGTCGTCATGGTTTACCTCGTGCGTTCTGATCAATCGGGCAGTATCCACATACCCACGGCCACGCGCCATAACCACTTAGCATGACAATTGCATTACACTTTTGTGACAGTTGATTCTTACGAGGCACAGACCATGAAAATCCGGGCAACGGTCATTTGCGAACACGAGGGGCATATCCTCTTCGTGCGCAAAGCCCGATCAAAATGGGCCTTGCCGGGCGGCAAGGTCGAACGCGACGAACGCCCGGTGGGCGCCGCCGAACGCGAACTGGAAGAAGAAACCGGGTTGAATGTGGATGGCTTGCTGTACCTGCAGGAACTCAAGGCCCGCGACACCGTGCACCATGTGTTCGAAGCCTCGGTGGTGAACATTGAAGACGCGCGGCCATGCAACGAGATCGTCGATTGCCAGTGGCATGCCTATACCGCCATGGATCAGCTGGATACTACGGATGCCACGCGTCATATCGTCAAATCCTTTCTGCGGCGCCTGTGACTCAAGGCGTTGGTCGCCTTCGAAGAGCCTTCGTTGTCCACACCGTTGAACTCCTGAGCGACCTCCCGTCCGTTGCCTCGCGCAACACTTGACTCCCGGCGTGGATCACAAGAGGCTCTTGGCACTTAGCCATCATTTCGAGCAGTCCGTTATGAGCCATGTCCCTTCGAGCCAAACCGACAGTGATGTCTACAAAACGCTGCTGGAGTCCACTAAAGCCATTCCTTGGCGTATCGACTGGCAGAGCATGACCTTCAGCTACATCGGGCCGCAGATCGAAACATTGCTGGGCTGGAGCCAGCACAGTTGGGTCAGCGTGGACGACTGGGTCGAGCGCATGCACCCGGACGACCGGGAGTATGTGGTGAACTTCTGCGTCTCGCAGTCCCGCGCCGGCGTCGACCATGAGGCCGATTACCGCGCCCTGACGGTGAATGGCGATTACGTGTGGATTCGCGATGTGGTGCATGTGATACGCAAGCACGGCGAAGTCGAAGCACTGATTGGTTTTATGTTCGATATCAGCGAGCGCAAGCAGACCGAAGAGCACTTGATCCGCCTGCAAAAGCAACTTGAGGAATACTCCTATCAGGATGGCCTGACGGGCATCGCCAACCGGCGCATGTTCGACACCGTGCTGGAACGCGAATGGGCCAGCGCCCAGCGCAGCCAATTGCCGCTGTCGTTGATCATTTTGGATATCGATTTTTTCAAGCAGTACAACGACCACTTCGGCCACATCAAAGGCGACGACTGCCTACGCCAAGTAGCGCGCACATTGGCACTGGCCGCGAATCGGCCAAGGGACTTTATCGCGCGGATCGGCGGCGAAGAGTTTGTGTGGTTGCTGCCGGAAACCGACGCTGCATCCGCCCGGCAAGTGGCACGACGCTGCCTGCACCTGATCTGCCAACAGGAGATCGAACATCCGCATTCCGCCGTGTCCCACCTGTTAACGTTGAGCCTGGGTGTCGGCACGCGACTGGTCACAGCGGGTAGCGAAGCGCTGGAATTCGTCGAGGAGGTCGACAAGTTGCTGTATCAGGCCAAGCATGATGGCCGCATGCGTGCGGCGTTTGCGGACGATTGAACCCGGCCTGCGGCCAAATCCCAGGCAAAAAAAATCCCAAGTAGCTGATGGAAACTTGGGATTTAAAAATGCATAAACCGTGGGAGGTGAACGCCCGGCTATAGTAACCACTGAAAAAACCTGTAACAACATTATTTACGCCCTTTCGTCGGATTAAAAACGTCGTAAGTCATTCAATATCCACATGTTTTTTATGTGATCAGGGATATTAAATGCCTTCTTTTGGTGCAACTAACGACGACTATTCCACTTATAAACAAGGGTTATTACTTATAACGGTGGGTTGCCTTTCCTCGATTCTTCACTCAGTTGTTCGCACGTATCGCGCACATCCGCCCCGCCGAATGCCGTCGCACTGGCCACCCGCGCCACCTGCCGACACAGGGTCAGGCGCTCGGCGGCGCTCTGTCGCTGACGGTCCGCTTCGGCGTTGATCTGCATGAAATAGGCGCCGAGCATCAGCGCCACGCCGACCACGCCGGCGACCAGGTAGCGCACGCTGTTGGATGAGGAGTGTTCTGGCGGCTGCATGACCATTCGCGCCCTGCTCTCGTGGCAATCACTGCGCAATTGTATGCAAACGGACACACTGGATTTGTGGTGGATTTGTAATTTGGCCGCGCGTATTTACTTACGCGCCACTTTGTAACGCACGCAGTCCTGATAAAAGCTCTGGCGAATGGCGTCAGGCTTGAGCCGCGAACGGCTGTCGTAGGTTTGCTCGGTAATGCCCATGGCCATCATGCGCATCCACGATTTGCTGAATTTAAGGGTTTGGATTTTCTGACGGGCGGCATACAGCGACACACCCGCCAGTTTCAGCTCTTGGGCCCTGGCGGCGGTGCCGGCGCCCCAACTGCACATGTACTTGTCACCCTCACGCAACTCCCTTGCCTGCACGGCCGTCGCGCCGCCTGCCAGGGAGCAGGCGATCAGCATGATTCCAACATTGCGCATTTGCATCCCCACCTAACCACCTGAAAATAAAAGCGATTTTGGCGAGGATTTTGTTACAAAGGGGCCATTAAAATGCCTTATCGCAGGCTCATCGGCCCGCCCACTTCCCTGTGGGGCGCGAGCTTGGCACACGTCACGTCTTTACCACTGGTAGGTGGCACTCGCCTGTACCGTGCGCTGCGAGCCATACCAGCACCATGAATACGAGTAGCACGACGCGACGTACTCTTTATTGGCCAGGTTGGTGGCGTTCAATGCCAGGCGCAGCTTGTCGTTGAGGTTGACGATATTTGGGATGTCGTAATGCACCGCAGCGTCAAACAAGGTGTAGCCGGGCACTTTCAACGTGTTGGCGGTATCGCCCCAGGAAGAGCCGACATAGCGGGCACCCGCCCCCGCGCCGAAGCCTTTGAGGTGGCCGTCGCGGAAGGTGTAATCGGCCCATGCCGAAGCGGTATGCCGTGGCACGCCGTAGGTGGTGGTGCCTTCCACCGGGACCGCCGGGCCGACGCCAATATCGCTGATTGGCGCATAGCGCACGGTGCTGTTGGACTTGGAGGCGCGGTTGTCCAGGTAAGCGTAAGCGGCGGTGATATCGAGGTTATCGCTCAGGCTGGCCTTGCCCTCCAGTTCAAAGCCGCGGGATTGCTGTTCGCCATCCTGAATCTGGCAGCGACCGTTACCACACAGATGGGTCGGATCCGGGTCCATGGTCGGCACGTTGCTCTGGCGCAGGTCGAAAATCGCCGCGGTGATAAAACTGTTGCTGCCCGGCGGCTGATACTTGATGCCCAGTTCATATTGCTTGCCCTCGGTCGGCTTGAACACCGAACCGCCGTAGCCGGTCCCCGATTGCGGGTTAAAGGACTCCGCGTAACTCACATACGGCGCCAGGCCGTTATCGAACAGATACACCAGCCCTACACGCCCGGTGAACGCCTCGCTGTCCAAGGAGGACTTGCTCTTGGCACCGGTGCGCAGCGTCTTGGTAGTGCCATCGGTGCTGGCCCAGTCATACCGGCCGCCCAGCAGCAGCACCCAGTTGTCCCACTTCATCTGCTCTTGCAGGTAAACCCCGGTTTGCTCGCTGCGTGAAGTGGCGTCCGTGGCGAAGGCCGGCGTGGTCACAGGCGCACCGTAAACGGGATCGAAGATATCCAGTGAAGGCCCCGAGCCGTAACCCGCCTTGGTATCGGTGCTGGTGTTCTGGTAATCGGCGCCCATCAACAGCGTATGCTGCAACGGCCCGGTGTCGAATTTGGCCTGCACCTGGTTGTCGAGGTTGTAGGCATCCATGTCCACATCGGTGGCAATGGTCGAGCGAGTAGACGTGCGGTAATCGGCCTGCAGATAGCTGTTGTAGATGCTGCGATAGATGCCCTCGGCACGCAGGTAGCGTGCATTCTGGCGCAGCGTCCACACGTCGTTGAAATGGTGTTCGAACGCGTAGCCGACGGAGTAATACTCACGATCGCTTTTCTCGAAGTTCTTTTCACCGTCGTAGTAGTCCACGTCGATCTTGCGCCCGGTGGGGCTGTGCAGCACCGAACCCCAAGCCGGCACCGAACCGTAGGACGCACCCTTGGGGTCTTTCTGAAAGTGCCCCAGCAAGGTCAGCGACGTGTCCTCGTCCGGGCGCCAGGTAAAGGCGCTGGACAACGACTGACGACGGGTCTCGGTGTGTTCGACCTGGCCATCGGCATCGTCGAAAAGACCGGCGACACGGTAGGAATACACCCCTTGATCGTCAAGCGGGCCGCTGAGGTCGAAGGTGGTGCGCTTTTTATCAAAGGTGCCGTATTCGACGCCCACTTCATGGAACGGCACATCCAGCGGCCGCTTGGTGACCATATTGATCACACCGCTGGGCGAACCCTGGCCGTATAGCACCGAGGCGGGGCCACGCAGCACTTCGACCCGTTCCAAATCGAACGCATCTTTCTGCGGCAAGGCATCGCGGCTGGACGGCATGCGCAGGCCGTCGAGGTAAGTGGTGGGCAAGAAGCCGCGAATGGTCAACTGGTCGAGGCGCGACGCGGTGGCGCCACGGGTTTCCGGCACCACGGCGGCGCTGTAGCGCAGGATCTGATTGAGGCTTTCGGCGTTCTGGGCACGCATCTGGTCTTTAGTGACCACCGAGATCGACTGCGGGGTTTCGATCAGCGCGGTATCGGTCTTGGTCGCCGACAGGCTGCGCGTGGCCACATAACCGGGCACCGGACCGGTGGGGCTTTCGGCCTGGTAAGCCGCATTGATGGTGGTGGCCTGCAGTTGCATGGCCCCGCCGCTGTTCGGGATCGCCTCCAAGCGATAACGGTCGCCGGAAAGTTTCAGCGCCTGCAAACCGGTGCCGGCCAGCAATTGGTTCAACGCCCCATCGATATCGTACTGCCCGCTCACGCCCGGGCTGCGCTTGCCTCGGGTCAGCTCTGCATCGAACGCCAGCACCAGCCCCGCCTGCTCGGCCAGGTTATTGAGCGCCTGGCTCAAATCACCGGCCGGCACCTGGAAGCCGCGCTGGGCGCTGCTTTCTTCGGCGAAGGAGGACTGGACGGTCAACAACGGCACGGCGGCAAAAGCCATCGCCACCGACAAAGCCAGCGGATGCAAGGGACGAGCAAGGCGCGACATGATAAATCCTGCGTAATTGAGGTTCTATCTACCATGACGGCCAGCTTGGAAAATCGGGTAAGGATGCGAGGGGTTTTTATTTGAGAATCAATCAGCGCTGGCTGACAGCTGCTTGCCAACAAGCACACGGGGCTTTCCGGGTGCGGCTCAGGCCCAGGCCACCACCAACAACCCTACCCCCAAGGCCAGGCACAACGGTGAATAGCAGTACGTATCCCAACGCGCGAACCGCGACCCTCCGACTTTTTTGAAAAAACCCACCAGCTCTGAGTCGCCGATCGCCCTGGCGAACATCAGCACGGCGATGGCGCTGATACCCCATTGCAACGCACGGTGGGATACCGCAGGGAAATACAGGCCGGCACGCAGGCAGACCAATAGCGCAATCCCCACCAGCCCCATCGCCACCAAAAAGGTGCCCAGGGCCGACGGTTTGAACGCTGGGCGCGGGCCGCTGGCAAATTCGCCGGGCAACTGCGGGATGGCCGCCAGGCTGCCGAGCTTGCCGCCGGCGGCCCAGTACAGGTGGATCACACTGATTCCGGTGAATATGCCGACGATCCAGCGTGCGATCACGAAACTCATGACGGGCTCTCCCTGAAAGGTCCGGGAAAGGATAGTCGTCCGAGGGGTTTTTGCAGGTATTTCGTCGGGGAGCGAACGGCCTGCTACTTCAGGCTCGCCTCAACCTTCTGCGCCACCTCTTCGGTCAGCCAGGCCTTCCAGACCTCGGGATGGGCCTTGAGAAACGCCTGAGCCACCTCCCTTGGCGGAGTATGGTTTTCACTCATGGTGGCCAAGGCTTTGTTCAGCGGCTCAATGGGAAACTCGACTTTTTCGAAAAACCCGGCGATCTGTGGGTGCGCCTTCTGAAACGGCGTAGACACCCCGATGCTCAACTTGGACGCCAGCGAACGAGTCGGCTTTGGATTGGGGTTGTCTGCGTCGGTCAGGGTTTTCCAGGCCTCGGCATCGAATGGCGGCTCTTCGAGCTGGATCAGTTTGTAGCGCCCCATCAAAGGAGTCGGCGACCAGTAGTAGAACAGCACCGGTTTGCCACGCCGGATCGAGGAAGCGATTTCGGCATCCAGCGCCGCACCCGAGCCGCTGCGGAAGTTCACGTAGCTGTCGTCCAGGCCATAGGCTTTGAGCTTCTGCTGGTTGACCACTTCCGAGGTCCAGCCGATGGGGCTGTTGAGAAAGCGCCCCTTGCCGGGGGATTCCGGATCTTTGAACACATCCTTGTAGCGCGCCAGGTCTTTTACACTCTTGAGGTCCGGAGCCAGGGGCTTGATGCCTTTGGCAGGGTCGCCCTTGACCACATATTCCGGCACCCACCAGCCCTCGGTCGCGCCTTTGACCGTATCGCCCAGGCCGGCCACCTTGCCTTCGGCCTCAGCCTTGACCCACACGGGGCTGCGGCCGGCCCACTCTTCGCCGATCACCTGGATGTCATTCTTGGCCAGGGCGGTTTCCAGGGTGATGGTGGTGCCGGGCAAGGTGTCGGTGGGCAAGTCATAGCCCTTCTCGACGATAAACCGCAGCACTTCGGTGATCAGGCTGCCGCTTTCCCAATTCAGGTCGGCAAAATGCACCGGCGTCTGCCCCGCCGCCGCCGGCAACGAAGCCATCGATAGACTCAGGCTCGTCAGGGACGCCACCAACAGGGTTCTCAAACCTTTCATGCCTTACCTCGCGTACTGCAGCCATAGCGGATGGCTTTGCTGCGAACGCGCGAAGCCTCTGAATAGTTAAGTCCACTCAACTGTAGTAGAGGTTCCGCAAGACGATACACGCGCACGTCAGGGACGCGTTACTCGCTGGCCTTGAAAGTCACCAGTTCGCCCTTGCGCCACTTGGCGGCCTTGCCGGTCACGGCTTTCAGGGTTTTGGTCAGGCCTTCCTGCAGTTGTTCATGGGCGGCGAACACCAGCATCACACTGTGGCCTTCCTTGAACACGATACCTTCGCCTTCGGCCGACGAAACAAAGGCGTAATCGCCCAGGCCATACACCGTCAACTTGATGTCGCGAAACTTCAACTCGAACTTACCGCCTTCGCGGCTGGGCAATACCGCCGCACGAAAATGGTCGCCTACTTTGAGTTCAAGACGCTGTTTGTCATCCACCACCAGCGCCGTTTCGGTATCGATCTCGGCGATGTAGATGCCTTCCGGCGTCTGCTCAGTGATGTAAACAAAACGGGATTGGAACTGTTTGACCAACTTTGCGCGCAAATCACCCAGCACGAACAATGCGTGCATATCCAGATTACTGACTGCCAAGGAAAAGCCCCCACATCGAAAAAAGTGCGGCCTGCAGAAACAGGCAGCACACTAAAACGGCCAATACGGCACGATCACCTGATGCACTTAATGAAAAAACTGAAGAAACTTCCTGTCGTATTGCACGCCTCGTACGGGCGCACACGATGGACCTTATGCAAGGTCACCGGGACTGACAGGAAATCACAGGTTCAACGACCCGAGAATACGGGTCGCACCGCTTCAGAGAATAACCCCAATCAAAAACGCAGTTTCCGACAGCTCACACAAAAATTACTTGGCATGGAACCGAGTGTCGACCCGCGACGACAATGGTAGAACAGCGAAAGGGTTCAAACCACCCGAACCGTTTGCGGTAAGTCACAAGATCGATAGGAGCTGACCATGCAACGACGTCACTATCAGGCTACGTCTTCCGGCACTCGTTCATCATGTCCAGACGAGCGCCAATATTACTGCTTGCCAGGCCTGGAAGGGTACTCCAATTCTGTTCTTTACCAAGTGGTACCTGCCGGGAGGAACTTCTTTCATATCCTGGAAGTGACCAGTGGCCGAATCAGGGGTTTCCGCAGCAACCATATCAAGGCGTGTGAACTGGCCAAACAACTGGAAGCCAGTCTGCACGATGGGATCGTTTCGTCACCTGGTTGACTTTACCGCGCCACAGCCCTCCAACAACTGCCATACTGACCCGTCCATTGAAGTTTGCCCCGCCGGCGGGTCAGGTTTCATCAGTGCAGTTGAATACCTCGAAGGGAAGGCAATACGTGACGGAATTTGATATTGGCGAATTTTTTATCCGTGGCGAAGCCAGGGAAGTTGACGGTGAATTTCAAGCGGTCATCGTAATGCGTGCCAAGCCGCCCCTGACCACTACTACCACCCACCAAGTTGAAAAAGACCGTTGGTTCAAGACCGTGGAGGCCGCTGCCAGCGCCGCCAAAGAGTCGGCCCAGGCCCTCAAGAGCGCCGTGGATGCCGGCGCACTGACCTGCTGACGAACAAATTCGAACTCTGCCGTGTCAGGGCCCTCCCATGCATAACGCTGCTCACTTTGCATGGAGATACCAATGGACACCACCACCCCTACTCTGGAAACCCTGTTCGATCAACTTGGCCTGGATTCATCCCAAGAAGGTATTGAGCGGTTCACCGCCGAGCACCGTCTGCCGGACGACGTCAAATTGGTCGACGCCCCGTTCTGGAGCGCGCAACAGGCCAGTTTTCTCAAAGAGCAACTGCACGTCGACGCCGAATGGGCGCCGGCGGTGGACGACCTGAACGCGCTGCTGCATGAGCCCGCCAAGGCGTAACGCGACCGCCCGTCGCGTACGACCTCAGCGCTTGGCGCTTTCTGGTTTATAACCCAGGCGCAACCCGCCCCAATGCCGGCCGTTGACCATGATTGGCACCGACAAATCATGCATCAGCTCGCCGGTATCGCGGGTGTAGGTCTGCAATAACACCGCCTGCTGATGACTGCCGCAGCGAATGCCTGTGCGGTCGTCGAACTTACGTTTGGTGCGGTTCTGCACCGCATCCACTTTGGCATCGCCGGTCAACGGCTGGGAAAACGCATTATTGTGGGTCGGCACGTAGCCCTGCGGCGTGCAGGCGATGGCAAATACCAAGCCTTCGTGACGCGGCAACAGCGCCTCTTGGATCGCCGGTAGCACCTTGTCGGTGTAACTGTCGAAGCGGGTGTGGTACTTGCTCGGGCTGGTGTTGGGAATCGGGGTATAAGTACGGTCGAACAGGTCATCCAGGCTGATGCGGTTTTGCTGTACATCCGCTTCGAATTGCGCAGCGATGCGGCTGGCGCCCTCGCGGGCCAGGTCGTAGATCCGTTGGTGATAGTCGTCCAACCCCACCGCCGCCAGACGCTCGCTGATGGTTTCGGCCTGCCCTTCCATCTGGATCGCGGCGTCGGCCAACTGGCGGGTTTGCTCGTCGCTGATGCTCAAATCGCTGCGCATCTGTTCCACCGCATGGAACAGGCTGTCGAGCTGCGCCTGGTTGGTGTCGGTGCCCTGGGCGATTTCATTGACTTGGCCTTCCACATCGGCGGCGAGGCTGGCAATGCTTTCCAACTGCTCGCCGGCGTGCTCCACCTGCTCGACGCCGGTGTGCAAATCCGCCGATAACTGGCGAATCTGCTCCACGACCTGAGCCGTGCGCTGCTGGATATCCGCCACCATCACCCCGACTTCATCGGTGGCCGTGGCAGTACGCCCGGCCAGCCCGCGCACTTCGTCGGCCACCACCGCAAACCCGCGCCCATGCTCGCCGGCCCGTGCCGCCTCGATGGCGGCATTGAGCGCCAACAGGTTGGTCTGGCTGGCGATGGATTGGATCACCAGGGTTACCCGCTGGATTTCCTCGCTGCGCTGGCTCAAGGCTTCGATCAACTCGCGGCTGGCATTGGCGCGCTGGCTGAGCTGACGCATGCGGGTGATGGAGTGCACCAGCACTTCCCGGCCTTCGGTACTGCGCTGATGGGCCTGGCTGGCGGCCCCCAAGGCCTGGCGGCTGAGCTGGGAAGTGACCTGTTCGGTGCTGATCATGACTTCGGCATTGCTGACAATCTGTTTGGCCGCCGTCAATTGCGACTGCAGGCGCGCGGCCAATTGCTTGACCGAATAGGCCACGCCGGCTGCGGACAGTGCGTTATGGCTGGTGGTGTAGGACAGATCCCGGGTCAGTTCGCCAATCGCATCGACGGCTACCGGCGCAGGGCCGACCGGGCGGCTGCGCAAGCGAGGCAGCCAGATCACCAACAGGGCGATGGGCAGACACAGGTAGATCGGCAGCTGGGCGAATGCCAGGCCTAACAATATCAGCACCAAAGCAGTGCTCTGCAACAGCGGCGTCAGCCAGCCGGGCAACCGGCGCGCCACCGCATGTGGCGGCACTGCTGCACCCATCAGAGATCCGTCCCCAGCCATTTCATCACCCCACTGTTTGTCTTTATTGTCACGGCATTAAACGCCACTATCCGGCCATTATCCATGGGCCTTTAGTGGGGTGCCGTGCAGTAGATCAATAGTAGACGGGGTGTGGCGGGTATTCCTGCGGGGAACCATGCGGACGGCTCCCCGGCTTCACCGCATCAGGCTTGGCGCTGATGCTTGTCGATCTGCTCGTGACGCTCTTGCGCTTCGATGCAGTACTTGGTGGTCGGGCTGATCAGCAGGCGCTTGAGGCCGATAGGCTCGCCGCTGTCATCGCACCAGCCAAAGGAATCTTCCTTGATGCGCTCCAATGCACGCTCAAGCTGCGGCAGCATGCGCTGGTCGCGGTCGATGGCGTTGACCAGCCAGGTGCGCTCTTCTTCCACGGAAGCAGCGTCGGCCGGGTCAGCCGGAGTGTCCAGGCTTTCAATGGCGATACGGTTCTGTTCAATGCGCTCGTGGTGTTCCACTTTCATGTCTTGCAGCAACTTCTCGAAAAAAGCGTGCTGTTCGGCATTCATGTAGTCATCCGCCGGCATGGCCAGCAACTTTTCCTTTGTCATTGATTTCTCTATAAAAAAATACGTGCATTAAGGCGAATTAGGGAGCGTTCCGGCCGACCTGTGCAGGTCTCGGAAGGGCGCCATCCATTCCAAGCGCCACCCGGCACTCAATTTACGAGGGGCGGCAGTCTAAGGCCGACTTGAGGGCGCAGCAACTGAAAAGACAGGCATTTTTTCCGATATAACCCCCAAAGACACCAGGACGGGCTTGGCGAATGGTCATCGGAGTGCGTTTATAGCAGGAAAGTTCGTAGAGCAGCTATAAGCTGCAAGCTGCAAGCGACAAGCTGTAGAGCTAATCGGACTTGCAGCTTGTGGCTTGTGGCTTGTGGCTTGTGGCTTGTGGCTTGTGGCTTGTGGCTTGTGGCTTGTGGCTCAGCGTTTAAGCTTGCGCTTATTGCGATATTGGTCGATCACCACCGCCACCACAATAATCAAGCCCTTGATGATGTCTTGGATATACGCATCCACCCCGACAAAGGTAAACCCGCTAGCCATCACGCCCAGGATCAGCGCGCCGATCACGGTGCCGGTGATGCGCCCTACCCCGCCCGCCAGGCTGGTCCCGCCGATCACCGCAGCGGCAATCGCATCCAGCTCATACGACATGCCCATGCCGGCCTGACCCGTGGCGGCCCGCGCCGAGGCAACCACCCCGGCCAGCCCTGCCAACAGACCGGCGATGCTGTAGACGATGATCAGGTGACGCTTGACGTTGATACCCGACGTCCGCGCCGCCTGCATATTGCCGCCGATGGCATAGGTGTACTTGCCGTACTTGGTGTAACGCAGGGCGATATGAAAGATCACCGCCACCACCAGGAAGATGATCACCGGCATCGCACCGTGGCCGATCGCGGTGTAGGAATCAGACAGCATGCTCACCGGCTGGCCTTCGGTGTAATAGCGGGCCAGGCCACGGGCCGAGACCATCATGCCCAGGGTGGCGATAAACGGCGGGATCCCGGTAACGGCGATGATGCTGCCGTTGATCGCTCCCGCCAGCAGCCCGACCCCCAGGCCCATGGCGACCGGAATCCACACCGGCAAGTCGGTCAGGCTGGGAAACACTGCTCGCGAGAAGTCCGACGTTTGCGCCAGGCTGGCGGCGATCATCGCCGACAGCGCCAGCACCGAACCCGAAGACAGGTCGATCCCCGTGGTAATGATCACCTGGGTCACGCCGATGGCAAGCAGGCCAATGATCGACACTTGCAGGATCATCAGTACCAGGCGCTGGGAGTTCATCAGGAAACTCTGATCGCGCACGATCCAGCCAAACACCTCAAATACCAGGCCGATGCCGATCAGCACCAAAAAGATGCTCAGTTCGGTGGGCATTCGACGCCGATGTTTGACCGGCGCCGAGGCAGGCTTGTTATCCGTTATTGCGTTCATAACCATTCACCTTTTTTATTCTGAAGCGCAGGCCAACCGCCGGCCCGCGCGGCGGTGCGTCAGTGGACTGCGGTCATACCCGAGGCCAGATGCATGACTTTTTCCTGGGTCGCTTCGCTGCGGTCCAGGGTGCCCATCAGTTCGCCTTCGTGCATCACCATCACCCGATCGCTCATGCCCAGCACCTCGGGCAACTCCGAAGAAATCATGATCACCGCCATGCCCTCGCTGGCGAGGAACGAGATCAGTCGATAGATCTCAGCCTTGGCGCCGACGTCGATGCCGCGGGTCGGCTCGTCGAGGATCAGCAGGCGTGGGTTGGTCATCAGCCAGCGAGCCAGTAGCGCCTTCTGCTGGTTGCCGCCGGACAAAGTGTCGATGCACTGCTCCAGCGACGGCGTTTTCACCCGCAGCTTCTTGCACATGTCTTCGCACAGTGCGCGCAGGGCTTTCTGTTGGATAAAGCCGTTGCCCGAATAGTGGTGCAACACGGCCATTTCCATGTTTTCCAGCACCGACAGACAGGGGAACAGGCCACTGAGCTTGCGGTCCTCGGTCAGCAGTGCAAAGCCTTTGTCGATGGCCATATGCGGGTCGGTGATGCGCACCGGCTCGCCGTCGAGGGTGATCTGGCCGCCGTCGGCGGGGGTGATACCGAACAAGGTTTCGGCCACGTTGGTGCGGCCCGAGCCCATCAGCCCGGCAATTCCGAGAATCTCCCCGGCGTGCAGGTCGAACGACACATCCTTGAACACCCCGTCCAGGCGCAGGTCGCGCACCGACAGCAAGCGCTCGCCGATGGGCGTTTCGCGCACCGGGAACAACTGGCTCAGCTCGCGGCCCACCATCATCGAAATCAGGCTGTCGCTGTCCATGCTGTCGGCCCGTTGCAGGCCGATGTACTGACCGTCGCGGAACACCGCCACTTCATCGGCGATGGCGAACACTTCGTCCATCTTGTGTGTGATATAGACGATGCCTTTGCCCTGGGACTTGAGGTCGGCAATGATCGAAAACAGATGGGCCACTTCCTTCTCGGTGATGGCCGATGTCGGTTCGTCCATGATCAGGATGTCGGAGTCGTAGGACACCGCTTTGGCAATCTCGACCATCTGCCGCTCGGCGATGCTCAGGTTGCCCACCTGTTCCTCGGGGTCCAGGTTGATGCGCAAGCGCGCCAGCAAGTCGGCGGTGCAGCGGTGCATTTCGCGGTGGTTGACCATGCGCAGGCCATTGAGCTGCTCGCGGCCGATCCAGATGTTCTCGGCGATGCTCATGTGCGGCATCAGGTTGAGTTCCTGATGGATCATCGCAATCCCGGCCTTCTGCGCGGCCAGCGGGGTCTCAAATACGATCGGTTCGCCTCGCAGGCGGATTTCGCCGCTGTCTGGTTGGTAGATGCCGGCGATGATCTTCATCAACGTCGATTTGCCCGCACCGTTCTCGCCCATCAGCGCCAGCACGGAACCGGGGCGCACGCGCAGCTGCACATCGTCCAGGGCCACGACACCGGGGAAGCCTTTGCTGATGTTGAGGATTTCCAGCAGGTAGGGTTCGTCCAGCGCACGGGGCTGGATACCCGCAGGCTGCGAGGCTGTGGCTTGAGCGAGCATAGACAGGTACTCCATCGACAGGGCGGGCACGACCGCCCTGCCGGCTTATTATTGTGAGGTCGGGGCTACTTGAAGTCTTTGACGTTGTCCGGAGTGATCAGCTTGAACGGGATCACCACGTTCTGCTCCGTCGCCTCGTTTTTTGCCATCTTGCGCGCCGCTTCCACCGAGCCGACGGCCTGGCCCTTGGCGTCCTGGAATGCCGACGCAGCCATGTCCCCCTTGGCGATCGCGTTCAAACCGTCCGGCGTGCCGTCGACACCGGCGATCAACACACTGCCCTTTTCCTTGCCGGCTGATTTCAAGGCCATGGACGCACCGATAGCCATCTCATCGTTGTTGGCCAGCACCGCGTCGAATTCGCGGCCTTGGGTCAACCAGTCGTTGACCAGCGTCATGCCCTTGTCGCGCAGCCAGGTCCCGGTTTGTTCCTGCTCGATCTTGATGTCCGGATACTTGGCCAGCACCTCTTTTACGCCCTTGGTACGGTTGGTGGTGGAGTTGTTCGCCAGGTCACCCAGCAGGATCACGATCTTGCCCTTACCGCCGAGTTTTTCGGCGATGTACTGCATTTGCAGCTTGCCTGCTTCAACGTCGTCGGAGGTCACGGCCACGACATCCTTGGGCAGGTCCTTCTGATCTGGCCGGCGGTTGACGAACACCAGTGGGATTTTCGCGGCGGTGGCGGCCTTGATGATGTTGGCGGTCGATGCGGTGTCCACTGGGTTAACGATAATGGCGTCGACTTTCTGGCCGATAAAGTTCTCGACCTGGCTGAGTTGCTTGACCACATCGGCGCGGGCGTCTTCGAACTGCAGCTGCACGCCATCACCCTTGGGGTACGACTTGGCTTGCTTGTCCATGTCTTCACGCAGGTAGGTCAGAAAGGTGTCATCGAAAGCGGACATGCTCACGCCCACTTTGATATCGGCGGCACTGGCAAACCCACTGGCCAGCAGCATGGACAAGGCTAGCGCGGTAAAACGGATCGGGGTCTTCATGAACGGTCTGTCTCCACTTTCTTGTTGGTTTTGTTGGACGTTGCGTTGTTCAGAGCGAGGTGGGCAGTCGCACGACTGGCGCACCGGGAATGCAGCACACCAGCGCGTCGTTATTTTCGACACACAGCACATTAAGGAAGGAGAAGTAGAACGGGCGGGTGCGGGGCAGACCGCGCGGCGCAGAGAGGGGGCGTAAAACTCGCAGTACAGCGTTGAAGATTTTCATCTGACGGTACCTGGTTGTTTTTGATCTTGTTTTTGTTGAGCCGTGCGGATCGAGCCCGCGACGTACTTTTTGCAACCTGGAAAAGACTTTATTGGAAAATAATTTCCATATCAACCTGTTTTAGAATTTTATTCTATTTTTGTTGAAACCACCTGCTGGCGCTCGGCGCTCAGGCGTGCGGCGTCCAATATACGGGTGGTTTCCAACGCGTCATAGGCATTGACCGGCAGCGGTCCCTGGCCTTGCACGGCGGCTTGCAACTGACGATAGAACTGGGTCCAGCAGCCCTTCTCCGACGGCACACGTTCACGTTCCGGGCCCTGCTCGAACCAGCCCCAACGTCGGTGTTCTTCGGCGCCCCAGTGCTCGCCCTCGGTTTTCGGCGATTTGCCGGCCATCAGTGCTTCTTCCTGGCCGTCCAGCCCCTCGACGGTGTAACAGCCGGCGCTGCCACTGACGCGAAAGCGCGGCGCCTGGCTGTTTTGCAAGGCATTGCCCCACAGGTGGGAAATCACCCCATTGGCATGGGTCAGAGACACAAAAAAACCGTGGTCGACATGGGGATGTTCGGCGCTGCAGTGCAATTGCGCGAATACCCTGTCCACCGGGCCGAACAGTTGCAGCGCCTGGTCCACCAGGTGGCTGCCTAAATCCCGCAGCCAACCGCCACCGCTGGCGTTGCCCACCGCCTGCGGGCTGTAGCGTTCCACCCGCGATTCAAAGCGGCTGATGGTGCCCAGGGCGCCGGCATTGATGAGCTTGCGCAGGGTCAGGTAATCCGAGTCCCAGCGGCGGTTCTGATAAACACTGAGCAGCGTACCCTGGCGCTCAGCCGCGGTAATCAGCGCCTGGGCTTGCTCGGCGTTGGCGGCAAAGGGTTTGTCGCTGACCACCGTCACACCGTGCTCGATGGCTTCGAGCACCAGTGCCGGGCGACCTTTAAGCGTGGTGGAAATCACCAGGGCATCCACACCGGCTTCGACGATCTGGCCGATGCTGTTGAAAGCCTGGACACCCGGGTGGTCCGCGTTCAATTGCTGGCGCCGCTCGGGGGAACGGGTGACCACGCCGACAAACGTGGCACCGGGCAAGGTTGCAATCAGCGGCGCATGAAAGAAGCGCCCTCCATGGCCATAGCCAACTAGTCCAATTCGCATGATTGACTCCTTGATTGAAGTACAAACCCAATCCAAAGGGGGAAGGAACAAGCCCTCCCCACCTTGACCGAGTGTCAGCCGTAGAAGCGTGGGCGCTCCGGCAAGCTGACCTTGACGATCTGCCCACTGCCCTGCGCCTCGATACACGCATCCGCCGCCACCGCCGCCGCATAGCCGTCCCACGCCGACGGCCCGCCCACCTTGCCGGCGCGCACGCTATCAATAAAGGCTTGCAGCTCCACGTCATAGGCACCGATAAAGCGGTCCTTCCAATCCATCAGGATCGCGTTGGACAGCTTCGCCTCGCTACGCAGTTGCACCTGGGACGGTTCCGGCAATTTGGCGATGCCGCTCTCGCCCACCACTTCGCACTGGATGTCGTAGCCGTATTGGCAGTTCACAAATACTTCCACGTCGATGCGCGTGCCCTTGGCGGTTTCCAGCAGCACGATCTGCGGATCGCGCAAATGGGCCAGGGCCTTGCTGGTCTTGCGTGGGAACACCACTTGCACCGACACGTAGTCGTCGTCGAGCAACCAGCGCAGCACATCCAGTTCGTGGATCAGGGTGTCGGTGATTGCCATGTCGGTCTTGTAGTTTTCGCCGACCCTGGGGTTTCGGTGTGCGCAGTGCAGCATCAAGGGCTCGCCGATCTGGCCGCTGTCGATCACGGCTTTAAGGGCGCGATAACCCTCGTCGTACGGGCGCATAAAGCCCACCTGCACCAGGCGCTTACCATGGGCCACTTCGGCCTCGACGATCTTGCGGCAGCCTTCGGCGGTCACCGCCAGCGGCTTTTCGCAAAACACAGGCTTGCCGGCGGCAATCGCGGCAAGCACGAACTCTTCGTGACTCGGCCCCCAGGAGGTCACCAGGACCGCTTCAACCTCGGCCGAGTTGATCAGCGCATGGCCGTCGGGGTACACCTCGGCGGCCAACTGCAAGTCGGCAACTACCTTGGCGGCCTGGTCCAGATTGATGTCGGTCACCGCCACCACCTGGCTATTGAGCAAGGTCTGGCTGCAACGACGGATATGGTCGCGGCCTATGGCGCCGGTCCCGATAACACCTAGCTTCAAAGACATACACACGCTCCTCTTGTTATTAGTACTGCCGGGCCTTGGCCAGGTGCTCGTTGAGTTTCTTCGCCGCCGCGTTCGTGCGTTCGCTGGTGGAGACCTGCGCCACCCCCACCCGCCACCAGGACAGGTAGCCGTGAACCATGGTCTTGGGCAGCACTTTAATGTCGATCAGGGTTGAGACGGTTTGCGTGCGCGCATCGGCCAGCGCGGCCTGTAATTGCTCCACGCTGCTGACTTTGTAGGTCTTGCAGCCATAGGCCGCCGCACTCATGGCGAAATCCACCGGCACCAGGCCGCCGTCGAGCTGGCCGGTTTCGGGGTTGCGGTAGCGAAATTCGGTGCCGAAGCTGTCCATGCCGTTGCCGATCTGCAGGTTGTTGATGCAACCGAAGGCCATATTGTCCAGCAGCACCACGTTGATCTTGCGCCGCTCCTGAATCGAGGTAGCCAGCTCGGAATGCAGCATCATGTAGGAGCCGTCGCCGACCAGCGCGTAGACCTCCTTGCTCGGCTCGGCGAGCTTCACGCCGAGGGCGGCGTTGATCTCGTAGCCCATGCACGAGTAGCCGTATTCGACGTGGTAGGTGTTGACGCCTTTGCTGCGCCAGGCGCGCTGCAAATCACCAGGCAGGCTGCCGGCGGCGGCGACGATAATTGCATCGTCGGCCACCGTCTCATTGAGCACACCCAGGACCCGGCTCTGGGTCAGGCACGAGCCGGTCAGCTCGATAAATTCCCGCAATACTGCGCGGTCCAGGTGGTCATCCACTTCCGGCACAAAGTCATCGCCGTGGTACTCCACTTGATGCACGCGGTCGACTTCGGCGTCCAGTTGCGCCTTGGCGTCGGCAATCTGCTCGCCCCAACCTGCGCGGTAGTCACCGAGGGCGTCGGTCAATGCTTGAAGGGCAACCTGCGCATCGGCCAGCACCTGCACGCCATCGAGTTTCAACGCATCGGCGGGGCTGATATTGAGGTTGAGAAACGTCACATCCGGGTGCTTGAACAGCGATTTGGACGAGGTGGTGAAGTCGGTGTAGCGCGTGCCGACGCCAATGATCAGATCGGCCTCGGGCGCCAGCAGGTTGGCCGCCAGGCACCCGGTTTCGCCGATGCCGCCGACATTAAGCGGATGGCTGGACACCACCGCGCTCTTGCCCGCTTGCGTCTCGGCGAAGGGAATATCGAAGCGCTCTGCGAACGCTTGCAACGCCGCATTCGCACCGGAGTACTTGACCCCGCCACCGCAGATGATCAGCGGTTTGCGCTTGCCTCGGATGGCCGCTAGCGCATCGCTAAGCATCGCGGCGGTGGCTGGGCGACGCTCGATACGGTGCACGCGTTTTTGCAAGAAGTAGTCCGGATAGTCCCAGGCTTCGGCCTGCACATCCTGGGGCAAGGCCAGGGTCACCGCGCCGGTTTCCGCCGGGTCGGTGAGCACGCGCATGGCATGGATCGCGGCGCTCATCAGTTGTTCGGGACGGTTGATGCGGTCCCAGTACTTGCTCACGGAGCGAAACGCATCGTTGGTGCTGATGCTCAGGTCGTGGAACTGCTCGATCTGTTGCAGCACCGGGTCGGGCTGGCGACTGGCGTACACATCGCCCGGCAACAGCAGCAACGGAATACGGTTGGCCGTGGCAGTCGCCGCAGCGGTGAGCATGTTCGCCGCCCCCGGCCCAACGGATGCGGTGCACGCATACACTTTGCGCCGCAGGTGCTGCTTGGCGAAACCGATGGCCGCGTGGGCCATGCCCTGCTCGTTACGGCCCTGGTGCACCACCAGGTCACCACTGTCCTGCTCCAGGGCCTGGCCCAGGCCGAGCACATTGCCGTGGCCGAAAATCGTGAACACGCCGGCGACGAACTTGCTCTGCACGCCATCGACTTCGATGTACTGGTTGTCCAAAAACTTCACCAGGGCCTGGGCCATGGTCAATCTTGTTGTGGTCATGTTCGCACCTTGTAGGAATGCAAATCCGTCGATCGACAGTCATCCAATGCGCGAGCGGGCTCGCTCGCGCCAACAGCGTCTAAAGGTCCAGCAGCCAACTGTGCTGCGGGTCGTTATGGAAATGCCAGGCACGCTTGGGGCCGGCCATCACGTTCAGGTAATAGGACTCGTAGCCGTACGGCACGCTGACCGGGTGATAGCCCTTGGGCACCACCACCAGGTCGCTGTTTTCCACGGCCATGGCCTGGTCGATGCTGCGATCGTCGGTGTACACCCGCTGGAACACAAAGCCTTGGGGCGGGTTGATCTGGTGGTAGTAGGTCTCTTCCAGAAAGCTCTGGTGCGGCAGGTCGTCGGTGTCGTGTTTGTGCGGCGGGTAGCTCGACGAATGCCCCGACGGCGTGCGCACTTCCACCACCAGCAGCGATTGGGCCGGCGCGCTGTCGGGCAGGATGTCGCACACATAGCGAGTGTTGGCGCCTTTGCCGCGCACGCTGCGCTTGCAGTCCTCGGGACGGATCAAGCGTGGTTCGTAACCCGGCGCGCCGGGGGCGGCGCACACGGCAATCTGCACATCGCTCAAGGCCGTGACCTGGGCGGCGGTGCCCGGCGGAAGGTACGCGGCGAACGGCGACTTGTCCTCGAACACCGAATGGCGATCACCGAGGTTCTGCCAGTTGAAGCCCTCGCCTTCGATATTCACCCGGCCACTGAGCAGCACCAGGCACAGTTCTTTATCACCGGCGCTGACCGGCAGGGTTTCGCCCAGGCTCAGGCGGTAGGCCGAGAAGCCGACGTACTCCAGCCGCCCTGCTTCCAAGGCAACCATGGTTTGTCCGCGTTTGCTGCTTTTGACCAACAAGCTCATCACTCAAGTCCTCTCGTTGAGAAGCGCACGCAAGGTGTCGTAGCCCTTTTTCGCATAGATATAGCTGGGCGCCACGGCCGGGTCCTGCTCGGCCTCCACCACCAGCCAGCCCTCATATTTCGCGGCCATCAATGCATCCAGCAGTTCGGCAAAGTCGATATCGCCATCGCCGGGCACGGTGAACGTGCCGTTGACGATGCAGTCGGGGAAGCTCCACATCTGGTTGCGCGCCAACTGCACCACCGGCTTGCGCACGTCCTTGAAATGCACATGGCAAATGCGCCCGATGTGTTTGCGCAGCACTTCGATGGGTTCGCCGCCGCCCATGTAGCAATGGCCGGAATCGAACAGCAGGCCGACCTCCGGGCCGGTGCGCTGCATCAGTTGATCGATGTCTTCAGGAGACTCAACGTAGGCGCCCATATGGTGGTGGTACGCCAAGCGCACGCCTTGGGACAGGGTGAAGCGCGCCAGTTCGGTGAGTTTGTCGGCGTAGTCCTGCCAAGCCTGTTCGCTGTGGAAACGCGGGCGTTCGATCAGGCGAATGCGCGAGCCCTGGATAGAATCCGCCACCTCGCCGTACACCAGCACATGGGCGCCGTTCTGCTTGAGCAACTCGACATGGCCGGCGATGGCTTCGATCTCCTCGGCCACCGAACGCCGGGCCAGGCGACTGGAATACCACCCCGACACCAGCGCCAGGTCATAGGGCCGCAGCACATCGCCGACGCCTTTGGCGTCCTTGGGGAACTTGCCGTTGAGTTCGAAACCTTCGTAGCCGATGTCCTTGCCTTCGCTCAGCGCGGTGCTGAGCGGCGTTTCACCGCCCAGGGCCGGGAGGTCGTCGTTGCTCCAGGAGATCGGGTTGATGCCAATTCGGATTGCGGGCATGGCTGCACCTTTATTATTTTCAGGTATCACTGAGTTCTGCTTTTTGTGGGAGGGAGCTGGCCCCCTCCCACATTGGAATTGCAGCGCACATTCAACGTTGTGGTCAGGTTCGCGCGCTGCGCCAGGCGTTGATCAGTTGTTCGAAGGTCGCCTGCACTTGCTGAATCAGGGTCTCATCATCGATCTCTCCCGCCATCCACGCGCGGCTGGGTTCCTGAAAGATCGTGCGGCCCACCGCAAACCCTCGGCACGTGGTGCTCTGACTGGCCTGCTGGAACCCGGTCGCCAAACAGTCCGCCGAGGCATTCAAGCCCAGCAGCACCACACCACGGCAGTACGGGTCGCGCTCCTGGATCAGCTCATCGAGTTTTTTCCAGTCTTCGGCCGACTGCGCCTCAATCTTCCACCACGCCGGGTAGATACCCAGGTTGTACAGGCGCTTGAGGCTGCGGTAGAGCACATCCGGGTAGGTGGATGGGTGATCCTTGGGTGGGATGACTTCCAGCAACAGCTCATGGCCGCTGACCAGGGAGGCGTCGTACACCGCCTTGAGTTGTGCTTCCTGCTCCAGGCGCAGCAAGGGCTCATCGTCGGGATGAAACTGCACCAGGCACTTGATGATCTGCTCCTGGGGCCAGGCGATCAGGTTGCTGCCGATGGACCTGCCATGCTCGAAGGCCAGCGGCCGCGAGTTCTGCACTTCCACCGGCCGCGCGATCCACCAGCCGCGCCCGCTGGCCGCATTGAGTGCGTCCTGGCCAAAGCGCTGGTCGGCGAGCAGGCCCACATCGGCCTCCACGCCCTGCTCGGCGAGCTTGCGCTCCACCCGTTCGACGGCCTGGATAAACAACTGCTTGATGTCGCTGATGCGCGCGGGGTCCTGGCCACCGCGTTGGGCCAGGTCCACCAATTGCCAGCGATGGTCGAAGGCGAAGATAAACAGCTGCTTCCACTGTTTGCGCGGCACCGTCACCCGGTGCAGGCGTTGCAGGGTCTCGTCCTGATCGGGCCGGGTGATCGGCACGGGGCTGCTGAACAGATAATCCAACTCCGCCGGCGTGGGCATGGCCGGCGCGCAGGCATGGCGCGATACAACCAGACCGCCGCAGGCATTGGCCAACTGGCTGCAACGCTCGTCGCTGGCGTCATTCAGCCACCCGCTGAGAAAGCCCGACATAAAGGCATCGCCGGCCCCCAGTACGTTGAGCACTTCCACCCGCACCCCGGGGTAGATCGCACCGTCTTCCAAGCGCGCCGGGATAGCGCCGTGGATCACCGTGCACCCTTGCGGGCCGAGCTTGACCACCAGCGTCGCCGGGGTCAGCTCGCGCACCGTGCGCAAGGCCGCAAGCAAATCCTCGCTACCGCCCGCGATCAAAAACTCTTCTTCGGTGCCGACGATCAGATCGAAGCGCGGCAGGATGTTCTGCACATGCTGGCTGACATTGCGGTCGGCGACGAAGCGGGTTTCGCCGTCGGCCTTGCCCGCCAGCCCCCACAGCACCGGGCGATAGTCGATATCGAGCACACGTTTGACGTTATGTTTGGCCGCGTAATCCAGGGCCTGGATGCTGGCCTTGTACACGCCGTCGGTGGAGAAATGCGTGCCGGTGATCAACAGCGCCTTGCTGGAAGCGATAAAGGCTTCATTGATGTCTTCAGCGCGCAGGGCCATGTCGGCGCAGTTTTCGCGGTAGAACACCAGGGGGAAGGTTTCGCGGTCCTTGAGGCCCAGCAACACCAAGGCGGTGAGGCGTTCCGGGTCGACCTTGATGCCACTGACATCGCACCCTTCGCGCGCCAGGGATTCCACCAGGAAACGCCCCATATGGTCGTCGCCCACGCGGCTGAGCATCGCCGACTTGAGCCCCAGCCGCGCGGTGCCGAAAGCGATATTGGCGGAGGAACCGCCGAGGTACTTGGCGAAACTGGACACGTCCTCAAGCCGTGCACCGACTTGCTGTGCATAGAGGTCGACGCCCAGGCGCCCGAGGCAAATCAGATCCAATTGACGCCCACTGGCAAAACGAGTCTGGCCCATGCTGGCTCCTGTTATTTTTATCAGCCTGCGTTGTGCCGCCGTGGCGACGGCAAACGCTCTTGGTGGAGCAGACTAGAACGTTCAGCGGCACCAATCAATATTTATTCCATATTTATTTTTAGTGGAATATTTTTTCCAATAACCCGGCATAATGGTCCCCCTAGCCGGCGTGCATCGTTTCAGCACGCCACACCGGCCGTGATGTCGGGGTATTTTTTTGCGCCTACCCTGTAGACTGACGCCACCCATCAGCGCAACAGACGAACACGCCAGAAGGATTGCCCATGTCCCGCACCGATCCCGAGACCACCCTGGAAGACACCATCGCCAGCCCTCCGATCAATGCCGAACGCCTGTTGCAGCTGATTACCGACGAATACGAAAGCCTGCCGCGCCAGCTCAAACGCATCGCCAGCTATATGAGCCAGCAAAGCGACCGCATCATGGTCGACCGTATCAGCGACATTGCCCGCGAATGCGAAGTGCACCCCTCGGCCATCGTGCGTTTTTCCCAGCGTTTCGGGTTCAGCGGGTTCAGTGAGATGCAGGCGCTGTTCCGCGAGGCTTACACCCACAAAACCACCCCGGTGCAGAATTACCAGCAGCGCATCCGCAGCATGATCGCCAACAAGTCGCAGAAGGCCAGCGGCGGCGACCTGGCGCGCGAGTGCGTGAATGCCACCCTGTCCGGCATCGAGCGTCTGGGGCTGGAGCTGGACGACGCAATGTTCGAAAAAGCCGTGGACCTGGTGGTCAATGCCGACAACATCTACGTGGTCGGCGTGCGCCGCTCCTTCGCGGTGGCCGACTACCTGGTCTACAACCTGCAGCACACCAACAAGCGCATCCACCTGATCTCCGGCCTGGGAGGCAGCTACCGCGAGCAGATGCGCAGCGTGCGTGCCAATGACCTGGTGATCGCCATCAGCTTCACGCCCTACGGCAAAGAAACCCAGCACTGCCTGCGTATCGCCCAGCACCACCAGGCCAAGACCCTGATCATCACCGACAGCAACCTCTCGCCCCTGGCCAAGCGGGCCAACGCGGTGCTGCTGGTAAACGAGGGTTCTTCGTTCGCATTCCGCTCACTGAGCGCCACGCTGTGCCTGTGCCAGGCGCTGTTCATTGCGGTGGCGTACCGCCTGGAATTGAAAGTGGACGAGATTCACGAGCAGGTCGGGTTCGAAGACTGACCTCGCGGCCCGCCCCTGCTCACTGACACAATGCCGCCAGTGCCCGACCGTGATAGCGAATCTGCGCCAAGGTCAGCGCGGTGTAGCCAATGATCACCGCCGGCGGCAACCTCGCCTCATGACAGAACGCGCCCAGCGGTTGCAGCGTGAGTCCGACAGATGCCGCCCGTGCACAGAAGTCCGCTTCTTCAGTTCCTGTCGGCAGCCACAACACAAAGTGCAGCCCAGCCTGCTGGCCAGTGACGCTGCCGTGGCCGCCGAGGCATTCGAGCAACGTATCGCGACGGGCCAGATAAGCCTGGCGTGAAGCCCGCAGATGACGCACAAACGCCCCACTGCCAAGTAGCTCCACCAAGCCCAATTGATCACTGGCGCCGACCGAATGCCCGGTGAGGTGCAGGGTGCGTAGCAGCGACCGGCGCAGCGCCTTGGGCACCACCATGAAGCCCACCCGCAAGCCAGGGAACAGATTTTTGTTGAAGCTACCGCAGTAAATCACCCGGTCGCCGGAATCCAGAGCTTTGAGTGCGGCCAGCGGCGCGCTCTGGTAATTGTATTCGCTGTCGTAATCGTCCTCGACCACCCATGCCTGTGCACGTGCGGCCCAGTCCAGCAAGGCCAGACGGCGTGATACCGACAGGGTCATGCCCAGCGGCGCCTGGTGGGCCGGTGTCACGTAGACCAGGCGCGCAACGTCGGGCAGCTGGGTGGTGTCGAGGCCATCAGCGCTGACCGGCACCGCCTGTACGCCAGCGCTGGCCAGCTCAAACAAGCGTCGTGCCGGTGGGTAGCCAGGGTCTTCGACACACGCCGTGTCGCCAGGGTTGAGCAGTGTGCGCGCAATCAAATCGAGGGCATGTCGAATACCGGTGGTGACAATCACTTCATCAGCCTCGCAGTGCAGCCCGCGATGCCGGCGCAGGTAGTCGGCGATCTGGGTACGCAGCTCCGGCACGCCCGCTGGATGGGACGCCTCCAGCGCGCCTGGCCCCGCCGCCAACAGCCCACGAGACAGGCAGCGGGCCCAGGCTTTCATGTCGAACAGGCCGGCATCCGGACGCCTTGCAACGAAAGGCACATGACTTTGCACGCCCGCGTACGGGCGGTCCGGCTGTACCGGGCGACGCGGCATGTGGTGTGGCCTCGGCGCCGCGATAAAGTGTTCGGGGATCACCGCACACACGCGCGTGCCGGACCCCGCGATGCGCTGCACATACCCTTCCTCCTGCAAACGTTCATACGCAGTTTCCAACGTGCCGCGGGACACCCGCCACCGCTCGGCCAGGCTGCGCGTGGACGGTAAACGACTGCCCGCCGGCAATTGCCGGTTGAGGATCGCCGCGCGCAATGCCTCGTACGCGCCCTGCTGTTTACCCGCGTCAAGCGTGTCGGGGCGTGGCAGATCAAGGGTGGATGCAGCTTTACCTCGGCTCATAGTGGTCCATTCTTTTTTGGCATAAGTGGCCCACAGGATTAAACCACAAAGCCGATAGAGTTCCGGCTCCACTTACTTCCACGAGCTTGCCCATGACTCAACGCGATCTTTCCCTGGGTTCCTGGCTGGTGCTGCTGACCGTATTGATCGGCCTGCCGCGCATCACTCTGGACATGCATCTGCCAGCACTGCCAGCCATGGCCGATTACTTTCAGGCCAGCGACAGTCAGCTGCAATTGACCCTCACGCTGTACACCCTCGGTTCGGCCATTTCCCTGCTGATCAGCGGCCCGCTGACTGACCGCTTCGGCCGTCGCCCGGTGTTACTGGCGGGACTGGCGCTGTATGGGCTGGCCACCTTGGCCTGCGCCTTGGCCGACAGCCTGGCCGTGCTGATAACCGCGCGGTTGTTTCAGGCGCTGGGCGGCTGCTGCACCACGGTGATTGGCCGCGTGATCGTGCGCGATCACTTCGACCGCAACGAACAGGCACGCCTGCTGGGGCTGATCTCCATGGCGATGGCGGTGTCGCCGATGGCCGCGCCGGTAATGGGCAGCCTGTTGCTGCCGTGGTTTGGGTGGCGCGGCCTGTTTCTGCTGTTGGGCGCGATCGGTGCGCTGTTGTATGGGGCGGTGTATCGCCGCCTGCCGGAAACCCGCCCGGCGCACGTAGCCGCTACGCCACCGGGTAATCTGCTGGGTCTGTATGGGCAGTTGCTGCGCGACCGCTATTTCCTGCGTTACGCGCTGGCCATCGGCTGCGTTTACAGCACGTATTTTCCCTTTATCAGTGAGTCATCGGCGCTGCTGCAACGGGGCTTTGGCTTATCCGCCACGGCCTATGCGCTGGTGTTCGCGGCAACGATCAGCGGCTATATGCTGGGGGCTAATCTGTTTCGTCGACTGGTGCTGCGCTTTGAAGCGGACCGATTGATCAGCGCAGCCATCGCATTGAACGTGGCAGGCAGCGTTCTGCTCGCCGTCACCACAAGCGCATGGGCGCAACAATGGTTGGCGATCGTACTGCCGATGGTGGTGATCATGGTGTCGGTGGGATTGGTGATTCCGGCGTGCCAACTGTCGGTGTTGCAGCCCTATGGCGCGATTGCCGGCACCGCCTCGGGACTGTTCTTCTTCATCCAGATGTTCCTCACCGCCATAAGCAGTGGGATCACCGGTTGGTTATCGGACGGCACCTCGCAGCCCTTGCTGATCATGACAGGCGTCGCCAGTATTTTGCTGGTGGCGACCTGGATGACGCTCCACCCAAAACAAAGTGGGAGGGCGCAAGCGCCCTCCCACGAGGTTCCGAGCCGAACTCGGGTTTAGTGCATGAAGATCGCGATCAGGATGATGACCGGGATAGGCACGCCGAGGAACCACAGCAGTAATGAGCGCATTGTTTTCTCCTTGAATTAACGGACGTAATGTTCGGTTTCGACATACACCACGGCATCGCGACGGCGGCCGCCGAAGGTCGCGGCGAAGCTGGCGAAGAAGGCCCCGATCAGCAGCGCGACGAACATCCACAGTGCAGTCCAGGCAGCGACCTTGGCGGCGGTGTCAGCGGCTTGCTTGGCTTTGAGCTTGGCGTCTTCAACGGCTTTACGGGCGTCGCCATAAACCTTGTCGATGCGCGCTTCGGCGTCGGCCTGGCTGAGGTTGGTGCGCTGGCTGATCAACTGGGCCAGATAGGCACGGTCTTCGGCGGCGAGTTGGCCGTCATTGCTCAGGGTGCGGGCAAAAATGCGCGCTACAACGGCATGGGCGGCGTCATCGCTGACGGCGGCTGGGCGGTCATCGCGGAACAGGCTGTCGACGTAATAACCGAAGTCATCCCCCTTGACGCCCTGCGCTGCGCTGCCGGCGGCTTGCACCGCACCCGAGGCCACACTGGCGCTGGCTTGCACGCCGCCACCGACCACACTGCTGACAGAACTGACCACCAGAGTGGCGGTGATCAACGTGGCCACAGCCCACGCCAGGAAGCCATGGGCGGTGTCGCGAAAGTACACCTCATCGCCATGCATATTGGCCCACTTCACCCGCAGACGGCCGGCGATATAACCGCCCAACCCTGCCGCGACGATCTGGGTAAACGCCAGCCAGACAATTGTGGAAATGCCCAGTCCCTTGGCGCTGACGCCGCTATTGGCCCACGGCGAAACGGCCGAGAAGCCCAGGCCAAAGCCCAGCAACACCAGAATCAATGAGAGTGCGGCCGCCGCAGCGGCGCCGGCAAAAATCGCCCCCCAGGAAACCCCGGAGCGCGCGCTCGATTCTTGCAGCGTGGTTGAAGGTGTGATCATTGTTGTTTTGCTCCCGGCAGGAAAAATAGTGTTACAAGTCTCAAAAGGGACAGTGCAGGCCCCGTGCCAGTCGCATGAAAAATAAAACCCTATTATTTTCAACAGGTTAGATAAGTTGAACTTCCTAAGACCATGCAACTTGCAAGAAATGCTCAATCAGGGCGGGCGTATTGCATTCCGTCATGGGAGGGAGCTCGGTTTGCCTACATGAAGTTTTATTTAGGAAGCATTCAGCCAATTCTTGGCAAAATGCCTCACTTCTAGTGTGAATCGCTCGCCAGGTATGCCTATGACCCGCATTTTGACCATCGAGGATGACGCCGTAACGGCCCGCGAGATTGTCGCCGAGCTGAGTAGCCATGGACTGGAGGTTGATTGGGTGGACAACGGCCGCGAAGGCCTGGTCCGCGCCGTGAGTGGTGATTACGACCTGATCACCCTGGACCGTATGCTCCCGGAACTGGATGGCCTGGCCATCGTCACCACCCTGCGCACCATTGGAGTATCGACGCCGATCCTGATGATCAGCGCCCTCTCCGACGTCGATGAACGCGTGCGCGGCCTGCGCGCCGGGGGCGATGACTACCTGACCAAGCCGTTCGCTTCCGATGAAATGGCCGCCCGCGTCGAAGTACTGCTGCGCCGCAAAAGCACGGTCAAGGAGTTCGAAACCGCCTTGCGCGTGGCCGACCTGGAGTTGAACCTGATCAGCCGCGAAGCCAGTCGCGCCGATCAGCCGCTGACTCTGCTGCCCACCGAATACAAACTGCTGGAATTCCTGATGCGCAACACCGGGCAGATCCTGTCGCGGATGATGATCTTCGAGGAAGTCTGGGGCTATCACTTCGACCCCGGCACCAACCTGATCGATGTGCACATCGGACGCCTGCGCAAGAAAATCGACCCACCGGGCCTCACGCCGCTGATCCGCACGGTACGAGGTTCCGGTTATGTCATTGCTGAACCCCTCTAAAGGCTGGCGCTCCTCCAGCAGCCGCCTGCTGGCGCTGTACAGCTCGCTGTTCGTGGCCTGGAGCTGCATCCTGATGGGGGTGCTGTATTACGAAGTATCGGGTTACCTGAGCGACCTGTCGCGCCATTCCCTGCTGCAGCGCCAGCACCTGTTCCAGCGCTTCGACGGCGAGGAATTGGTGGAGGCGCTGACCACCAGCATGACCTTCGACATGAAAGGCGTGGATGCCTATGGCCTGTTCGACGAGCAGTTCCGCCCCCTGAACGGACCGATCCGCGCGATCCCGTCCGACCTGCCCCTGGACGGCAAGATCCACGCCCTGGCCAATTGCGTCGATTCCGACGACCCGAAATTGCCCAAGGACAGCTGCGATGCCGTGGCCACCCACACCGCAGACGGCCGCTGGCTGGTGCTGGTGCGCGCCAACGGTTCGCTGTTCGGCGTGACGCGGATCATCTGGCACGCACTGCTGTGGGCGCTGTCGCTGACCATCATCCCCGGTGCCGCCGGCTGGCACTTGCTGCGCCGCCGCCCGCTGCGACGCATTCGCGGGATCCAGGCCAGCGCCGAAGCCATCGTCGCCGGTGACCTCACCCACCGCCTGCCGCTGTCCAATCGACGTGACGAATTGGACATGCTCGCGGCCATCGTCAACGCCATGCTCGACCGTATCGAGAAGTTGATGAACGAGGTCAAGGGCGTGTGCGACAACATTGCCCACGACCTGCGTACGCCGCTGACACGCCTGCGCGCGCAGCTGTATCGCATCCGGCAGGAGGCCGAGCAAGACTCGGGCTACGCGGTCAAGCTGGATGACGCGATTGCCGAAACCGACACCCTGATGGCGCGTTTTCGCGGGCTGTTGCGTATTTCGGAACTGGAAGACCACCAGCGCCGCTCAGGCTTTCTGGTGCTGGACCCGTTGCCGCTGCTGCGGGAATTGCACGATTTCTATCTGCCGCTGGCCGAAGAAGGCGAACTGCAACTGGTGCTGGACGCCCCAGCATCCCTGCCGTGGATCACCGGCGACCGCGCCCTGCTGTTCGAAGCCGTGGCGAACTTGTTGAGCAATTCGATCAAGTTCACCCCGCCGGGCGGCGAAGTGATTTTGCGCGGGCTCAACGACGCGGGTAGCACCCGCATCGAAGTGCACGATTCGGGGCCGGGTATCCCGGCGGCGGAACGCGCGGCGGTGTTCCAGCGCTTTTATCGCGTGGAGGAAAGCGACCAGCCCGGGGGGTTCGGGCTGGGGTTGTCGATTGTCGCGGCGATCATCAACCTGCATGGGTTCAAGCTGGAGGTGGGCAGCAGCGCCCGTGGCGGCGCGCGGCTGATCCTGGAATGTCGCCAGCAACTGATGCCCGAATAAGTCAGTAAGGTCCGAGGTGGGAGCGAGCCGGCCTCTCCCACCCTGGCAGTCGAATCAGGCCTTGAAGTTGGCGCGCAGCGCTTCAACGCCCCCCTTGTAGACACCGGCGAACAGCTCCTCCACCGCCTCGTCCGTGGTGCCCGTCGACGGGGTGAACACCCCTGACCAGGTCACCTTCGATGACGTGTCAGTCAAGGCTTCAATCTGCAAAGTCGCCAGGTACGCACTCACCGGAAACGGCGACTGCTCGATGGTGTAGCTGTAAGTGCGCGCCACATTGTCGAAGGTCTGCAAACGCTCGACGATGACGCCACCGTCGGCAGTTGTCAGATGGCGCAAGCGGCCACCTTCGCCAGGTTCGCTCTTGGCGATCAGCGGCAACCAATCCGGCAGGCTGTTGAAGCCGCCCACCAATTGCCAGACCTGATCGGCCGATACAGGGATTTCAATTACTGCGGATGCGGTTGGCACGGTCTATCTCCAGAAGTCATGGAAAACGTCGCCCAGACTGCCACGCCTGGCGCGTCATTGCATCCATTCTGAATGCTCGGATAAGGGGGTGGCTGACGCATCGCAATCGGGGGCCAGCCCCTCCCACAGCACTGACTGTGTGGGGGGGCTTACCCCCGATTGCAGTGGGTCAGGGCCCACAGGTCTCAGCTCAATGGCGCTTGAGGAACGCCAGCATCAACTGGTTAACCTGCTCCGCCGCCTCCAACTGCACCATATGCCCTTGCCCCGGCAGGATTTCCACCTGGGCCTCCAAGCCTTGGGCATGGTTGGCCGGGATAATGGCGTCGTCGCTGCCCCAGATCACCAGGCTCGGCTGTCGACCGACAACATGGCGCACATCCACCTTCTGCCGCCCGCCGTCGAACAGCGCCCCATTGAGCTGGCGCAGCGCCTGATCCACGCCCTCCAACCGTTTGAACTTGAGCATGTCCTCCAGCATCTGCCGCGTCACCAGCGCCGGGTCGCTGAAGAGTTGCACCAGCTGCGGCTTGAGGGCGTTGCGATTGTTAGCGTCGGCAAACCCTTGCAGATAATCGCCATTGATATCGGCACCCAGGCCGGCGCTGGCAATCAGGGTCAACGAGACCACGCGCGCGGGCGCCTGCTGGGCAACGGTCAGGGCCACCAGCCCGCCCATGGAATGGCCGGCCAGATGCACGCGGTCCAGCTGTAGATGATCGAGCAAGTCCAGCACCGCCTCGCTTAATTCAGCCGCCTCGCCGCTGCGCAGGGTCTTGCCCGACTCGCCATGCCCCGGCAGGTCCAGGGCGATCACCCGGCGCTCGGCGGCCAGGGCCGGCTGGTTGAACAGCCAGTTGTTCAGGTCGCCGCCAAAGCCATGCACCAGCACCAGCGGCGTGCCGCCTTCGCCGAGGTCCAGGTAACGCAGCAAACGCCCGCCCACCTCGACTTTCTGCGCGCTCGGCCCCGCTGTTTCGGCCTCGGCGGCATTGGACACGAACCCGGCCTGGAAGCCTTCGATCACCGCGTCGATCTCGGCGTCGCTGGCCTCGCCTTCCACCACCACACCGAGCAAGGCGCCCACCGGCAAGGTCTCATCGCTCAGCGCCAAGACCCGACGCAACACACCGCTGAACGGCGCTTCCACACTGCTGGAAATCTTGTCGGTCTCCACATCCAACACGGCCTCGCCCTTCTCCACCCGGTCTCCGGGTTGCTTGAGCCAGATATCGATACGCCCTTCGGTCATCGACAGCCCCCACTTGGGCATGGTCAAGGTATGGATCATGCGGCGTTCCTCTTGTCGGCGATTTTCAGCACGGCGGCTTCGATCTTGGCGGCGTCGGGGATGTACAGGTCTTCCAGCGCATCGGAAAACGGCACCGGCGTGTGCGGCGCGGTGACCATTTCGATGGGCGCGCGCAGCGCAGCGAAGGCTCGCTGCGCCACCAGGGCACTGATGTCGGTGGCAATCGAGCAACGCGGGTTGGACTCGTCGATCACCACCAGGCGCCCGGTTTTCTCCACGCTTTCCAGGATGCTGTCTTCGTCCAGGGGGCTGGTGGTGCGCAGGTCCAGCACTTCGCAATCGATACCTTGGCGCGCCAGGTTGGCGGCGGCTTCCAGGGCGATATGCACCATGCGCCCGTAGGTCACCAGGGTGACGTCGCGGCCTTCGCGTACAAAGTTGGCCTCGCCGAATGGCACGGTGTACAGCTCTTCGGGCACTTCGCCTTGCAGGCTGTAGAGCATTTTGTGTTCGAGGAAGATCACCGGGTCGTTATCGCGGATCGCCTGGATCAGCATGCCCTTGGCGTCATAGGGGGTGGCCGGGCACACCACTTTCAGGCCGGGAATGTGGGTCCACATCGAGGTGAGCATCTGCGAATGCTGGGCGGCGGCGCGCAGGCCGGCGCCGTACATGGCGCGGATCACCAGGGGCGTGGTGGTCTTGCCGCCGAACATGTAGCGGAACTTGGCCGCCTGGTTGAGCAATTGATCGAGGCAGCAGCCGATAAAGTCGACGAACATCAATTCGCACACCGGGCGCATGCCCCGGGTGGCGGCGCCTACGGCCATGCCCACGTAGCCGACCTCAGACAGCGGCGCATCCAGCACGCGCTCGGGAAACTCTGGGTACAGGCCCTTCGTGACGCCGAGCACGCCGCCCCAGGCGTCCTGCTCGCCGGGCGAACCGGTGCCGCCGGACACGTCCTGGCCGATGATAAACACGCTCTGGTCGCGGCGCATTTCCTGGGCCAGGGCTTCGTTGATTGCCTGCTGATAACTGATTTTGCGAGCCATGAAATTCTCTCCGGGTCTTGTTGTTATTAGCGGTAGGCGACGTAGACATCGCTGAGCAGATCGGCCGCCTGGGGCTTGGGATCGGACTTGGCCAGGCGCACGGCGTCTTC
>Ga0302347_1000649_pt1 | contig 50917 bp, 41 predicted proteins | sample PhyWR1_FD_202178 | JGI IMG/M metagenome (GOLD analysis project Ga0302347, IMG submission 202178) | Leaf surface microbial communities from wheat plants in UC Gill Tract Community Farm, Albany, California, United States - DLSL W.R1 (v2)... | ecosystem: Host-associated > Plants > Phyllosphere >... | reverse complement strand
CGAACAACTCGATAAAATCAGCGATGGCTACATCAGCGCCCTGCTGCGTCGTGGTGAGCTGGAAGGGAAGCCGGGGCAAACCTTGTTGCTGCATCACGTACCCAACGTGTTGTCTGAGCGCGTTTTATTAATTGGTTGTGGTAAAGAGCGCGAGCTTGATGAACGCCAGTTTAAACAAGTGATTCAGAAAACCATCAACACCCTCAATGACACCGGGTCGATGGAAGCGGTCTGTTTCCTTACCGAGCTGCACGTTAAAGGGCGCAACACCTACTGGAAAGTTCGCCAGGCAGTAGAAACAGCAAAAGAGACGCTGTATAGCTTCGATCAACTGAAAACCAACAAAAGCGAGCCACGTCGTCCGCTGCGTAAAATGGTCTTCAATGTACCGACTCGCCGCGAATTAACCTGCGGTGAACGCGCAATTTCGCATGGCCTGGCCATCTCTTCAGGTATTAAAGCTGCCAAAGATTTAGGTAATATGCCGCCTAATATTTGTAACGCGGCGTATCTGGCCTCTCAGGCACGTCAGTTAGCAGACTCCTTTAGCACCAATATCGTGACTCGAGTGATTGGCGAACAGCAGATGAAAGAGTTGGGTATGCACTCTTATCTGGCCGTTGGCGCAGGTTCACAAAATGAGTCACTGATGTCGGTGATTGAGTATAAAGGGAATGCTGACCCTGACGCTCGCCCAATTGTGCTAGTGGGTAAAGGACTGACTTTCGACTCCGGGGGTATTTCAATTAAACCTGCCGAAGGCATGGATGAAATGAAGTACGATATGTGCGGAGCAGCATCAGTCTATGGCGTGATGCGGATGGTGGCAGAACTCGCTTTACCGCTGAACGTGGTCGGTATCCTGGCAGGCTGTGAAAATATGCCTGGGGGCCGAGCCTATCGTCCAGGTGATGTACTCACCACCATGTCGGGCCAGACGGTTGAAGTGCTGAATACCGATGCTGAAGGCCGTCTGGTACTGTGTGACGTGCTCACCTATGTTGAACGCTTTGAACCTGAAGTGGTTATCGATGTTGCGACCCTGACCGGTGCTTGTGTGATTGCCCTTGGCCATCATATTACCGGGTTAATGTCGAACCATAATCCACTGGCACATGAGCTGGTGAGTGCCTCTGAACAGGCGGGTGACCGTGCCTGGCGTCTGCCGATGGCAGATGAGTTCCAGGATCAGCTGGACTCTAATTTTGCCGATATGGCGAATATTGGTGGTCGTCCAGGCGGAGCCATCACCGCAGCCTGCTTCCTGTCACGCTTTGCGCGCAAGTATAACTGGGCACACCTGGATATTGCTGGCACAGCATGGCGTTCAGGTCGGGCAAAAGGCGCGACGGGCCGTCCGGTAGCGCTGTTGTCTCAGTTTTTACTGAATCGTGCTGGTTTTAATGGTGAAGAGTAAATTATTGCCAGTAATGGCATGATAGGTAGCGGCCTGGACTCTGGTTCAGAGCCGCTATTGCTTTCGGCAAACCTGCAATGATAAGACATCAACAGGCTAAAACGGACCTCATGAAAAACACGACCTTTTATCTGCTCGATAATGATACCTTGCACAATGGGCTTAATGCCGTTGAGCAGCTGGTGTGTGAGCTGGCGGCAGAAAAATTTCGTGCCGGTAAACGGGTGTTGGTCGCCTGCGAAAATGAACAACAGGCGATACGCCTGGACGAAGCGCTCTGGCAACGTGATGTACAGGCATTTGTGCCGCATAACCTGGCTGGAGAAGGCCCCCGTTACGGCGCCCCCGTTGAACTGGCATGGCCGGAACGTCGTGGCAGCACCCCCAGAGATGTGTTGATCAGTTTGCTGCCCTGGTTCGCAGATTTTGCCACCGCTTTCCTTGAAGTGATAGACTTCGTTCCTGACGAAGCATCCCAGAAACAACTGGCCCGCGAACGCTATAAAGCCTATCGCGTTGCCGGTTTCCACTTGACTACGGCGACCTATACCCCGCCGGGAACGACATAGCAGACCATGGAAAAGACATATAACCCGCAAGATATCGAACAGCCGCTTTACGAGCACTGGGAACAGCAAGGCTACTTTAAACCTAATGGCGATCAAAGCCAGGAAAGCTTCTGCATCATGATCCCGCCGCCGAATGTCACCGGTAGTTTGCATATGGGTCACGCCTTCCAGCAAACCATCATGGATACCATGATCCGTTACCAGCGTATGCAGGGTAAAAATACGCTCTGGCAAGCGGGTACCGACCATGCTGGTATCGCCACCCAAATGGTGGTTGAGCGTAAAATTGCTGCCGAAGAAGGTAAAACCCGCCATGACTACGGTCGTGATGCTTTTATCGAAAAAATCTGGCAATGGAAAGCAGAATCTGGCGGTACCATTACCCGTCAGATGCGTCGCCTCGGCAACTCTGTGGACTGGGAGCGTGAGCGTTTCACCATGGACGAAGGCTTGTCCAACGCGGTCAGAGAAGTATTCGTTCGTCTGTATAAAGAAGACTTGATTTACCGTGGCAAACGCCTGGTTAACTGGGATCCTAAACTGCGTACCGCCATTTCCGACCTGGAAGTGGAAAACCGTGAGTCGAAAGGTTCCATGTGGCACCTGCGTTATCCCTTAGCCGACGGCGCTAAAACCAGTGACGGTAAAGACTACCTGGTGGTTGCCACTACGCGTCCGGAAACCGTACTGGGTGATACCGGCGTTGCAGTGAATCCCGAAGATCCGCGCTATAAAGATCTGATCGGAAAATTTATTATCCTGCCGCTTACCGATCGTCGGATCCCGATTCTCGGTGATGAACATGCGGACATGGAAAAAGGGACGGGTTGTGTAAAAATCACCCCTGCCCATGACTTCAATGACTATGAAGTCGGCCGCCGCCATCAGCTGCCGATGATCAATATTCTGACCTTCGACGGTGATATCCGTGATGCGGCAGAAATATTTGATACCAAAGGCGAGCCTTCAACGTTCTACAGCTGCGATATTCCTGCTGCTTTCCAGAACCTTGAACGTTTTGCTGCCCGCAAAGCCGTGGTTGCAGCCTTTGATGAACTTGGCCTGCTGGAAGAAGTGAAAGCCCATGACTTAACGGTACCTTATGGCGATCGTGGTGGTGTGGTTATTGAGCCAATGCTTACCGATCAGTGGTATGTCCGTACTGCCCCACTGGCGAAAGTGGCCGTTGAAGCCGTTGAACAAGGCGATATCCAGTTCGTACCAAAACAGTACGAAAATATGTATTTCTCCTGGATGCGTGATATTCAGGACTGGTGTATTTCCCGTCAGCTGTGGTGGGGACACCGCATTCCTGCCTGGTATGATGACCAGGGTAATATCTATGTTGGTCGTGATGAAGCCGAAGTCCGTGCTGAAAATAACCTGGCAGCAGATGTCGTACTGAATCAGGACGAAGACGTTCTGGATACCTGGTTCTCTTCCGGTCTGTGGACTTTCTCCACTCTTGGCTGGCCAGAAAATACCGAAGCCCTGCGTACCTTCCACCCAACCAGTGTGATGGTGAGTGGTTTCGATATTATCTTCTTCTGGATTGCGCGCATGATCATGCTGACCATGCACTTTATCAAAGATGAAGATGGCAAGCCGCAGATACCGTTTAAAACTATCTATATGACCGGTCTTATCCGTGATGATGAAGGACAGAAAATGTCCAAATCTAAGGGTAACGTTATTGACCCGTTGGATATGGTTGACGGTATTTCGCTGGAAGATCTGCTGGAAAAACGTACCGGCAATATGATGCAGCCGCAAATGGCAGAGAAAATCCGTAAGCGTACCGAAAAACAGTTCCCGAACGGTATTGAGCCGCACGGTACTGATGCCTTACGTTTTACTCTGGCAGCCCTCGCCTCTACCGGCCGCGATATCAACTGGGATATGAAACGCCTGGAAGGTTATCGAAACTTCTGTAATAAGCTGTGGAACGCCAGTCGTTTCGTGCTGATGAATACCGAAGAACAAGATTGTGGCTTTAACGGCGGCGAATTAGTGCTGTCGCTGGCAGATAACTGGATCCTGGCTGAATTTAACCGCACGGTAAAAGCCTACCGTGAAGCGCTGGATAACTACCGCTTTGATATTGCAGCTAACATTCTTTATGAGTTCACCTGGAACCAGTTCTGTGACTGGTACCTGGAGCTGACCAAGCCAGTAATGAATGGTGGATCTGAAGCTGAACTGCGCGGAACACGTAATACTCTGGTTAACGTGCTGGAAGGGTTACTGCGTCTGGCACATCCAATCATTCCATTTATCACTGAAGCCATCTGGCAACGCGTGAAAACGCTGAAAGGTATTACCGCAGATACCATTATGCTGCAACCTTTCCCAGAGTTTGATGAAAGCCTTGACGATACCGCAGCCCTGGCTGATACCGAATGGCTGAAGCAGGCGATTATTGCAGTACGTAATATTCGTGCAGAAATGAATATCTCTCCAGGTAAACCACTGGATGTTCTGCTGCGTGGTGTGAGTGCTGAAGTTGAGCGTCGGGTGAATGCAAACCGTAGCTTCCTGCTAAATCTGGCACGTCTGGATAGCATTAGCATTCTGCCTGCCAGTGATAAAGGCCCGGCTTCCGTCACCAAAATTATTGATGGCGCAGAGCTGCTGATCCCAATGGCTGGATTTATCGATAAAGACGCCGAACTGGCGCGACTGGCAAAAGAAGTCGCTAAAGTGGAAGCTGAAATTGGTCGTATCGAGAGCAAACTGTCTAACGAAGGTTTTGTCGCTCGCGCACCTGAAGCAGTTATTGCTAAAGAGCGTGAGAAGCTGGACGGTTATGCAGATACGAAGGCTAAGCTTATCGAGCAACAATCCGTTATTGCTGCGCTGTAGTTAGCTGAAGTCGCGCTCCGAGGGAAAGAGATATCATCTTTGGGGCGCGATCTCACTATCCGTAATAAGTAAAATAATGACTTATCCCGATGCGGGGTAATTTTGCGGCCATAATTTTTTCTTACTTTTCGAAGAGTGATGTATGAGTCTTGTTATACCGGCTGAACCGCAATATCTGTTGCGCCGGATAGCCTCCCATGACAATCCGGCTATCGCACGGGTTATTCGCCAGGTTTCAGCGGAATACGGTTTAACGGCCGATAAAGGTTATACCGTTGCTGATCCTGATCTCGACGAGCTTTATCAGGTTTACAGCAAACCAGGGTTTGCGTTCTGGGTCGTGGAGTATGACGGCGAAGTTGTTGGAGGAGGAGGCATTGCCCCCCTGTTATGTAGCCAGCCTGATATTTGCGAATTGCAGAAAATGTATTTTTCTTCTGTCGTTCGGGGTAAAGGGTTAGCCAAAAAGCTGGCGCTACTGGCAATGGAGTACGCACAGGAACAAGGTTTTAAACAGTGCTATCTTGAAACAACAGCATTTCTTAAGGAAGCGGTTGGATTATATGAGCACTTAGGTTTTGTGCATATTGACGAGCCACTGGGCTGTACTGGCCATGTGGATTGTGAAGTGAGAATGCTAAAACCGTTGTAAAGCCTTGATGCGCCTGCGGCCATAAAACAACACAGCCAGGAGATCCCCCTGGCTGTGGTCTGTCACTTGCTACACATTCGTTCTGTTAAGCCGCCTGCAAGCGCAACTTTTTCAGACGCCGTATTTTACGTTCTTCCAGAATCGCGACGATAGCCATCAGTACAATACAGCCTATCGCTGCCGCATCCAGTGCCGCAAAGGTACCTGCCCAGCCAGTCAGACCAAAGATAGGTGTACCGTCAGCAATCATTCCCAGACCCAGTTTAGCGAAGCTATCGCCAATTAAATAAGCAAAGGTCCCTTTGATACCGTCAGCTGCACTGATGGCCTTTTTCGGTACAAATCCTACTGCTGCCACACCAATCAATAATTGTGGGCCAAAAATCAGGAAGCCAAGGGCAAACAGAGACGCCAGGTAGACATACTGGTTGCTGGCATGCTGATAGACACCCAGAGTCACGATTATCAGGCTCAGGGCAACACAGGCCACTAGCGCACGACGTCCGTTAGCGAGGTCAGATAACCAGCCCCATAGCAGAGTTCCTACCAGAGCACCCACTTCAAACAGAGTGAAGCCTTGAATCGCAACTTCTTTGGAAAGTTTCAGCTCCTGGTAAGCATAAACCGTTGACCACTGATCAACCCCTATACGCACCACATAGAGGAAGATATTGGCAAAACAGAGTAGCCAGATAACTTTATTTTTCAGAACATATTCGACAAAGATCTGCCATTTCGTCATCGACGAATCTTCGGTTTCTTTATCTTCTTCGCTCAGCGGCTCATCAAACAGTTCTTCTGCTTTCCCCAGACCGTAGGCTTCCGGGGAGTCGTTACCATAGCGCAGAGCAATAAAGCCAACGATCAGGGCAATAATTGACGGGAAGATAAACATGCCGATGACATGACCATCAAACAGGTAATTGGCACCAAATAGCGCCACGCCTGCAGCACCCGCCCCCCCGAGGTTATGAGAGATGTTCCACATGCCAAGATAGCTGCCACGCTTGCGGCGTGGGGTCCATTTGGTAATGGTGGAGTAGCTGCATGACCCCCCAGTACTCTGGAAGAAGCCACTCAGCGCATAGAAGGCTATCATCAGAAACAGGCTGACTGAACCGCTTCCCATACTGGCACTAAAGCCCAGCATACAAATAGCGGAGAGGATCAGCATAAAGGGCAGGAATTGTTTGGTATTTTTACCATCGGCATAATACGACACCAGCGTCTTGCCGATACCGTAGGTAATCGAGAAACCCAGCCCTATCATCCCTAATTGGGTCATGCTCAGACCATAGGTCGTGATCATGTCGTTTTGCGCAATATTGAAATTCTTACGAATCAAATACATTGCCAGGTAGCCGATAAAAACCACCAGATAGGACTGCATAAAGGGTTTGAACCACATCTTCTGCCGCACTTCTAGTGGCAGATCCAGGGTCGGTTTACGCACCTGGTTTAAAAAATTGAGCATTAGTCTTTCCTGATTAAAACATCGTTCTGATATCGATATTGTAAAAATCAGGAACCAATATGACCTGGGATAGCGTCCAGGTCGGATCGGGAAAATATCCTAGTTTCCGAATGTTCAGCCCAAAAGGGTGAAGTGAGTCACATTCAGGTCACATTACGCGGTGTCTGCGCATTTAGAAACGGTAACAGGAACAGGGCAGAGGTACCGGCAGCAATCGATATCACGACAAAGAAGCCATTCCAGGACCAGATATCGATAACCCATGCCAGCGGCCAGCCAGCCAGGGAAGCACCAAGATAAGCAAATAAGCCAACAAATCCGGTGGCCGCTCCTGCGGCATCTTTATGAGAGCATTCTGCCGCCGCCATACCGATCAGCATTTGCGGGCCAAAGACAAAAAAACCGATGGTGAAAAAACAGGCAGCCTGCATGACATAAGTGTGGAATGGCATTAACCACAGCGAACCGACCGAGAGCAGGATCCCAGCGGCAAAGATAAGGTTCATCGGCCCGCGGTTACCATTAAACAGCTTATCTGAACCCCAACCAGCAACTAACGCACCAATAAAGCCGCCCAGTTCAAACATCGTCACCGCTGAGTTGGCGGTCACTAATCCGACATCGAGCGTCTCAGACATATACAAGTTTCCCCAGTCATTAATAGCCGCGCGCACGATATAGACCAGCACATAACACAGAGATAACAACCAGATATAAGGATTAGCGAGTACATATTTATAGAGGATCTCTTTCTGCGTCAGCCCTAATCCCTCTTGTTGCTGCGCAATATCGAGGGCATCGTGACGCCACTCACCTACCGCTGGCAAACCCACACTCTGTGGACGGTCACGTAACCGCCAGCAGATAAATAAGCCACCAATAATCGCCATCGCCCCGGCAATCATCATGCCGCTACGCCAGCCATAGTGCAGAGCAACAGCACCCATCATCATAGGGATCAATGCGCCACCGATATTATGGGCGGTGTTCCATAGCGCCCACCAACCACCGCGCTCAGTACGCGAATACCAGGTTGTCAGCAGACGCGCGCACACTGGCGAGCCCCAAGCCTGGAAAAAAGCGTTCAGTACCCACAGCGAGGCAAATGCCCATAACGAGGTGGAAAAGCCAAACAGGATATTAATGACGCCGGTGGCTATAAGCCCCAGGCCCATAAAATAGCGGGCATTGGAACGGTCACTGACGATGCCAGCAAGAAACTTTGACAGGCCATAGGTGATATAAAACAGGGTTGCCAGCAGACCGATATCGGTTCGGGTCATCACACCAGTGGCAAGAATTTCGGGGACCACGGCATTGAACCCTTTACGGGTAAAATAGAACAACGCGTAGCCCAGCCAGATGGTCAGGAGGATATGTTTGCGCCAGTAGCGATAACGAGCATCGATTTCAGTTTTAGAACTGAGGGGCTGGATATTTTCAGGTACTTTTAAAAAACTGAACATAATGGGTTTCTCTTACCAGTCCAATGGCAGGTTTACACTGACGCGAGTTCCATGAGTACAAGAAATCAATAGAGTCCCGCCCAGCGCCGAGACGCGTTCGCGCATTCCAGTCAGACCAAAACCAGGTTGCCCTGAATCATCTGGCAAACCACTACCATCGTCTTCAATCACCAGCATAAGTCGCTGTTCTTGCTGCCAGCCTTGCACCGTTACCGCCTGAGCATTTGCGTGCTTCACAATGTTATTCAGCCCTTCCTGGCAGATACGAAATAGCGTGACTCGCTGGCTTTCACTCAGTATCGACTCATCAATTTGCCAGTTGATATGACTGACAATACCCTGCCCTGCTAGCTCCATTTCCCGTACCAGAGCACTGATAGCCTGGGCGAGAGTTAAGTCATCAAGCTGACGTGGACGCAGGCGTCCCAGCAGGCGACGCACCGAATCGTAGACACCTAAAGAAAGTTGCTCTATATGGCAGGCTGACTGTTTGATACCGGCATTATCTCCTGCCAGACGCTGAACAATATTGGCCTGAGTACGAATAGCTGTAATCGTTTGTCCTATATCGTCATGCAGTTCCCGCGCCACATCCTGTCGGACACTCTCTTCGGTTTCCACTAAGCGCTTTACCAGTCGCTGGTTACGTTGAAGCTCTGTTTGTAATGACAGATTTAGTTCACGCAGACGCTGGATACCCGCTCCTAGCAGCAGTCCGGTGAGACTTTGAGCCAGTAAAGAAAGCAGCAGGTCAACCGAGTAAGCGTGCCATGTCTGGCTGGCAATAAGCGCAATGGTATTCATTAAGGTAGCAATTAATGCCCCCTGCCAACCGTAATGCCAGGCAAGTGCGATAATAGGCAGAGCCAGACAAAAGGGGGTAAAACGTGCCAGGTCAGCAGGTAACCCTAACTGTAACCAGAGGCTGATAGCGAACAGCACCAAATACCAGATCAGGTGGCGCGCACGCCAGTTGACGGGTTGAGTGACCAGAGACGGCCCTAGCGGCTGCCAGACAGTACTGGTCAGATAGTGCCAGATAACCAGACAAATCGGTGCCAGGGTCAGGCTGCCGGTGAGTGTCAGCAGCAAGACGTTCAGTGCCGCAGCCCCCTGTTCAACCCAGGGCAATGACTGCAACAGCGCAGCGGCAATCAGCGCAGCCCCCTGGCGTAATAAGGTACGCCAGTCTCGGCGGTCGGCGTAATGGGTAATCAATACCACCGGCAGCATACTCAGCAGGCTACCAATCAGTAAAAAAGGGAGATGGGATAACTCAACTTGCCAGGCTAACCAGCCCAACAATAACCACTCGGTACCCAGTAATACTAACCAGTATCTACGCGGGCATTGCAGCATCAGCCCCATACGTAAACCAAATGGGAATAACAGTACTGCCAGCCCCGGGCTATCCACCAGATGCAGGCTGATACTCCACAGGCAGAACCATGCAGCGGCAAAAATAAAAAAGCTGGCAATAATACCCGCCAGACGGGTCAGCAGCGCTTGCATTACCAGCCAGCAAACATATAGCGAGCTAACTCAACGTCATTACTGAGGTCGAGTTTTTCCATTAAATTTGCCCGATGGACATGTACTGTTTTAGGTGACAGACCGAGTTCTGCGGCAATCTCTTTCACCGCCAGACCCTGCGCTAGCTTTTCAGCAACCTGACGCTCCCGTTTAGTCAGTGGATCCTGACGCCCGACGGTAAGTTTACGGGCAATATCTGACGTCAGATAACAGCCACCCGTAGCAACGGTATGGATAGCCGCGATCAACTCATCGGCGCTACAACGCTTCGACAAAAAGCCACGCGCCCCCGCTTTTAAGGCCTGTTCAATTAATGCAGGGCTGTCATGTACCGACAGCATAATGGTCGCCATACCTTGCGGTAGTTGGCCAAGTAAATCCAACCCGGAAATGTCTGGCATCGAGATATCGCAGATACAGACCTGAACACCACGACCGGGCAGACCCGCCAGCGCTTCACGGCCAGAACCAAATTCAGCAACGACCTGGAATCCAGGTTCCAGTGCGAGTAACTGAGCGAAACCTGAACGAACGATAAGGTGATCGTCAATCAGAGCGAGGGTAATCATGATGTCTTCCAGGGAGGTAAAATCGTTGCTACCTTAGCGAGTAGAGTAATACTGTTCAAGCAGTAAACACTTTTTACAGGCGCTTATCAGAACCAGGTATCATGTATGGATCTTGATGACGCCATGCAGACAGGCCTCCCGGTAGCTTACACTGATGCTGGTATGCCGCTGTGAAAGCGAAAAGTGTCATCATGGCTTTGAATAAGTGCTGCTTCAACCTCACCAAAAAATCTCACTCTTTCCTGAATATCTGCTCCGGCGATTTGCTGTGCCAGGCTCAGATAATCCTGATAGTGACGCGCCTCAGAACGTAACAGCGAAAGATAAAAACTGCGCAACTCATCGTCAAGATATGGAGCAAGAGCTGCAAAACGCTCACAGGAACGCGCTTCGATATAGGCACCACAGATGAGTTTATCCACCAGCATCAGGGGTTCATGAGTACGGGTTTGACTTAACAGCCCTTTGGCATAACGACTGGCAGTCATTTTGACATAAGGGATACCACGCGCCAGCATGATTTCACGAACTTGCCAGAAGTGGTGTAGTTCTTCTTTTATCAGCAATACCATGCTGTCAATAAGCGCCTGTTCCCACTTCCCCTGGGTCTTTGGCATTAGCTTTTTACTCAACCCTTTATGTAAGGCTAGAAAATCAGGTTCTGGTCCCTCGCTAAACGCAAAATCTTCATAGGGGCGTAGCCAGGTAAGTAGCGTTGCTGCACTCTCTTTATCTGCCACATATTTGCGGATCAGAAACATTCCCGTCTGAGCGGCTTTTAGTTCGCATATCAGATGGTCGGTCAATAACAGGGATAAATTTTCTGACTTTCGCGCTTGTTCAATCCACGCCTGTGGCGTTGCACAATGCAGAAAATCATTAACAGGTGCGAGGAGTAACTGTAGGTTCATGCTTTATCCTGGAATGCAGCAGCAAGCCGCTGCTGCTCCATCACTGATGTTTAGTGACGAACACCGTCGTCTTCTTCATCTTCTTCGCCATCGTCCTGGTCGTCTTCCCCATTCGGATCTTCAAAGTAGGTGCCCCAGCCGTCGTATTCAACATTGAATTTTTCGGCCAGATTCATTAACTGCTCAACCTGGGAGTCAATCAGCTCAGAATTTAATGCACTTTCGCTCAGCACATCGCAGCAAATAACGACATCACCTTCTTCAACTTCCAGTTCTTCAGGCTCAGTCACTTCATAGCCCAGCTTGAATGCCTCAACAGCGGCCTTTTCAAGGGTTTCGAAATCATCAGCGGAAAGATGATGTTCAATAGTGTAAAGCGCGTCTGGATCGCTGCCGTCTTCTAGCAGCTCTTCAATAATTAAACGTGTCTCTTCGCGTTGCTCTTTCAACTGTTCTGAATTTGCCATGACCCTGCCCTCACATGTATCGGTATATAGGCTTATTCTCACATACAGAGAGGTTTGCCTCCACCTTTCACAGTAAAGATTTCTTCCGTAGGGTTGCAATTGAATATTCATACATATAAATTGAATTTTAATTCAATTTATGGCGCGTACCATGTGAGGTCAAAATGAGTCACTTTTATCAGAAGCACTTTCTCAAATTACTTGATTTTACCCCTGCTCAGCTCAACGAATTATTATTTTTATCCGCTAAATTAAAAAGTGATAAGAAAAAAGGGGCTGAAAGTCAAAAGCTTGTTGGAAAAAATATCGCGCTCATCTTCGAAAAAGATTCGACCAGAACTCGCTGCTCTTTCGAAGTTGCCGCTTATGATCAAGGTGCACGCGTCACTTATCTTGGCTCAAGTGGTAGCCAAATAGGGCATAAAGAATCAATAAAAGATACTGCTCGGGTACTAGGACGTATTTATGATGGTATTCAGTATCGTGGTTATGGTCAGGAAATTGTCGAAACACTGGCAGAATTCGCGGGCGTTCCGGTCTGGAATGGCCTGACGAATGAATATCATCCAACACAGCTACTGGCTGACCTTCTGACGATGCAGGAACACTTGCCTGGAAAGACCTTTAATCAAATGACGCTGGCCTATGTCGGTGATGCGCGTAACAACATGGGTAATTCGATGCTGGAAGCCGCAGCGCTGACCGGTCTGAACTTGCGCTTAGTGGCCCCTAAGAGCTGCTGGCCTGAACCGCAACTGGTAAGCCAGTGTAGTGAACTGGCGGTACAAAATGGTGGCAACATAACACTGACGGAAGATATTGCCGCAGGCGTTGCAGGAGCGGACTTTATTTATACTGATGTCTGGGTCTCAATGGGTGAAGCAAAAGAGAAATGGGCTGAACGTATCGCTCTGCTGCGCCCTTACCAGGTGAATAAGCAGATGCTGGCCTTAACCGATAACCCGCAAGTGAAGTTCCTGCACTGTCTGCCAGCATTTCATGACGAAAAAACCACTTTAGGCAAGCAGATGGCGGAGACTTTCGACTTACACGACGGGATGGAAGTGACTGATGAAGTGTTTGAGTCAGAACACAGCGTGGTGTTTGACCAGGCAGAAAACCGTATGCATACCATTAAGGCAGTGATGGTTGCCACTCTGGCACCCAATCTGTAACTTTCCAGTCCTCTCCTGCGGGAGAGGACGCTGTACAAGTGCTATGGTCTCAGTTTTGTTTAACTTTAACCACGACTTTGCGCACGATAGCAGGCTCGCCCACGGCAACCAGGGGTTTATGAACTTCACCCGGGTAGAAGACGACGAAGTCACCTTCGTTTAAGACGACGCTTTTTTCCTGCTCGCCAGCGGGCAGGAAAGCAATGTCCCAGTCAGCCAGACGTTCGGTATCGGATTTTCCGGCGGGTAAGCAGCTGAACACCATACCTTCCTGACCACGCATAACAATTTGAATATCCAGATGACGGGCATGATATTCAGCTTTACGCGCAGCCAGAGGCTCAGTGCTGTCCTCAGAAACCACCATAAAAATGTTATTGCCATCAATATCATGCTTGCCGACGGGTGTTTCGGGAGTGACATGCGCTTTTACATGTTCAATCGCCTGGCGCAGTTCTACCGGCAGCCAATCTTGCAGTGCATGGATATTACCAATGATCATGATGTCCTCTTTATTTAAAACGCTGTTTTAAGGTATTCAGTCTAGCGTGATTTTTTAGCCCACGACCAGCGACGCAGATCATAAGATGACAAAAAAATCACAGACTTGCGGAAGTTAACGCTACAACAGCAGGTCATGCGGTAAAACTTTCACTTCGAGGTGTATTTGTAGGAACAGGAGCCGTTTAACAGAATAAGTTAAAAGTCAGTATTTCTAGTTATAGCAACCGATTGCTATCGATAAAAAAAGTCTGATTAAATCTGTTGCAGTGTAAAAACACCCGCGTATAATGCGCCACAATTTGCCAGGAGGAAGCATGGACCATTGTCTATATCAGACTATTAAACTACATCGACAAACTGCCGATGTTGCCGTGGCGTTTTTCCTCCCGTTGCCTATTCAAATTTCTAAAGCCCCTCATTGAGGGGCTTTTTTTTGTCCATCGCTCGAGACTCGAGAACAGGAGAGAAATATGACAAATCCACTTTATAAGAAACACATCATTTCCATTAATGATCTCAGTCGCGATGAACTCGAACTGGTTCTTGCTACAGCCGCAAAGCTAAAAGCACATCCACAGCCTGAGTTGCTTAAGTATAAGGTTATCGCCAGCTGCTTTTTTGAAGCCTCAACCCGTACACGTCTCTCTTTTGAGACCGCCATTCATCGTCTGGGCGCTTCTGTAGTCGGCTTTTCTGACAGCGGTAATACCTCACTGGGTAAAAAAGGGGAAACACTGGCAGACACCATTTCTGTTATCGGAACCTATGTTGATGCGATTGTGATGCGCTACCCGCAAGAAGGTGCCGCTCGTCTGGCAACGGAATTTGCCGGGGATATCCCAGTTATCAACGCGGGTGATGGCGCTAATCAGCATCCGACTCAAACGCTACTGGACTTATTTACTATTCAAGAAACCCAGGGGCGTCTTGAGAATCTGAATATTGCCATGGTCGGTGATTTAAAATATGGTCGTACTGTGCATTCCTTGGCCCAGGCACTGGCTAAATTCTCGGGTAATCGCTTCTATTTTATTGCTCCTTCAGTGCTGTCGATGCCGCAATATATTCTCGATATGCTGGATGAAAAAGGGATTAGCTGGAGCTGCCATCAGGCCATCGATGAAGTCGTCGACTCGCTGGATATTCTTTATATGACCCGAGTCCAGAAAGAACGTCTTGACCCTTCAGAATATGCCAACGTCAAAGCCCAGTTTATCTTGCGGGCAGCAGACCTTGCAGGAGCACGCGCGAACATGAAAGTGCTGCATCCTCTGCCACGTGTTGATGAAATAACCACTGATGTGGATAAAACCCCGCATGCCTGGTATTTCCAGCAAGCAGGTAACGGTATTTTTGCCCGCCAGGCATTGCTGGCTCTGGTATTGAATAGCGAACTGGTTTAAGTGAGAGGACTGAAAATGACACATGATAATAAGTTACAGGTTGAAGCCATCAAACGCGGTACCGTTATCGATCATATCCCGGCTCAGGTAGGTTTTAAGCTACTGACTTTGTTCAAACTTACGAAAACCGACCAACGTATCACCATCGGTCTGAATTTACCGTCTCGCGAGCAAGGTCGTAAAGACTTAATCAAAATAGAAAATACCTTTCTGACTGATGATCAGGTTAACCAGTTGGCGTTGTATGCGCCACAAGCAACGGTAAACCGTATTGATAATTATGAAGTCGTCGGTAAGAGTCGTCCAAGCATGCCTAAGTTCATCGAGAATGTACTGATATGTCCAAACAGTAACTGTATCAGTCGTAATGAACCGGTATCATCCTACTTTACGGTAGAAAAACGGGCGGAAAAGATCAGCCTTAAGTGTAAATACTGTGAAAAAGAATTTGCCCATCATGTCGTGCTGGCAGCTTGATCTATCGCTAACCACAATGCGCTATCTCTCTCTATAATAGCGGTGATTTATCGGGTAAACAGGCCGTTGGCCTGTTTACTGATTCTGGCAGACGACCTACCGTCTGCCCGACCTGCCAACTGAGGAAGAAAAATGTCTCATATTATTAGTACTGAAAATGCCCCAGCAGCGATTGGTCCTTATGTCCAGGGTGTTGATCTTGGTAGCATGATTATCACTTCCGGCCAGATCCCGGTTGATCCTAAAACCGGTACTGTGCCTGATGACGTCTCTGCTCAGGCACGTCAGTCGCTGGAAAATGTTAAAGCGATTGTTGAAGCTGCTGGCCTGAAAGTGGGCGATATCGTAAAAACGACTGTTTTTGTGAAAGACCTTAATGACTTCGCTACCGTAAACACTACCTATGAAGCATTCTTCACTGAACATAATGCAACGTTCCCAGCACGCTCTTGTGTTGAAGTGGCTCGTTTGCCAAAAGATGTGAAAATCGAAATCGAAGCTATCGCCGTACGTCGCTAACCATAATAAGCCAGTGTACCCTAAATAATTCGAGTTACTTGTAACCCCTAAGTAACTCGAAATATGACAGGTATATTTACGCTGATTTCCCTCAGTGTCATAGCGTCCTGACACTGAGGGATAACTTGATATCGGAAGAGTACAGATAAGATTAAATATTACATTAATTCACAAACCACCAAATTGTTCCCAGGTAATATCTCACACTATCAGTATGATCGTCTTGGATTCAGGTTCACAATCAATCAGGTTCGTAATTAAGAGAAGGATCCAGCAAACTAATATTGATTAAAATATCTTCAGTATCGGTACTATTCCATTTCCTTGCTTGTAGCGGAACTATACCTTCATAAATACCCTCATCTGAAAATACCAGATTGTCATTATCTTCAGGATAGAATGACAACGTTAACCTGGAATATTTCTCGAATGATTCACATCCGATGGATGAATTCATAGGCCGTGTATAGCAATCAGTATCACGTTCACCCCTTAAGTTAACTAATATTTCATCACCCGACGAATGTCTTAAGAGTGCTTTTACTTCGGAATAACCTTCATCAGCATGAACTAAATTTACAGGACCTTGCCCGTGATTAAAGGTGACAAATCCATAAGAATCATATCCTTCGATAGTATAAGAAACTGAACTTTCTCTTAACTCATCATATTTCCAGATGTTTAAATCTAAAACCTCAGCACTCTCTATATCAAATGGAATTTCATAAGGATCATAATAATCTAACACTGTTCTGACAACATAATTTCTTATATTATCAATAGAATCATTAACTTTGAAAACTAACCAAAATTTTAACAAGCTATAACTATCGGTATCAAAGTCATATATCTTCAGAAAAGTATTTCCAGTGATATTATTATCATGAATATTAGTTTGATACTCATCACCCACCAGGCTGGCTTTAAATGTTAAGGAGAAGACTTCATCCGTGATAAGATCGATGGCTTCCACTTCAATCAGTGAATAACTATCACCATCATCTATGGTAACGGTATCAAAAGGTAGGATAGTCCCTTTTTTATCTAAGTCTATTGGAATTAAGCGACCCATTATATCAAAAGGTGTTAATTCAAGATTAAAAGAGGTGACGTTTCCTAATCCAGTAACAGATTCATTACTGTCGCTAATAAAGGAATCTAATTCAGCATTTAATTTTTGAGCCGATATCCCCATATTTACAGCTTCTATACCTATGCTATGTAACCCAACAATTTGATGACTATCTCTCGATATTACGGGAGAACCGAGTGCTCCCCTCGGGCCGGTATCAGCACTATGCGTTATTTTATCTCCACCAGGTTGAATGGTTTCTATCGCAGCATACCTCTCATTGCTAAGAGTTATCATGTCACTAATATACATTGGACCCGGAGAACCATTTCCATATTGAGGGAGGTAAATACTCTCCCCTCGATGCGGATTTTTTTTACTAATTTCTAATCCACCAAATAATTCTTTCACATTAGAATTTACATAATCAAACTCATCCAGCGTCAATAATGCACAACCCTGATCACGATAACTATCAAGATCCATTGTTAATATACGACCTGGTTTTAAACGAACGGGTTCATTAACGGGAGATTCGGGATCACTAGATTGATTAAACCAGTTAAACCATATTTCACCATAAGCTAAATCGGTATCACTAACGACGACAGATTGGTTAGTTAGCACATGGTTTTCATTACCAATTAACGAGCAAGTCCCCCAGCCTCCCATTCTTGCTGAACCCGTTGCTAAAGTATGTTCGCCTATTTCAGTTCCGTCATAATACATATAGGGTTTTCGTTGATCTTTTAGACCAATAATCTCTCTTGAGTCACCATTATATTCAATTGATCTCAGTTCAAGAGAAAATATATCATCTACACTTAATGGCTTTGTTAAAATGACTCTAATGTTCACCCTTTCGTCAGGAATAATAATTACTGTTTTATCAGTATTATTAAAAAACGCTCTCTGTATAGCATTTTTCCCATATTGAAACTCAACATAAGAATATTGTGGTAATTTAATGTTTACAAAAGATAATTTTAAAAATGATGAGCCGGATCTTTCTATTGAGTATGAATATATCCTTTCTTTATTATTAAAAATGATATTGAATTTTATATTATCAAAATATGAAACTTCACGGTTAACGGCCATAGTAGTTCCTCATATATATAATTAAATAAAGATATGATCAGCGGCCCTCCTATGGCAAATTATATGTCTCAAGTGACTCTCAATATATAATTGAGATACTTAATCATCAAACTCCTTGATCTATCTATTTTGTGGATGATTTAAAATTCACATATATACCCGTCATACTTCAAGTTGCCTGGGTGTTGCTTTCATAAATCCTGCCGAATCACATAGTTTATCTATGCTCATCACCAGGATTTATTCAGCGCCTACAAGAAACTCGAATTATTTAGGGTATAAAACACAATAGATGAATAACTCTATTAGTATTTAATTAAAATACCTTTCTGTGTGTTTAATTTACAAGGTTATCGCTTAGGACTAATTAATCATCTGCTTGAATAAGTGAGATATATACTGATCTTTTAAATGAGATTGTAATAAAACCATAAATATAAATAATTTATTCCCTCCTGGATACAAGAGGAAAGCACCAATGCTTAAAAAATGAATTTATTTAATATAAATTAACACAAAAAAAATTTCTTTATGATACATGCATCAAATAATTAGAAAATATTGAATCAATCTCAGCAGGCTTCTGGGTGTTATTCAAAATTCCTGCTATGAGGGCTTTTACTCTGCGCCCCGAATAACATAGGCTATCTCCGCTCAGCAGCTCTCTGTACTTGCAGGGAGCCGCAGTACCTGTTGATCTATAAGAACAGATTTGTTTTGACTATAAAAACCTATGAGATTACGAGAGAAAATGACCATGCAAAACCGCCTTACGATTAAAGATATTGCTCGTCTGAGTGGCTTTGGCAAGTCGACTGTCTCGCGTGTTCTCAACAATGAAAGCGGCGTCAACGCCGATACCCGTGAGCGTATTGAGGCTGTGATGCAGCAGCATAATTTTATGCCCTCTCGTTCGGCACGCGCCATGCGTGGCCAGAGTGATAAAGTGGTCGCTATCATTGTTACCCGTCTTGATTCACTGTCTGAGAATCTGGCAGTACAAACCATGCTGCCCCACTTCTACGCCCAGGGTTATGACCCGATTATGATGGAAAGCCAGTTTTCGGCAGATAAAGTGGCAGAGCATCTGGGTATCTTGCAGCGACGTCATATTGATGGCGTGATTCTGTTTGGTTTTACGGGTATCACTGAAAAGATGTTAGAGCCATGGCGTTCATCGCTGGTATTAATGGCGCGCGATGCACCGGGTTTTGCCTCCGTCTGTTATGACGACGAAGGTGCAATCCATCTATTGATGTCTGCATTATATGAACGTGGTCACCGCCATATTAGTTTTCTCGGTGTACCGCATGCTGATGTGACAACCGGCTACCGCCGTCACCAGGCCTATCTGGATTTTTGCCAGCAATATCAGCTAGAGCCTCATGCTACCCTGCCCGGTCTTGCAATGAAGCAAGGCTATGAACATGCGTCTGAAGTGCTCAGCACTGAAACTACAGCTCTGCTCTGTGCGACCGATACCTTGGCCTTAGGAGCCAGTAAATATTTGCAGCAGCAGAGACGGGATAATATTCAGCTCGCCAGTGTCGGCAACACTCCCCTGATGTCGTTTCTTCATCCTGAGATTATTACCGTTGATCCTGGCTACGGCGAAGCAGGGAGTCGGGCTGCATTACAGCTGATAGCTCAAGTCTCTCAACAGAAAATATTGCAGCAAATAGTTATTCCCAGCCGACTCCAATAAGCGATAAAGATCTCTTTAATGTGATCTTCGTTGGAAGTTGGGAACGTTCCCTTTTCTAAAAACCGAATCACCCGCTAAGCTTAATGTATGTTTCTTACCCGCCTAGAGATTACGATATGAGCAAAGTTAAACAGCAGGATATCGATAAACTGATCGAGTTAGTCGGTGGTCGCGACAATATCGCCTCAGTAACACACTGTATTACCCGACTGCGTTTTGTTCTCAACCATCCAGAAAATGCCCACCCGAAGGAGATTGAAGACTTATCGATGGTGAAAGGCTGCTTTACCAATGCCGGTCAGTTTCAGGTCGTTATTGGTACTGACGTCGATGACTATTATAAGGCATTGCTGGTGACCACCGGCCATAACTCTGAAGACAAAGAGCAGGTAAAAGTCGCCGCCCGCCAGAATATGAAATGGTACGAGCAGTTGATCTCACATTTCGCGGAGATCTTCTTCCCACTGCTCCCGGCACTGATCAGCGGTGGTTTGATCCTCGGCTTCCGTAATGTCATCGGTGATTTACCGATGAGTAACGGTGAGACTCTGGTCCAGATGTATCCCTCTCTGGAAGGACTGAATAGCTTCTTGTGGCTGATTGGCGAGGCTATTTTCTTCTACCTGCCAGTAGGCATCTGTTGGTCAACAGTACGTAAACTGGGTGGTACTCCGATTCTGGGGATTGTGCTGGGTATCACCCTGGTTTCTCCGCAATTGATGAACGCCTATGAGCTTGGCAGCAAAATTCCGGAAGTCTGGAACTTTGGCCTGTTCGCGATCGAGAAAGTAGGCTACCAGGCACAAGTTATTCCAGCATTACTGGCGGGTATCGCTTTAGCCTGGATCGAAAGATTCTTTAAACGCATCGTACCGGATTACTTATATCTGGTTATCGTTCCTGTCTGTTCCCTGATTATTGCCGTCTTCCTGGCTCACGCGCTTATCGGCCCATTCGGTCGTATGATTGGTGACGGCGTTGCCTTCCTGGTACGTAGTCTGATGACCGGTAGTTTTGCCCCAGTGGGTGCGGCACTGTTTGGTTTCCTGTATGCCCCTCTGGTTATTACTGGCGTTCACCAGACCACTCTGGCCGTCGATTTACAGATGGTACAAAGTATGGGCGGTACACCTGTCTGGCCATTAATAGCCTTATCTAACATTGCTCAGGCCTCCGCAGTCGTCGGTATCATTATCTGTAGCCGTAAAAAGAATGAGCGTGAGATTTCTGTTCCGGCAGCCATTTCAGCCTATCTCGGTGTCACCGAACCGGCGATGTACGGTATTAACCTGAAATACCGCTTCCCGATGTTATGCGCGATGGTGGGTTCCGGTATTGCTGGATTGCTATGTGGTTTAAATGGCGTACTGGCTAACGGAATCGGTGTCGGCGGCCTGCCAGGTATTCTGTCTATCCAGCCACGTTTCTGGGCTATTTATGCGGTCGCAATTGTTATCGCAGTGGTGATACCTATCGTCCTCACCAGTTTCGTTTATAAACGCAAAGCACGTCTGGGTACCCTCGATATCGCTTAATCCCTTTCTTAGGAGGCAGTAAAACTGCCTCCATCTATCTGCAGGAATCCGTTATGAACAACACTTCACCTTGGTGGCAACAAGGCGTCATCTACCAGATTTATCCCAAGAGCTTTCAGGACACGACGGGTCGTGGTACCGGTGATCTTCAAGGGGTAATTAAACGTCTTGATTACCTGCAAAAGCTGGGCGTTGATGCCATCTGGCTGACTCCATTCTACCTCTCACCACAGATAGATAATGGCTATGACGTTGCTGATTACTGCGCTATCGATCCCATTTACGGCACTATGGATGATTTCGACCAGCTAGTGGTGGCAGCACATCAGCGGGGCATTCGTCTGATCCTTGATATGGTGTTCAACCATACCTCAACTGAACACAACTGGTTTAAATCGGCTCAAGATATAAACAGCCCTTATCGCCAGTTCTATATCTGGCGCGATGGCACCCCAGATGCACTGCCTAATAACTGGCAGTCTAAATTTGGTGGTAATGCCTGGGGCTGGCACGCCGAAAGTGGTCAGTGCTATTTGCATCTCTTCGCACCTGAACAAGCTGATCTTAACTGGGAAAATGAGCAAGTTCGTAGTGCGCTAAAAGAGGTCTGTGAGTTCTGGGCTGATCGTGGTGTTGATGGCCTGCGTCTGGATGTGATTAACCTGGTCTCGAAAGATACCGCTTTCCCGAATGATATCAATGGAGGAGATGGTCGTCGTTTTTATACCGATGGCCCACGTATTCATGAGTTTTTGCAAGAATTTAGTCGCGATGTCTTTATTCCACGTGGTTTGATGACCGTCGGTGAAATGTCCTCCACGACACTCGAAAACTGTCAGCAATACGGTGCACTTGATGGCCGCGAACTATCGATGACCTTTAACTTCCATCATCTGAAAGTCGACTACCCGGGTGGAGAAAAATGGACGCTGGCAAAACCTGACTATGTAGCACTGAAAACGCTGTTCAGCTACTGGCAGCAAGGTATGCACAACGTTGCCTGGAACGCCCTGTTCTGGTGTAACCACGATCAACCGCGCATCGTTTCCCGCTTCGGGGATGAAGGCGAGCTACGTGTAACCTCAGCGAAAATGCTGGCGATGGTACTGCATGGTATGCAAGGGACGCCTTATATCTATCAGGGTGAAGAGCTGGGAATGACTAACCCTCATTTTAGTCGCATCGAAGAGTATCGCGATGTCGAGAGCCTGAACATCTTCGCTAAACGCTGTTCAGAAGGTGATACGGCTGAGGATTTACTGGCTATTCTCGCCAGTAAATCACGAGATAATAGCCGCACCCCAATGCAGTGGGATGCCAGCTCTCATGCCGGATTCACCACAGGTATGCCGTGGATTGATGTCAGCCATAACTATCACGAGATTAACGCAGCCGCTGCACTCGATGACCCTGACTCGGTATTTTATACCTACCAGCGACTGATTGCCCTGCGTAAAGCACAAGCGATATTCACTCATGGGGATTATCACGACCTCCAGCCACACCACCCTTCTCTGTGGTGTTATCGCCGTCAGTGGAATGGGCAAACGCTAGTGGTTGCCGCTAACCTCAGCGCACAAGAACAACAGTGGGATGAGGCGACCTTCTCCGGTGAGTGGGAAATCTTAATGAGTAACTATCCGGATGCCCCTGCTCAGCCAGGAAGACTCACATTACGTCCATTTGAGGCTGTCTACTGGCGTCAGCAGCCATAGTCACCGCTTTCCCCCTTAGACTACGCCACTAAGGGGGATATCTGACTTTACTTATTCAGACAGAGTAAGCTGCATGATTCTGTCACTCCAGACCTTCACTCCGTTATCAATCACAGCCTGAGTTGCCTCATTGGCGCCATGTAGTGGAACGGGTTCGGCGACAGCGTAACAGCAAGCATCTCTTAGTCGATTTCTCTCTCTTCCGCCTGGCACCTGAAAGCCATGAGGGAAAATGTCAAATCCTTCGTTCCTCTGGAAAAAAGAAAGCACCGACGATATGATCGTGCAGTGCTTTATATTTCACCTGAATATCCGTTCAGCTACAAGCTTCGGGAGCTTAAGTGATCGGCATTAGTTCAATGTAACGATGTACTACCTGGAAATTTAGTAGGTTTCTTTACCGTATTGCAGTGAACGAGGCCCGTACAGCATACCGCGTGGATGGCCCGCCGCCAGCAGACGCGCGCTGGTCACGCCAGCAACATCGTAGCCTTTGTCAGAGATCGTGTCCGCAATCTGGTTCACTGCCGCCATCACCAGAATACCGATAATGCCGCCGTTAGCGTTTGATTGCTGCTCGTTACTGGACGCCGTTGCGCTTCCGCTCCACAGCAATTTTCCGGTACGCAGATCAACCAAACGGGCATCCGCAGAAACGCGGGTTTCGCTGTTAATCACGATGTATGACGTGCCGTACTCTTTCACGTCCAGATACAACACAGCATCAGCACCAAAGATTTGGTGCAACTTAGCCGTACTCAGCGCATGAATATCCGATGCGGTAGACAGACCATTCTGTTTGAACGTTTCCTCCACTACCGCAACGGGCAATACGTAATAACCCGATTCTGCCAGCGGATAGGTGATCTGTGAAAGCAGGCTATAGCTTGCTTTCACATCAGGAGAATGGTTAACCGGCGGCAATACAAGAATGGATCTAGGCTTGCTCTGCTTAAATGACGAGTAGTCATAAGGTACGGGTTTAGCACAGCCAGTCAGCACAAGCGCAAAAACCAGGCCACATAATCCTAAGAAACGATTCATTTAATATTCCCTTTATTTTTACTCAACAGGAAGTCCATGAAAGGTGCTGATTCAGGGAATTTCGCTTTTTCAGTTTCAAACTGTTGGCGAGCTTCACTATCACGTCCAGTATTGGCGTACAGCAACCCAAGTTGAGCATAGAGTCCCGGCGGGACGGGTTTATTTGCGGCTTTTGCTTTTTCTATCGATTCATTCAGAGAAAGAATCTGCTGCTCTGGAGCGACTTTATCTTGTTGATAATAATCATAAAGTGTAGGTTGATATTTATCCCAGCTGTAAATCGTTTTCGGCTCGGACGCACAACCAGCCAATACCGTCGCTGCCAGTAGCAGGGCAACTTTCTTATAAGAAAACATTGTTATATTCCTATTCCATTAGTTCGCTGGACGCCAGGCACCGCTTTCAATTCCTGCAACCAGATTATTGACGGCTTCACGAATGGCCAAGTCCAGGACTTTACCATTCAACGTCGAGTCATAGCTGGCCGTGCCGCCGAAACCGATAATTTCACGGTTGGACAAAGTGTACTCGCCCGCACCCTGTACGGAATACACCACTTCAGACGTTTGCACGTTCACCACATTCAACGTGGTTTTTGCGTAAGCAACCTGCGTTTTACCGCGACCAAGGATACCCCACAACTGATGGTCACCCACTTCTTTGCGACCAAACTCGGTCACATCGCCAGTAACAACATAGTTAGCGCCTTTCAACGTCTGCGTTTGCCCTTTAATACCCGCTTCCGCTTTCAGCTCTTCCATATTGGTGCGATCCAACACATTAAATCGGCCGCTCTGCTGGAGATGGCTAACAAGAATGGTTTTGGATTGATTACCTAAACGGTCAACGCCATCAGAAAAAATACCGTTCATGTAGTTAGAACGGTTTTCAAATTTTCCGATGGAAATTGGGCTGCGAACCCCCTGATAAGGCGTACTGTAAGAAGTGACTTTTTGTGCTTCTACAGTACGGGAAGACTCTGTAGCACATCCGCTCAGTAACGCGGCTGACATGAATACAGAACAAAGAACGACTTTTTTATTCATAACACTATCCCTTAGTGCAATCCATTAACCAGAATAAAATCTATATCATTGATTTATAATAGATATTAATAAAAACACTATTTAGCGACAACACTGTTTTGCTGCATTTAAATAGTGACCGATATTATGAAGGGCGCAAGAAAAAGTAACGAGTTATTTTATACAAAAACTGACAAAAAATTGCTAAAAGAAGATTTTTTTTACTTGCTACTCTATAAACGGATGAAAAAAAGGATATATCTTGCCGACAGCCTTTCTCCAGAGCAGATAGAAGGGGGGATTATTTAAACGAACAATATCTCCCGTGCTGATATTTTTTTAGACTAAACAGCCCATCTCCTGTGCCCTCACAGATTTACTTTGTCCTAAATCAATAAAATAGCAAACATGTTTGATGAAAACACTACATATAGCGATTAACATGCCATGAAAATCTATATGTAGTTTAATAACGAAAAATAAGACCCTGCTTTTAGCAAGGAAATATCGATTCTTTGCCACCAGAAAAGACATATAGCCCGCTGTTTTTCACCAATAACAAGCCGGGTATACCGATAATTTTTTTACCGTGAACCAGGGAGTAATCATGACACCGCATGTAATGAAAAGAGACGGCTGTAAGGTGCCTTTCAGTCCTGAGCGAATCAGGGATGCCATCTTACGTGCCGCACTTGCAGCGGGAGTTGATGATCCAGAATACTGTGCCACCGTTGCCGATACAGTGAGCCAGCAAATGGCCGACAGTCAGCAAGTGGATATTAGTAAGATTCAAACCGCAGTAGAAAATCAGCTGATGGCTGGCTCTTATAAGCAACTGGCCCGCGCCTATATTGAGTATCGCCATGATCGGGATGTTGAACGAGAGAAACGTGGACGCCTGAATCAAGAAATTCGCGGACTGGTTGAACAGACCAATGCTAGCTTGCTGAATGAAAATGCCAATAAAGACAGCAAAGTTATTCCGACTCAACGCGACCTGCTTGCCGGTATTGTGTCACGCCACTATGCCAGACAATATCTTCTGCCACGTGACGTGGTCCAGGCGCATGAGCGCGGAGATATTCACTATCACGACCTCGATTATTCGCCCTTCTTCCCGATGTTTAACTGCATGCTGATTGACCTTAACGGTATGCTGACCCATGGGTTTAAGATGGGTAATGCTGAAATTGAACCACCGAAGTCCATTTCTACCGCCACCGCCGTCACGGCACAAATCATCGCCCAGGTTGCCAGCCATATTTATGGCGGTACCACTATCAACCGTATTGATGAAGTCCTGGCACCGTTCGTCACTGAAAGTTTTAATAAGCATCGTCAGATAGCTGAAGAGTGGCAGATCCCTGACGTCGATGCCTATGCGCATACCCGCACTGAAAAAGAGTGTTATGACGCTTTTCAGTCGCTGGAATATGAAGTCAACACTCTCCATACCGCCAATGGTCAGACCCCCTTTGTGACCTTTGGTTTTGGGTTAGGTACCAGCTGGCAGTCACGTCTGATTCAGCAGTCTATTTTGCAAAATCGTATTGCCGGCCTTGGCAAAAATCATAAAACAGCCGTGTTCCCAAAACTGGTGTTTGCTATCCGTGATGGTGTGAACCATAAAGCGGGTGATGTGAATTACGATATTAAACAGCTCGCGCTGGAATGCGCTTCCAAGCGTATGTATCCGGATATCCTCAATTACGAACAAGTCGTTAAAGTTACCGGTTCCTTTAAAACGCCGATGGGTTGCCGCAGCTTCCTCGGTGTCTATGAACAAGATGGTGAGCTGGTACATGAAGGCCGTAATAATATCGGTGTTATCAGTCTGAACCTGCCACGTATTGCACTTGAATCCCAGGGTGATGAAGCACGTTTCTGGACATTACTGGATGAACGCCTGGTAATGGCTCGTAAGGCATTAATGACCCGTATTGCCCGCCTGGAGGGGGTTAAAGCCCGTGTAGCACCCATTCTGTATATGGAAGGTGCCTGTGGTGTACGCCTGAAACCCGACGATGATGTGTCGGAAATATTCAAAAATGGCCGGGCATCAATCTCGCTGGGTTATATCGGCCTGCATGAAACCATTAATGCCTTATTTGGTAATCAGCATGTCTATGATAATCAAGAGTTACGTGAGAAAGCGCTAGCGATCATCAGTCGTCTGCGTGAAGCCACCGAGCAATGGAAGCAAGAAACGGGCTATGGTTTTAGTCTGTACAGCACCCCGAGCGAAAACCTCTGTGACCGCTTCTGCCGTCTCGATGCTGCTGAGTTTGGTATTGTCCCAGGCGTGACGGATAAAGGTTACTACACCAATAGTTTCCACCTCGACGTCGAGAAAAAGGTCAATCCTTACGACAAAATCGACTTTGAAGCCCCTTATCCGGCCTTAGCGAATGGCGGCTTTATCTGCTACGGCGAGTACCCTAATCTTCAGCATAATGTGCAAGCCCTGGAAGATGTCTGGGATTACAGTTATCACCATGTTCCCTACTACGGCACCAATACGCCGATTGATGAGTGCTATGACTGTGGTTTCACTGGTGAATTTACCTGTACCAGTAAAGGATTCACTTGTCCAAAATGCGGCAATCATGATTCAGCTCGCGTCTCAGTGACCCGCCGTGTGTGTGGTTATCTGGGTAGCCCGGATGCACGTCCGTTTAATGCCGGGAAGCAAGAAGAAGTGAAACGCCGTGTTAAACATCTGAATAATGGGCAGCTGGGTTAAGGGATGAATATCCACCAGTACTATCCTGTTGATGTAGTTAACGGGCCAGGTACGCGTTGCACGCTATTCGTTTCCGGATGCGTGCATGCCTGCCCCGGGTGTTATAACAAGAGTACCTGGCGGGTTAATTCTGGTCAGCTATTCACCCAGGAGATGGAAGACCGGGTGATTACGGACTTAAATGATCCCCGTATTCGACGTCAGGGGCTGTCACTGTCAGGTGGCGATCCTCTGCATTCAGAGAATGTTACCGATATTCTTAAGCTGGTTAAGCGGGTACGAGCAGAATGTCCGGGTAAAGATATCTGGCTGTGGACTGGTTATCAACTGGCTGAGTTAACCCCTGCACAGCAGGAGGTGGTAGCACTGATTAATGTCCTGATTGACGGTAAATTTGTTCAGGCAGTACACGACCCGATGCTTATCTGGCGTGGTAGCAGTAATCAAGTCATTCATTACTTGCGCTGAAATACGACGCACTAATATGCTCTGCAGGTTGTAGAGCAAATGATTTCTTCCTCTCATAATAGCGATATTCCCCGACCGTCATTATCAATAGCCTCCCATATTTTATCTTGCAGCCTGACGTTGTCTGTCAGGCTTAAACCTGCATAATCAATAGATAATTTTATACACCGCCACTCAGGAGGAGAAACAGAGATGACGAAGTCAATCACCACTCGTCATGCCATGAAAGCTGTGGTTATGCTGGGAATGTTAGTCATTATTTTGGTCGGTATAAAAGGTGCCGAAGAGATAATCGTTCCGTTTATTCTGGCGCTATTTATTGCCGTGATCCTTAATCCTCTGATCCGTCGTCTTGAACGTCTGCGAATACCAAGAGTGGTCGCTATTAGCCTGGTTATCACTATCATTATTTGTATCATGGTGCTGTTACTGACTTATCTGGGGACCTCACTGAATGAACTGGCACGAACCCTGCCACAATACCGTTCCTCGCTGGTCGTGCCGCTACAAAATCTGGAACCTTGGTTACAACGCGCAGGGATCTCGGTTTCTATTGATGAATTAATGAAATATGTCGATCCCAATGCATTAATGACCTTAGTGACCAGTATGCTCACTCAGCTCTCTAATGCGATGACTTCTATCTTCCTACTCCTGCTGACTGTAGTCTTTATGTTGATTGAAGTTCCACAGCTACCACGCAAACTACAGCAGCTAATGTCAGATCCTGAAGAAGGTATGAACGCCATTCAGCGCGCTCTGGACAGTGTCAGTCACTATCTGGTCCTGAAAACCGCAATCAGTCTCGTTACCGGATTAGTGGTCTGGGGCATGCTCGCTGCTCTGGGCATTCGATTCTCATTTATTTGGGGTTTACTGGCCTTTGCTCTGAACTACATTCCTAATATCGGCTCAGTCATTGCCGCTATCCCACCCATTATTCAGGTAATAGTCTTTAACGGATTTTATGAAACATTACTGGTAGTAGCCGGCTATTTACTGATTAATCTGGTGATTGGCAATATTATCGAACCACGCATGATGGGCCGAGGACTGGGTCTTTCGACGTTGGTGGTCTTCTTGTCGTTAATCTTCTGGGGCTGGCTCTTAGGCCCCGTGGGCATGCTGCTTTCCGTTCCCTTGACCATTGCGGTCAAAATTGCGCTGGAGCAAACAGAGGCCGGTAAAGGCATTGCGGTTCTGCTGAGTGATATGAGTAAATAATCAGACATCTCTCTGTTGATAATTATCCGAGCTATTTGATGGTAAATAGCTCGGTTTATCAGATGAGTGAGACTCTAGTATCAGGTTAAAAATCACAACAGCAATATTTAAAACCAGTGAGAAAAAAATTCCACTCAAATTATGAAAGAAACAGATCCAATTCTCACCATATAAATACACAACAACTATCATTAAATAAATTCATATATAATATTATTAATATTGCTATCAGCCCTCTACTTGCCTCATAATTAAAACAGAATTGTTTTATGATAGATTTACAAATTAAATTATCTTTAATTAAACATCAAATAGAATTAAGGATAATGAATCATGCCAGCTAGTTTTATACAGATATCTACCGAATCGCATTTAAATAAAATATCAACACATACTTCACCCTCTAATAATACTGGCGAAAATAATATTTTTATTAATAAGATATCACTAATTAAAAACAATAACATTTCATTAGATGGGATAAGTTTTATCTCATCTCCATTAAGGATAATGAGTGTTTTTTTTGAAAAAATAAAGTGCCAATTATTAGACCAGAAACCAACTCAGACACCTGTTGATATTGAACTTGGCAGGGTTCTGTCACAAGGCAGAATTCTTTCTGATCAGGCAGATGTTCTTCATAGTTTACTTAATAATAAACCAGACATTCCCCCTCCCTCCCTTTCATTAACAACCAAAACAGGGGTAGTTTTAGGCGGAGTATTGCTGACCAGTGCAATCGCCGGGGGTGGTATCTATTATTTTCAGCGTACAGGTCGTGAACAACACCATGATGTTCCTCTTAACAAAACTAATAGTGATGGGCTATCATCAATGTCACTATCACCTTATAGCCTCCATAATCCCTTTAATACTCAGTCCTTGATTAATCCATATCATAATTTATCTGAAACACGAGATACTCTTTTTGATAATAGAAAAAAATTTAATAATAAAACTGACAAAAAATCAGCTAAATCTTATCGCAAAATGCCACAAAGAAATAATGGATATAAGACTCCTCTTTGTCCACCTATAGATGGTAAGCAGAAAACAAAGGTACTTACATCATTCTATGTTTACACAACAAAACAACCAGAAATTTGTCTGACAGACTCTTTCAATGAAGACTGCCACCGAGCCCATAAAGAGGCAAGATCCAAGAAAGGCTGCCTTTACCTTCCAATGAATATGGTATTAAAGCGACCAGACATTTCTTGTTTGTGTCCTCCCCCTATTTGGTTCGATATCAAAGTGATAGAACCACCACTGTCAAATAGTAAGGCAATTAATCAGAAGAATAGACCGTCAACCGTTATGCCTATAACCACGACTCATTCCACAATACTAATACCAAAAAGTACTAACATTACTCTACCAGTTATCCTCCCTGACAATGATGGAATGATCAAAAACAGAACCGCTAACTATTTAAAAATGATAGAGCCATTGGCTATTAAGGATATTAATCAGAAGAAGGACATACCATCAACCGTTATACCCATAACCACAATTAATTCCACAATACTAACGCCAAACAACACTAATCATTATGAACACCGACTTGCTCCGAAAACAAACCATACTATTCTCCCCACGTTAAGTGATACTGAAAAGCCCGAGGAGGTCGAAAAGGTTAGTACTCTCGACTGTTATTATGAAAGAGAAAATATAACAAAACCCAAAATAGCTCGCATAATCAGTAATACGATATACAGACCATTCTCTACTTTATTTAATGAGGGAAGAGTTATTATCCAATATAATGTTCTGCAGCAGGGATGTCTGGATAATACTCAGTTTTATGAAACGTCGAAAAAAGTAGAGTCGGTTATTGAGATATTTCTCTCTTTTCTGACCAAAAATGAAACAGCACAAAAACTAAACAGGCTACGCTTTGCCACCAGATTCATTGCAGGCCTTCTTGAGCTATATGCTGACTTAGCGGAGGGAAAAAAAGCTAATGTGAATACTATATCTGATATCTATTCAGAACTGCTTAGTTTATCGAAAGATGCTGTTTCCTCTATCCTCACTAAAGATATTGAGCGTATATCAAAAAGTCCTGACGAAGAAGAAATAAAAGATATTACAAAAACACTAAAATATCAAAATAATGATCTTATGATTAATACCTCTCATGATGGAAAAAAAATAAAAATACAAAGAGAACTCAATCATTTTTACGATCCAGACAGTAAGGGATTTATTTTTTATGATCATCAAAAAAAATGGTATGTTGATAATGATATTGAATCAAATAATTATATACGAAAAACATTTCAGAGAGCGACAGAAGTTTGGAAGGATACAGATAATATATTTTTCTATAAAAATAGCACACCTGAACTCTATGGCTATAATATTATTATAAAATATAATAACGATATCTATGCATTAATCGATAATAACTTTTATCCGATTGATGAAATACCAGTAACTGATACTATATTTAGATATATTATTAAAGACACAATAAGACTCCCCATCACTCGTGGAAAAAATGGATGGGTTTTAGAAGATCCTGATTCATCTTTATTAGATCTGAAACTACCTTTATTCATAGGCAGTAATAAAAATATAAAAAATAATCTGGTTAGTAAATATACTTCTCATCAAGATGTTAGCCCTCTTTCTCTTGATGGAAAGATTCCATTTTATGAGAATCGCAATGAATACCTGAAGATTAATAACGAATATTTTTTAATAAAAAAATATCAAGATACCAGTTATTATATTGAAGGTTCTCATGACACACTTGCATTACAGATTATTGACAATAAATATCATATAAAAGAGTCATTCTTTGATGATCTTTGTTGTTTTCATAAAGAACCTCTCAGCAAGCTACCAGGAGTAGATCAAGAGGGTAATTTCTTCCTCGACAACACAGTAATAAGTCATATTAAGAGTGAGCATTTTTTATCTAACAATCGGAATATCATGACTCAGAAAGATGTCATTGAAATTGATTTTTTACCCTCACCTCATATAGATGGCGCCATTGCTAATAGTGGCAATGATTATCTTTATTATGACAACATGTTTATACATATACATTCAAATGATGATAATACATATACACTCGGAGATATAAATGATAATAAAAACAATATTTTAATGTATAAAAATACAGAAAGTAAAGTCTACTTCAAAATACCAAAATCAAGAAATAAATGGCAGGGTTTAACAGAGAAAAAAGATTTTTGCATAGTCAAAAGACAACCGCTATCAATATGCACCGCCCCGTACTTTGAGACTAGCGTAGTAAATTATCTTGTAAATAATCACATTAACGAAGGGATAATAATTAATAATCACGCAGAGCAACTTGAGCCATATGACGGTTTTCGTGGTATATATAAAGCAAGGGGGGAAGATAGAACAAATTTGTATTACTATACTGGAACAGATGATATCTTTCTCTATGCAAGAACCCCCCCCGATACATCATCATATATTGTGCCTGTTGTTTTCACTCTTTATGGTAAGAATTCAAGACAACAAATTAATCTCAATTCCATTATTTCCAATATTAGTATAGTGAAAGATTTCCATACGAAAAAAATAATAATTTGCACACCTGAAGAGGCTCAGGTATATCTATTTGATATAAAAAGAAAAGAGTTTACACTGCATCTTGAATGGCAGGGTTTAGATCAAATCCATCCAGAGATCACTGCCTTGGACCTGGAAATAATACAGAGCAGAATACCTCTTCTAAACGATCTATCCAGTTTGGATGAACTTTTTAATCGTAGTGGAAAGAAAATAATAACAGCGCCTGAAAAAATTTACCCGACAGTGCAAGCGTCTATTAATTCATTATTACACCCTTCGGCCAGTTTAATTAATAGTCTTAAAATTAATAGCTTAAAAGACATTATGGATTCTAATGTCCCCTTTGTAATTAAAGATATTTGTAATCAAGCCTTCAAAAAAGTCATTTATAATATTAACGAGGCTATAGCTACAATGAAACATTCAAGTAGAAGTGTAAAAAATTACATCACTCACACATTAAAAATATCAGATACCAGGGCACGTGATAGATTTTTCGTTAGTTTAGAACGACAATTAGAAACGATGAAAATGATATTTGATGAAGGTCACAAAGAACATATCATGATAATATCAAAAATAAGACAAAATGATATAAATACAGAATTTCTCTCTGATAAAGGAAAGACTACACTCGGGTTTAATCTTTCCCATGACCCATTGGATCGAATTTATATTAATACAGCAATGATGAGTGATTTTTCAGAAAAATCTCGTCTTTTTTACATTAATATGATTTCAGATACCATGATCCATGAAGCCGTTCATGCCTTGGGTAAGACTGAGGATTATGTATATTTACCGATCAGTACTGATGGGCATATTAGTGAAATATCTACATCAATTGCCGAGATCGAGGAATCAATTGCCTGGAGATATACGGAAAGTATGAATCTTGAATATTTATCCAGACTCTATTTTCTGAACCACCCTCTTTATAATAAGTTCTCCATCTCTAGTCTTGCTAAAGCGAGTAACCTGCTAAATATTTTTCGTAATGATCCTTATTACCGTTCCATCATTTTGCTCAATAATCCGGATACCATCGGTGTGACAATTAGAGAATTAGCTCAGTTCGCGCCAGACCAATGAGCGATAAGCGATAAGCGATAAGCGTCAAAGTCGTTGTCGGTGCCCCCTGACACAAAGGGATGAGGCCAACGAATAATCGGTCATTGTATTCTTGCCTGTTTATTAATGACCAGGCAAGAGGGTCAATGATTGTTCATCCTCCACGGATCCAATGTAATTTCTTACCAAACCCCAGGGTATTATCGGTCATTTTCAATTCATTCAGCCGAATCACCCACATAGGAGCAGGCATGGCTCTGGCGATAGGAAAGCGCTTATTGTAGCGCGCCCGAGGGCTGGTAGCTTCCTCTTCACTGAGCAGCCGGATCTCACCACGAAATTGTATACCGCGGATCAAGGTAACTGTTTTTGGCTGACCATTGACAGTACCAGCCGTTAAAGCATGCTGACCGATCACTTGTCCATGACGGGTGGTGGCTTCACTCAGAAAGTAGAAGGCCACTTCGTCCCCATCAAAAATATAAAAGGCATTCGCACACCAGAGTGACTCCGCAGCCCCTGCACAGTAAGTCAGTACATGCTGTTTTTTGAGCCATTTTCCGATGCTATTGAGTGATTCCATAATAAGACCTTACAATAATAGGCTGTGCCACTCATCGATTATGTACATAGGCTATGACATCCTGGTATCTTTATTTAATTCGTAGTCAAGACAATCGCCTCTATACCGGCATCACAACAGATGTACAGCGTCGCTTTGCAGAACATCAGGCTGGTAAGGGGGCTAAGGCATTGCGTGGGCGAGGAACGCTGCTGCTGGTATTCAGCGAGTTGATTGGTAACCGCTCGCAAGCGCTGCGCATTGAGTACAAAATCAAACAACTCAGTAAAACTCAAAAAGAGCGCCTGGTGAATCAGGAAACAAGCCTTGAAGACCTTATAGCAGGTCTTCAGGCGAGTGATTAAACGCGGTTAAAATACTCAGCATATTCCACCAGCCCTTGGACACCGTTTAAGGCATCGTCAGCCAGGGGATAGATCTGGAATGTGGTTTCTGTCTCCGACCGGCTGCAATGCAAGCCGTAGCGAACTGCAGGCTGGAAGCCTAAGTGCTGATACAGTGCTGTACTTCCCAGCGTCACCACTGCGCCATAACCAAATTCATTCAGTGAATCCAGTCCTTCGTAAACTAACTGTTTAGCGATTCCCTGACCACGCAGCGTTGCATCAACAGCAAGCGGGGCTAGCCCAACCCACTGCCGGTCTTCATCCGCTACCGTAACGGGGCTAAAAGCAACATAACCGACCACCTGACCTTCATCATCCGTGGCGACCAAGCCCAGCGTTAACAGCCCATCTTCCCGCAGTTTTCTGACCAGTTCAGCTTCACTTTCATCACCAAAACTACGGCGTAAAAGCGCATCGATACCAGGTGCATCTATGGGGATCTCTACACGAATTAGCATGGCTCACCTATTGAGTTACTGTCCGGAACGGGATGATACTTCAAGCCCGTTTCAACGAAATTTGCCAGTTGGAACAATGCAATGCGTAATGGTTTTGGCATCGCATCCAGTTCAATAGCATCCATTAGATTCTTAACATATAACCCGAGTTCCGTATCACCTTCAATCATTAAATGACGCTGAAAAAATAGGGTGTCAGGATCTTGCTTGCGTGCGGCTATCAGCAACAAATAATTAGCATCAGCTTTAAAGGTGACATCAGCCTGTGCGGACTTACGCACAATCAGTTTATTATCTTCGACCGAAGTAAACCACTGTAGGCCAAGGTCAGGGACATCAATACTCAGCCAGCGCCCTTCTAAAAAATCCAGTTCCCCGTCTTCTAATGCCTGACGAAATTGCCAGCCCAGAACCTGTTCAAGTACCTGCTGCTTTAAAGCAAAAGGTATCAACTTTACTGGGGTACGTAAAAGAGTAGGACCTGTTTTAACTAATCGGGCATGCAGTTTGTTTAACATATGTTTTAACCTGGACAGAATTTTGTGACTATTTTGCCATAACCTATATTCTCGATAGCGCGTTATATCAACAATTACGCGAGTTGTCTGAGATTGCTTATTGCGCCCTCCTGCTCAGACAATGCGCTTTAAACTGCCTCAAATCAAAATATCTTATCGCCAGGTTCACTAAAATCCCGACTTATATTCCCTAAATAATTCGAGTTGCTTGTAGGCGCAAAGAGAAGGCAGCCGATGAGCATAGACAAACTATGTGATTCGGCTGCCTGAACGCCAGCAACACCCAAACAACTTGAAGTGTGACGGGTCAGCTATTTTCTGCGCTTCAAGCGCGGTACAGCACCGCACTGGTGCTGTACCTTCAGAGTCAGGATAAAATATGGAGTTGCTTTGCCCTGCCGGAAATCTTCCTGCGCTAAAAGCGGCCATCGATAACGGTGCCGATGCCGTTTATATAGGCCTCAAGGATGATACTAATGCCCGCCATTTTGCTGGGCTTAATTTCACTGAGAAAAAGTTGCAAGAAGCGGTGAGCTATACCCACCAGCATCAGCGAAAATTGCATATAGCCATTAATACCTTTGCTCATCCTGATGGCTACGTGCGCTGGCAGAACGCCGTGGATATGGCAGCCCAGTTAGGTGCTGATGCGCTTATTCTGGCCGATATCGCCATGCTGGAATATGCTAGCGAGCGTTATCCGAATATTGAACGTCACGTATCAGTACAAGCTTCTGCCACCAATGAAGAAGCTATCCGTTTTTATCATCGTCATTTTGATGTCGCCCGCGTGGTACTCCCCCGCGTCCTGTCCATTCACCAAGTTAAACAGCTCGCCCGAGTGACGCCAGTGCCGCTGGAAGTCTTCGCCTTCGGTAGCTTATGTATTATGGCGGAAGGTCGTTGCTATCTCTCTTCTTATCTGACCGGTGAATCACCCAATACTGTGGGTGCCTGTTCACCTGCCCGTTTTGTACGCTGGCAGCAAACCCCCGAAGGCCTGGAGTCGAGACTCAATAACGTGCTGATAGACCGTTATCAGCCAAGTGAAAATGCGGGCTATCCGACCCTGTGCAAGGGACGCTATCTGGTGGATGGTCAGCGCTATCATGCTCTCGAAGAACCAACCAGCCTCAATACTCTGGCGCTCCTTCCTGAGCTTCAAGCCGCGGGTATTGTCTCGGTTAAAATCGAAGGTCGCCAGCGTAGCCCAGCTTATGTGACGCAAGTAGCCCATGTCTGGCGTCAAGCCATCGACCGCTGTCTCGCCGACCCGACAACCTATAAAGTGCAACAAGACTGGATGGACACTCTGGGTGCGATGTCAGAAGGAACGCAGACAACTCTTGGTGCTTATCACCGTAAATGGCAGTAAGGATCCCCATGAAATATTCTTTAGGCCCGGTGCTTTATTATTGGCCCACTGAGCAATTGGAAAAGTTTTATCAGGCCGCAATGAAAAGCCATGCGGATGTTATCTATCTCGGCGAGGCAGTATGCAGTAAACGTCGCGCGACCAAAGCCGACGGCTGGTTTGATATGGCAAAGATGCTTGCAAATCAAGGCAAGCAAGTCGTGCTTTCTACCCTGGCACTGATACAAGCACCCTCTGAACTGAGGGAAGTAAAACGCTATATCGACAATGGTGAATTTATGATTGAGGCCAATGATATTGGTGCCGTCAATCTCGCCTTTGAACGCAAACTGCCCTTTGTTGCCGGCCATGCGCTGAACTGCTACAACGCTGTAACTCTACGCCTGTTACTTAAACAAGGTATGGTGCGTTGGTGCATGCCAGTAGAGCTTTCTCGAGACTGGCTGGAAAACTTGCTACTGCAATGTGACGAACTGGGGATCCGCGATCAGTTTGAAGTTGAAGTCCTGAGCTACGGCCACTTGCCCCTTGCCTGGTCGGCTCGCTGTTTTACTGCGCGATCTGAAAACCGATCAAAAGACGAATGTGAAACCTGTTGTATTGCTTATCCCAACGGACGGGATGTGTTTTCCCAAGAGCAGCAACAGGTCTTTGTCCTCAATGGTATTCAGACCATGAGCGGTTATGTCTACAACCTGGGAAATGAACTGGCTTCGATGAAGGGACTGGTGGACTTGGTTCGTCTCTCACCGATGGGGATGGGGACGTTGGATATTCTCAATGCCTTCCGCGCTAATGAGCAAGGTGGCGCTCCACTACCTCTGGCTGAATCACGTGACTGTAATGGATACTGGCGACGTGTTGCCGGACTGTCACTGATAACCTCTCCTTAAGTACTGAGTAAAATGCGTCGATGAGCATAGGCAACTCTGTGATTCGGCGCGCTTTGCGAAAGCAACACCCAGACAATGTGAAGTATGACGGGTATAGCTCACATTGTTACTTAAAAAGAACCTAAATTGAGCAATACTATAGAGACTCCAGCAATCCTGTTCATAAAAAAGTGAGCCGCTATGTCTGAATCTCTTAATATTCCTTTTTCAGTACTGGACTTAGCTCCTGTCCCCGAAGGCCAGGATGTCGGTGAAGCATTTCGACGTTCCCTTGACTTAGCCCGTCTGGCGGAAAAACGGCAATATCACCGCTACTGGCTGGCTGAGCACCATAATATGGTCGGTATTGCCAGTGCGGCAACGTCCGTGTTGATTGGCTATCTTGCCGCTAACACCACAACACTACGACTAGGTTCTGGCGGAGTTATGCTCCCGAATCACTCCCAGCTAGTGATAGCGGAACAATTCGGTACACTTGAAACACTCTATCCTGGTCGTATTGATTTAGGGTTAGGTCGAGCACCTGGTAGTGATCAGCGTACCATGCAAGCATTACGCCGCCATATGAGTGGCGATATCGATAATTTCCCGCGGGATGTTCTCGAACTGGTGTCATGGTTTGATGCCAGAGAGGCTAACCCTGCGGTACGCCCGGTTCCAGGCTTTGGTGCCAAAGTCCCGGTCTGGTTACTCGGTTCCAGTCTCTACAGCGCACAACTTGCCGCACAGTTAGGCTTGCCATTCGCGTTTGCCTCGCACTTCGCGCCGGATATGCTGTTCCAGGCATTACAACTTTATCGCACACAGTTTGTGCCATCAGAGCGTCTGGCCAAACCTTATGCCATGGTGTGTATTAATATTGTCGTTGCCGACAGTAATCGTGATGCTGAATTCCTGTTTACCTCTATGCAGCAAGCTTTTGTCAGATTACGTCGTGGCGAAACTGGACTACTGCCGCCTCCGGTTGAAAGTATGGATGCTCTCTGGAGTGGTGGTGAAAAGTACGGTGTCGATAAAGCACTGGGTCTGTCGCTGATTGGCGATAAAGCAAAAGTACGTCATGGCTTGATTTCGTTACTGCGAGAGACCCAGGCGGACGAGATTATGGTGAATGGACAAATCTTTGATAATGACGCCAGGCTGTACTCCTTTGATTTAGCTATGGATGTACGCGAAAGCCTGTAGCCCTGTCACTCCCCCTCCCGACAGAGAGGGGGAGCTTAGTTTATTAGCGATAAACCGGGAGCAGGTTGAAACTCGACAGAATTTGAATCACCGCATTACCCATTCCGAAGATGAGGATCAGGACAATCATGCTATTGCCGCCCCAGACCCGGTACAGCGGGCTCCCAAACTTTTTACGCGAAGCCCGAGCCAGTAAGGCGGGCACAATGGCTGCCCAAATAGTCGCCGCCAGTCCAGCATAGCCGATAGCGTAGATAAATCCATTTGGCCAGAGAAACCCGCCTATAACGGGAGGCGTGAAGGTCACTACTGCCGTTTGCAGACGCCCTGTCTTCGAATCATCAAAACCAAACAAGTCTGCCAGATAGTCAAACAAGCCTAGTGTCACTCCCAGAAAGGAACTCGCTACAGCAAAATTTGAGAAAATAAGCAGCAGAAAATCCAGTGTCCGGCTATTCAGTACGCCACTGAGAGCCTGTACCAGGACGTCAATATTCCCTCCACGCTCAGCAATACTGATAAATTCCACACGCGGTATATTGCCCATGCTGCCGAGTAGCCAGATGGTATACAGCACCAGTGCCATCACCGTACCCCATAGCAAACAGCGGCTGATAAGCTTCGGATTTTTACCGTAAAACTTCATCAGACTAGGAACATTGCCATGATAACCAAATGAGGCAAGGCAGAATGGAAGGGTCATTAACAAATAGGGCAGATAACTTGGGTTAATCGCATCACTGTTCAATAAGGTGACAGGTTCGATATGCCAGAGCAGGCCGCCAAATGTCATAAAGAAAGTGATAATTTTGGCACCCAACACAATTGCGGTCATACGGCTGACAGCTTTGGTACTCAGCCAAACGATAAAAGCAACAAACAGTGCAAACAACAGCCCCCCCATCCGAGCTGACAGACCAATATTCATCTGTTGCAGAGTGTGATGAATAATCGAGCCGCTGGCAGAGATATAGGCGTAAGTCAGGATATATAAGACAAAAGCAATCGACAGACCATTAATGATATTCCAGCCTTGCCCCAATAAGTCTTTGGTGACGGTATCGAAACTGGAACCAATACGATAGTTGAGGTTAGCCTCCAGAATCATCAGTCCGGAGTGCAGCATACAGAACCAGGTAAAGACTAATGCAGCCATTGACCAGAAAAACCATGCTCCCGACATCACTACTGGTAATGAGAACATTCCAGCACCAATAATGGTGCCACCGATTATCATGACGCCACCAAAAATGGAGGGGGTCTTGCGCAGAGCTAAATCTGTCATACCGAGATCCTGATTGAATGAAACAACAAATACAGTAGTTTTGTTTTGCTTCATTGTACCAGTACATAAGTACAAACAGGATAAAAAAAAGCCCTGACGGTTAAGATCAGGGCTTTTCGACTGCTTATTAAGATAAACGAAGCAGTTTACTGTCTACTTATGCATCATTAGTGCGACGACGTGGGGCTGCTGCTGCTACGCCATCTTCACGACGTGGGCCACGGGGGGCACCTTCACGGCGTTCGCCACTAAAACGGCCTGCTCCTGCGCCTGCTCCTTCGCGACGAGGACCGCGACCGCCTTCACGACGTTCACCACCACCTGCGAAAGGACGGCCTGCACCTGCACCACCGCCACGACGTTCACCTGAACGCTCTGGACGCGGCTGGGCATCACCCATCAGCTGCATATTCATCGGTTTATTGAGAATACGAGTACGGGTAAAGTGTTGCAGTACTTCACCAGGCATACCTTTTGGCAGCTCAATAGTGGAGTGTGAAGCAAACAGTTTGATGTTACCGATGTAACGGCTGCTGATATCGCCTTCGTTGGCAATAGCGCCCACGATATGACGAACTTCAACACCATCATCACGACCAACTTCAATGCGATACAGTTCCATATCACCTGCTTCGCGACGCTCACGACGTTCGCCGCCTGCGCCTGCTGCTGCACTTGCAGGGCGCTCAGAACGCTCACCACGCGGGCTACGCTCAGAACGTTCACGTGAACTACGCTCAGGGCGTTCAAAACGCTCATCACGCTCACGGAACTCACGACGTGCACGCATTGGTGCATCAGCTGGAACGATCAGAGGACGTTCGCCTTGTGCCATTTTCAGTAAAGCGGCTGCCAGAGTTTCAACATCCAGCTCTTCTTCACCTGGTTGCAATTTAGCCAACAGCGCACGGTACTTATCTAAGTCACTGCTTTCCAGCTGTTGCTGTACTTTAGCGGCAAATTTAGCCAGACGACGCTCGCCAAGCAACTCTGCATTTGGCAGTTCTGCTTCAGGGATAGTCAGCTTCATGATGCGTTCAATGTTACGCAGCAGGCGACGCTCACGGTTCTCAACAAACAGTAAAGCACGACCCGCACGACCCGCACGGCCAGTACGACCAATACGGTGAACGTAAGATTCTGAGTCCATCGGAATGTCGTAGTTCACCACCAGGCTAATACGCTCAACATCCAGACCACGTGCCGCAACATCGGTCGCAATCAGAATATCCAGACGGCCATCTTTCAGGCGCTCAAGAGTTTGCTCACGTAACGCCTGGTTCATATCGCCATTCAGCGCTGCGCTGTTATAGCCACTGGCCTCAAGTGCTTCAGCAACCTCAAGCGTGGCATTTTTGGTACGTACGAAAATGATAGCCGCATCAAAATCTTCAGCTTCCAGGAAACGCACCAGTGCTTCGTTCTTACGCATACCGTGAACAGACCAGTAGCTCTGGCTGATGTCCGGGCGCGTCGTTACACTTGATTGAATGCGAACTTCCTGCGGATCTTTCATGAAGCGACGAGTGATACGACGGATAGCTTCTGGCATCGTTGCAGAGAACAGTGCTGTCTGATGATCAGCAGGGATCTGCGCCATAATGGTTTCAACGTCTTCGATGAAGCCCATACGCAACATTTCATCAGCTTCGTCCAGGACCAGACCTTTCAGGCTGGACAGGTTAAGCGTCCCGCGTTTCAGGTGATCGAGCAGACGACCAGGTGTTCCGACAACAATTTGTGGTCCCTGACGCAGAGCACGCAGCTGCACGTCATAACGCTGACCACCATACAGAGCAACAACGTTAACGCCTTGCATATGCTTAGAGAAGCTAGTCATCGCTTCAGCGACCTGCACTGCCAACTCACGCGTTGGCGCCAGCACCAAAATCTGTGGTGCTTTAATTGCAGCATCAAGGTTATTCAGTAAAGGAACAGAAAACGCAGCGGTTTTACCACTCCCGGTCTGGGCCATACCCAGAACATCGCGACCACTCAACAGATGAGGGATACATTCCGCCTGAATAGGGGAAGGTTTTTCATAACCCAGATCGTTCAGTGCATCAATAATAGAAGATTTCAATCCGAGATCGGAGAAAGTAGTATTTAATTCAGTCATGTAGTACGTGTGCCTCATAAATGGCGGCCAGTCTACATAACTCATCTTGAAATTTAACAGCAATTTTCATTGAAAAGTGTGAACCGGCTCAAATTTGATTGATTGACGAACAAAAACGCCCTCACCCGTTAAGATGATGACTTTAACAAAAGTTTATGGGCTGTCGTTGTACGTCAGCTATTGCTGGTCCGATTCTGCCAGGTCGTCTTGCTCCTGGCCCAAGAGCGCTAATTCCAACAATGCATAACGATGCTCAACGTAATTATGTACGTTGTTAGCTACCGCTAACTTGAACAGTGCCGTGGCGCTGTCCTTTTCCCCCAGACTTAGGTAGTACTTACCTAAATAGAAGTTGGTTTCACTGAGATGCTCAGCGAGCGAAGTGTTATCCGTTGCGTTCATCTGAAGCCTTTCCATTAGCGTAACTTCACTAATGTTGCCCAGATAGAACTCGACAATGTTCCATCCCCATTGCTCTTTATCCGATTTTTCCAGGCGCTGTTGTAACGCCTCTTTGGCCTGTTTTTCATCTACGTTGCGTTGGGCAACATAGAGCCACAGACTACGGAAGGGATCGTTGGGATCGTCTTGATAAAACGCCTGCAGATCATCTTGCGCTAAGCGATAACGACCACCGTAATAGAGGGCGATACCACGATTTAAAAGCGCATAGTTGTAAGTTGGATCAAGCTCAAGTACAGAATCAAACGCTTCATAGGCGGCGTCAAAATTGCCTGCCTGCGTTAAATATATGCCTAAGTAATTGAATACTTCAGGCATATCAGGTCGGATTGCCAGCGCTTGTGAGAAATCATTCCGCGCAAGTGCCCGCAAACCTAAGCTATCATACAACACTCCGCGCTCATATAAAAGCTGTGCGCGTTCATCATCTGTTAAAGCACGGCTGGCAAGAATCTGTTCCATTCTTGCCAGGATGACTTCTTGTTGCAATGACGGCTGTAACGGTACTGCGAGAACCTCGTTTTTACGCCATGCAGAATTGTTGCTGCATCCTGCCAGTGTGATAGCTGTAGCAACAAAACACCAGCGCAAAAAAGGCTTCATGACCTACTCCTGAAGACAACAAATGGTGAACATCCTGGTTCCCGCTCGCAAAATGGGGCTTCCTGCCCCGTAACAAACCGTTATCTACTGTCAGTGAGTCTTACTCAGCTTCTGGCGCAGCAGGTGCTGCCGCTTCAGCTGGAGATTGCTCAGTAGCCTCTTTAATACTTAAACGTACGCGGCCCTGACGATCGACTTCCAGTACTTTTACCGGTACTTCCTGACCCATCTGCAGATAATCAGTCACTTTTTCTACGCGCTTGTCAGCAATCTGGGAAATATGAACCAGACCTTCTTTACCGCCGCCAATCGCAACGAAAGCACCGAAATCAACGATACGGGTGATTTTACCGTTGTAGATACGACCCACTTCAATTTCTGCAGTAATTTCTTCGATACGACGAATAGCATGTTTAGCTTTATCGTTATCGGTTGCAGCGATTTTCACTGTGCCGTCATCTTCGATTTCAATCGTGGTACCGGTTTCTTCGGTCAGTGCACGAATAACTGCGCCGCCTTTACCGATGATATCCTTGATCTTATCAATACTGATCTTAATTGTATGGATACGCGGTGCAAATTCAGAAATATCGCCACGCGGTGCATTGATAGCCTGTTCCATTACGCTCAGGATATGCAAACGTGCACCCTTAGCCTGGTTCAGTGCAGCATGCATGATTTCACGGGTGATGCCTTCGATTTTGATATCCATCTGCAGAGCAGAGATACCTTCACGGCTACCAGCAACTTTAAAGTCCATATCGCCGAGGTGATCTTCGTCACCCAGAATATCAGACAGAACGACAAAGTTGTCGCCTTCTTTGACCAGGCCCATCGCAATACCGGCAACGGCCGCTTTGATAGGTACGCCTGCATCCATCAGTGCTAATGATGCACCACATACGGAAGCCATAGAAGAAGAACCGTTAGATTCAGTAATTTCTGAAACTACACGTACGGTGTACGGGAAAGTCCCTGCATCCGGCATAACTGCCAGTACGCCACGCTTAGCCAGACGACCGTGACCAATCTCACGACGCTTAGGTGAACCCACCATACCGGTTTCGCCTACAGAGTACGGAGGGAAGTTGTAGTGGAACAGGAAGCTATCAGTACGCTCGCCCATCAGCTCGTCAAGATTCTGTGCGTCACGCGCAGTACCCAGAGTCGCAACAACCAGAGCCTGAGTCTCACCACGGGTAAACAGAGCAGAACCGTGAGTACGTGGCAGAACACCAGTACGCACATCCAGACCACGGATCATGTCTTTTTCGCGGCCATCGATACGCGGCTCGCCACGCAGAACACGGCTACGAACAACGTCTTTCTCGATAGCGTGCAGGATGTCGCTGATTTCAGCGGCATCTAAAGTTTCATCTTCTGCCTGCAAAGCCGCAGTTACGTCAGATTTAATCGTATTAATCTGCTCATAACGCTGTTGCTTATCAGTCACCAGGTAAGCATCGCTCAGACGTGCTTCTGCCAGGGCAGCAACACGTGCATTCAGCGCGTCGTTAGGCGCTTCTGGCTGCCAGTCCCAACGCGGTTTGCCCGCTTCAGCAACCAGTGCATTGATGTTATCGATAACGATTTGCTGTTGCTCGTGACCAAATACCACGGCACCCAACATTTGATCTTCGCTCAGAAGCTCTGCTTCTGACTCAACCATTAATACTGCACCAGTAGTACCAGCAACCACCAGGTCCAGCTGAGACTCTTTCAGTTCATCAGCAGTTGGGTTCAGTAAGTACTGACCATTCAGATAACCCACACGCGCTGCACCGATTGGGCCATTAAATGGCAGGCCTGACAGGCTCAGTGCTGCAGAAGCACCAATCATCGCCACGATATCAGGGTTAACCTGTGGGTTTACGGAAACCACGGTAGCAATAATCTGAACTTCGTTAACGAAGCCTTCTGGGAACAGTGGGCGTACTGGACGGTCAATCAGACGTGAAATCAGCGTTTCACCTTCGCTTGGACGACCTTCACGACGGAAGAAGCTTCCTGGGATACGGCCAGCAGCGTAGGTACGCTCTTGATAGTTGACGGTCAGAGGAAAGAAGTCTTGACCTGGTTTAGCTGTTTTCTTACCAACAACAGTTACTAATACCGCGGTGTCATCCATGCTAACCATAACGGCAGCAGTCGCCTGGCGAGCCATCATACCGGTCTCAATAGTGACGGTATGCTGACCATACTGGAATTTACGAACGATCGGATTCAGCAAAATAATATCCTTAAACATGCAGGTGTACGTATTGACGTACTACCGTTGATACTCGACCTTCATTACACCCTCGCGACTAATGACAAATCTCACCCACTTCAGTGAGTAAATTTTCTCATTAGCCGCGCGAATCTCTGCAATAAAGATCACATTTAGCAACAATACAGCAGTTTCAACCGAATTGCTTCGTTCCGGTTGAAAAAAGGGGCCTCGCAGGCCCCTTTTATAAAACTCGCAAAAACTAGCGACGCAGGCCTAAACGTGCGATGAGATCGGTATAACGAGCAGCATCTTTACGTTTCAGGTAGTCGAGCAGTTTACGACGCTGAGAAACCATGCGCAGCAGACCACGACGGCTGTGGTGATCTTTTTTATGCTCTGAAAAGTGACCTTGCAGATGGTTAATCTGTGCAGTCAGCAGTGCAACCTGAACTTCGGTAGAACCGCTGTCGTTAGTACCACGACCGAATTCAGAAACAATTTTAGCTTTAGCTTCAACGCTTAGAGACATGTTTAACTCCAGAATTATAGATAAAAAAAGAGGGTGCCGATCTCTAATTCAGCAACCACAGTACCTGCCAGGAAAGAAAAAAAACTTAGCCAGCAGTAAGCCGCATTATTTTACCTGTCGCGACCACTGATCGCAAGCTGGTGCGGACTCAGACAGGATACTCAACAACCAGACGACGCGGCGCAACACGCCCATCATCAAGGATTTCAGCCATACCAATAAATTTTTGCTCGCTTCCTTCGGTGACTCGCACCAAACCTTCTTGTGGGGCTCCGGTAACCCGGACAGGCTGACCATTTTTAAAATAGACCGCCACCTCTGACAAGAGATTCACTATCGGAAAGTCCGCTGCCGGGCTATCCATCGGCATCAGTAACGAGTCCAATAGACTGGCAGGGGCAATATCCTGAGCTTCTGCTTCTGCAAGCAGGTCATTCAGCTGTTCCAGCGTGACCATACGTTCAACAGGATAGTCGCTGACCGCAAGACGACGCAGGAAAGTCACATGAGCACCACAACCCAGCTTTTCGCCAAGATCATCAATAATGGTACGAATATATGTGCCTTTAGAGCAGTGAATTTCTAATTCCAGTTCATTACCTTCATGACGCAGGAATAGCAACTCATAAACAACAATAGCACGAGCTTCTCGCGGAACGCTGATACCCTGGCGGGCATATTCATACAGCGGTCTTCCTTGATATTTCAGTGCTGAATACATGGAAGGGACTTGTTGTGTCTCGCCGCGAAACGACTCTAATGCAGTAGCGAGTTGCTCGGCGCTAAAATCGACTGAACGCTCTTCAACAACTTGACCTTCGGCATCAGAAGTATCCGTACGCTGCCCGAGACGAGCAATCACGCGATAGCGTTTGTCCGAGTCCAGCAGGTATTGGGAAAACTTGGTCGCTTCTCCGAGGCAAATAGGCAACATACCGGTAGCCAAAGGATCAAGCGCACCAGTGTGTCCCGCACGGTTAGCGTTATAAAGGCGTTTCACTTTCTGCAGGGCATCATTAGAAGACAACCCCTGCGGTTTATCCAGCAATAACACACCATGTATATCACGGCCACGACGACGAGGACGACTCATCAATCCTCCTTGGTATCGTCCGTGTTTACACGACGCTCATCATCATTACGGATGACATTAGAAACCAGATTAGACATTCTCATCCCTTCAACCAACGAGTTATCGTAGACAAAGGTCAGTTCAGGAACAATACGCAAACGCATCGCTTTTCCCAGCAGAGAACGGATGTAGCCAGAGGCATCCTGTAAAACTTTGATGCCTTCTTTCACAGCATCTTCATCTTTATCGTTCAGGAATGTCACGAATACTTTGGCATAAGCCAAATCGCGAGAAACCTCGACACCAGAAACTGTGGTCATCATACCGAGACGTGGATCTTTGATCTCACGTTGCAGGATAATGGCAATTTCTTTCTGCAGTTCCTGAGAAACACGCTGTGGGCGACCAAATTCTTTCGCCATAATAATTTCTCCAGACAAAACGGGGGGCACTCGGCCCCCCTGATAATAAGTGTGGTACGCCTATCAGGAAATGGTACGCTTGATCTCGATGATTTCGAAGACTTCAATCACGTCGCCTGTGCGTACGTCATTGTAGTTTTTCACACCGATACCACATTCCATACCGTTACGGACTTCGGCTGCATCATCTTTGAAGCGACGCAGAGATTCCAGCTCGCCTTCGTAGATAACCACGTTGTCGCGCAGAACACGGATTGGGCTGTGACGTTTCACGACACCCTCTGTCACCATACAACCTGCGATGGCACCAAATTTTGGCGATTTAAATACATCACGAACTTCTGCCAGGCCGAGGATCTGCTGTTTCAGTTCTGGAGACAGCATACCGCTCATTGCCGCTTTCACTTCATCAATCAAGTGATAGATAACAGAGTAGTAGCGCAGATCCAGACTTTCAGATTCGATAACACGACGCGCAGAGGCATCAGCACGAACGTTAAAGCCAACCAGGATAGCGTTAGAAGCAGCAGCCAGCGTGGCGTCTGTTTCTGTAATTCCGCCAACACCAGAACCGATGATTTTCACTTTAACTTCGTCGGTTGACAGTTTCAGCAGTGACTCACTGATAGCTTCAACAGAGCCTTGAACATCTGCTTTAAGCACGATATTCACTTCTGACACTTCGCCTTCAGTCATGTTAGCGAACATGTTTTCCAGTTTAGACTTCTGCTGACGTGCCAGCTTAACATCACGGAATTTGCCCTGACGATACAGTGCCACTTCACGTGCTTTTTTCTCGTCACGTACTACAGTCACTTCATCACCCGCAGCAGGAACACCGGACAGGCCGAGGATCTCTACTGGAATGGATGGACCTGCTTGGGTAACTTCATGTCCCAGCTCATCACGCATAGCACGCACACGGCCATACTCAAAGCCACACAGAACAATATCACCTTTGTTCAGCGTACCTTCACGAACCAGTACTGTAGCAACAGGGCCACGACCTTTATCAAGATAAGACTCGATAACTACGCCGCTTGCCATGCCTGTACGTACTGCTTTCAATTCCAGAACTTCAGATTGCAGCAGGATAGCATTAAGCAAGTCGTCGATACCGGTACCAGCTTTCGCAGACACATGAACAAACTGGCTTTCACCGCCCCACTCTTCCGGCATGATGCCATACTGAGACAGTTCAGTTTTAACGCGATCTGGATCCGCTTCTGGCTTATCGATCTTGTTCACAGCAACAACAACCGGCACCTGTGCCGCTTTCGCATGCTGGATAGCTTCGATAGTCTGAGGCATTACGCCATCATCTGCTGCTACTACCAGAACAACGATATCTGTAGCCTGAGCACCACGAGCGCGCATTGAGGTAAACGCGGCGTGTCCCGGTGTATCCAGGAAGGTGATCATGCCATTGTCAGTTTCGACGTGGTAAGCACCGATATGCTGAGTAATACCACCCGCTTCACCAGAAGCAACTTTGGTTGAGCGAATGTAGTCGAGCAGTGAGGTTTTACCATGGTCTACGTGACCCATGATGGTAACCACTGGAGCACGAGATTCTGACGCTGCACCGGTATCACGGTCACTCATGACCGCTTCTTCCAGTTCGTTCTCACGACGCAGAATAACTTTGTGACCCATCTCTTCAGCAACCAGCTGTGCTGTTTCCTGGTCGATAACCTGGTTAATGGTCGCCATGGCACCCAGTTTCATCATCGCTTTGATGACCTGTGAACCTTTAACAGCCATTTTGTTTGCCAGTTCCGCAACAGTAACCGTTTCACCGATGATAACATCACGGTTTACTGCTTGAGCAGGTTTGGTGAAGCTCTGCTGCAGAGAACTTGGCTTACGCTTACCTTTACCACCACGAACTGCTGCACGCGCTTCTTCACGGTCAGCTTTAGTCTCACCGTGTTTACCGCCAGCTTTTTTCTGGCGTGGTGCTTTAGCTGCAGTGCGAGTACGTGTATTACGTCCCGCTTCAACTTCACGGTCGTTTTCGTCTTCAGCCTGACGAGCATGCTGAGAAGTCGTAACATGGTAGTCAGACTTATCGTCTTCGACTTTTTCTTTTTCTTGTTCAGCCCAAACGCCGGCATTGACTTCAGCCATTTTGCGAGCTTCTTCAGCTACACGGCGGGCATCTTCTTCAAGTTTGCGACGCGCTTCTTCTTCTGCTTTACGTTTCAGTTCAGCAGCTTCTGCTTCACGGCGGGCTTTATCGGCTTGGGCAGTTTTCGTCATATCGTCTGATTGTTGATGAGTCACTTTATCTTTTTCCGCAGCTACACGTTTCGCTTTCTCAGCGACTTCGCGCCTGGCTTGTTCTTCAGCATCACGCTTAGCTTTTTCTTGTGCCACAAGTTTGGCAGCTTCCTCTGCCTCACGACGGGCTTGCTCTTCCGCTTCACGCTGCGCCTGTTCTTCCGCGGCAAGACGTTCAGCCTCTTGCGGGTCACGTTTTACAAAGGTGCGCTTCTTACGGACTTCGATTTGTACCGATTTACTTTTCCCACCGGTACCTGGAATATTTAA
>Ga0302347_1000648_pt1 | contig 51194 bp, 42 predicted proteins | sample PhyWR1_FD_202178 | JGI IMG/M metagenome (GOLD analysis project Ga0302347, IMG submission 202178) | Leaf surface microbial communities from wheat plants in UC Gill Tract Community Farm, Albany, California, United States - DLSL W.R1 (v2)... | ecosystem: Host-associated > Plants > Phyllosphere >... | reverse complement strand
TGCGCAGGGCGGCGAGGGTGTTGCCCTGGGTATTGGCGACGACTGCGCCCTGCTGGATGTTCCCTTCGGGGAACAGCTGGCGATTTCCACCGACACCCTGGTAGCCGGGGTGCACTTCGCAGATCCTTGCGACCCTTTCCTGCTCGGTCAGCGTTCGCTGGCGGTGGCGGCCAGCGATCTGGCGGCCATGGGCGCAACCCCTCTCGCATTTACCCTTGCCTTGACCCTGCCGACGTTCGACGCCGACTGGCTGCAAGCCTATGCCCGCGGTTTGAACCTGATGGCTCAGACCTGTGGCCTGCGCCTGATTGGTGGTGATACCACGCGTGGGCCGTTGTGCCTGACCCTTACCGTGTTTGGCCGGGTTCCCGCGGGCCGTGCCCTGACCCGCAGCGGCGCACGCCCCGGTGACCTGTTGTGTGTGGGGGGCGAGTTGGGCAATGCCGCCGGGGCGTTACCGCTGGTGTTGGGCCAACGCAGTGCGCAACCCATGATCAGCGAACCGTTGCTGGCTCATTACTGGTCGCCGCAACCGCAGCTGGCGCTGGGCCAGGCCCTGCGCGGCAAGGCCACCTCGGCGCTGGATATCTCCGATGGCCTGCTGGCCGATTGCGGGCATATCGCGACGGCATCCGGGGTGGGCCTGGTAGTTGAGCTCGACCGGGTGCCGGTGTCGCTGGCGCTGGAAGAATTTCTGGGTGAGGCGGGGGCGCAACAGGCTGCATTGAGCGGCGGTGATGACTATGTACTGGCGTTTACCTTGCCAGCCGTTGAATTGCCGACCCTGCTGGCCGATGGTTGGCCGATCCATGTGGTTGGTCGCGTGGTTGCAGGGCAGGGCGTAACGCTGCTGGATGACGAAGGTCGGGACATTACCCCGGCAGTTCGCGGCTATCAGCATTTTCGTGCGTGATCCCGTGGGAGCGGGCTTGCTCGCGATGGCATCACCGCGTTAAGCCTGATACACCGCATCGTCTGTTTCGCGAGCAAGCCCGCTCCCACGGGGCCTGTGTGTGCCATAAGTCATCAAACTTTTAGATATTTATCCTCGGTAATTCAGCCTAAGCGTCTCCAGGAACCTCCTGTTACAATGTCGCCTTTGCGAATTTCCAGTACTCAAACTGATCAGGAGCACACGGTGCCCGTCGTTTTCGTTGCCGCTTGCAAATTACCCACACCCTTTGCCGAATTCACCATGCATGGCTTCCTTGAGAAGGCCACGGGTCGTGAACACGTTGTGCTCAGTCTGGGCGACGTGGCGGATGGCGCGCCAGTTCTGGGCCGGGTGCACTCCGAATGCCTGACTGGCGATGCCCTGTTCAGCCAGCGTTGCGACTGCGGCTCACAGCTTGAAGCCGCCTTGCAGGCCATTGCCCGTGAAGGCCGTGGCGTCTTGCTGTACCTGCGTCAGGAAGGCCGCGGCATCGGTTTGCTCAACAAGATCCGCGCCTACGAGCTGCAAGACGGCGGCGCCGATACCGTCGAAGCCAACGAGCGCCTGGGCTTTGCTGCCGACCAGCGCGACTACGCCATCTGCCTGCCGATGCTGGAGCACGTTGGCGTGCATTCGCTGCGCCTGATGACCAACAACCCGCGTAAGGTCAAAGCCTTGACCGACATGGGCATCACCGTGGCCGAGCGCGTGCCGTTGCACACCGGTCACAACCCGCACAACAAGCTGTACCTGGCGACCAAAGCCAACAAGCTCGGGCACATGATGGGCAACCAGCATCAGAACGAGGCTGACCCGGCATGACCCGTGGCCAGCGTCGTCGGCGCCTGAGTTTCAGCTGGTGGCAGCAACTGCTGCTGACCCTGTTGCCGCTGGTGCTGGTCACCTGGTTTTTCGGCAAGTCCGAGCCGCTGCTGCCTGAGCTGGCAATGCCGTTGTTTATCGCGGGCGTTGCATCGATGTTCGTCACGTTGCGCACGTTCGGGCCTTACAAACATGGCCTGATCAACCTGCAAAAAGCCCTCGATACCGAGCAAGAACCAGCCGCCTGGGATGAGCTGGCGCGTGCGCGTCAGCGTGCTTTGCTGGCGGCGGGCCTGCCCACCTGGATCGCTACCCTGGCGGTGTTTGTCGGGCTTGAAGGGGTGCCGCTATTGCTGCTGGTACTGTCAACGCTGGTGTTGTTTTACCTCTACCGCATTCCTCGCCAGGTCGGCTGATGCGCGTCTGGCTGGCGGCATTACTGCTGACCGTCAGCATGCATTCACTGGCGGCCTCTCGCGTCGTCAGTCTGTCTCCGGCCTTATCCGAAATGGTGGTTGAACTGGGCGCCGCCGATTTGCTGGTGGGGCGCCTGGAGGCGGGCGAACCTTTGCCGGAGCTTACCAGCGTGCCTTCAGTGGGCCGTTACGGGCAACTGGACATGGAGCGCTTGGTCAGCCTGCAACCTGACCTGCTGTTGCTCTGGCCGGGCAGTGTGGGCGCTGCCCAGCGTGAACAACTGCGCCGTCTGAATATCCCCACCTACACAGCCGAACCGGCAAGCCTCGACCAGCTGGCCGATCAGGTTGAAGCACTGGCGATGGCCTTGAACCGGCCCGAGCGTGGCCAGGCACTGGCGGCGCAACTGCGCCAACGCCTGGCGCAATTGCGCGAGCAATACCGGCGCGACCCGCCACTGCGGGCGTTCTATCAGGTGTGGGACCAGCCGCTGTACACCCTCGGCGGCGGGCAAATCATCAGCGATGCGCTGGCGGTGTGCGGGGCCAGCAATGTGTTTGATGACCTCAAGCTGCCGGCGCCGCAGGTCAGTATCGAGTCCGTGTTGCAGCGTAATCCCGAGGTGATCATTGCCAGTACCCAGGCGCAGCTGGATGCCTGGAAGGCCTGGCCGCAGCTTGACGCGGTCAAGCACGGACGTTTGCTGCTGTTGGCCGACAAGGGCCTGGAACGCCCGAGCGGGCAGATGCTGGAAGCAACGGCAAAACTGTGTGAGCAACTGGCGTCACCCTGATCCCCCCTGTGGGAGCGGGCTTGCTCGCGATGCAGGCGATGCGGAGTTTCAGGTAAGTCGCGGTGATGCTATCGCGAGCAAGCCCGCTCCCACAGGTTTAGAACGTTGGGGTCCAGGTGATGGCCAACTGCAAGCTGCGTCGTTCTTCCCGGTAGCCATAGTAGTTGCCGTCATAGCTGTACAGCGCTCGGGTGAAGCTCTTGTCCAGCAGGTTGTCGATTTTCACGTCCATGCGCACTTGCGGGCTGGCTTGCCAGTTGCCACGCAGCCCCAGCAGGCCGTAACCGCCTATGGGTTGTTTGTTGTCTTCATCATTGAAACTGCTGCTCACCGCTTGCCAGCTGGCGCCGATACCCAGCCGGTCGAATTGCCGATCCAGATCCAGGCTCAAGGTACGGCGTGCGCGACGGCTCAGGGTATGGCCGGTATCACGATCGCGCGGGTCAATCATCGCGATACCCAGGCTGCTCTGCCAGCCGAACCATTCCTGCTGCAACGCACTTTCGAAACCGGTGATCCGCGCTGCGCCGATGTTCTGCTGAATAAAGTCGGCATCGGCCACAATCGCGTCGTGAATATCGGTGCGGTACAGCGAGGTTTCCAGGCGGCTGGTTTCACTTAGCTGGCTACGCCATTGCAGCTCGTAGCTTTTTGAGTATTCCGGCTTGAGATCGGGATTTCCGAACTGCGGGTAGTACAGGTCATTGAAGGTAGGCGCACGAAACCCTTCGCTGTAAGACAGCAGCATATCGTTGTCGGCGTTCAAGGGGACTGTCAGGCTGGCGCTCCAGGTGTTGTGGCTGCCGAATTGCTGGTTCTGATCGTGGCGCAAGCCAAGTTCGGTCGAAAAGTAATCACCCTGGAAGCGGTGCTGAACAAATGCTGCGCGGTTCCAGCGGCTGTCCTCGTCAAACAGGGTGCTGCTGCGCACCCGGTCTTGATAGGCGTCGGCGCCGAGGATCAGGCTGTTTTGATCATCCAGGCTCAGGTTGTTTTGCCAGTTCAGCGAGTCGCGATAGGTGTTGAAGCTATAGATGTCTGTGCTGAGCTTGTCCCGGGTTTTTTCGCGGTTTTCGCTGTGGCCCAGTTCCAGGCGCGAGTTCCAGCGCTCGCTTAGTTGCGCGTCGATAAAACTGCCCACGCTGCTGATATCAAAATCGCTGGAGAGCTGTTGGCCACTGACGCTCTGGGTCGCCGGATCCCAGCGTCCGAACGAATTGTCGAGTTCGGTTTTGCCGATGTTTTTCATCGCCGTCAGGCCAACTTCGAACGCCTCGTTCAGAGAGTGGCTCAGGTTCAGGCTCAGTGACTTGTTGCGATAGGCATCGTGGTCATTGTCGCTGGGGAAGGACTCGTGGGTACGATTGATCCCGGCGGTTTGCTCAAGGCTGCCACTGAGGTTGTAGCGTGTTTGAGCGTCACCACCGGAAATGCCCAGGCTGTTTTGCGAGCTGCCATAACTGCCCACTGCACTATGCAGACGAAGCTGCGGAGCCTGATCGGCTCCGCGCCGGGTGAAAATCTGTATTACGCCACCAATCGCATCGCTGCCGTAGATCACCGAGCGCGAGCCGCGCAGTACTTCTACGCGTTCAATCTGATCGATATTCAGGTACTGCAGGTTGCTGTCGGCGGAGGTGGCATTGGCCATACGCTGGCCGTCGACCAGTACCAGACTTTGCGCCGATTTGGTGCCGCGGATATAGATCCCCGGCAGGCCACCGCGCCCGCCACTACGGGCCACTTGCACACCCGGTACCCGGCTTAGAAGGTCGCTGAGGCTGGTGGGTTGCAGACGGTCGATATCGTCACGGGTGAACACGCTGTTGGCGCTTGTGCTGTCCGAGCGTGCCTCGACCTGGCGATTGCCGGTGATCAGGGTTTGCGGGAGTTTGAGCGCTTCTTCGCGTTCCAGGGAGTCGGCGAGTACAGGGCTGGCGGGCATGCAGCCCAGAATCAGGGCAATGCGAAGGTGTTTCATGGCGTCTCAATACGAAACCTGTAGCCGCTGCCGCAGGCTGCGATCGGGCCCGAAGGGGCCGCGCTTTTAAACAGCGAAGGTCCTGCGGACCTTATCGCAGCCTGCGGCAGCGGCTACAGGGTTGGTTGGCTCAGAGCCCCAGCAATACCATGCGCTGACGCACCGAGGCTTCGATGCCTGCCGCATCCAGGCCGCATTCGGCCAGCATCTGGCTCGGCTTGGCATGTTCGACGTAAATATCCGGCAAGCCCAGATGCAGCACTGATTTGAGCACGTTTTCACGGGCCAGGAATTCGCTGACGCCTGCGCCTGCGCCGCCCATGATGGCGTTTTCTTCGATGGTCACCAGCAGTTCATGGCTGGCAGCCATTTCGCGAACCAGTTCTTCATCCATCGGCTTGACGAAGCGCATGTCGACCACGGTAGCGTCGATTTTTTCTGCCACTTGCAGGGCTTCTGCCAGTTGCACGCCGAATACCAGCATGGCGACTTTCGAACCCTGGCGACGAATCACGCCCTTGCCGATTTCCAGCGGCTCGAGGTTTTTTTCGATCGCAGCGTTCGGGCCTGTACCACGGGGGTAACGCACTGCCGCCGGACCGTTGTAAAGGTGGCCGGTGGTGAGCATTTTGCGCAGTTCGTTCTCATCGCTCGGGGTCATGATGACCATGCCCGGAATGCAGCGCAGGAACGACAGATCGAAACTGCCAGCGTGGGTCGGGCCGTCTTCGCCCACCAGGCCTGCACGGTCGATGGCAAACAGCACGTCCAGGTTCTGCACCGCGACGTCATGCACCAGCTGGTCGTAACCGCGCTGCAGGAATGTCGAGTAAATCGCCACAACAGGTTTGGCGCCTTCGCAGGCCATGCCTGCAGCAAAGGTCACCGCATGTTGCTCGGCAATCGCCACATCGAAATAGCGCTTTGGATAACGCTCGCTGAATGCAATCAGGTCCGAGCCTTCTTTCATGGCCGGGGTGATGCCCACCAGGCGCTCATCGGCAGCGGCCATGTCGCACAGCCACTCGCCAAACACGGCGGAGTACTTGGGCCCGCTCGGAGCTTTCGGTGCAGCTTTCGGAGCATTCAGCGGGTCAAGCTTGGTGATGGCGTGATAGCCGATCGGGTCCGCTTCAGCCGGGGCGAAGCCCTTGCCTTTTTTGGTGACGATATGCAGGAACTGCGGCCCTTTGAGGTCGCGCATATTGCGCAGCGTCGCAATCAGGGTCGGCAGGTCGTGACCATCGATCGGGCCGATGTAGTTCCAGCCCAGTTCTTCGAACAGGGTGCCGGGTACCAGCATGCCTTTGGCATATTCTTCAGTTCGACGGGCAATTTCCCACGCGCCAGGCAGACGCGAGAGCACCTTTTTGCTGCCTTCGCGCATGCTGGCGTAGGTGCGGCTCGAGAGGATTTTGGCCAGGTAATTGGACAAACCACCGACATTGCGCGAGATCGACATGTCGTTGTCGTTGAGGATCACCAGCATGTTGGCGTCGACTTCGGGTGCGTGGTTCAACGCCTCAAAAGCCATGCCCGCAGTCAGTGCGCCGTCACCGATCACGGCAATCGCCTTGCGCTCGCTTTTTTGCAGGCGGGCGGCAATGGCCATGCCCAGCGCTGCGCTGATCGAGGTGCTGGAGTGGCCGACACCAAAAGTGTCGTACTCGCTCTCGGCACGACGCGGGAAAGCGGCAATGCCGTCTTTCTGACGCAGCGATGCCATCTGCTCGCGACGACCGGTGAGGATTTTATGCGGATACGCCTGATGGCCCACGTCCCACACCAGCCGGTCGTCCGGGGTGTCGAACACGTAGTGCAACGCGATGGTCAGCTCAATGACACCCAGGCCGGCACCAAAATGCCCGCCCGTCTGGCCGACGGTATAGAGCAATTCCAGGCGCAACTCATCGGCCAGGGTTTCCAGCTCGGCTTCGGCCAGGCGGCGCAGACCCGCAGGCGTGCCTGCCCGGTCAAGCAGGGGCGTAGTCGGACGGTTGCGGGGAATCTCTTGAAACGTCGTTGGCATCAGGCGAATCGTTATAGGTATAAGAAGAGGCGGCAGTTTACCTTATGGAACGTAAGCTGCCCACGCAGTCTGGCACTCGTTAGTAAGACCTTGGCATTAGACCTGTCAGAAATCGTTACTGAAGAGCGGCTTTTAGTGGCGGCGTTCAACGATATATCGTGCCAATTCGCGCAGCGGCTCGGCAGCTGCATCAAAATGTCGCAGGGCGTTGAGCGCCTGGTCGCGCAGTTCCAGTGCATAGCCTTTGGCCTGCTCCAGACCCATCAGCGCCGGGTAGGTCGGCTTGTCCCGCGCGATGTCGGCACCCTGGCGTTTGCCCAGGGTCGCGGTATCGCTTTCAACATCGAGGATGTCGTCCTGCACCTGAAATGCCAGGCCAATGGCGCGTGCGTAGACATTCAATGCCTGCAGGTTTTCAGCGGTTGCGTTGCCGCTGGCCAGGGCGCCCAGTTGCACGCTGGCTTCGATCAGGGCGCCGGTTTTGTGCCGGTGCATGTTTTCAAGGGCAGCCTGATCGAGCTTGAGGCCAACCGAGCCCAGGTCGATTGCTTGCCCGCCCACCATGCCCGCCGGGCCTGCAGCCAGGGCCAGGGCCGTCACCATGCGCAAGCGCGTATCGGCATCCAGGTCGCTCAGGCGCGGGTCGAGCAGTGCGCTGAACGCCAGGCTTTGCAGGCCGTCGCCCGCCAGGATGGCGCAGGCTTCGTCGAAGGCTTTATGGGTGGTTGGCTGGCCGCGACGCAGATCGTCATCGTCCATTGCGGGCAAATCATCATGCACCAGCGAATAGGCGTGGATCAGCTCCACGGCACAGGCCGCACCATTGGCTTGTTCAGGTGCGCTGCCCAGAGCCTGGCAGGCCGCATAGGCCAGCAGCGGGCGAACCCGCTTGCCACCGTTCATGACGCTGTAGCGCATGGCCTCGTAAAGGCGCGCCAGCTCCGGTGCCGGAGCGACAAACAAGAGTTCAAGCGCCGCGTTGACACGGGCCTGGCTGCTGATTTGATAAGCATCAATCATTCGGACTGTTCCGCATCAAAAGGCTCTTGGGCCAGTTCACCATCGCGTTCAAGCAGGATCTGCACTTTCTGTTCGGCCTGGGCCAGTGCGCCCTGGCAATCACGGGTCAGGCGGATGCCTTGTTCAAAGGCAGTCAGAGAGTCTTCCAGCGACAGCTCGCCATTTTCCAGACGCTCGACCAGTGTTTGCAGGTCAGCAAGTGACTGCTCGAAATCCAGGGAAGCTTTTTTGCGGGCCATGGCGGCATTCTCGGTAGGCGTTAAAACCGGCTGACACTAGCAGACGGCGGGTTTTGGGGCAAATCGACAGGGCCCCCATGTATTCAGATGAAGGTGTTTTCAAAGGGGTACCCAGGCGCCGACCGGCAACTTTCCGGTGGCGGCAACCCTGGCAGGCGCGGGTGAGCGGCGAACAATCGTGCCCTGCATCAATAGGTCTTTTGCTCAGTGGTCTATGGTAAAGGCCGGCTGGACTCTGACCTATTGTTGAAAGGAAACCAACGAATGAAACTCTCAGGAAAGATTGCATTGGTAACAGGGGCGGCCCAGGGCATTGGTCGCGGCATCGCACTGCGACTGGCCAGGGATGGCGCTGACATTGCACTGGTTGACCTGAACTTGGACAAACTGCGCCACGTTGCCGAAGAAGTGCAGGCACTGGGGCGCAAGGCCGTCACCTTTGTGGCCGACGTGGGCGACCGCGAACAGGTGTTCTCGGCAGTTGACTACGCTCATAACCAGCTTGGCGGGCTGGACATCATGGTCAACAACGCGGGTATCTCCCAGGTCAAACCGTTGGCCGATGTCACCCAGGAAGAAGTCGAGCGCATCTACCGCATCAACGTGCAGGGCACCTTGTGGGGGATTCAGGCGGCGGCCGAGAAATTCCAGGCGCTCAAGCGCAAGGGTAAAATCATCAATGCCAGCTCCATTGCCGGTCACGAAGGCTATGCCCTGCTAGGGGTGTATTCCTCCACCAAATTCGCCGTGCGTGCCCTGACCCAGGCGGCGGCGAAAGAACTGGCAGTACACGGCATCACCGTCAACGCCTACTGCCCGGGTGTGGTGGGGACCGATATGTGGGTGGATATCGACAAGCGCATGTCGGAAATCACCGGCGCACCGATTGGCGCGACCTACGAGAAATTCGTCAGCGGCATTGCCTTGGGCCGGGCTGAAACCCCGGAAGACGTAGCGGCGTTCGTGGCTTACCTCGCCAGCCCGGATGCGGACTATATGACCGGTCAGGCGCCACTGATTGATGGCGGGTTGGTGTTCCGCTAAGCCTCGCAATTGCATTCCTTGTGCAGGAGCGGGCTAGAGGTTGGAGCAGGCCCGTTCCCTCCTGCACCTGGTGTTAACGCCAGATCAGGTTATTGGCCGAATCGAAAATTCTCGGACGCTTCACTGGAGTGAAAGCGAAGCTTCGTACAAAAAAGCTGAGTTTGAAGGCTTATTTTGTGCGCCCTGCCAGCGATTGCATCTGTGCCCTGCAGATGTCTCAAGCACGCTGGCGTGGCCACGAGAGAAAAAGCCATGAGTGAAATTCCTGTTGGTTTGAGTGCGCAGCCCGAGGGTTACAGTGACTGGTTGAGCGACCTTAAAGGCCGCATTCATGGCGCCCAGCAGCGCGCCACTTTGGCGGTGAACCGCGAGCTGGTGCTGCTGTACTGGCAAATCGGTTACGACATTTTGACCCGCCAGACGCAGCAAGGGTGGGGCACGAAAGTGATTGAACGTCTGGCGCTGGATCTGCGTGCAGCCTTCCCGGACATGAAAGGCTTCTCGCTGCGCAACCTCAAATACATGCGTGCCTTTGCCCAGGCATGGCCTGACACGGCAATAGTGCAGCAGGCTGTTGCACAATTGCCTTGGGGGCACAATCTGGTGCTGCTGGACAAACTCCCCGGCCCCGAGACCCGTCGCTGGTATGCGGCCAAGGCCATCGAACACAACTGGTCGCGAAATACGCTGGTCATGCAGATCCAGAACCGTTTACTGGAGCGCAGCGGCAAGGCCGTGAGTAATTTTGAAATCTTTTTGCCCAAACCCCAGTCCGATCTGGCCCGTGAGTCGTTGAAAGATCCCTATCGCTTCGACTTTCTTGGTCTTGGCGCTGATGCCCATGAGCGAGAGATTGAAAGAGCTCTGGTCAGGCATGTGACTGATTTCTTGCTGGAGCTGGGCGCAGGATTTGCCTTCGTCGGCAAACAAGTGCTTTTGAATGTGGGAGGTGATGAGTTTTTCATCGACCTGCTGTTCTACCACCTCAAGTTGCGCTGCTATGTAGTGGTTGAACTCAAGGCCGGTAAATTCAAACCGGAGCACCTTGGGCAGTTGGGTTTTTATCTGGCCGCCGTGGATGGGCAAGTCAAGGATCCCCAGGACAGCTCCACCATCGGCCTGTTGCTGTGCTCCAGCAAGAACAAGGTGGTGGCCGAGTACGCCTTGCGCGATAACACCCGGCCCATTGGCGTAGCCGAGTACCAGTTGGTGGACTCCCTGCCGGCAGAGTTGCAGACCAGTTTGCCCAGCATCGAACAAATCGAGCGTGAGCTGGCAGGTGATGGCATCGCTATCGAGGAATGATGGTGGGTGATCGAGGGTTTTTTCAGGCATTAAAAAGCCGGCTTGTGGGCGGCGTTATTGTTGATATATTGCCTTGTTTTATTGGTCATTGTTGAGTTTTTTATTCCTGTCCCCCCACTTGTCCCCCCATGTGAGCGTTGCGTAGCATGACGATCAGTGACGACAGCCTATTTTAACCGTTCGTGATGTAGAGCATAGGTGTTGGCGTTAAGGTCGAAGTCATCCTCTACCACCAAACCTGCGGCCGGCACTCCTGCTGATCGTGCGGCTCCAATCTGTAGTTTATTTCCAGAGCATCAGAATCACTGCTGCCGTCCTATTCTTGCCGAGCTCTCTGGCAGTTTGCCGCTCCACTCCCTTGCAGGAGTGGGGTGGTGGGTTTCGGTATTAGTATTATTTATATACCCATACATTAGACATGCTTCTCGTCAATGGTAGAGCTGCATTTCTCATAGTCGTCATCAGCAATAGACCTTACCCATCCATCCATCCATTCGAGGCAGCTGCCATCCATCACGCTGACCCCTTTCCTGAGGGGTGAGCTCTGCCAGTGACTGAACAAGCGCCTAGCAGCAGTTGCTGAGGTATGTTCCACCTGCAGATCGAACTGTAAAAATTTACAGAATCCACTGAGTTGATGAACCTACTCAGTGGATCATTCCCATGAAACACCAACCCAAGCGTCACCCTGACAACAGCAATCTTCACCTGCACTACGAGAGCACCTTCCGTGGACTGTCCGTGCTGACACGTCACGCTCCCTTCATTACTGAATACCTCGAAGGCATTCATGAGACCACTCAGTTAGCGCTGAGAGCTCACCGCCAGGTGTTCGCGGTACGGTTCGACCTACATTTCCCAGATGACGACTCTGTCCCTGCATCAGATAACACTGTCATTTCCAGATTTGTCGATTCGTTGACCTTCAGAATCCAATCGGCACGAGAGCGCTCCAGGCGGTTGAACGGTACAGCTCATCAGACAGACGTCCGTTGGTGCTGGGTCAGGGAGGTCGGGCGAGAGGGTAGACCGCATTACCACTTCGTCCTATTGCTCAACCGGGATGCGTTCAACACGGTGGGATACTTTGACTCAGCACGAGAGAATACATACGGCCGCATTCATGCTGCATGGGCCAGTGCGTTGAGAATGCCTATCGATGATACCAATGGTTTGGTGCATATCCCCGAGAACTCTGGGTACCACCTCTCTCAGGATGATCCAGCGGAAATGGATCGGTATTTCGTTCGGGTGAGCTACCTCTGCAAGGCCGCGACCAAGGTGTACGGCAATCGCTGTCGTGTGTTCGGTTGCAGTAGAGGTTGAGCCACTGCTGCAGATCATTGGATTCATCCATCCATTACACGCCCGACGTATTCACCGTAGAGCTTTACATCCGTGGCAAATAGGTTTTCGAACAGTACGAAGCACGGACCCAAGCATAAATGCCAGCGCATGTCATTGACAAAGCTATCTTGACTGCAGGGGCGAGAACCTATCGCACTGGTTGTATTTACAGTGCAACTGTTTGAGAAGTCTACAGGTCAGAACCATCGTGCTGGCTCTGATTTGCCCAAGCGGTTAAGGTTCGGCTAGGTGCAAGGTTTAGACGCTTTCGTGGTGCTCCGCAGCTCCTACGACTGCCCCCCCTCTATATGTGTAAAGGAATGGATTGAGCCGTATGGAACTGCAGCTGAACTCTGAGCAATCCGCAGCGCTCGCGGCCATCAAAATGTTCTTGCGCGACGACTCTGTCGACGCGTTCGTACTGCGTGGTAGTGCCGGCACAGGCAAGACCACGCTCATCGCTAAGCTGGTCACCACGCTCGAGGATATGAATCTATCCTGCGCCCTCCTCGCACCGACGGGGCGTGCGGCTCGTATACTTGGAAACAAGATACGTCAGATCACCGGTAAGAGTGGATATGAAGGCTCGACGATTCATCGAGCGATCTACCAACTCAGCCAGGTCGAGGTCAATGAAGAGGCTGAAACAGCAAACGACCCCGGCGTGCGGATGATATTTCCGCTAAAAGAGGAAGAGCCCTCTGTGTCACTCTTCGTGATCGATGAGTCATCAATGGTGGGCGACAAGGAGACTCATGGTGACTTTGTGCATTTTGGTTCTGGCCGAATACTTACAGACATAGTGGCCTTTGCTCGTGCCAAGCGGCCAGGGCGAGAAAAAGACCACCTTACCAAGTTACTCTTCGTCGGGGATCCCGCTCAGCTTCCTCCCGTTGGTGAGGTCTCCTCCCCGGCGCTGTCGGATGTCTACCTACAGCGTGAGTTCAACCTGAGAGTTCGGTCGTTCGATCTGGAAGCAGTGATGCGCCAAGCTCAGGGCAGCGCCATCCTTGATCGCGCCACCGAATTACGTGACGCGTTGTTGACCGAGCGTTTCAACACCTTCTCTTTACAGCCCAATGAGCAAGATATCCAGCAGGCTGATGCAACGAGCGTGCTCGATATAATCGTTCAGAAGCTGCGAAATAAGGAGTCTAACGTTACGGTCGTGCACTCGAACGCCACGGCACTCGAATACAACCGCACCATCCGTGAACGTCTATGGGGGGATGCGAAACTACCCATTCGGGTGGGTGATATCTTGTTGGTTAACAGAAACTCCACATTGCACGAACTGAGCAATGGGGATCTGGTCAAGGTCACTCAAGTTCAAGCCGAAGCGGAGCGAATTCCCGTAAGCCTCAAGGGGGGACATCACGTTGAACTATCGTTCCGTGACGTCACCGTAGTATTCCGCGCGGGGGATGGCAGCATCATCCAGTCCTCCTGTTTCGTGCTGGAAAACTTACTCGATTCACCGCATCGGGAGTTGGCGCCGCTGGAGCAGCGAGCATTGCTGGTGGACTTTCGCAAGCGCCACCCAGATCTACATCCCAAAGCGGCGGAATTTCGGCGTGCCATCCGGGTCGACCCATACTTCAATGCGCTTCAGGTTAAGTACGGCTACGCCATGACCTGCCACAAAGCCCAGGGCGGCGAGTGGGACACTGCCATTGTTGATTTTTCGTCTCAAACGGGTGTTCGCAATGCAAATTTTTTCCGTTGGGCCTATACAGCCATTACCCGTGCTGCGAAAAAGCTGATCGTGGTCAATCCGCCAGACTTCACCGCAGTCAGCACCATGGTCTGGACGCAAACAACAGCAGCTATCAGCACACCAAGCCAGTCCAGTCAGGAGGACTTGAGCGCTGACCCGGACTGGAATCGTTTTTCTTTCTCTGTTTCTAACGCGCCACTGATGCCGACGCACCTGCAATTGCGCGCTGTGTGGCAGGCGCAGGACATCGTCATTGAGCAACTGCAACACCTGCAGTACTGCGAGCGTTACACCCTCGGGCGTGATGGCAAGCGCGCCTCGGTGCAGTACTACTACGATAAAAAGCATCGTATGGGTCGTGCAGGTGCCGTGCCCAATGCGCTGTCCGATACCCAATTGGCTGATGATGCGCTGACCTCACTCCAAGCACTGGCAAACAAGCAGGGTGGAGAGTGGCCCGACCAGTTTATTCAAGAATTTTTTGATCGTTTGGATGCTGCTATAAGTAACTCATCCATTCAGCGAACTGGCTATAAATCTATGCCCTATCGCGTGCGGGTGAGCTTTGCAGATTCCCAACGCACGGGCGAGATCGACTTTACCTTCGATGGCAAGCAAACGTGGACAGCTGCCCAGGAAGTCGGCAGCCCGGGCAGCAGTCTTGGTCTTTACGTTGAAGTACAGAGACTGTTGAAGGCTCATCCGGAGGCGTTGCGGTGAGCTCAAGTGAGATTTTTGCTCTACGCAAGCAGGGGCGCTCTGCCGAGGCATTGGAAATGGCGCGCGCCGAGTACCCCCAGAGCGCAGCTGATATCTGGTTCTTGCGAGCTTATGCTTGGGCACTATACGACCAAGTGAAAGCACTCGTTGATCGCTACGAGGCAAAGCAACTTTCACCCGCAGTATTGTCGGGCCAGTTGTCTCCCTGTATGCGCGAATTTGCGCGGATGGCCGAATCACTGCGGGGCGATAGTGCTTTCTCGCAGATGCTCCGCCTGGCTGGTAAGGCATCCAGGGATTGGTCGGAGTTTCTGGGTTTTGCCCGTTGGGCGGGCATCGAAGATTTTCCCGACGAAGACAAAAAGCCTTTCGTTAATGATCAGGACAAAACAGTTGATAGCCTGCAGAAGCGCTTCATTCGCGCCATCTGCCGGGAAGTAGCAATCGGTGCAGCCAACGTTCGAATAAATCCGGAGTGGATCGAATGGGGCAAGGGCACCCTGACGCAGGCGCTAAAGGATGAGCCTAATGATCAATGGCTCAACTATTACCAAAGCAAATTGCATTTGGCGCAGGGTGAGCCGGAGCAGGCGATCAAGTGCCTGGCACCCGTGCTGCGACGCCAGTCGCGCGCGGCCTGGACCTGGGCGCTACTGGGAGAAATCCTCGAAGCCACGCAGTCAGAGGACGCGCTGACCTGCTACGTGCATGCCACCCAGCTGGCGCGGGAAGAGCAGGAGGTGGCAAAGATACGTATTCACCTAGCACAGCGCTTGGCATTGCTCGGGCGCTTCAATGAGGCTGCACATCAGGCGAGCCTGGCTTTTCAGTACCGGGAACGGCAGAGTTTTAAAGTTCCAGAGGAGCTGCAGCAACTAGTCGCCAGCGACTGGTATAAACAGGCGGTAGCCAATCACAGCCTGCAACCTCTTCCCCCAGTGGAAGCTGCGGCTCATGCCTTGCTTCAGCAGTTAACCCGGCCGAGCCTTACCTACACTAGGGGCGTCATCGACCACGTCAATAGTGAAAAGGCGCTCAGTTATGCGGCAATTAATGCTGACACTGGCTTCGGCCTCTTGCATCGCAAGTTTCCCAATGTGGCGGAATTGCTGCCAGGCACCATCGTAGAGATCGGACATATTGAGTCCGAGGGGCCGCCGCTCGATTGGCGACTTTCGGAAGTTGGGGAGCTGCCGGGACTGTGTGAAAAGCTGAACGGCACGTTGGAGCGTCAGGAGGGAAAAGATTTCGCTTTCATTCACAGTGTCCGAGACGATATTTTCGTTCCGCCAGCGCTAGCCAAAGCCTTTGTCTCCGGTGAAGCCCAAGAAGTAACTTGTCTTGCCATCAGGCGTACCAACAAACAAGGTAGGGCCCGTTGGCGTGTGGTGAAGTTCATTTAGTAGAAGCGTCGGCAGCCGGCTATCGGGACGATCAGGCGAGCTGACACTCAGGCGTGCAGCAAGGTTATCAAGGTCATGCACTACCTCACTAAGGACACTCAGCATCTACGTATCAAACCGGCAGGGCATGAACCTTTCGCCCTGGTCGCGTTCGACGAGCAACTGCTTGAGTGCTATCGATCAGTCGATGGATATTCCCCACTTCTGAACGAATGTCCTATTTCCTGGCTGGCTGATTGCCACTACAGTGGTGCCCTTTTACTAGGAGGGCACCATGGCATCAGTGATTGAAGTGACTCAAGATGTGGTTTACGAGCTGTCAGGCGAGAAGGTAACTATCCCGGCAGATTCGATCGTTCAGTCTCCATCTGAGCTGGTGGAGGCTGCCAGATTCAAGGGGGGTGATGAAGCCTATGCGACCTTGTTCACCGCGACTACTCCGGCTGGGCCTGTCGTATGGCGTGTCACGGCTGATTACGGTTTCACAACTCCAAGCATTGACGCGGTCGAGCTGGTGGAGTGCCCTGGGGGTATCGAGATTATCCAGGGCTTAGCGGTTGATATCGTTGAAGTCGAATATGAAGACGATGCATGTTGAGCTGGACTGGTGGCTGAGTTAGTTGCCAGAAGACGCAGACTCTGACTCGCATCGGTTCAGTCGCAAGGGAGAAAAGTGAATGTGGCTCTGATTGTTATCTCATGGCCGCTCGGTCTGTGCGAGGCAACCGTGCCGATTGCCCAGGATATCGTTGAAACGCCTTGCTGCAACTACGACAGTGGTGGTGAGGCGAGAACCTTTCGCACTGGCCGTATTCACAAAGTAACTGTTTGAAAAGTTTACAGGTCAGTCAGCACCATCGAACTGGCTCTGATTTGCCCAAGGGGTTAATGTTCGGCTATTCGTAATCAACGCATCGCAGAGAAACCATTGGCAGTCATTCGTTTATTGGCTGAGCCTTCTCTGCGATTCACCCTAGACAAGGATTCCCTCGCGTGAACCAGCAAAACCTAGCCGACTTCATCTGGAGCGTGGCCGATGTGCTGCGTGGCGATTTCAAACAGTCCGAGTTCGGTCGCATCATCTTGCCGTTCACCGTGCTGCGTCGTTTGGAGTGTGTGCTAGAACCGACCCGCGACAAGGTGTGCAGCCAATATCAGTCCATGCAGGCCAGCGGTGTGGACATGGACCTGATTCTGCCGGCTACCGCTGGTGCCACCTTCTATAATGTCTCGCAGTTTGCTCTAGACAGTGTTGGGTCCACCAGCACCCGCGCCAACCTAGAGGACTTCATCGCCAAGTTCTCCGCCAACGCCCGTCAAGTGTTCGAGCACTTTGCCTTCGATGGCTGGCTGGAGAAACTGGAGAAAGCCAACCTGCTGTACCTGGTGACGCAGAAGTTCGCCAGCATCGACCTGCACCCGAACGTCATTAGCAACCATGAAATGGGACTGGTGTTTGAGCATCTGATCCGCAAATTCGCTGAGTCGGCCAACGACACCGCAGGGGAGTTTTTTACCCCACGTGACGTGGTGCGCCTGGCCACCACGCTGATTTTTGCGCCGGACCATCAGGCTCTGAATGGCGATGGCGTTGTGCGTACTGTATATGACTGCGCCGCCGGCACAGGTGGCTTCCTGTCGTCAGCCATCGAGCAGGTGGCAGAGTGGAACCCCAATGCTCGCTTGGTGCCCTACGCTCAGGAATTGAACCCGGAAACCTACGCCATTTCGGTGGCGGACAAACTGATTCAGGGTTATGACACCAAAAACATCAAGTTAGGCAACACCCTCTCCAACGACCTGCTGCCCCATGAGCAGTTCGACTACTGCCTGGCCAACCCGCCGTTCGGGGTGAAGTGGGAGAAGGTGCAGAAGCAAGTGCAGGACGAGCAAGCCGGCCTCGGTTTCGCTGGGCGCTTCGGTGCCGGCTTGCCACGGGTGGGTGATGGTTCGCTGCTGTTTCTCATGCACCTGCTGTCCAAGCGCAAACCTGCGGAGCAGGGCGGCACGCGCATCGGTATCGTCCTGTCCGGTTCGCCATTGTTCAACGGTGGCGCAGGCTCAGGTGAGTCGGAGATCCGCCGTTGGATTCTGGAGAATGACTGGCTGGAGGCGATCATCGCCCTGCCCAACGACCTGTTCTACAACACCGGCATCGGCACCTATATCTGGGTGCTGTCCAACCACAAGGACGCCGCACGCAAAGGCCAGGTGCAATTGATCGATGCCACCGCCATGCATGCGCCCATGCGCAAGAGCCTGGGCAGCAAGCGCAAGTTCCTTTCTGAAGAGCAGATTGCCGAAATCGCCAAGCTGCATGAGGCCGGTGAAAACGCGCCGAATAGTAAGGTGTTTGCCACTACCGACTTCGGCTACCGCCGCATCACCGTCGAACGTCCGCTGCGCCTGCGCTTCTCGGTCACGCCGGACAAGCTAGCGGCTTACCAAGCCACCAAGGGTGCCGATCAGTCCGAGCTGTTCGCCACGGTCGAGGGCAGCTTCGATAACATGTCAGCCTTCCTCAAGGCCGTAGGCATCAAGAAGCTCGGCAAGGGCGCACTGAAAGCATTACTGGCTTGCTTCGGCGAGCGTGATGGTGACGCCCAGCCGGTGCTGGATGACAAGGGTAACGTGCAGGCCGACAGCGACCTGCGCGAGTTCGAGAACGTGCCGCTGAATCAGTCCATCGACGACTACTTTGCCCGCGAAGTGCTGCCCCATGTGCCAGACGCCTGGATTGATACCGGTAAGACGGACGCGAAGGACGGCCAGGTCGGCATCGTAGGTTACGAGATCAACTTCAACCGCTACTTCTATATCTACCAGCCACCGCGTGCGCTGGCCGAGATCGATGCTGACCTTAAGGCCGTGGAGGCTGAGATTGCCGCGCTGCTAGGCGAGGTGACGGCGTGAGTCATTACAAACCGTACCCGGTGTACAAGGATTCCGGGGTGGAGTGGTTGGGGACGGTGCCGGAGCATTGGGCGGTCCATCGCATGAAGTCGTTGATTGATTCTGCCCAGAATGGCATTTGGGGAGAGGATCCTGACGGCGGAGTTGATGATATTGCATGCGCTCGCGTTGCTGACTTTGATCGGAACGATTTCACGGTCAAAGGCGAGCTGCCAACATCTCGTAAAGTGCCAGAAGCACAGCGTCTGTCCCGGCAAGTAAATTACGGTGATTTGCTGATCGAAAAGTCAGGTGGGGGGGAGCAAACCACGGTCGGTGTTGTAGTCCAATACCAAGGTGAGCAGCCGGTTATCTGTTCAAATTTCGTGGCAGTGGTTAAACCCAAAAATGGAGTGAAACCACGCTGGCTTTGCTACACGAACGCCTATCTTTATTCGGTAAGCGTCAACACCCGTTCGATTAAGCAGACGACAGGGATTCAAAATATTGACTCTGACCAGTATTTCTCTGAGCGAGTGGCCGTCCCCTCGGAGGCGGAGCAACATGCTATTGCCGCCCACCTCGACAGTGAAACAGCCAGCATCGACGCGCTGGTGGAGAAGAAAGCCCGTTTCATCGAACTGCTGCACGAAAAGCGCCAGGCGCTGATCACCCATGCTGTCACCAAGGGTCTCGACCCGAAGGCTAAGATGAAGGACTCCGGCGTGGAGTGGCTAGGGGAGGTGCCGGCGCATTGGGAACAAGCTCCCTTAAAGCATTTGATCAGCAGCATCGGTCAAGGCTGGAGTCCGGAGTGTGAGGCGCGAAAGCCCGAGAGAGGTGAATGGGGCGTTGTCAAAGTTGGTTGTGTTAATGGTGGGGTCTTCCGGCCACAGGAAAGCAAGGCCTTACCTGCTGCGATGGAGCCAAGGCCGGAGCTTGGGTTGAGGAAAGGGGATGTTCTGGTTTCCCGAGCGAATACCCGAGAGTTGGTCGGTAGCTGTGCTGTGATTCCACAGGATTACCCGCATTTGCTGCTGTGCGACAAGCTATACCGGATTGGCTGCGGTGCTAGGGTGACGCCAGAGTTTCTGGCCGCGTTGATCACTGTCTATGGACGCCGTGCTGTAGAAATCGAGGCCAATGGAGCTAGTTCCTCCATGGTGAATATCGCCCAATCCGTCATTCTGGACTTGCTGGTGGCTGTACCTAGCAATGAGGAACAGAAATCAATCATGGACAGGGTCGTTGTTGAAACCATGCGTATAAAGACGATGCTTGTAAAAACCGAGCGCAGCATTGCTCTACTCAAAGAACGCCGCTCAGCCCTAATCACCGCTGCCGTCACCGGCCAAATCGACCTGCGGCAAGCGGTATGAGCCTGGGTCGCAGTCTCCGTCTGTTTCTGGTGGACGGCACTTCCAATGGCCTTCTTACTGCCGAGATCATGAACTGGACCGGCCATGTGCTGACCGGCCCGCGCAGTAAGCTGGCCGAGCTGGTGCAGCGTCCCGAGTGTGGGCGAACTGGCGTGTATTTTCTGGTCGGCCCCGACCCGGAGAACAACCTGCGTTTCAAGGTGTATATCGGCGAGTCGGATGACGTGGCCAAGCGCCTCAAGCAGCACAACCGCCCAGAGGCCTCCGAAGGTACGACCGGAGGCAAGGACTTTTGGGAAAAGGTCTGCCTGGTCACCAGCAAGGACCAGAACTTGACCAAGACCCATGTGAAGTATCTGGAAAGTCTGCTGATCAGCATCGCTAACCAAGTCGGCCGCTGCGAGCTGCTTAATGGCACTGCGCACGATTACGGCAACCTGCCGGAGTCTGACCGCGCTGATATGGCCTTTTTCCTGGAGCAGATCCGCACCGTACTGCCGGTGCTGGGCTTCGACTTTTTACGCGAGCTGAGCAAGCCTTCCGCCGCCGTAAGTGCCAGCTTGGTTGCCCAGGTTAGCAGCTCGCCACGCTTCAATCTGGAAGTGCCGCGCTACGGCATCAGCGCTCTAGGGCAGGAAATCGATGGCGAATTTTTCGTGCTCAAGGGCTCCAAGGCCCGCGTCGAGTGGGTGGGCACCGAGCGCGGCTATCAGGGGCTGTTCAAACAGCTGGTCGCCGAAGGTCTCTTGGTCGCGCAAGGTAGCGATAACCTGGTGTTCAGCGACGATTATGCCTTCAGCAGCCCCAGCGCTGCCGCCGCTGTGGTGTGTGGCCGGTCCGCCAATGGCCGCACCTCCTGGGTGGTTGAGGGCACGGGGCAAACCTACGCGGCCTGGCAGGATCAGCAGTTAAACAGCGTTACCCCCGAGCCGGAGGCAGAATGAACAAGCCAGACACTGTTCTGTACAGCTCAGCGAGTCCGTTGTCGGGCACCCATAATTTTAGGAGGGCGTCATGACCTTGGAGCGTAATGCCGATTACCTGATCAGCTTGGTCAGGGAGCTGTGTAAGCTCCCGGCCGAAACCCCGTGGCTGGAGTTCAAACACAACAACGCAGATCCACAGGAAACTGGTGAGTACCTAGCGGCTTTATCCAATGCGGCAGCTCTGGACGGCAAGAGCAATGCCTATTTGGTCTGGGGTGTGAGTGACAAGACCCATGAAATTGTCGGTACTACTTTCAAACCGCACAGCGCGAAGAAAGGTAACGAGGAGCTGGAAAGCTGGCTGTTGCGGCTGCTGAGTCCGCGCCTGCATTTTCGTTTTCATGCCTTCGAGGTCGACAGCAAGCCTTTAATTTTGTTGGAGATCCCCAGCGCACACAGTAAGCCGACGACCTTTGAGGGGCGTGAGCTAATCCGGATTGGCTCGAACAAGAAGCCGCTGAAAGACTTCCCTGAACAAGAGCGTGCGCTCTGGCGAGTATTCGACCGAACACCCTTCGAGGAGCTGTCGGCGGCAAGCAATCTGGATGCTTCTGAGGCTTTGGCCTTGCTTGATTACCCTGCTTATTTCCAGTTGCTGGGGCTTCCACTGCCTACGGATCAGAGCGGTATTCTCAGTCGTCTGCAAGAAGATGGCATGCTGCGTTGTGATGCGGCCAAGCGCTGGGAGATCACCAACCTCGGGGCAATTTTGTTTGCCCGTGAGCTGCAAAAATTCAAAGGGTTAGCGCGCAAGGCGGTGCGGCTGATTGTTTACGAAGGCAAGGGGCGTCTGAAAACCCTACGTGAGCAGCAGGGGCACAAAGGCTATGCCAGCGGTTTCGAGGGGTTGATTGATTATCTTAGTGCACTGTTACCTCGCAATGAGGTAATTGGAAAGGCCCTGCGCAAGGATGTGCCGATGTACCCGGATTTGGCAGTGCGTGAGCTGATTGCCAATGCCCTGATTCATCAGGATTTCTCTGTATCGGGTGCAGGCCCTATGGTGGAGATCTTTGATGACCGCCTTGAGATCACTAATCCTGGTGAGCCTCTGGTCGATGTAGACGTTTTCTCGACAGTCCGCCTCGCTCACGCAATGAGGCATTGGCCTCCTTTATGCGGCGCGTTGGCATCTGCGAAGAGCGTGGGAGTGGGGTGGACAAGGTGGTTTCCGATACGGAACTCTACCAATTGCCACCACCGCGCTGGGAGCGCCCTGATGGCTCTCTACGGGTCGTACTTTTTGCTCACCGAGCACTGAAGGATATGGACAAGCAGGAGCGGGTATATGCCTGCTATCTGCATGCCTGCCTGCGTTATGTACTGCGTGACCCAATGACAAACACGACGCTACGTGAACGCTTCGGAATCGATGCGCGAAACAGCGCAATGGCCTCGAGGATCATTCGGGATTCTAAGGAGTCAGGCGTTATCAAGCCCTATGAAGAGGGGCAGTCCAACAAGAATTCACGCTACCTACCCTACTGGGCTTGAGTGGTGTTGTATTTGACCGGTATTTGATTGGCTGTCTACTGGACGACATATCTCCATGATTGAAGCCCCTAGATCAGAGAGTTTAGGCCTAAGCCTGGCGCTTTTCGTATTTGATGGGTATTTGACTGGCTGCTCAGCTTGTCTACAGCTACCTAGCTGTAGACAAGCTCAAAATAAACTATAGACAAGCTGCCAAGGTCGCTAGCCGAGGCAGTGAACGTGAAGGAATACTCATGAGCCACATCCACCACGAATGCGAACTTGAACGCCACATCGTCGAGCAACTGGTGACCAGCGGCTGGCTGGTCGGCAAGTCCGCCGATTATGACGCGGCGCGAGCGCTGTTCCCGGAGGATGTGCTTCTCTGGTTGGAAGACAGCCAGCCTGACGCGATGGTCAAGTTGCGTTCCATGAATGGCGCAGGCACCGAAAACGTAGTGCTGGATCGTTTGGTCAAGCAGCTGGAGAACAAAATCGAGGGCGGTACGATCAATGTGCTGCGCTACGGCTTTGCTATCGCTGGTGGTGGCACTCTGGCCATGAGCCAGGGCCTACCAGAGGATGGTCGCAACGAGACGGTAATCAAGCGCTATGCCGCCAACCGCCTGCGCGTGGTTCCACAGCTGCGCTACTCGCTGGACAAGGCCGACGAGATCGATTTGGCCTTCTTCATCAACGGCATTCCCGTGGCCACCGTGGAGCTGAAGACCGACTTCACCCAGTCGGTACAGGCCGCTATGCAGCAGTACCGCATGGATCGCAAGCCCGAGCGCAAGAGCGGTGGTCTGGAGCCACTACTGACCTTCAGGCGTGGTGCCGTGGTGCATTTCGCCATGAGCGATAGCGACATCCGCATGACCACTAAATTGGCGGGTGACTCGACCTTCTTCCTTCCGTTCAACAGAGGCAACGATGGTGCAGCGGGAAACCCGCCTGGCGAAAATGGCAGCTATCCAGTGAGTTACCTCTGGGAGCGGGTGCTACAAAAAGACAACTGGCTACACATCTTTCACCGCTTTGTGTTGCAGGAACGTAAGGAAGCCCAGGATGTAAACGGCAAAACCTATTTCAAGGAAGGGCTGATTTTCCCGCGCTTCCATCAATGGGAAGGTGTGACCAAGATGATAGATGCCGTGCGTATCGAGGGGGCGGGGCAGCCTTATCTAATTCAGCACAGCGCTGGGTCGGGAAAGACCAACACCATTGCCTGGACGGCGCACTCGCTTATCCGAGTGCGTCGGCCGGACGGTGAACCGTACTTTCATAGTGTGATCGTGGTCACTGATCGACAGGTATTGGACCAGCAGTTGCAGGATGCGATTAGGCAAATCGAGCATCAGGACGGTGTGGTCTGCGCCATCGACCGTCAGCAGTCCAACTTGCCGAAGAGTCAGCAGTTGGCCAAGGCCATGCTAGATGGTGTACCGATTATTGTTTGTACCCTGCAGACGTTCCCCTATGCACAGAAAGCCATTTTGGGTGAAACCAGCCTGCGTGATCGCCGTTTCGCCATCATCATCGACGAGGCACACAGTTCCACAGGTGGTAGCACGGCGGATGATCTGCGATATGTCCTCACTGGGCAAAGCGAGGAAGAGTGGGGTAAGTTGAGCAAGGAGCAGCGTCTGTCGGTTTGGCAGTCGTCGCGCAGCCGACCGGGTAATGCTAGCTACTTCGCCTTCACTGCCACGCCCAAGCATTCGACGCTGAGTTTGTTTGGTCGCCCGCGTAACGTCGCTGTCCCGGTGAGCCAGGAAAATCCACCTGCACCGTTTCACCTTTACACCATGCAGCAGGCCATCGAGGAGGGGTTTATCCTCGATGTGCTGAAGAACTACACCAGCTACAACGTGGCATTCAAAATCGGCAGCGAGTTTGTCGATGACACGCGTGTGGACGAGAAGAGTGCCCGGCGCAAACTGGCCAAGTGGCTGGCGCTCAATCCGGTGAACGTCGGACAGAAGGTCGAGTTGATTACTGAGCACTTTCGCAAGAACGTAGCGCACCTGCTCGGTGGTCAGGCTAAGGCCATGGTGGTGACCAGTTCCCGTGCCGCAGCAGTGAAATATCACCTGGCGTTGCAGGACTACTGTCAGCGCAAGGGCTATGACAATGTGCAGGCGATGGTGGCCTTCTCTGGCGAAGTGCCCAACAGCGATGTAGAAGAAAGCAGCCTGCCTGTGGATCATCAGTTCAGCGAAACCAACCTGAACCCTGGCCTGCATGGCCGCGATATGCGCAAGGTGTTCGATACGCCGGATTACCGGGTGATGATCGTCGCCAACAAGTTCCAAACTGGCTTCGACCAGCCCAAGCTGGTCGCCATGTATCTGGACAAGAAGATCTCGGGCGTCGAGGCGGTGCAGACTCTTTCGCGCCTGAACCGCACCTTCCCCGGTAAGGACAAGACCTACGTCATCGACTTTGCCAACGAGGCCGAGGAAATCCTTGCTGGGTTCAAAACCTTCTATCGCGATGCCCAGGTGACGGACATTCAGGACCCGAACATCGTTTACGACATCAAACAGCGGCTGGACGGTATGTTCATTTATGAGCAGGCCGAGGTTGAGGCGTTTGGCAATGCCATAGTCGACCTGAGTGTCACGCACCAGAAACTCTACTCACTGACTCAGTCGGCCACCGACCGCTTCAACGGCAAACTGAAGACCCTCAACGATGCCATCGACCAGTGGGAAAAGGCCTGGGAGTCTGCCCATGACAGCGGCGACGATAAGGGTATGGATTACGCCGACGTGCAGCGCGCCGAGTACTGCAAGGCGCGTGACGAGCTGATGGTCTTCAGTGAGAGTCTGACCGCGTTCGTGCGTGCCTACGAGTACATCGCGCAACTGGTGGACTTCGGTGATCCTGCTTTGGAAGCTTTTGCCAGTTATGCACGGCTGCTGCGCAAGCGCCTGAAAGGGATCAGTGCTGAGCAGGTCGATCTAGGGGATCTCAAACTGACCCACTACAAAATTAAGAAAGGCGATGATCTGACAGGCGTTGGCGTGCATGCCGAGGTTCCTGGTTTGTATGGCATGACCGACAATGGCCTGCGCGAAGCACGCGACCGCGAGAAAAAATACCTCACCGAACTCATCGAGAAGCTCAATAACGCTTTTGGCAAGGACATTACCGACACTGACCAGGTTGCCTTTGCCGTGCATGTATCAGAAAAGCTGCGCAGCGATAGTGTGGTCATGGCCCAGGTGCAGAACAACACCATGGATCAGGCTATGAAGGCCGACCTGCCGATGAAAGCGATTCAGGCAATTGCGGGGGCCATGAGCAGTCACACCAGCATGGCGACCAAGCTTTTGAGCGACGAGGCGACGCGGGATGTGTTCCTGACGGTGGTATATGAGTTGCTGAAGAAGGATGCGGGAGTGGACTTGCTGCAAGGAGCCAGGGCGTAATGAATACTTCAGCTGTTAGGGAGTTGGCCGAAAGCAGTGCGTTTCAAGCATTGACCGACTTCACGGAGCGCTTTGAACCGTTCAGAGTGCTGGGCATCCATAACAAGGAGCTGGTGCACTCGAGGCTCCTTGCACACATGCTTAGAACCACTGGCAGCCATGGCTTAGGGAATCGTTTTTTACATGGTTTTTTACAGGTTTTGAGTGAGCCGGGGTCAGGGGTAATCCTGTTCAGTGGTACAGCTCTGGATGCAGCAATGCTCAGGGATGCAAGTGCGGCGCACGTCCATTCGCAGGTATACCGAGAGCTGAACTTTATCGACATCGTTGTGGTTTTTCCCGCACTCAAGCTCGTGATTGGCATTGAGAACAAAATTCATGCAGTTGAGCAGAAAAAGCAGCTGACTCGTTACCAAGAAACCTTGAGTGATCGGTTCAGTGGCTTCAAGCAGGCCCTGGTTTTCTTGACTCCCAACAAGCGAAGTCCAGAAACGGCAAATCTATGCAGCCAGGTGCCAGTCTACTGTATGGACTACTCCAGCATTGCTCATGTACTGCGGTGTTGTAGATCTGCAACACGTGTTCCCCTTGAAACAGACGTATTTATTAAACAATTTATTGGGCATATTGAGTGCAACATGACAGGCGGCACACAGAGCAGGGAATCATGCTGGCAGCTTTTCAGTGAGCACGAGAGAGCATATAGAGAGATATTCGACCAGTATCACTACTGCCTGAATCGCAAGGTCGAAGATACCTTCAAACACCTAGCTGATCGGTTGATCAATGATCCTGCTTTTGGTCTTGAGTCGGGTCAATTACAGATTGAACACATCAAGGTGTTGAGAGAAAAAGAGCTCTTTTATGACTTGCATGTGCGCCTTCAGCACTGGCCGAAAGGCGTTTGGGTGAAGATCTACAAGCACACCTGGTTTGGGGTGTTTCCCTTTATCTGTGAGGATGATCTGGCTAGCCACGGGATTGAGTTTGACCTGCCTACGTCTGCATCCAGCTGGAAAGGACTACGGTATGTGTGCGCTCAGCAGGATCTGGACGAGGGGAGAAGAGTACTGCGTGAAGGTGATCAATTTACTGCTGAGCATATCGAGATCGCACTGGGGTTGGCCGCAACCTATGCGCAGCTGATCAATCACGAGCTTCAAAAAGGCGAAAAATAAATGACGGTAATGATGAAGGCCTGCCTGCTGTTTTGAGGGGGCAGTTGCCGACGAAAGCCATTCAGGAAAATGCCGGCGTCATGATCGGCCACGCCAGCGGATGGCCAGCGTGGGGCCGGAGCCAGCCGGGCCTAAGGGGGAGTGCTATTGAACAGTTGGTGGTTATTCCTCCTACTTAACGAGCGGCTTATTTCCTGACTTGCTGATAGCCATTACAGTGGTGCACTTTTTCTAGGAGGGCACCATGGCATCAGTGATTGAAGTGACTCAGGATGTGGTTTACGAGCTGTCAGGCGAGAGGGTAACTATCCCGGCAGATTCGATTGTTCAGTCCTCATCTGAGCTGGTGGAGGCTCCCAGATTCAAGGGGGGTGATGAAACCTATGCGACCTTGTTCACAGGGACTACCCAGGCTGGGGATGTCGTATGGTGCGTCACGGCAGATTACGGTTTGACAACTCCAATCGTCGACGCAATCGAGTTGGTGGAGTGCCCTGAAGGTATCGAGATCATCCAGGACCTAACGGTTGAGATCGTTCAGGTCGATTACGAAGACGATGTGTGTTGAGCCGGACTGGTGACTTCAATGAGCAACATCAAAATCAATATACCCGCCGAAGATTGCTGGATCATTCAGTGGCTCACGAAAATGCTAGCCTGCAGATTGGTGCGTGGCCAAGATGACGCTCAAGTACGCCAAAGCCTGATGAGACTCTTGTTCGGCTTACAGCGGATGCCGGTTGTGCTCCCGAATTTCAGTCTTTCAGTGGGAAACGGTGATGTCCACATAAAGCTCAACAGTGAGTCTTTTGACTTGGCGAGTTTTACTGATGATGGCCATACCGAGTTCCTATTGCAGTACTTCTCGAAAAGCAGCCACTGCGTGCAGGGGTATGAGCATCTGACAGGCGAAGCGAGACGCCTTGCAATTGAAGATCGTCTGGAAAAGCTGGACAGCTCAATGGCGGAGGAAGACGACCTGTACATTGAAGATTACTCGGCCGGTGAGTACGTCGACATTGCCCCTATGGAGGTCTTCATGGGCCATTCAGTGATCCCAAAAAAGACCTGATCAGGCACTGAACCACACGGGGTTTTGTAAATGTCTGATATTTTGTCGAGCTACAGTAGATATCATGTCAGTGAGCTATGTCACCCCCATACATATGCCACCCAGACGCTCTGCAGGCATACTGGCTTTACCACCTACATCGCATGGAAATCATCGCATGTCTCAACTGAACCGTTATCGCGAGCTGGAAGCCCAGCTGGCAGCTCAGTTGCAGCAGCTCGAAGAGATGAAGAACAGCGACTCGCTCAAGAAAGAGATCGAGTTCGAAGATAAACTGAAGACCCTGATGGCTGACTACGGCGTGAATCTGCGCGACGTCATCAACCTGCTCGACCTGCAAGCAGGCCGCCCATCCTTCACTACCCAGGCTCCCGAGAAAGGCTCCCGCGCACTTCGGGCTGTGAAGCGCTATCACAACCCGCACAGCGGTGAGGTTGTTGAAACCAAGGGCGGCAACCACAAGACCTTGAAGGCCTGGAAAGCGCAGTATGGCTCTGACACCGTGGAAAGCTGGTTGCAGTAAATCGAATGGATGGAGCTCCGAACCCGGGGCTCCTCATGGGCATGGCCAAGAGGGATCTGGAATTGAGCGAAGGGAGCTTTAGCACACTGCCTAACCATTTGAGGGAGGCTGTCGAGTATCAGCTTGCAACTGAGGCTGATGACGACACAGCGAGCTATGTTGCCATCCAGCTTGGTGACTTCATACGAGCTGGCAACAAAGATGCTGTGGGTCTGCTTGAGGCGCTGGTCGCTGCAAACAAGGAGCGCGCCAAGATCATCCTGGCAGAACTTCTGGCCAAAGGGGATGGCATCGAGCAGGATTGCCGGAGGTCGATCGAGCTGTTGGGGTCTGCAGCCGACAGCGGGTCTGTACGCGCAATGCTGATGCTTTGCGATCACTACGATGGCCGGCGAGACCCTGCGGATACAGACCCCGAGAAGGCCCTGCATTGCCTGCGAAGAGCGGCTGATCTCGGCAATGAAACAGGTGCCGAGTGCCTTGCTGACCGCCTCGTCAACGGCAGATGCGCTGAGCAGTGCACCCCGGAAGAAGTTGCAGAGATCGAGCGGCTGTACCAGGCGTCTCACTACACATCCAACTCCTATTACAAGCTGGCTATGTTACACAGCCAGGGTAAGCAGTCGACTGATTATGCCGGCGAGGAGTACCGCGAGGCTGTCGCATGGCTCCGTAAGGGGAAGCGCCGTCACGAGGGCGGGGGCAAGAAGTGTGCTGAGCAACTCGTTGCGTGGGGACTTGATGGCCTCAACAGAAAGGCCGCTCCTAAGTCCAATGAGGCCAAATGGGCGTGGGTCATATTGCCCTTCACTATAGTCATCTGGGCGGTGATCGGCAGCGGCCTACTCGCAGTGGCCAACGCGATCAATGCTGTGACTATTCCCATCATCCTCGCCATCGCTGTGATCATGGCCGTGGTGTCGTTTTTCAAAAGAAAGCGCTGACAGCTTACGTAGCCCCGACCCTACACACCAACCGGGTTCACGGATGCCGTGGCATTACTCATGCGTCTGGAACACGGCTTCTGCGCATAAGTTGAAGCAAACCTATCGCTAACGTGACTGAGCGTCGTTTTCTCGGTCTCAGCCTCAAGGCCATCGCCAACGATCCGCATACTGGCCGAATGCAGGCGCTTACATTGGTACGATCGCACCTGCCAGGTCGTCTCGTTGCCAAGGCAGATCTCAAACCTGTGCCTGCGACCTCGGGGCCGTGCCGGATGCCTGGGCTTCAGAATCTGCGGTGGTTCAGTTTGCCGCGCTGCGAGTTAGATAACACGCCAGCGGGTGGGCGCGTACCTATTGAAGTCTGAAAAAATTGTGGATAGGTACCGACGCGATCAACGTCGAGAGTTAGCCTTGGAACACGTTATCCAAACAGGTATCACTGAGTGTTACACGCACCCACCGAAGCGGTACAAGAATGCGAAACCCTATTGTGCACGATGATGGAGGATCTCCAGGCGAAGCGCATCTGGCCGAACGTGTGCAGCATCATCGACGGCATGCTCAAGTGCCGCATCGAGCTTGCTGAGGTATACGATGAGGTTCATGCCACGCTGGCTCAAGCTCCCAGAGCCCTCTACATGTTTTGGGATGTCTTCCTCCACGCTGCTGACGGCTGGAACCCTCAGAAGAACCGCGCGGCGCGGCAAGCCCGCGAGGACTTAGTCGGGGTCAACCGCCGAATCAGCGAGCTCGCTGACCAGTTGGCGGCGCTACTGGATCGGCGCGATACCATCCACAACTACACTGGCTTCAGGTCGAATACGCACTAACACATCCTGGATATTCTGCACGAAGCGTCGGAGCACAATGGTCTTTACGAGAGCTACGTGAAGGAAGACGTGGATCGTCTCCAGTACCAGTACGACCTGAAATATTGGCCGCCATTGAGTGAGGTGGTTCATGCGATCGGCACCGATGCTGAGAGGGCTGAGGTCACCGCCACCGATCCGGCTACTGCAGCTGCCACGGAAAGCCGGAAATCAGGGTGCTCGGACTTCGTGAGGGCGTTGCTAGCCCGACTTGATGACAACAGAGTTAGGGAGTGTGGCTTCATACCCAATGACTTCGCACTCTCTGACAGCGGTATGGCCTCGCTCGTCAATTGTGGCCTGGATTTGGCTTCGGATGAGCTGGTGGACGCCGACTTCATCAAGCGGTTTCGGCAGCGACAGCGCCAGGCGAGGAAGGCCTGATTGCATTTGGGCCAGCTCAGCATCGCACAGGTCGGTGCGACCAAGTGAATGCCTGGATGCTGGCCCGGTTAGGGGGCGGACGCTAGCTATCGGTCGGCAAGTTGTTACGACTTGGCTGCGTCAGTCCAGCGCTGGTAGCTCTGCTCGGCGTGAGCCGGATTATCGAGCTTCGGTTTTGCACGCAAAGCGAACGCCTTTTCAGCCAAGACCTCCAACCTTTCCGCTGCTTTCGGCAGCCAGCCATTCTTGATCGCCCAGAGCTTGATGTTCTCTGCCGGCTCCTGGTGATTACGTGAGCGTAAAATTCGAAGAATGCGTTTGGCCTGATCTTCGTCGGATGGATTCAAGACGCTGGGAGCCCGGTTGACCATCGAGGTCAGGGACTTCATTGCTTGTTCAACGACCGGGTCGGCAATGAGCTTGGTCGCAGGCTTGGCGGACTTGCCAGGTTTTGTAGGCTTGCCCAGCACTCTGGGTGACCATGTCTTTTCCCAACTCTCAACCGCATCGGGCGTCCACGGGATCGCCACGACAGCCACCAGGTTTTGCAGCGAATCGATTTTATCCATCATGTCCTGGCTGGCAAACACGGCAATCAGAACGGATGGTTTGGATACCCATTGCAAAGTCTTCATCGTTTCGCAGCGCATCTGGGCGCCGCTAGGCAGCGTCACCGGTTTTGCTTTGACCAGAGCGTTGTGCACGGTCGCACCTAGCGCTTCATGGAGGGCGCCGGAGGTGAGTGACGCTTTGACGGGTACCAGGAAAATGACTTCGAGCGTGCCCGATGTCCCGCAGAGACTATCTGCAACGCTTACTCCCGTCAGGACGTGCACAGGGCTTTGGTTGGTGTCGGGTAGAAGTACCCGTTCTACGCTGGGCATGCATTCGTCCTTGTAAAAAAGATGGTCACGGTTGTGAGCCAGTTCAGGTCTCAGGAGCTTGTCCCGCTTCGCTTGAGAGATCAAGCGATGGGGTCGCGTGCGCCTCGGTTGTCGCTGGCTGAGTGTTAGTACTCAGAGGCGCTATGCAGGCCGTTCTAGGCTCGTGGTTTAATTCACATCTTGGCGAAAGGCAGCGCATGTGCGAGGGACTGATGGATAAGGATCAAGAAATGGAAATGGTTACGGACGCCCCTGATAGTGGGCATCAGGTCGATGACCCACCGTTGACTCCGGATGATCAGGTCATGGCAATTCTGGAGTACTGCCGCAGCGCATGGGCTGACCTCAGTCGCGCTGATGCTTTGTTTGCTCAGGGCCCTAGCCATCACTCCGGTGCTATGGGCACCGGGCTCGTGATCGAGCAGTCGTTTGATGGTGAAGCTCCCAATGAGCGGCATCTGCATCAGGATTTCTTGATCTCTCTCGGGTTGCAGCGGCAAGGGGACAGTTGGCTACGACCAGTCGAGGGCTTTCAGGAGGTCGTGAGGCTGTTGCGTGACGAGGTCGGTAACCCCGTTCTTTTGGAGGCCCGCTCGGAGCACCTTCGCTACTATCTCAAAGCGCATGGGATGTATTTGCTAATCTCTACCGGAACAAACGCCGGCAGCGGTGCAGGTAGTTGATCTCGGTAAAGCGGCAGCCACTTACGAATAACGTTGGCGTTGATACGTGAAAGGAATTTCACTCGGCAACGTGGCTACAACCCCAACGACTTAATCATCTCGTTTTCGCTTACTGCTTCTGGCGTCACCACGGCATCTTTGAGCATTAATTTGCCACGCAGTAAGCAATCAAGATGTACATCGAAAGAATCATACTGGGGGTGTAGGACTGCTGGTAGGTGGATATGTACTTCCTTGGTTTGGCCAATTCGGTACACGCGATCAGAAGCCTGGGCCTCTTTGGCCGGGTTCCAATGGCGCTCAAGATGGACGACATGGTTAGCACCTATCACCGTCAAACCAACCCCTGCTGCAACCGGCGACATGATTATCAGGTTGAAGCCCTGCTTGGCCTCAAAAGCTGTGATCAACTGCTTGCGCGTCAGGATGTCGACTTTCTTGGCAACAGCAGCGGTGTCACCATTAATGATGGCCACATTTAAACCATAAATCTGATCTAGCCACAGCTTGAGCAAGCGTTGCAGTCGCTTTGTCACCATGAACAAGATCACCTTTTCGTTTTTCTGGCGAATCTGATCAAGCAACTCCAGCAACACAGTCAACTTGCCAGACTCGGCCATAACCTCGCGTGCATCCTTTGCTGTGTTGGTCATGAGCTGCGTCTCTTCGCGCAGGCGCGGATGGAGGGATATCTCGCGCAACTGGGAGAGCGCTATAAGCGCCGTGCCGCGCATATCCTCAGTGGCTCGTCGTTCACGAAAGTCAGACAAAATCGCATCGTAGGCCTTTAGCTGAGTGCCCTTCATCCCTCGCGAAAGCTGTGGCGTATGCACTAACAAACCACCTGTCGGCTGAGCGACGCCGCTGTGAATGGTCTTGCTTGGCAAGCCCTTGAGCTGGTCCTCCTTGACCCGGCGCAGCATAAAAACCCCTACAGCATCACGTAGTTCAGCTCCAACCTTACGCCGCACCGCATCACGCTCATCCTCTGGCGCATGCAGAATCGGCTTTATCCAGTTGTCACGAAACTGGCTCCAACCGCCTAAAACACCAGGCTGCGCGGTGTGCATCAAACACCAGAAATCGCCAAGGCTATTTTCCACTGGGGTGCCGGTCGCCAATAGCTTGAAGTCAGCTTTTAAGCCTTTGGCTGCTTGGGTTTGCAGCGCATTAGGGTTCTTAATGTTCTGCGCCTCATCGAAGATCACCATGCCCCAGTCAATCATGCACATCGAGAACTGATAATCACGAAGTGTTTGATAGGTGGTCAGCACCAGTCTCCGGTCCATGTCCAGGCGCTGGGCGCCGGCCTCAGGCCCGATGGTCAGAGCATAACGTATGGCCTCGCCATCCATCTGACCATCTTCATCCGCCAGCGATGCTACTTGCACCGACTCACGCTCTGCGCCTTTTACGCGGAAGCGATTGAGGTCACGCCCGGCTTGCAGAACAACAATGTCGCGAAACGGAATGCTTTTGAACGTGTGATCAACCTCGTCCTCCCAGTTCTCCAGCAAACTCAACGGTGCGACTACCAAAATCGGTTTTTGCGACTTATTGACCGCCTTTTGCTGAGCCAGGTATTCACCCACAGTCACCAGTGACATGTAGGTTTTACCCAGCCCCATGTCATCTGCCAGCAAAGCGCCCTGCAGCCGATAGAGGTTGGCGTGGTCATCTTGAATGGCTGCCCCAAGCAACTTCATCATCCACTCCACACCCTCCCTCTGGTGCGGAAATGGCTGGCGAGCATAGGCATCCCAATCCGGTTCCCGGAATGGCTTGGCCTCCCCGGCCTTTCGCAGCAAGCCCTGGTGAATATCGTCGGCATCACGCAGCAGGACACTGACTGTTTCTTTCACCTCATCAGGTTCATCAGGCTCGACAACGGGTGCAACCGTTGCACCATCAAAGGCCTCTTGGACCTTTTGAATATGCTCATCAACTTGTTCTGGATTAGAGACATCAATAACCTGGCCAGCAAAAGTCAGGCTTGTTGCGCCCTGCTCCTTGGCGGACGCATAAACCTCCTGAAACCTGGCCAGCTCTTCCGGCGTTTGCACTAACTTCAGGATGATGGCGGCGGATGCTGGACGTTTATCCAATGCAAACCAATCATTTTTCTGGCTGTCTTGGTCTCCAAAATCCATATGCTGTAGCTTGCCGATACCCGCTACTCTGATGGAAAACCCCATATCCAGATTTACTAGCGCGGCATCGAGAAAGGCGCTTGGAGTGGTCAAGAATTCGGCGACTTTATCCGCAGGAATACGCTTATTACTCAGGACTTCCTTGATGGCCGCCATCTTCTGCGGATCAAGCAGTACGACCCGATTGTCGATCCGCAGTACGCCATCATTGGCGCCCATATCTAACTGCGACCAGCGTTTTTCCAGCTGATCCGGTGTGGTGCCATTCCCCAGGCTGGGGCACAGCAACAAACTGCCATCGGGCAAACGTGTAGCCACTACACCGATGTTTTGTGGCACCACCACGTCCAAGCGCTCGAAATGGCTGAGATCTATACGCATACCGCTGCGTGCAGCCGTTTGCAGTTCGGCCATCAGGCGAAGATTGGCCGCTTCGCCTCGCTGCTCGGGCTGTAGCTCCTGATGATGTTCCCAGGCCAACAGCCCCATCAACTCTGCGGGCGTCAACCGGTAAGCCTCGGTTGAAGTCAAATAGAGCAGCGGGCCCTTGCGGGTAAAAGGCGCATCGCCATCAGTCATCTTCAAATGCAGCGCAACGCGAAAACTGCTGTTACCGGTGCGGCCACTGATTTGGGCCGCAAACGAGCCGGGCAAGCGAGGCGACAGTCGGAGTAAGTCAGCTTGCTCGGCCTCAAGACCGGCAAGGTCAGCCTCCAACACCATGAAGCCATTAGGCAGGGGATTGGCCAAGCCCTGCTCTTCAAGCATACGCAGGGTAATCAGCTGGACTTTCTGCAGCGTGCTGCCGCGGCCTTCCTGCAATGCAACGAAAGCCGCTTTGGGCAGGTAAAAATTCAGCCCATGGCTATCGGCCTGAAAATCAAACCCAGGCTGCGCCGCTAGTTCTTCACCGGCCTTGCCGAGCAGGCCTTTTATAACGTCTACAAATGCCATAGGAGGCTTACCGAATCAGGGGAAAAGTTTATTCAGAACCGCTAAAGCAGGGCCGGAAACACTCCAGCCAAAAGACTCATCTTGCTTACAAAAAGTCCTTAGCGGCCCATGCAGCAGACGATTAACCTCACGTATTTCAATCTCGAGAACGTTACTGGCGTAGCGAGCCTTATCACCCGGGTTAGAGGCAAAGTAATGCATGACTGCAATGGCAGTTTTAGGCAGCCGCGTGATGCTGCCAGCTAATGCGGTGTCACTCAGCTCGTTTACCACCAAAGGTGCAGACGCCGAATCCGCGACGACGGCGACTACCGAGGGCAAAGCACTATCGACGGGTGCAAGCGCAGTACCAGCATCAGGTTCTTTACCAAATAACCGCCGGCTTCCTGAATAGCCGGCATCGGCGATGGCGTTATTCTGCGCACGAATAGAATTGACGACTGACGCCTCCACCGCTGCACCTACTGTTCGTGGTTCGGTCAGCGGCCTTGATGCAGATCCAATGGCATAGCTGGTTGTTTCAAATGCATTGCTCCCTAGCTCAGGTAAACGCTCAGGCTTTACGGCTTGCATTGGACTTTGTAGCGCTGACGGTACGATGACTTTGTTGCTCCGTACCACTGGCACCCCGTGGCGATTCAAATAACTACGGTATTCCTGCTTACTCAGTAGCTTCTCGATGTCCACGCCGATGCCATTCTCAGCCAAAAAATCGAAGACTTTGCGCTGCCAGGTGCCATTGTGGGTTACCGCCTCGTAACCCAGTCCCGGATAGAGCTTTTTGTATGCCTTAGGGAGCTCAATCGTAAGATCTGAATGGCTAAACAAGTTTTTTTCGTACGATTTCATTGCCGGCCCAGGCTGAGCCAAATACACCCAAATCTTGAAGCTGTGCGAGCCCTCAACCAAATGGAAGTCACCGCAATCCAAGTAGATTGCAGCCTTGTCGTTCATGGATCCTTCCATTTTGGCAAAGTTGGTTTTTACCTCTTCCCCCAGAATTCGCCGCACCGACTGCTGCGCGATGCCGCCCAGCATCAAGCGTGTATGGCGAATTAACCCAAGCTTGAACAGCCCCTCAAGGAAGGTTTTCCGTGCTGGAAACATCCGTTGCAAGTCTTCTTTGCCGCTTTCGTTGCCGTACTGCTCAACCGCTTGCAGGAACAGCCGCAAGTCTTCTTTGGACAGCCAGCCGCGCACCTGGTTGATACGCGCCTCACCCAAAGGCAACCACCATTGCCGGTAGTTAGGCGATGAGCTGGCAATGCGCGGATCGCCTGCCAGATTGAGGATGAAACTCTGCCAAATATCGCTCGGCGCATCACCCGCGCGGTCGATTATGATTTCTAAGGCCGCGTGACCAATGCGCTTGTCACCCTCGTAGGGTGCTTTGCTTACCGAAGGTTTCAGCAGTTCATCTAGTACCTCGTCCCATTCTCCTGGCACCAGCTGGCGCAAAGTTTCGAGATAAAAGTGCGCGCGGCAAACATCGCCGTAACGGCTAGTACTCAATCCTGCCAAGCCATACGCCTCAAACGTAGCGGCCAGCTCTTGGCCCTGCTCGCGAACGTGCTTAGCCAAGGCCAAAGGGCCTTCAAGCCCCAACAACCAATACCCGTGCTGCTTGAGTTGGGTTAAGGCATCCGGCCGCAGGGACTGCATGCGCGGCTCGGGGAGCCAGCGCAACTGGGCATGCAGATGTGCCTCGAGCACAGCCCGCAAGCTTTGCTCGGCAGTTTTGTCGCGGTCATCCAAGCGATCAAAAAAGCGGAAATACAGCTGAACCATTTGCACCAATGTGATTCGCGTCAGGCGTGGTTGTTGCGCTTCTATCAGCGTATTGAGGAGCCGTACATTCAACAGCCGTGGTCCAATCACGTCATCGTGCAGCCATAGCCAGGTCAGTGCGCGAGCGGCCAGGCGCCTGGTCAGCAACGCTTTAAAACCGTCAAAACGGCCGGTGCGCATCATCTCGCGAAAAGTAGCCAACATCTGTTCAAAGGCATCACTGCCGCCGGCCTTGCTCTCCAGGTGCTGAGCGCGCGCAAGCAAGCGCGTCCAGTTTTCAATGACACCATGCGGCCATTCCCCAGGACGGTTGTCTATCGGTGGCACCTTCATTTGGTAGTGCCTCCCCCCAACACCTCTCGCACACCCTCATATTCGGCGCTCAATGGCCGGCGAATAGTGAAGCGAATGTCGATGCGGCGATTGAGCCGGTAGTCATCTTCGCTTGATTGCTGGTCGTTCACCGGTCGGGTCTCGCCATAGCCACTGACCGAGAACAGGGGGTCGCCATCCTGGTTATTCAACCGATTAAGCCGCTCGGCTTCCGGCAGTTCGCTACTCCAGAATTGCCACAGCGAGATGGCGCGAAAGGTCGACAGCCCCCAGTTACCCTTAATCTGTGCATTGTTATACGGTCGGTTATCGGTGTGGCCTTCGATAAAAATCGTATCCAGAAAATCAACTCGATGTTCTTTGCTGATCACCTTGTTAATCACCTCGCCGATCTCCAGCGCCGTTGGCTGGTAGCGTGGTAACACTTCATAAGCGCCGGTGTCAAAACCGAGCAGCGCATTGGGGATACGCAGCACCGTATGGTTTTCGCTGACCTCCACCTTGATGCCGCGCTGGCGCAGCTCATCCACCGCCTCATCGAGAATGGTACGACGCACCTGCTCGGCCTGCTCCAGAAGGGAAACCTTCTGATCAAAGTCCTTCTGCCGCTCCATCAACTGCAAGATGAGGATCACTGCCGCCAGGATGAAGATCACCAACAGCGCTGACATCATGTCCGAGAAGGACATCCAGTACGGATTCTCCTCATCTACGGATACCTCGTTGGATTTGCGCCAGCGCATCAGCGGGCCTCCAACTCATCGACAACGTTGCTGATGGCCTGCACAGCGGCATACATCTGGTCGGCAAAGCTCAAGGTCTGCTTGTTCCACTGATCCATGCGCTCATGTACTTGCTGATGTACCTCACCCGAGTAGCTACGCAGCCATTCTTCAGCCTGCTTCTCGACACCCGCAACCTGCGTGCGCAGTGTTTCGCCCAAGGCGGTGAACTCGGTGCGTATACCGACGAGAAACTCTTGTTGGTGGGTCCTCATCTCACCAAAGCCATTACGCGCCTCACTGGCGGCCTGTTCGAAACGCTGGGCGCCTTCCAGTAGCGCCTCTTGCAGCTGCGAGAGCGAGGCTGACTGGCCCTTGAGCTGCGCGGCCAGCTCGGCATTTTGCGCGCTGGCGTCTTCAATTCGCTCAGACACCGACTCCAGCCGCTGGCCCAATAGTTCGGAGGCTTGGCGCACGTTGGTCGACAGCAGACCAAGTTGGTTGGCGCTGCTGTCCATGTGCTTACTGCTAGCTGCAGCAGCTTCGCTGGTTTGCTGCAAGCGCCCGAGCAACTGCTGATGTTGCTCGGCCATTTGCAGGCTTTGCTGTTGGGTGGTTTGCACTGCCTTGGCGATGCTTTCCAGCAACTGCTGTTGTTGGCTGGCCATGTTTTCCATCTGGTCGGCTAGGCGCTGTTGGCGCGACTGCTCACGCTGTTCGGCATACTCGCTGTGGCCACTCATTTGCTCGTTGAGATTGCCGAGCAATTTGCCAAAGGCCGATTCCAGGTTGCTCTGTTGGGCGGATGCCGCCTCAACCATGGCAGTCAATTGCTGCTGAGTGGTCTGACTCAGGCTGCCGACCAGCTGTTGCTGTTGCGCAGTGGCGGCCACTAGTTGCCGTTCGTGACGTTCGGCGCGCGCCTGCTCACGTTGCTCTGAAGACGATAGCTGCGAATCGAGCTGGGTGTTGAGGCTCATCATCAAGCGCGAGAAGACGTTCTCCAGGTTGTTGTGCCGCTCGTTACCCGCCTCGGCCATCGTCTGCATTTGTTCACGGGTGCTACTGGCGACTTGCGTCAGCAGTTCCTGCTGGCGCTGATTGGCCTCGGCCTGTGCCCGCTCGAACAATGCCTGGCGCTCGTCATCGCGTCGCTGGGCGGCGCTCAACTGGCCATCCAGTTGCCCACCCAGTCCTGACATCAGCTGATTGAAACGCTGCTCCAACTGTTGCTCTCGCTGTTCGGCGCTGCTCGCGACACGCTGCAACTGTTCCTCAAACTGACGGCTTTGCTGCTGAGCGGTTTCTTGCTGACGGCCCTGCTGATCGCTGAGGCTATGGAACAGTTGATTGAGCTGACCGCTCATTGCGCCTACGGCGTTGTTTATATCGGCGGCTGCCTGCTGCATCAGGTTGCCCTGCTCTCGGCCTACCGACGTCATACCTTCCATAAAGCTGCCGACCAGTTTGTCCAATACTTGGGTGGACTGCTGGCTGGCGCCGCTGACCAGGGTTTGAATGGCCGGGCCCATGATGTTGTTCAGCGTATCTGCGAGTGCCGTTTGCATGGCCTCGTTCATCCCCGCCATGCTTTCCTGCAGGCGATCGCCGATGCGTTCGTGCAACTCCTGCAAGGCAGTGCTGCTTTCCCGCCCATAGTCGGCGATATGCACTAGCGACTGCTCGGCCAAAATTCGTGGGTAGAGGCTGTCGATTTTATTCTGCAAAGACTGTACTTGAGCCAGTGCCGAGCGCTCGAACATTTTTTCGATAAAGTTCAGCAGCAGGCTGAAGGTCACGCCCCACACTGAGGTCATAAAAGCTACAGCCGCGCCTGAAATCAGCCCGTCGATGCCCTTGCGCAACGCTTCAACACCCGAAGAGCTGCTCAGCTCCAGCCCCACCAGGCCGATGGTCAAACCGACAAAGGTGCCTAACACACCAATCGCCACCAAAAAACCTGGGGTGGCGGCCAGCAACCGGCTGGCGGTAAGGCCCGGCGCCAGGGTGCGGGCGTTAAAGAAGTGCTCGGCATCTAGAGTGTTGAACAACAGCTTTTGGTCGCCCGAGCTGACCAAGCTCTCGTCGAATTCTCGCCAGAGCATGCTGATGCCGGTGTTTTTCAACGCCTGGGCGCGCTGCACGGTTTCCCGCCGATTGAGGGCAAGCTGCTCCCTTGTCTGTCCGGCTAGCAGGCTGTTAACCGCCTGCAACCTTGCTTTGAAATGAACTAAGTGCACCAGCAGAGCAAACAGCGCGATAGTAAAGATGCCCGCCGTCAGCAGCCAGAACCAGGCGCTGATGCCATTGGTGTTACCAGTCAGCAGCAAGCTGAAGTCCGGCCAGAGCAGTTTTAACAAGTCCATTACGGCTAGTCTCTTAGGTCATTCGAAACGTTTAATAATCAGGCGCGGCCCTGTTCCACCAAGGTGCAGTCCATCTGGTCAGTGAGCAGGTGGACATGACTGAGTTAGGTTTTAAGCTGGTGGCAGGGAGATGTTTTTAGTGCAAAGGCTGCTCTGCGTTTGGAGTGTTCCGTCGTCCGAGCTTGTAGCGGTCGATGGTCTCCAATGCGGCATTTACTATCAAGATATCCATGGCACTTCCGTTTGCTGGAGTAGAAGGGAGCATAGTAATGCCAGGGAGCCTTCGATGCACGGCCAGTGGTCTGAGCATATTGGTAGAGGCTGTCAGTGGCTTGCTCGAGATTCCTACCAGCCCTTCATCTCGGCTGCTTTGTGACGAAACGGTCGGGCAGGCTGCGTCCTTTCTTCGAGCAGGCTATCTCATTTAATGATGCAAAAGATGTTGCAGCTGACCGAAAAGTGACCCTGGAGTACATAACCTGTCGCTGCATGAGAAAACCAAGCGCGTATAGAGATGAGCTCGGATGTTTTGATTTATTGAGGGCATCGCACCCTCCGAAAAATTTGTCCGCGGACTTCTGACTCTGGACAACTGAGGCCATCTCGCACTCATTGGATATTAGTCGGATTTAACGCAAAAAAATAAATTGCCGAGTCCGCCACCTCAGTGGCGTCCTTTGGACTCAGCCAAAGGCAGCCATAGGGGCGGTTAGCCATCGTTTTACAAATAACCTCGTTCAGCCAACGACACGTAGCCTCGATAGCCTACGACGACATGGTCCAATAATGGGGTGCCAATCATGTTGAGGGCATTCTTGAGTGTGGTGGACAGCATGCGATTGGCTTGACTAGGTTCGGGGACCTCAGACGGATCATAGTGTACCAGAATCACGGCTGCGGCCGTCTGCTCTAGGGCGATCTTGACCACTTCCCGTGGGTACACGCTGACACCTTCCAGGGTGCCTCCGAATAGCTCTCTGAAGCCGATCACCTGATGTTTGGTGTCGAGCAGCAGCAATCCAAAGACTTCGTGCTCATGGTACTGCAGCAGTGTTTGTAGATGACTGAATACGTGCTTCGGCTCAGTCAAAGCCCGTCCTTTAGAAAGACGATTCATCGCCAGTTGTTGAGCCATCTGCAGAATGTCGGCTTCGGTGATCGGGGATTCCATGCCATAGGTACCGCTCGTTTCACCGGCTTTGAGTTTGTGATATTTCATAACGGTATTCCTGTACGAATGAGGGAGCACGCAGAGGAGGTTGAGAAGGGCATTACTGGGCGGGCCTGCTGTTGTGCCGCGCGCCTTGCAACTTCAGCTTTTGGGCGAGTGAGGGTTTGGCAGGCGCTGCCCGTTGGGCTTGGGGCTCTACAGGGCTGGGCTGATCTTCAATGACGGGGAAGAACTCCTCAACGACGGCACCGGTGTCCTCCTCGCTGTCCTCAAAGGCCCCATTGTTAAAGCCCCGACGGGCCGCGTGATCCAGTGCTCCCTGGTCAAAGCCGGAGGCTTGCCGGGTTTCATCCAGCCGCTTAGCCTCTAGTAAGGCGTCCTCCATGCTCAGTCCACTGCGTACCGTGATGTCCACGTAGAAAATCGGCGTGCCATGGCTCTGCCGGGTGGACTTACCGCGCAGGCGTAGCTCCAGTGGCAGGCTGGCCAGGCGGTTGCCGGAGATGGCCTGGAAATAGTGCAGGCGTGCCGCCAGAGTGCGAATGCTGTTAAAACCGGTTGTACGGAAGACAAAGCTACCCAGCGGATCGTCATCGCCAATCACCACATTCAGCCGGCCGTAAGGCTTGCAGGCATTGCCTTGAGCCAGTGAACAGCCATCGGGTGAAGGGCAGGGCAACGACTGGATGCCATCCTTGGTTAAACGCTTGCAGGTCTCACCATCGCCGACGCACACCGGCCGGCCGGTGTTACGGTCGAACAGGTTGTAGTCAGCCCGAAAGTTGAGCTCCGGGTGTTTGAACAGTAAACGGATCGGAATGCTGCGCAGTTTTCCCTCCTGGCCATTACGCAGTTCCTCATTGAGTGGGTGCAGCAGCCAGCCGTCGCGGCTTTGTACCTGTGAGGTGATGGTGAATTGATCGTCTTTCTCCGGCAGACGTTTGCCATTTTTCTCGACGACCTTGCCGATGGAAATACGCCCCAGTACAGGAGGGGTGATCGCTAAACCTTTGAGCATGGCGGTTATCCTTGATCTGAAAATAAAAAAGCCACCGGGACGTGATCGGTCCGGGTGGCTTATGTACGGTGGGTAGAGTCAGGCGATCAGAAACCGGCGACTGCCTTCGCGGAGCTTGCTGTACCGGGCCTGCAGGTAGGGTTTGTCCTTGAGCATGCGTTCGACATCCAGCCCGGTGCTGTCCTTGGATTTCTTCCAGCTGATATAGCCTTCGGCAAATTCGACGCGAGTGGCTGCGCCCATGGCCTGCTGCAGGACTTGCTTGAGCTGCGCCTCACGCGTCTCCTGTTGGGCAATGCTCTGGCGAACAGCCTTGAGTTCGCGGTAGGTGGTGGCCAGCTCCGGGTGCTGGCTGAAGTCCAGAGTCTGACCGTTGTCCTCGGGGTAGAGGCAGCGTAGTGCGGCTTCCGCTGACTCCGTACCATCGGCCGGTGGCGGGGTATCACTGACCACGTAATCCCAGAACAGCCGCTCCAGGTCGATCAGCCGAGCAATCATCGACTCGTCGCGTTCGATGCGGTGGATCTCCAAGTGTTGGCCACCCAGCAGTACCGCCACATCCGCCGCCTGCTTGCCGGTCACCGCCAACTGGTGCATGACCTGTAACTGCACATACTCAGGCACGCCTTCTTTCCAGAGGCGAGCGCCGTTAATGCCGGCTGTTTTGCATTCAAGGATTTGTACATCGTCTGCACCGAACACCTCTCGGTCGATGTTGGCCAGCATCCAGGGCAGTTTAGGATCCGGATGCTGCAGCACTGCATTGATACGTCGTACTCGGTTACCGCTACGCTTGCTGTAATGCCAGGCCACGATGGGCTCCAGCACATTGCCCCAGTAGGCAGGACTCTCTTCATCATTGTGATCTAGCTTTGGCAGCGAACTGTCACGGCCAGTTTTTTCCAGCCACAGTTCCAGCTGGGATTTGTAAGGATTGAGCCCTACGGCAGCGGCGGCATCCGAGCTGCCGATGCCTTGTTTGCGCACGGCCAGCCAGTCTTCTCGGGGAAGTTGTTTCGTCCCCACCAGGCGCAAGGCGGGGCGGGGTTTACTGCAGAATTGTTGCAGCGTTTGCGTTTCCATGATGTTTTCCTATCCGGCATAAAAAACGCCCGGCCAGCAGAAGCTGACCAGGCGCTTTAATCGTTGAGTAGGTGAGAGGGGCTAAGCGGCGAGTTGCAGCGCTGCATTCAGTGCGCGCTCTTTGAGGCTTGCACCGGCTCCGAACCACGCAGAGTCCATTCGGTATTCGGTACTCCTGGCGCGTCGCTCGTGATCGACATACTCCGTCACGGCGTTGAGCAAGCCCCACGCAGTTCCTTGAGCAGATTCAAGCGTCGCTCCACGACCTTGGCCTTCGTACAGCCCTTGGACTTTGCGCAGTGCGCGCTCATTCGGAAGTACTTCCGGCAGCTTGCTATTGGGGGCCACATCACACAGTACATTCATGAAGAAGCCCATCGCCTCATGCCACTGCACCTTGCGCTCCGCCAGTGCGCGCATGCGGTACATAAATTCATCCCATTGCGAGACGGCGATTCCCAGTTGTTTCTTCACGGTCTGCGGATCAAAGCGCGTGTTGTGCGGCACCTTGATTGCGCGGGTAGCGCCGTTCAGGGAGATGGTCAGGGTATTGTTGCAAACTACACGCACGGTGGTCGGGGTCGCGGTGGTGGCCAGCGTACCGTCACAGGAGGTGGCTAGCAGTAGATAGCCATTGACCTGATCATTTCCCTTCAGCGCGGTTGTCTGTCCCGTTCTGGCCAGAGCCCAGAACTTGCGGCCACCTTTGAGTATCCCAGCTGTTTCCAACTCATAGCCGGAGACCTCAGTCAGATCCCGGTAGAACTCCAGCACCTCACGAGGCTGCACAATCTGGTAGCGGTTGGAAACCACCGACAAGGGGGCCTTGGTGTCGGAGCGATACAGCACTTTCTGTTCCGGAAAGGTGTGAATCGAGCCCAAGGGACCGATGCTCTCGGATTTGAAATGCACCGGGCTGTCCTGGATCTTCCAGTCCATGCCCGCTTCACGTTGCCAGACTTCGAGCGGTTGCTTTTGCGTCAGGCGGTTACCCAAACCATGCCAAGGGGTAGCGCCAACGTATGCCATTTGTTCGACGAGATGAGCCATGGGAGTGATTCCTTTGGGTGCGTGCCGGCATAAATGCTGCGCTCGCGCAGCACTGGCCGAAGAATGTTGTAAGAGGATTAGGCTGGTAGGTTGAAGCGATGATTGCAGGCGAGGCAGAGGTTGTTGGCGAGCACATGACGATCGAGTTTTTCACCAAGCTGAGCACCGAGGGCGCAGCCGCCTGCACCTCCAGCGAGCCCGCCGAGAATGGCACCAGAAACTGTGCCGAGCGTGATGCCAAGAGGGCCGGCAATAGCGCCGACAGAGGCGCCCACCTGGCCTGCTGCCAGAGCGGCGCTCGCACCACGAGCGGCTCCGCCGACGGTTCCAACAGCTGCGCCAATCTTCATGGCCGTTTGTAAAGATGCGATCTTGGGGGAGTTACACAAAGGACATTGCAATGACATGGTTCTGAGTTCCATGGGGTGGATGTCATGGCAGTGATGTAGGACTGAATTTTCTTTTAATGTGATCCTTCGCGGATCGGCTATTGCTGCTATTGCTGCTACGAAATAGCAGCAATAGCAGCAATAGCTCAGCTTGTGAGGCTTGCCCTGAAGGCTGATCATTGCTTCTAGATCAATTTTTGTCGCTCGCGTCAAGAGGTCTGCTTGAGTAAAAAATTACATTAAGCAGATGGTCAAATGACCCATGGGGATCGTTATAGATTCACTCATCGATTAGGAACTTGAGGCAAAAACGATGAGCGTAACGGGCATGACAAGCTGTGTTTCTAAGGTGCTGAGGTTGAAGCATGTACAGGAACGAGTTGGACTGGGTAGGTCCACAATTTACGATCGGATGAATCCGAAGTCGCCAAGGTATGACAGTACTTTCCCCAAGCCGATCAAGCTGGGCATCGCTGCGATAGGTTGGATTGAGGCTGAGATTGATGCCTGGATTAAATCAAGGATTACTGCTGGATGGGAAAGCGCTTCAGGCAGAGTTGTGCCTGAGAGCGGGAAATCAGCGGGATGCTACAGCGGCAGTCAAGGGACTGATGAGGTGCAGCAGTGAGTATCGTCCTGAGTGCAGTGAAGCTTCATGAGAGTCTCCCGAGGGTAGGGGCGCGCTTTCCGCGCTTTGTTCCTTGTGCCCTGCTAGCAGCTGCAGTTAATGAGGCGGAAAAAAATGTCCAAGCCCCGAGGGCGCTAATATTCTCAGGTGCGTTGACGGCTATTTCACTGGTGTGTCAGGGGCTAATAGATGTTTGCAAACCAACTGGCCAGTGTGTCCCGACATCCTTAATGTTGTTGACAATAGCTGGGTCGGGCGAGCGAAAGTCGACTGCGGAAAATGTTTTTTTGGGTCCAATTCGTGAATTTCAGCGCTTGGAGTATAAAAGATACCAAGAAGCTGTTGTCGAGTGGGATGTTCAGCTAGAAATTTGGAAGGAAAAAAGAAAAGTTATTTTAAGGAAGATAAACAAGAATACAGATAAAGGTATTAACTCCAGCGAGGAAGAGTTGCTTTTTAGTGCGCATGAGAAGTCAAAGCCTTTGGGGCCAAGGCAGTACAAGATGGTTTATGATGATGCGACATCAGAGGCTCTGTTCTTTGGTCTGTACAGTAATCTCCCGTCTGCGGGGTTAATATCTAGCGAAGGTGCCGGAATTCTTAATGGTGGAGCACTGAATGATCTTTCTAAGCAGAACTCATTGTGGAGTGGCGACTCTATAACAGTTGATCGCGTTTCTGTTGAAAGTTATCAGGTTACAGATTCTCGCTTAACTGTATCCGTTATGCTGCAAGCGTCAGCATTTAAAGAGTATATGGAGCGTCGTGGCGAAAAAAGTCGTGGGTCAGGGTTGTTGGCTAGGTTTTTAGTTTGTCATCCTGAATCGACGCAAGGTACTAGGACAATAGGTGATGACACGTTTTCGTGGGAGAGATGTAATGATTTTTCTGCGCGTATTGGCGAATTGCTTATTCTGAATCGAGCATTGTTAGATTCTCCGAAAAAAGAGAGATTAACTGTGCATTTTTCTCATGAGGCCGAAGAAAGATGGCGGGATGTATTTAATGAGATAGAAACAGGTATTGTTGAGGGTGGCAGATTTGAGGGCGCCTCGGACCATGCTTCAAAATTGGCCGACAATATCGCTAGGGTTGCGGCGTTGTTGCACTTTTTTGAAGGCGGACAGGGGGAAGTTTCGTGCGTGGAGCTAGACTTTGCTATTGATTTATGTTGCTGGTACTCAGATCAGTTTTTTCAGATATTTGTTCCTCCACCACAAGAAAGTATTGATGCGGATGATTTGTTGGAGTGGCTGTGTAGTTATTTTGGTAAGAGATATGGCGAGATCAGGAAGAATAAAATTCTTCAGTATGGGCCTGGCAAGTTAAGAAATAAGCTTCGTCTGGAGCGTGCTTTGGATGTGCTCCGGGAAAGAAGGCTGATTGAAATTGTTAGGCATAAAGGAGTTAATTACATTGATTTGATTTGAAGTGTTAAGTAAGGTTCTTTCGCTGTGGTTGGCTACGCGCCGTGTTGAATTTTACGGCGCTAGTGATTGAGGCGTGATTCAGCCTTCTGGTGAATCAAAAGCCTTGGCGACTTCTTTGTTTTCGTGAATAAGGGTTGTCAGTTTGTGTATCAGGTCTTCCATGTTGTTCGGGATAGGGATGTTACTTTCGTTAGCTGTTGTCGATAACTCACTAGCGATGTTGTGTGCTGCATCGTAAGCGTTTCGCCAACCTTTTTTGGGTCTTTTCCTCGAAAGTAGTGTTATGACTAACCTCTCAAGCTCTAGCGCATTTTGTGCTTTTTTACGGCCGCCCTTTTGGGCTCGTTCAGTTTTTTTATGGTTTATGGGGTCTGTGAGCCCAGCGTGATAGGCTAAGTAGTGTTTGGCTTCTAGTAAAGCAGCCCAGGCGTTGTTTTGTGGTTCGTGTTTTATTAAGTGTTGAGCTATGGCTGTATATATAAAGGAAAGTATTACTGAGCTTTCCTTTTTTATAGACAGATCTTTGCTCAATAATCTTTCTGTGTTGTGGTTCAGTATGGTTTTTTTGGTGATTTGTCCGCTGAGGATGTCCTGTAGGTAGTAATTTATTTCTTCTTTTGCGGTTCGCTCTCCAAATTCGTCTTCCATATAGTCGTCAAGCCGGTTTACCAGGATGCTCAAACTTTTTTCTATGCCGTAATTTCCAATGATTGCGGACACTGGGTCTTGGGAAACGTCCTCGTCAAAATCGTGATTTGGTGAGTTTTCTTTCATGGTCTGCGTTCCGTTTATATGTTGTTAGTTTTTGGTCTGAGGTATCGGTCAGTAAGTGCTAGGCTGTAGTTGGAGAGGTTACAAATCTGCTCCACTCATTCATAAGTAAGCGCCTCTTATCGAGAAAGTCCGAGCGAGAGTAGGCCCCTTCAGTCTGGTCTCGCTCATCATGTGCAAGCGCCATTTCGCAAACCTCACGTGGGTAGTGAGTGCATTCACCGGCCCAATCTCGAAAAGAGGATCGAAATCCGTGCCGGGTGATGTGCTCATACCCTATGCCATGCAGGAGCGTTCGTACTGCGTTTGCGTGCATAGCCCTTGTCTTGCCCTGACCAGGGAATAGAAAGGCGCTTCCCTCATCTCGCGGAATGCTCTTCACCAGCTTTACGACCTCTTCGGCAAGCGGAATTACGAAAGCCACTCGCATTTTCATTCGCTCATCTGGCAGTGACCACGTGCCCCCTTCCAAATCAAACTCATCCCAACGAGCGAATCTGACCATGTGGGCGCGTGCGCTGGTCATGATCAGCAGTTGAGCGGCCCAAGATGGCGGTGAGGAGTTTGCCTGGAGCTTGGTCATCAGCGCCGGCACATCCTGCCAGCGCAAAGCTTCAAAGTGCTCACGCTTTCGAGCCTTTTTCTTTTCAGCACGACTCAACAGATTGTCTAAGTGCCCGCGCCAGCGTGCAGGGTTCTCACCCTCTCGTAGATTGCGTGCCTTGGCTGCATCCAGAACCTGTTCAATCTGCCCGCGTACCTCGTCGGCAGTTCTAGTTTTGGTGGCCCAGATGGGTTGCAGCACCTTCAGTACCTGGGTAGTCCCAATCTCTTCGGCTGAAAATTTTCCGATGTGGGCAAACGCATACAGCTCCAGCTTACGCAGCCAGCCTTTACGCCACTTCTCTGACCAAGTGCCCCCATGCGCTTCGCAGTATTCTTTCGCGAGTGTTTCGAACTTCAGCTGTTTCGCCTCGCTGGCGCGCTGTGCTTCGCGTTGAGCAGCGCGCTCGATGTCGCGAGCGGCTAGCGGGTCGACCCCCTCGCTCAATTGGCTACGTTTGGTGCTGGCTTCAAGCCTGGCCTTCTTAAGACTGACTTCAGGATAAGAGCCCATGCCCATCTCTCTGCGACGGCCTGCCAGTTGGAAGCGAAGGAGCCAGGATTTACGCCCGGTAGGTTTGACAACCAAGCGAAGCCCATCACCATCTTCGTAGGTGCCGGGTTCGGTCAGGTTTTCGACTTGTTTCGGATTCAGCTTACCCATTGAATTTCCCCTGTCGTCCCTTTTGTCCCCCCACTTGTCCCCCCACTTCATCGTCGGATGAGGTCAAATGGCGTTGAACACCATCGGACAGGGGAACACCTGAAATGCCCGTGCTAGCTAGGCTATCGGCAGGATTCTTGGATGGAATAGGATTATTTCGGACAATTAAAAAGCCGGCTTGTGGCCGGCTTCTCGGGGGCGGGTTTGGTTTATTTTTGGTAAACCGTACTCGCCTTCAATCGGGACATCCAGTGCAGTGCAGCTGGGTGTGGGGCGGGGCGGCTTTTTGCTGCCGGGCCCTGCATTCCGGCTCGCTGGCTGCGAGGGGGATGCGCAAGTGCGGCGAATCATACTGGGGTTTGCGGACTTTTCCCAGACCCAAGGCTATTCGTCCAGCGTGCAAGGCACTCGCGGTCGTCTGCTGTTAAGCGTGGACCACCAGAATACCCAACCCAGTATCCGTATCTGCTGGGACTGCACTTGCACGGCATTGAACACTTCGTCCGGATACTCCCGGCTGCTGTGGCAGCGCAAACGCAGGCCATTGCCGGGCAGGCGGTAAACGTAGCGGATGCGCAGCATGCCATCCTGCTCAAGGGCATAGATTTCGCCGTCGACGATTTGCGTCAGGCTGCGGTCGATGGCCACCGTGGAGCCGTCCTGGATTCGGTGGGCCATGCTATTGCCGATCATGGGTGCGCAAATGGCCTGGTCGGGGCTGACGTCCAGAGCCTGTAAGGTTGAACAACTGAGCCGCACGGTGCAATCGGGCATTCTCACCACCCGGGTCTTGCCTGAGCCATCGGGGTGCAAGGACTCATTGTAGAGCGGCACCTCAATGTCATCGGCAGCAGCCGGTTTGTGTTGCCCTGGCACCTGGTCCGGCGAGGTTTCGTCGTTGCTGCTGGCAAGGCCCGGATGCTTGACGCCTTCACCCGTGCGCAACCAGCGGCTGTTGACGCACAGCAGCTCGGCGATTTCGTCCAGGCGAGCCATGGGGATGCCCCGTTTGAACCAGTTGTTGACGTGCTGCGGCGTAACGCGGCGATTGGCTGCGAAGTCCGAAGCGGTTAAATGGCACTCCCGCAGGAGGGCTTTCAGGCGATCACCGGATGTATTCATGAACACAGAGTCTACGGGCAAGCCAAGCCCGTTTAAATAAACTAAGCGTTCAATAAAAGCAGAATAAAACTAGAAAATTCCTAGGCTTGCAGAGTTATTTCCTACATCGGTTGACTGGTCATCTGTGTGTCGTAAACAGGCTGTGTTATTGCGTTTATGCGGGCATAAAAAAACCCCGGCGAGCCGGGGTTTTCTTGACCGTTTGCTTAGCCTTTGTAGGCAGCAACCGATTTGGTGATTTCGGCACGGGCAGCTTCAGCGTCGCCCCAACCTTCGATCTTCACCCATTTGCCTTTTTCGAGATCTTTGTAGTTCTCGAAGAAGTGCTGGATCTGCTGGATCAGCAGAGGTGGCAGGTCGGTGTACTCTTTCACGTCAACGTACAGCTGGGACAGCTTGTCGTGAGGCACTGCAACCACTTTGGCATCGCCGCCGCCGTCGTCAGTCATGTGCAGGATGCCAACCGGGCGAGCA
>Ga0302347_1000646_pt1 | contig 51459 bp, 45 predicted proteins | sample PhyWR1_FD_202178 | JGI IMG/M metagenome (GOLD analysis project Ga0302347, IMG submission 202178) | Leaf surface microbial communities from wheat plants in UC Gill Tract Community Farm, Albany, California, United States - DLSL W.R1 (v2)... | ecosystem: Host-associated > Plants > Phyllosphere >... | reverse complement strand
AGTACGAGGTCAGCAGCCTCGCGTTTGAATTCAGCGGAAAAAACACGACGTTGTTTGGTCATCTGACACCTCGATATGGCGAGCATTCTCGCCTAAATGGGTGTCCGGTTTCATTAGACCACTGCAGGTTCTACCGCGATCGGTGCGGGGGAGGCCATGTTTGCCAGGAATCTGGAGGCCGTGAAAGGCACCCTGCGTGACATCGAAGCGCTGCATCAGCGCGCCTTCCTCAAGGATGGGCACCTACGTTCACCGGAGTTTTTTGTCGAGCGCAAGCGCCTGCTCGCGCAGCTTAACACCGGTTTGACCGGGCTGGTTCGCAAGGGCATTGGCTTTCCTGATCACCCGAATTTGAAGAGCGCGCTGGGGATCTCCAGTCGCAGCCTAGTGCACCAGTGGACGAAAGCCGGCGCGCCTGAGCAGATCCCCGGCTACGCAACGCACGTAGAGGGGGTGGCCAAGGCCGCCAAAGTCGTCAAATATGGCGGCTGGTTCGGCACGGCCATCGGCGGAGGGGCCTCCTACATGAAGGTTCAGGACGTGTGCTCAGCTGGTGAAACCGAGGCTTGCAAGAAGATTCGGTTCACCGAGACGGGAAGCTTCGCCGGAGGTGTCGCTGGCGGCGCATTTACCGGGATGATCTTTACGTCCCCTGTAGTTGGTACGGTTTGCTTGGCGCTGGGTGTTCCCACTGGCGGTATGGCCACCTTGGCTTGTGGCATTGTGTTGGTCGACGGCGCGTCTGTAGCAGGCGGCGCACTTGGAGGGAGTGGCGGTGAAATGACGGGAGAAGTCCTGTACGAGATGACGAAATGAACACTGCCGAACTCGTTGTTGGGGGCCTGTGCGGCGTGGTGCTTGTCTGCATGTTCGTCTGGATTGGGGTCGCGCTGCGCGTTGGCCACGTCTACATGGATCAGATGTTGGGGCACCTCAAAAACAGCCCTTCAGTTGTGGCACTGGCAGCACTTAGAAATGGCGGTCCGTGGGGACGCTTGATGCTGATCGGCGGAATCTCCGGCTTCGTAACCTTCTCCGGCTTCTACCTGAAACGCGGAGGGGTCAGCGCTGATGATATAAGCAGCTTCCCTTTGCGCCTCAAGCGCAAGCTGGCCATGCTGCAGTGGGTTTCCATCGGGTTGTTCGTCGCCCTGGCGTTGCTGGTTCTCGTCGGAAAATCCGGAATACTCAGTTGAGCCATTCCGGCCTTTTTAGGCAGCCTGCGCGGGTGAATGTTCAGTTGCGGCTAATGTGTACCGGCTGCTGTACGACCAAGCCTGAAACAAGGAAGCTTTCGTAGTATCAAGGGCACTACCCCGTCACAGGGTGGTGCCCTTTCATCATTCGCAACACCCGAGAAATCCACGGTAGTTACCGACTCATTCGAACCACTGCCGTAGCATTCCGCGCACGCCCCGACGCCCTCACGCGCACCACACTACAGCGCTCAGTATTGGTCGGTATGGATGGTAAATTATAAGGGTGTCCAAATTTTGGACTAACAAAACACTCAAAAACGTCATTAGCAGTCCATTTTTTGGACTGCTAATTCAAAGGCCTGACGTAACCGGACGCAACCAGAAAACCTAAATCCAATTTTTGGACCAGTGATGTCCAATTTTTGGACTAGAAGAATTTGAAATTTTTTCCTCTGACTCAGCGCAAAAAAGCACCTGGCAGGAGGATTAGAAACTCAGGTTTCTATGCCTGCTGCTGTCACCCTGCTGTCACGGACGTTTCAGCTTTCAGAGTGATCAGGCTGTAAGCCTTGATTTATATGGTGTCCCAGGCGGGGTTCGAACCTGCAACCTTCCCCTTAGGAGGGTCAACTAGAAATCAGCGAATACGGACTAAACCAAGCAAATAAAGGGTTTCACTGTCTGGTTGTGTGTTCCGACACTGACTGATACTGTGCTTTTTGCTGGTACACTGCTGGTACGGACATGAAAGCCAAGATCACACAGAAACTAATCAACAGCCTAAAACCCCAAGAAAAACACTACCGGGTCTTCGATACAGAGCAACCCGGGCTGTTTATCAGGGTACAGCCAACTGGCCACATGGCCTACATGGTTTCCTGGGCTCGAAACCGCGAACGCTCCCTTGGTCGAGTGGGCACTTTTACGCTGGCCCAAGCAAGAACAGAGGCCGCTCGCTATCTTGCTGACGCGCACGAACACGGCGAACCATTAGCGGTTACCCAAAACCGCAGAAACGCCAACACCCCTACCCTGCGCGAATTCCTCGACGATACATATCTGCCGTGGTTCGAGGCACACCACAAAGGGTATGAAAAGACACTTCACACCCTGGACAACAACTTCGTATCAATCATGCAACAGCGCCTTAATGAAATCACCGGCCGCGACATGGAGCTGTTGAGAACTTCCTGGCTCACAGGTGGAAATAAGCCATCAACTGCGAATCGTAAGATGGGCACAATCAGTGGTGTGCTTAGTCGCGCCCTAGAGTGGGGATTCATCAGCGAGCATCCATTGATCAAATTAAGACAACTAAAGGTCGATACCAAGGGTAAGGTGCGTTACCTGTCAAAAGATGAAGCGAAGAACCTTAGAAATGCATTAGAAGTTCGAGAGCATCGCGCTTGCCTAGAGCGTGACAGTGCTAACCAATGGAGAGTTGAACGTAACAAACCGCCCTACCCGAACCTGAAAGATCAAGTATTTACCGACCATTTAAAGCCGATGATACTTATCTCACTTAACACCGGAATGAGGCGCGGCGAGCTACTCGGCTTAACTTGGCAAATGGTTAACTTTCAAAGTAAAACAATCACCGTGGGCGGTGATACCACAAAGACTTCTGAGACTCGCCACATACCAATGAATGCCGAAGTATTCAGGACGCTCTGTGCCTGGAAAGAGCAAAGCGGCGAATCTAAATTCGTGTTCGCGAGGATGGGTGGGGGCAGGATGGAGGACGTGAAAAGCGCCTGGCTCAAGCTGCTACAGGATGCCTGTATCAGCGGGTTTAGATGGCATGATATGCGTCACGACTTTGCGTCACGTCTCGTAATGGCAGGCGTACCGATAAACACGGTCCGCGATCTGCTGGGTCATTCTGACATAAAGATGACGCTGCGCTACGCTCACTTAGCGCCTGACGTTAAAGCCGCGGCAGTTGACCTTATAGGGTAGTTAAAGCCATTCAACCTCGTCCGGATAATGCCCATACTCCAAGACAAAATCCACGACCTCATTAATCTTGGACCAGTTTCTTCGGAGCGCTTTTATATCAAGCGGATTTTCGTGTCGAAGATACTCTTCTGTGAGTTCGCGAACTAAATCCTGGTGCATTGTGTTCGAGGGAAAATAATCCGCTGACTTCGCGTAAAAATCAGGATTACCAGAAACCAAATCAAGTATCACATGATCTCTCTGCGTAAGAGTTCTAGGCAAAAGAATGGCAGTTCTAATAAGTCTAGTCGGGGCATCTAAAGTATAAATAAGCATTAACACCGAATAAAAACTAACTTCGGGGTAATTATTAGCATTCCCGACTACTGTACCGCCTAGAAAATTAGCATCAACAGGGGTTCTATCAAAAAGCTCCCCGAGAGCTTTTTCAACCTCTGTAGTCAAGGATCGCTCTTCCATCCTGGAAAGTAGCTCTAGCCCAAACTTTAAATTAGGCGAAATTCTTAACGATAAGGTTTCAGCCTTAACACGATTGGGGGCAGCTTTGGCCATTTCCGGTTCTCAATGATCGCATACGGTGGTGCGAAGAGAATGCCACAAGAGGAACGTTTGTCAATTCGTGTCGTGACATATCGGGACGTGTAAGAAAAATATGGACACCTGCATTTGAGGTCGCGTAATGTGGCCATAACTGGCAATACAAGTGCAGCCAGAAGGAGAGCGTCATGGATCAAAATTTATCGAAGCCAGAAATCAATCAGCCGCCTGCCTTGGTGATCGGCCCGGACGAAGCCGCACGAAGAACACTTCACAGCCGCAGCGGTATTTACAAAGCCATAGCAGCAGGCGAGCTGAAGTCTTTTAAAACCGGAAAGCGCCGCTTGATTTTGGTTAGCGAGTTGGAGCTTTGGATCAATCGTATAGCAAGGAAAAACGCACGATGAACATACGGATACTTGATAACGCTGGAAATATCCTAGGTACGCTACATCTTCCAGCCAGCACGCTGCTGGCCGACCTTGAAGCAATGCGCCGTCTCGGCGCTCAACGTGTCGAGGTAATAAAAACTATAGAAGGGGGTCAGTCGTGAAGACGAGCACTGGCGCTGCAAGATATGACGCAGACCTTCTAAAGGGCGCAGGAGTCTTTATAAAGACTGTGGCCTGTCTAATCGATATTAATTTGACTGAATCAGATTTCGACGATGGCAAACCCTTTATGAGCAACTTCCACATTTCGGGGCTGATGGCTGGATTACAGATAATAAGTGACCAGCTCAGCGAGCGTGGCGAGCACATCGAGAGTCTGGTGGAGAAAGAAGAAGCAAAGCAGGGAAAGATAGCCCTGGCAGCGTTGGAGCGCCGCCAGAGCAAAAACACACTGGATGACACCAATATGAGGAAAGAATCGTGACAGATTCCGACAACCGAGACAATCACTCCACAGTAGCGCAAGCCAAAAAGCTTCTGCAGGCTTTACGCGCCGGACCTGTGTCAAGCATCGACGCTGCACGCTCACTAGATATCGTTCATCCGCCATCCTCAATTAGATGGTTGCGCAACCACGGTTACTCGATCAAAACAGAGTGGGCTTACAAATCCACGGGCCCCGGTCGCCGGCGGCACCGGGTAGGCCTGTACGTCCTGGCTGGCGAGCCATCTTGATTTGAGCTACCCGCAGGGCTCCATTTATACGGAGCTCTGCGGCTTGCCTGTGAGTTGCGCAATGGCATTAAGAATAAAGGGGTTCAAGCCCAAGGCTAAACCCTTCGCCATGATGCTGTGGACGATGGGCCAATCTGTACCGTATCGCTCTCTAAGTTTCACCGCCCGCGGTGTGTTGATGGAACTGCATATGCAGTACAACGGGAGCAATAACGGGAACTTGTCGGCCACGCGCACGATGGCGAAAGAATGGGGTGTCAGCTCTCCAAACATCCTGCAAAAGGCTCTGAGCGACCTACTGAAGGGCGGTTGGATTATTCAGACCCGTAGCAGCCTGTTTTCAAAACACGGTTCAAGGTGTGCGCTGTATGCGCTTTCGTGGTACGCAATAGATGAATGTCCCGGCAAAGGCCTGGAAATCGAGCCTACAAGAGCACCGCCGAAAACAATCGCAGAGCTGACCGGTTCGATTTGATCCGGTATCGAATCAATACACGAAGCGGTATCGAATCAATACACAAAGAATAGATCTTTTGTCCCGTTGTGTCCGAGTCAGTTCTAAAGCTTAAGCATCGTGTATTGATTTGATACCACTAAATCAACTCATCCGGTATCGAATCAATACACCCTTATAGATATCTACCAACCAAGCTTTGCTTTTCACACCAGGCGGAGGGAGTTTAGGTCCACACGAAGGGGGGGCATCTGCTACCGGGGTGCAACTCATGCGGGGTGCATATGCCGCACCCCGCCAGCCCAGATCAAGAGTCCAATCAAGCCAGATTTGGCCGTATCACAACCGACACAGTTCTGCGCCGGTGCACTCACCGTTAAAGCACCAGTGTTAGACAGAAAGCGCAAACAGCCCCGCCTTGTGCAGACAGGCGTTAGATTTGGAGTTTCAGGTAATTTCTTGCAGGCCACGCAGCATAAGGGCTGTAGCGTTTTCAGAAATCAACCATAGTAGAGGATGAAAATCAGGTGTGCGGAATGCTCGACAACAACCAGGAGAACCCTCGACGAGCACTCAACGAGCAAATGCCGACCTTACACCCCGGCAGCACATGCCCCGCTACAGCAAATAGCCGAAGCACTTCGGATTTGGCATAAACGGCACCGACAAAACACCAACAACAGCAGCGCTCCACTGTGTTGCTTTCAACACACCGTGTAATTTCCAACACGGCGGAGAAGCCAAACACCCCGCCATAAAATACCGTTCGTCTGAAATAATAACTCTTATATACACCCGCAAGTCCCACAATACAAAACGGTACAGAGCGCATCACCGGCATACGGTAAGCCCCTGTTTTGACGAACAAAACCCGCCTATGGTGAGCCCTGAGAAACCCTCATCCCATAGGAATTACCCCATGAAACTCAACGCCCTTCGTGAGCAGCGATCCACCAAAGTCGCCAGCATGAAAGCATTGGTGGACAAAGCCGCAGCGGAGAGCCGCGACCTGTCTACCGAAGAAATCCAGCAGTTCGACGCCCTCAAGGTTGAGGAACGCGCCTTGGCCGCTCAAGTCGAGCGTGCCGAATACCTGGGCGACATTGAGCGTCGCTCTGCTGGTGAGCCGGTATCGGGCAACCCTTCTGCTGACTTTGACCGCCTGGCCGGGTCGGTGTCCGTGGTCAAGGTTTTGAAAGCACAGATGGAAGGCCGCAGCCTGGACGGGGCCGAAGGTGAATATGCCAAAGAAGCCGAAAAGCGCAGTGGACGTAAAGCCGAGGGCGCATTCGTTCCGTTCAAGAGCCTGGAGAAGCGCGCCAACACCACCGCTACCGCACCTAAATTGATCAGCACCGACCATCGCGCCCAAGATTACATTGGCCCGCTGCGCGAAAGCCTGGTAGCCCGTGCGCTGGGCGTTCGTGTCCTGTCCGGCCTAGTGGGCAACGTGTCCATTCCGAAGTTCGGCAGCGGTCTGGAAACAGGTTGGGTTACTGAGGGCCAGGCGGTGCCCGAGGGCGAAATGGGCTTCGACGCCATCACCCTGACCCCGCGCCATGTCGGCGGCAAAACTGAAATGTCCCGACAGTTGCTCCAGCAATCGGCCCCTGGTATCGAGCAGTTGGTACGGGAAGATCTGTCGTTCCTGATCGCCAAGCAAATCGACCGCGCCATTATCAACGGCTCCGGTGCTGCTGGTGAGCCACGCGGCATCCTGAACACCTTGGGCATCCAAACTGCCGATATGCCGGACACCTGGCTTGAAGTGCTGGCGATGCTCCAGAAGCTCGATGACGTGGAAATCGCCAACGGTCGCTGGCTTACCACCTCGACCATCCGCACCCTGTTGGCCGGTACTGAAAAGGTCGTGGGTTCCGGTAGCGGCTTCCTGTACCAAGGCGGCACCCTGGCTGACCTGCCACTGACCACCAGCAAGAACGTGCCCGATAAAAAGCTAATCTTGGGCGACTTCTCCCAGGTGCTGCTGGGCGTCTGGTCCGAGGTGGATATTCTGGTCAACCCATTCGCTGAACCGGCCTACAGCCGTGGCGGTGTGCAGGTTCGTGCTATGGCGACCGTCGATACCGCCGTGCGTCACCCGCAAGGCTTCGTCGTAGCGACTGGGGCTTAATCATGGAACGGCGTACCTTCAGCATCGCGCAAAAGGGCCGGACGCTGCACGGTTACGCCGCCCGCTTCGGTGAACCTGCTGCCATTGGTGGGTTCACTGAGGTCATCCAGCCGGGGGCGTTCACGCGCTCCCTTGCAGGACCTGCCGCCGCCAGTATCCGAGCTATTTACGAGCATGACGATTCAGCCCTGTTGGGCCGTGTCGGAGCGGGCACCCTGCGCCTTAAAGAGGATGACGTGGGCCTGGCCTTTGAGCTTGACCTACCAGACACCACCCTGGGCCGCGACGTGGCCGAACTGGTCAAACGTGGCGACCTGGACGGATGCTCATTTGGCTTTGTGTCGGTCACTGAGCAATGGGAAGGCGAGCAGCGGAGTTTGCAAACCGTCGATCTGCACGAAATAACCATTACCGCCAATCCCGCCTATCTGACCACCACCGTATCGGTGCGCAGCCACAAGCCCATGCACGCCCTGGCGAACGCTCGCCGGTATCTGGAAATCCTGGAGTGCATCCGATGAAAAAGTGGCTTGGCCGGATGTTTGAAACCCGCAACAACACACCTGCTTTTGACACCTATTACGACCGTTTCGCCACCGCCCAAAACGTAGCGGGCGTGACGGTCAATGTGAACAGCGCCGAGTCAATCAGTGCTGTGTATGCCGCTGTAGCCGCGATCAGCGAGACCGTAGGTAGTCTGCCGCTCGACGTGTACCGCAACACCGAGGACGGGCGGGAGAAGGCCAAGACCCACCCGCTGTATCACCTACTGCATGACGCGCCCAACCACTACCAGACCGCTCTGGAGTTTCGGGAGCAGATGCAGCGCCATATTCTGCTGCGCGGTAACGCCTACGCCGAGATTGTTTGGTCGTCTGCTGGCCGGGTTGAAGCCCTTCTGCCCCTGCACCCTGACGGCGTGTCGATCCTGCGCACCAGCACCGGGGCATTGCTGTATGAGACCACCAACAAGGAAGGCCGCACCAAGCGCCTGCTGGCTGATGAAGTCTTGCACCTGCGCTATCACAGCGATGACGGCATTCTCGGTCGCTCGCCTATTCAGGTTGCCAGGGAGACGGTGGGCCTTGCACTGGCCGAGCGTACCCACGGTGCCAAGATGTTTGAACAGGGCACCAAGCTGTCGGGCGTGATCGAGACCCAACCCGGCACCACCAAGGTGCAGGCTAGGGAGATTCGCGAGTCGTGGTCTGAGGGCTATTCGTCGGTGGCCAACCACGGCAAGACCGGCGTACTGCCCCAGGGCGCAACCTTCAAGACTGTGAGCATGACGCTTGAAGACGCGGAATGGATCGAGGCCCGCCGTCTGTCTGTTGAGGAAGTAGCACGCCTGTTCCGGGTGCCGCCCGTTCTGATTGGTGATCTGCGTGAAGCCAACTACAGCAACGCCGTGGAACTGGGCCGGTACTTCGTCACGCACACACTGCGCCGCCACCTGGTCGCATGGGAGCAGGCCATCAACCGTGTGTGCCTGACCAGTCCGGCGTTCTTTGTGGAGTTCAACGTGGAGGGTCTGTTACGTGGTGACAGCCTCAACCGCGCCCAGTTCTATGAGAGCGCAATCAACACCGGATGGATGCTCAAGAGTGAGGTCCGCCGTATTGAGAACCTGCCAACCATTGAAGGTATCGACGATGACAAAGAGACCCCGCCTAAAGACCCTACCGCCCCGCCTAAAGGAGGCCCCAACCCCACTGGAGGCAATGAAGGCAAGGGCAAAGGAGAGAAAGAATGAGCAAGTACAAACCGAAGGTCCGTGTAGTCCCACTCAATAGCGCAGCGTGGCAGAGCCTGCGCGCGTGCGTACTGGCGGAGGAGCCACTGTGCCGCTGGTGTCTGGCCCGTGGGCTGTATGTAGCAAGCACTGACGTGGACCACATCAACAACGATGGTGATGACAACAGGCGAGTGAATCTTGCCGGTATGTGCCATTCGTGCCACTCGGTTAAGACTGCTCAGGACATGGGCAAGAGCACGACCCGAGGCCATGACGTGAACGGATTCCCGCTCGATCCGAACCACCACTGGAACACGGCCAAAAGATCACCAGCAACCGCCGTTGATAGGACCGCCCCCTCCCTGCTCTTTAAACGCTAACTGCCTGAAAACCCATGAAAACGACCGACCGCCGTACCCGCTCCGACAGTGCCAAGGCCGCTGTAGCCGCCAGCCAGGCCGTCGCGTTTGGACCGCTCCAGCCGCCAGCCCACGTTCGGCTGCGCGACTGCGACCGGCCTTTCTGGAATGCCATTGTGACCGCTCGCCCACGCGACACCTGGACCGCCGCCGATCTGGTGCTGGCCGGAAACCTCGCCCGGACGTATGCCGATATGGAAATACTGCAGGAAGGTATCGAGCGCGACGGGATGCTGGTGGACGGCAAGATCAATCCCGCGTGTGACCTGCTGGATAAGATGACCCGCCGTGCCCTGGCGACTGGCCGGCAACTGATGGTCGCCACCATCGCCACCGTGGGCAAGGCCCAAGATATTCACAAGGGCGCAGCACTGGAGCGGGAAGCGCGACAGCACATTGACGATGACTTGATCCCAACCTTGGAGACGCTCCAGTGACCCGCGCTGAAAAGATCATCGCCTTTATCGAGCGCTTCTGCGTCACTCCCGAAGGGGCGGACGTGGGCAAGCCTATGATGCTGGCTGAGTTCCAGCGCCAGTTCCTGCGCGACGTGTACGACAACCCAGCGGGCACACGACGGGCCATCCTTTCCGTTGCACGCAAGAACGGTAAGTCGGGCTTGATTGCTGGCCTACTGTTGGCACACCTGGTCGGCCCCGAGGCCAAGCAGAATAGTCAGCTCGTATCGGGTGCCATGAGCCGTGACCAAGCAGCACTGGTATTCAACCTCGCAAGCAAGATGGTGCAACTCTCGCCCGCCCTAACGAAGATTGTCCGCATCGTGCCCAGCGGCAAACGTCTGCTGGGGCTGAACCTGAACACCGAGTTTCGCGCCCTCGCCGCCGATGGCAAGACGGCACACGGCCTATCGCCCGTGCTGGCTATCCTCGACGAGATCGGCCAAATACGCGGGTCACAGTCTGACTTCGTTGACGCCATCACCACCAGCCAAGGTGCCCACGAAGCGCCGCTGCTGATCGCCATCAGTACCCAGGCCGCTAACGACGCCGATCTGCTGAGTCAGTGGATCGACGACGCCCTGCGCAGCAAAGACCCGCGCATCGTGTGTCGGCTCTACGCTGGCGTCGAGGGCTGCGACCTGATGGACGAGGAAGCATGGAAAGCAGCCAACCCGGCACTGGGCCTGTTCCGTTCCGAGACTGACCTACGCGAGCAGATGCAACAGGCCGAGCGGATGCCCAGCATGAGCAACAGCGCCCGTAACCTGCTTCTCAACCAGCGTGTGAGTCTGGACAGCCCATTCATCAGCCCGGACGTGTGGGCCTTGTGTGATGCCGAGCCAGAACCCTTCGAAGGGTTGGTTTACGCCGGTCTCGACTTGTCCGCCCGAACTGACCTGACAGCCCTGGTGCTGATCGGCAAGGCTGGAGGCGTGTGGCAGGTTCGCCCGTACTTCTGGACGCCTGAGCAGGGGATATTCGACCGCTCACGCAAAGACCGCGCCTCCTATGACGTGTGGGCTCGACAAGGATTCATACGCACCACGCCAGGTGCCACCGTGGATCTGGAAGCCGTCGCCCTCGATCTGGCCGAGATCCTGAGTGACTGCGACGTGGCTGCAATCGCCTATGACCGCTGGCGCATCGACGTGCTGAAAAAGGAACTGGAGCGCCTGGGTCTGGAACTGCCACTGGTGCCACACGGCCAGGGCTTCCGAGATATGGCACCCGCCCTCGATGCCCTGGAAGGTGAGCTGTTGAATGGCCGGATTGCCCACGGTGGCCACCCAGTCCTGACCCTATGTGCCGCCAACGCCGTGGCAGTGAAAGACCCAAGCGGCAACCGCAAGCTGGACAAGAGCCGCCGCACTGGCCGCATTGACGGTCTGCAAGCCCTGGCAATGGCGTTCGGTGCCTCGCTGGTGGCTGAGACTCCCTTTGATAGCGACACCGAGGTATTTTTCGTATGACCACCGTGACCCTGGACGAAGCCAAAATACACTTGCGCGTCGATCAAGACTTTGAAGACGGTTACATCACGTCGCTGATCCTCGCTGCCGAGGGGCACGTCAGCGTGTACCTGGGCGATGACTTGCCCAACCCTATGCCCGCCCCAATCAAGACCGCTGTCCTGCTGCTGGTGGGCGATCTATTCGAGAACCGGGAGCGCCAAGGCGACCGAACGCTGACCGAGGGCACAGCGTACACGCTACTACTGGCACCGTACCGCTCGATGAGCGTGCTGTGATGCAAGCCGGGAAACTGCGCTACCCGGTCTCTATTGAGAAGCCGATCGACACTAGAACCCCAAGCGGGGGATTAATCCGCACTTGGGAGGAAGTCAGTCGAGAGTGGGTCGATATCGAGAGCATCAGCGGTAAAGAGTTTATGGCCGCCCAGGCACTCCAAGCCCAGACCATTTACAAAATCACCCTGCGCTATCGTGATGACCTGGTGTCGAGTTGGCGTATCCGGCAAGGCGTGAAGCTGTACGAGATCACCGCCGTACTGCCCGACAGTCGCCGCCGGCGGATAGAACTCAGATGCAAGACCGGGAAGTAATCCGCGCCACGTTTTCATCACTCACAAAACGTGGCGCGAGATTCAATTCTGTCCGCCTGACAGAATCAAAAAAGGCCCCGCCTGGTCAATAAGTGCGGGGCCTTTCTTTATGCTGGTGCTGGTACGCTGCTGGTACGGCAACCCGGATCTGGTAGGTAAATCCGGCGAAACCCTTTAATTATATGGTGTCCCAGGCGGGGTTCGAACCTGCAACCTTCCCCTTAGGAGGGGGATGCTCTATCCAATTGAGCTACTGAGACACATCAGGTGCACCGCACGTTGCGTGCAGTGCAATCAACGGCGTGCATGGTAACGGCCAAGCCTGGATTTGTCATGTCGTCCGTGGGCTTTTTCAGTGTCGGTACGCAGCCCAAGGTGGGGGGCGTAAACGGCTTCGCGCGGCTAAATGCCAAGCCAAGAAGCCCGCTCAGACCTTTTGAATGACCGTAAAGCAGATAAACTACCCAACCTGACGCACATTTATCATAATCACTGCTGGCATAACGCCTTTATCCGGTTCAATATTTGTCACAGAATTGACGCCAGGGAAGTGGCTGACTTGAGGCATGATGCATGCCTCTTAGCAATTCAGGTTGAACATTTGGCCAGCAGGACGGTCTTAAAACACATCCTGCGGCCAATTCCGAGAACCGCTCCCCTGAACTAACCGGTTAATTATAATGCGCCCAGTGAAACAGGCAATTTACTCCAGCCGCACAGCTGACAAGTTCGTAGTACGCCTGCCAGACGGAATGCGCGAACGCATTGCCGAAGTGGCTCGCAACCATCACCGCAGCATGAACTCTGAAATTATTGCTCGTTTGGAGCAAAGCCTTATTCAAGAAGGTGCCCTGGGTGAAGAACTCAGCATGCGCCTGGACAGCCCCGAGCTCTCCCTGAACGAGCGTGAGTTACTGCAACGCTTCCGCCAACTGTCCCACCGCCAACAAAACGCCCTGGTTTCATTGATCGCCCACGATACTGAGTCAGCATCTGACGCGTCCTGATTCAGCCAGGCACAAAAAAGCCAGCATTTAGCTGGCTTTTTTATGGGCGATGCTCAGGCATAAGCACCGCCTATGGCCGGCCCAGGTTGATACCCGAGCCGCCGCAGACATTTACAACAGAAAGATGGTTGCCAACCCCAGGAAGATGAAGAAGCCGCCGCTGTCTGTCATGGCGGTGATCATCACGCTGGCCCCCATCGCCGGGTCGCGCCCCAGCTTGGCCAGTGTCATGGGAATCAGAACCCCCATCAATGCAGCCAGCAGCAGGTTCAATGTCATGGCTGCTGTCATGACCAGGCCCAAGGACCAACTGCCGTACAGCAAGTAGGCGACCACACCGATCACGCCGCCCCACACCACGCCGTTGATCAAGGCCACCGCCAGTTCTTTGCGCATCAAGCGCGAAGTACTGCCGGTGTTGACCTGGTCGAGCGCCATGGCGCGCACAATCATGGTGATGGTCTGGTTGCCGGAGTTACCGCCGATACCAGCCACGATGGGCATCAGGGCCGCCAAGGCCACCAGCTTTTCAATCGAGCCTTCAAACAGGCCAATCACCCGTGAAGCAATAAACGCGGTAATCAGGTTGACTGCCAGCCACGCCCAACGGTTACGCAGGGATTTCCACACGGAAGCGAAAATATCTTCCTCTTCGCGCAGACCGGCCATGTTGAGGACTTCGCTTTCGCTTTCCTCACGAATCAGGTCGACCATTTCATCGATGGTCAAACGGCCAATCAGTTTGCCGTTCTTGTCGACCACCGGGGCCGAGATCAAGTCATAACGCTCGAACGCCTGTGCAGCATCGTAGGCGTCTTCGTCCGGGTGAAAACTCACCGGATCGCTGGCCATGACTTCGGAAACCTGTTTGTCGGGATCGTTGACCAGCAAGCGCTTGATCGGCAGCACACCCTTTAGCGCGCCGTCGTAATCGACCACAAACAATTTATCGGTATGACCCGGCAGTTCCTTGAGACGACGCAGGTAACGCAAAACGACTTCAAGGCTGACGTCCTCGCGGATCGTGACCATCTCGAAGTCCATCAGGGCACCGACTTGATCCTCACTGTAGGACAGTGCGGAGCGGACACGCTCACGCTGCTGGGCGTCCAGGGTCTCCATCAGCTCATGGATGACGTCTCGCGGCAGCTCAGGGGCCAGGTCAGCAAGTTCGTCAGCATCCATCTCCTTGGCCGCTGCCAGGAGTTCGTGATCGTCCATGTCGGCGATCAGGGTTTCACGTACCGAGTCAGACACTTCAAGCAGAATGTCGCCATCACGGTCAGCCTTGACCAACTGCCAGACCGTGAGACGGTCGTCCAGGGGCAATGCTTCAAGGATGTAGGCAACGTCGGCGGAGTGCAGGTCTTCCAGCTTACGCTGGAGTTCAACAAGGTTTTGCCGGTGGACCAGGTTCTCGACCCGGTCATGGTGATGGCCTTCCTGACGATGAGTCAGGTCTTCGACCACACGCTGGCGATTGAGCAGCTCGATAACTTGAGCGAGGCGGCTTTGCAGGCTGTCTTGCGTTTTCTTTACTTCAACTTCGGTCATAGGCGAACTCCACTCCCAGCAGCAGGGCACGCCGGAAGGATCAATCAGTTAATTCATGATTGGGAAAACGGGATGCTGAGTGTCTACTGGGTAAGTCCATGGAGGTATTCCACAAGCCCCGGCGGGACTGTCGGGCGCAATCATACACGGCTTAAAAATTAATGATGTTAAATAATCACGCCGCTCTGAAACCCTTGCGCAGGCGCTGCGAGCATTTGGCGCAACGGTCAATCTGCGACGCGTCATTATTGAGTCAGAGCACATGCGCTCGTAAATAATTCCCGACCTTTCGGTTTTTTCAGTCAGCGCTACAAAACCAAGGGAGCGCAGACGGGTATCCCATGGCCAGAGTAAAGCCGCTAGAAGTCTGCATCATGACACCCCTTCTGCAACCAGGAAGGCCTCATAGAAAGCGCAAAGCGCAAATCGCAGACAGCAAAAAGCCCACATAAATGTGGGCTTTTTGGTGTTTGGTGCACTCGACAGGATTCGAACCTGTGACCGCTCGGTTCGTAGCCGAGTACTCTATCCAGCTGAGCTACGAGTGCAAGGTGTGTTTGTTAAACCAGACCACCCTGGTTGAAGCCAAGTTAACTGCCGAAGCAACTAACTCTTAAATGGTGCACTCGACAGGATTCGAACCTGTGACCGCTCGGTTCGTAGCCGAGTACTCTATCCAGCTGAGCTACGAGTGCAAGGTGTGTTTGTTAAACCAGACCACCCTGGTTGAAGCCAAGTTAGCTGCCGGAGCAACTAACTCTTAAATGGTGCACTCGACAGGATTCGAACCTGTGACCGCTCGGTTCGTAGCCGAGTACTCTATCCAGCTGAGCTACGAGTGCATTTGAAGCTGCGTATTATAGAGCGTTGAATCTCTCTGCCAAGTACTTTTTTCAATAATTTCAACAACTTACTGAAACGGGCTAGATTCGAACGTGCTACATGAATAATGGCGGAGAACGGGGGATTCGAACCCCCGACACCCTTTTGAGGTGTACTCCCTTAGCAGGGGAGCGCCTTCGGCCACTCGGCCAGCTCTCCGCAACACGGGGCGTATAATAACTAGCCTTTTCCCCGCATGCAACTAAAAACTTAAATAAAATTAGAGACTTGGTCCTTCATCCTTTTCCTTCTTGATCCGTTGGTAGATTTCTTCACGGTGTACCGCGACTTCCTTGGGAGCATTGACGCCAATGCGCACTTGGTTTCCTTTGACACCGAGCACGGTCACAGTAATTTCGCCGTCACCGATGATCAGGCTTTCTGCGCACCGACGAGTCAGAATCAGCATACGTCTCTCCTCATGCTTTTCATTTCAGGAATAACAGTTTGCAAAAAAAAAGGGCTTCGGCCTATACGCTAAATAGCTATAGCCCGCCGCTCCTTAGTATTGACCAACAGAATGAAACACGTGGCCTTCATTCGCATCTGTCATAAAAGCAAAGGGCGCGGCTCAACCGCGCCCCTCGGTGTTACGCGCTACTCGCCCTGACGAACAGGTGCATCCAGCTCGAAAGCGGTGTGCAGGGAGCGCACTGCCAGCTCCAGGTACTTCTCTTCAATCACCACCGAGACCTTGATCTCCGATGTGGAGATCATCTGGATGTTGATGCTCTCCTTGGCCAGCGATTCAAACATGCGGCTGGCAACCCCGGCGTGTGAGCGCATGCCCACCCCTACAATGGATACCTTGGTGATATTGGTGTCACCAACCACTTCGCGCGCACCGATCTCACGCGAGGTGTTTTCCAGAACCAGCATCGCGGCCTGATAGTCGTTGCGGTGCACGGTGAAGGTGAAATCCGTGGTGTTATCGTGCGCCACGTTCTGCACGATCATGTCGACTTCAATGTTCGCCGCGCTGATAGGGCCCAGAATCTTGAACGCCACGCCCGGGGTATCCGGCACGCCACGAATGGTCAGCTTGGCCTCGTCGCGGTTAAAAGCGATGCCCGAAATGATCGGCTGTTCCATGGATTCCTCTTCATCAATAGTAATGAGGGTGCCTGGCCCCTCTTTGAAGCTGTGCAATACGCGCAGCGGAACGTTGTACTTGCCAGCGAACTCGACCGCCCGGATTTGCAGCACCTTGGAACCCAGGCTGGCCATTTCCAGCATTTCTTCGAAGGTGATTTTTTCCAGACGCTGCGCCTGCGCCACTACGCGCGGGTCCGTGGTGTAAACACCGTCAACATCGGTGTAAATCTGGCATTCATCCGCCTTCAAGGCTGCCGCCAGCGCCACGCCCGTGGTGTCGGAACCGCCTCGACCCAGCGTGGTGATATTGCCGTGCTCATCCACGCCCTGGAAGCCTGCCACCACCACCACGCGCCCGGCCTTCAGATCGGCACGAATCTTTTGATCGTCGATCTGCAGAATACGGGCCTTGGTGTGCGAGCTGTCCGTGAGGATACGCACCTGGCTGCCGGTGTAAGACACCGCAGGCACGCCGCGCTTGTTCAACGCCATTGCCAGCAGGCCAATCGTTACCTGTTCGCCCGTGGACACAATGACATCCAGCTCACGGGGTAACGGCTGATCGCTGATTTGCCTGGCCAGGTCGATCAGGCGATTGGTCTCGCCGCTCATCGCAGACAGCACAATCACCAAGTCATTACCGGCTTCGCGAAACTTCTTAACTTTATCGGCGACCTGCTCGATTCTCTCGACAGTGCCGACCGAGGTGCCTCCGAATTTTTGTACGATCAAAGCCATTTCAAAGCAGCCTCAGCCCCTAAAGGGCGCCCATTTATCATTCAAACGACGCGCCATCACTAGACGATGGCGCGTTCTGGACTTCAGATACCCTGCTCGACAAATGGCGCAGTCAGAGCCAGCGCAGCGTCCAGGGCACTGGCGTCAACACCGCCGCCTTGCGCCATGTCCGGACGACCACCGCCCTTCCCGCCCACTGCCGCAGCGGCCTGTTTCATCAAATCACCGGCTTTGAGTTGGCCAGTCAGGTCTTTGGTTACGCCTGCAACCAGTACGACCTTGTCTTCATGAACACTGCCGAGCAGGATCACCGCACGGCCGAGCTTGTTCTTCAGCTGATCTACCAGCGCCAGTAGCGCTTTGCCATCCTGGCCGTCCAGGCGAGCGGCCAGCACTTTCACGCCTTTGATATCCACCGCCGAGGATGACAGATCGTCACCGGCGGCGCTTGCGGCCTTGGCCTGCAATTGTTCAAGCTGCTTTTCCAACTGACGGTTGCGCTCAAGCACAGCGGCCAGTTTGTCGAGCATGTTGTCACGCGAGCCCTTGATCAGGCTGGCGGCTTCCTTGAGCTGCTCTTCGGCCGCGTTCAAGTAGGCCAGCGCCGCAGCGCCCGTGACGGCTTCAATACGACGCACGCCAGACGCAACACCGCCTTCGCTGATGATTTTCATCAGGCCGATGTCGCCGGTGCGCTGGGCGTGGATACCGCCGCACAACTCTACCGAGAAGTCGCCGCCCATGCTCAGCACACGAACGCTGTCGCCGTATTTCTCACCGAACAGCGCCATCGCGCCTTTTTGCTTGGCGGTGTCGATGTCGGTTTCTTCGGTTTCAACGGCCGTGTTATTGCGGATCTGAGCGTTGACGATATCTTCCAGCGCCTTGATCTGCTCTGGCTTGATCGCTTCGAAGTGGCTGAAGTCAAAGCGCAGGCGCTGGCTGTCGACCAACGAACCTTTCTGCTGCACATGCTCGCCCAGCACTTGGCGCAACGCGGCATGCAGCAAGTGAGTGGCCGAGTGGTTCAGGGCCGTGGCATGGCGCACATCGGCGTCAACGTGTGCGTCAACGGCTTCGCCCACGCTCAGGCCACCCGCCGCCACCACACCGTGGTGCAGGAACGCGCCGCCGGTTTTGGTGGTGTCACGCACGTCAAAGCGCGCAGCACCGGCCTGCAGGTAACCGCAGTCACCGACCTGGCCGCCCGATTCGGCGTAGAACGGGGTCTGATCGAGCACGACCACGCCCTCGTCACCTTCGTTCAAGGCCGTCACTGACTGGCCTTCTTTATAAAGGGCAACCACCTTGGCCGGGGCCTGAGTAGCGCTGTAACCGATGAACTCGGTCGGTACGTCAACTTTGACCAGGGTGTTGTAGTCCAGACCAAATGCGCTGGCCGAACGGGCACGCACACGCTGGGCTTCCATCTCGCGCTCGAAGCCGGCTTCGTCTACGGTCAGGTTGCGCTCGCGGGCGATGTCCGCCGTCAGGTCCATCGGGAAACCGTAGGTGTCATACAGTTTGAACACCACATCGCCCGGTACCACGGTGCCCTTGAGGTCGGCCAGGTCTTGCTCAAGGATTTTCAGACCCTGCTCAAGCGTCTTGGAGAACTGCTCTTCTTCGGCCTTGAGTACGCGCTCGATAGTAGCCTGCTCGCGTACCAGCTCAGGGAAGCCTTGGCCCATCTCGGCCACCAGCGCGGCGACGATTTTGTAGAAGAAGTTGCCAGTGGCACCCAGTTTGTTGCCGTGGCGGCATGCTCGACGAATGATGCGGCGCAGCACATAGCCACGGCCTTCGTTGGACGGCAACACACCGTCGGCGATCAGGAAGCTGCACGAACGGATATGGTCCGCCACAACCTTGAGCGACGACTGGCCCTCGTTCTCGCAACCAATGGCTTGCGCGGCAGCCTTGAGCAAGCTCTGGAACAGGTCAATGTCGTAGTTGGAATTAACGTGTTGCATCACCGCGCTGATCCGCTCCAGGCCCATGCCGGTGTCTACCGACGGCGCTGGCAACGGGTGCAGTACGCCATCGGCGGTGCGGTTGAACTGCATGAACACGTTGTTCCAGATTTCGATGTAACGGTCGCCGTCTTCGTCGGGTGAGCCGGGTGGGCCGCCCCAGATATCCGGGCCGTGATCGTAGAAGATCTCGGTGCAGGGGCCACATGGGCCGGTGTCGCCCATGGTCCAGAAGTTGTCGGACGCGTAAGGCGCACCCTTGTTGTCGCCAATGCGGATCATGCGCTCGGCAGGCACGCCCACGTCTTGGGTCCAGATGTCATAGGCTTCGTCATCACTGGCGTAGACCGTCACCCAAAGCTTCTCTTTAGGCAGCTTCAACACGCCGGTCAGAAAGGTCCAGGCGAAGTTGATGGCGTCTTTCTTGAAATAGTCGCCAAAGCTGAAGTTGCCCAGCATTTCAAAGAAGGTGTGGTGGCGCGCGGTGTAACCGACGTTTTCCAGGTCGCTGTTCTTGCCACCGGCACGCACGCACTTCTGGCTGCTTGTTGCACGGGTATAGGCACGTTTTTCCTGACCCAGGAAGCAGTCCTTGAACTGGTTCATCCCCGCGTTGGTAAACAGCAGGGTCGGATCGTTATTCGGCACCAAGGAGCTGGAAGGGACACGGGTGTGACCTTGCTCCTCGAAGAAGCGAAGGAAGGCTTCACGGATTTCTGCGCTTTTCATAGGTTCTTCCACGGAGGCTGCGGCCAGAGGCAAGTCAATAATGTCGTCGACAGTGCGACTCGCAAAGGGCCGCATTATATCGGCCCTTCGCCTTGGGTACAGCGTGTTTATACGATAGGCACACGCAATTGGACGGCCTGCACACTCAATGCCGGTTAAATTCGCTCAAAACCGCGATGACTTGCTCAATCTGGCTTCGGCTGACGTCCATATGCGTGACCATACGCAGGCGCGGCGCGGCACTCAACTTGATCCCCCGCTCGTGGGCAAACACCTTGAGCGCCTCGGCGCGGTCACCCAGTTGCACATACACCATATTGGTCTGCACCGGCTCCACCTCATAACCGGCCGCTTGCACCCCCTGCGCCAACACCTGCGCATTGGCGTGGTCGTCGGCCAGGCGAGCGACCTGATGGTCCAGTGCATACAGCCCAGCAGCCGCCAACTGGCCTGCCTGGCGCATGCCACCGCCGACCATCTTGCGCAGCCGCCGCGCCCGGCCGATCAATTCTGCGGTGCCACACAGCACCGAACCCGCCGGCGCGCCCAGGCCTTTGGACAGGCACACCGAGACCGAATCGAAGTGACGGGTGATATCACCCGCGTCCACGCCCAGCTTGACCGCCGCGTTGTACAGCCGCGCACCGTCCAGGTGCAGCGCCAGGCCCTTTTCGCGAGTCAGGCGGCTCGCGGAGGCCAGGTACGCCATGGGCAGCACCTTGCCCTGCATGGTGTTTTCCAACGCCAGCAAGCGGGTACGGGCAAAGTGAAAGTCATCAGGTTTGATTGCCGCAGCCACCTGTTCAAGGTCCAGCGAGCCATCGGCCTGAATCTCCAGCGGCTGTGGTTGAATCGAGCCCAGCACGGCCGCCCCGCCGCCTTCATACTTATAGGTGTGGGCCTGCTGGCCGACGATGTATTCATCGCCGCGCCCGCAATGGGCCATCAACGCCAGTAAATTGCTCATGGTGCCGGTGGGCACAAACAATGCCTCGGCAAACCCCAGACGCCCCGCCAGCTCAAACTCCAGCGCGTTCACTGAAGGGTCTTCGCCATACACATCGTCACCCAACGGCGCATTGGCCATGGCCTCACGCATACCGCAACTGGGCAGGGTCACGGTGTCACTACGAAGATCGATAACCGTCATCAAGAACGCCTCGGCAATAGGATGAGCAACGGAGGCTCATCGGGGGAATGTCTTTCACACATATTTTCAGTGACGTGGTCACAGCCTTCAAATTACCGCGTCAGGACCTTCGGATAAAGCCATCTGAAAAATCGATGTCTATTAGCAGAAAGCCCCCATGCATCTTTGAAATATTTGTGATACAAAATGCCCGCCGCCAGAAAAGCTGGTGGCAACGTTCTCAGGGCGGGGTGTAACTCCCCACCGGCGGTAATTGCGCGCAATGCGCATAGCCCGCGAGCGCTTGGCATGCCTTCATCCTTTGGCTGAGGCATAACAAGGTCAGCAGACCCGGTGTGATCCCGGGGCCGACGGTCATAGTCCGGATGAAGAGAGAACGGGATTGGCGCCAAAGGGCCGTTATCCGGGCAGCACCGATGTTTGCACATCACGTGCACTGTGCCTGAACGTACCCTTAAATCCCATTCGATTCATATGCCCTGTTTTTCACACAAACAGGAGTCAGAACATGCAACCCACCGCAATTCATCACAACGAGCGCGTCGCGTTTATCCAGGCCTCCTGGCACAAAGAGATTGTTGACCAGAGCCGTAAGGGCTTCCTGGCCGAGATGCTGGTGCAGGGTTATCAGGAAAGCGATATCGACTTCTTTGAAGTCGGCGGTGCCTTTGAAATCCCGCTGCACGCCAAGCTGCTGGCCAAAACCGGGCGCTACGCCGGTATTGTCGGCGCGGCATTGGTGGTTGATGGCGGGATTTACCGTCACGACTTCGTGGCCCAGTCCGTGGTCAGCGGCCTGATGCAGGTACAGCTGGAAACCGAAGTGCCGGTGTTCTCGGTCAGCCTCACGCCGCACCACTTCCACGCGGGCGAAGAGCACCAGAAGTTTTTCTTTGACCACTTTGTGCACAAGGGTCAGGAAGCGGCAAAAACTTGCGTCGACACGCTGCAAAAAGTCCGGGCCATCAAACGCCTGGAGACTCAGCAAAAACGCGCCGTGTAACGATTTGATAACCCGCCCGCTCCCTTTGTAGAAGCAGCCGGTCGATTGCTCCTACGCGTGAGCGGCTACCCCTTGAGCCTCGCGGGTCTCGCGCCGGTTTTACGCAGCGGGACCACGAAGCAAGACCTGTAGGAACGAGCTTGCTCGTGATCTTTTGATCTGGCTTTTGATCTAAAAGGGCCCCCTTAAACCACGCTGGCCGAACGCAGGTTTTGCGCAGTGGCTAACCCGGCAGGGTGCCGGGTTAGCCGCGACACGGCCAGGGATGGGGCGGCACCGCTTTTAAAGATCAAAAGATCGCGAGCAAGCTCGCGCCTACAGGCTGTGGCTACACGAACGCCTGTGCGTTTACCGGTTCGATGATAATGCCCGCCCGCAAGCCAATAGCGACTTGGGGGTTAGGGAAAATGATCCGCGCACCGTCCTCTGTGATCACCCACGTCGTGTCACCGCTGTCTCGCGCCAGCTCATAGCCCTTGGGCAACACACTGAAGTTCTCGACATCGGCCGCCAGGTTGAAGGTGAACGCATCGCTGTGTTTGATCACTTCGCGGGCCACGCGGAACAGCTGCAAGCCCTTTAAGGAGACATCTTCAAGCGCCGGCTCGGTGCCTTCGATGATGTGCGTCAGGCGCGTTTCAAGGCGCTCGACATTGACCCCGGCGTTCTGCCCGAACGGCCGCGCCTTGCCCAGTTCCAGGGTAAAAGCTTCTGCCCCCAACCGGTCGTAGGTATACGCGCTGAACACGATCGACGGCTTGTTTTGCAGCAGCACGGCCTCCATTCCTGCTGCCTGCAAACGGGCCAACTCATTCCGGGAGTGGGCCCTGCCTTCCTTGAAGGGGTACAGCGCGAACTGTTCGATTTTGGAGCCGCGAATGGCCGTGTGCAGGTCGTAATGCAGGCGGGTACGCCCCTCGACATTGAAAAACGCATGCGCCAAACGCTCTAGCTCGCACGCACGCAGGGCTTCAGGGCCGCTGCTGCTTTCGTGGCGGCCATTGAACAGGCGATTGAGGTCTTCTTCGAGATAGCGGGCCCCGGTACGCATGGCACCGGGGTTGCCGAACAGAAACAGAATACGGGCCCGAGGCTTGATGGTGCCCCGTGCGATGGCTTGCAACAAGCGATCGAGCAATTCAATGGGCGCTGTTTCATTGCCATGAATGCCAGCAGACAGCAGCACATCCAGGCCGCTGTCACGCGCCTCGGGAGGACGCACTTCAAGTGCACCCTCGGCCAGCCAGCGCATGCGCACGCCGTCGACAGTCAGTTGAGTCTTCTCGGCCGGCTCACGTCCGGCCAGGGTCAGGTCAAGCAGTTTGCCGAGGGCGAGCATAGGGCATCCTTAATCAGTGATTGCAGTCCGGGCCGTGTACGTGACCGTCTTCGTCATCGCCCATGTCAGCCGGTTCCATTTCCAGTTGCAGGCTCACCAGGTTGGTCGCCAGAGGGCGCAGCAGCAGGTTGGCGTATTCGGCGTCACCTTCTTCAACGTCTACACCGATCAACAGTTGGCCACGGCCGTCTTGCTGGATCCACAGCTCTTTGCCCTGCCACATGACCGCAACGCGGGTGCAGGTGGTTTGCAGTTGCGTGCCGTCAGTGTCTTCAAGGATCAGTTGCAGGGAATCGCTCATAATTTCGTTCTCATCGCAGGGGGAAATGGCGTGCACAGTTGATTAAAGCGCATGCACGCCGTAGATCAATTGATCTGGAATGGGTATACCGCGCCCAGTTTAAGGATTTGCGTCAATTCATCCAATGCCGCGCGGCATTCAAGTAGCAATTGCGGGTCAGCCAGGTCACGTTCACGCAAGGCATCGCGGTAATGGGTGTTGACCCAGCGGGTCAGTGAGTCGTAGAGCGTCGGGGTCAAAATCACTCCCGGGTTGACCGCGGCCAGCTCCGTTTCATTCAGTGCCACGCGAAGCCGCAGGCACGCTGGGCCGCCGCCGTTCTGCATGCTCTGTTTGAGGTCGAACACCTTGATTTCGCGAATCGGTCCGCCCGCAGTGATCAAGCCTTGCAGGTACTGCCACACGCGCGTATTGGCGCGGCACTCCAGCGGCACAATCAACAGCATCGAGCCATCGGCACGGCTCAACAGCTGGCTATTGAACAAGTAAGAGCGCACGGCATCTTCGACCGCCACCTGATCGCGGGGCACGCAGATGGCCTGAAAATTCGCGCCTTGGGCAGCCAATTTGCCGTGCAACTCGGCCAGCATGGGTTCGGTATTGAGAAACGCATCTTCGTGATAGAACAACACCTCGCCGTTGCCCACGGCGATCACGTCGTTATGAAAGACGCCCTGATCGATAACGGCTGGGTTCTGCTGGGCGAACACCACGCCCTCTTCGCTCAGCCCGTGCAAGCGCGCTACGGCCTGGGAGGCTTCGAGTGTCTGGCGGGCCGGGTATGTCTGCGGTGCCGGGTAACGGCTGTCGAACGCGCTACGCCCGTACACAAAAAACTCCACCCCAGCCTGACCGTAATCGCGGCAAAAGCGCGTATGGTTGGCCGCGCCTTCATCGCCAAACTGCGCCACCGCCGGCAAGGCCGCGTGGTGGGCAAAATGCTGCTGGTCGGCAAACATTGCCCGCAGCACTCGGCTGGTGGTGGGGTGTTCAATGCTGCGATGGTATTTGCAGTTCAGGTTGGCCGCCGTGAAATGTACGCGACCGTCTGCGGTGTCGGCGCTGGGGCTGACCGTCGCCGCATTCGCGACCCACATGCTGGAGGCCGAGCAACTGGCGACCAGTAACGGCATGGCCTCTTTGGCCGCGCGCTCGATGACTTGCGCATCCGTACCGCCAAAGCCCAGGCTGCGCAAGGCCGCGACGTCGGGGCGCTCCTGAGGGGCGATAACGCCCTGGACAAAGCCCATGTCCATCAGCGCTTTCATTTTTTCCAGGCCTTGCAGCGCCGCTTCCTTCGGATTGGAGGCCTGCTGACTGTTGCTCTGGGAAGCGACGTTGCCAAATGACAAACCGCCGTAGTTATGGGTCGGCCCCACTAAACCGTCAAAATTGACTTCAAAGGACTTCATCAGCGAGGCTCCGGGAAACGGTTGTAATAGTCATCAATCAAAACGCTGTAGCCGCTGGCGAAGGCAGCGACTACATGGCCGCATCAGGTCAGGCGCACACCGGGGGTCAAGGCGGCGGGTAGCGCCAGGGTCGGCGTTTCCAGTGAAGCCACCGGGTACGCGCAATAGTCCGCCGCGTAGTACGCACTGGCGCGGTGGTTGCCCGACGCGCCGACACCACCGAACGGTGCGCTGCTCGCCGCGCCTGTCAGTTGCTTGTTCCAGTTCACGATTCCGGCACGGCTTTGCAGCCAGAATTGCTCGTAACGCGCCTTCGAATCCGACAACAAACCGGCGGCCAAGCCGAACGCGGTGTTGTTGGCTTCGGCAATGGCAGCGTCAAAATCAGCGTAGCGAATCACCTGCAACAACGGCCCGAACAGTTCTTCGTCTGAACGGTCGGCCACGTCGGTCACGTCGATGATACCGGGCGTGAGCAAGGCTGCATGGCTGTCTGGCTGGTGCATTTCCAGCAAGGCCACCGCGCCCGCGCCCAACAACATTTCCTGGGCCTCCATCAAGGCGTGCGCTGCACCCAGGGAAATCACCGACCCCATAAACGGTGCGGGTTGTTGATCGAACGCGCCCACTTCAATCTCTCGGCTAACCGCGACCAGGCGCGCCAGCAGGCTATCGCCCCAGGCCCCTTCTGGCACCAGCAAGCGGCGTGCACAGGTGCAACGCTGGCCCGCTGAGATAAAAGCCGACTGAATGATGGTGTAAACCGCGGCTTCCAAATCAGCGACCTGATCGACCACCAGCGGGTTATTACCGCCCATCTCCAGGGCCAGGATTTTGTCCGGGCGGCCGGCAAATTGTTGGTGCAAGGCATTGCCCGTACGGCTCGACCCGGTAAAAAACAGGCCATCGATACCGGCATGGGCGGCCAGCGCAATGCCGGTGTCGCGGGCACCTTGCAGCAGGTTCAGCACACCGGCCGGCAACCCGGCTTCGATCCAGCACTTGACGGTCAGTTCGGCCACCTTGGGCGTCAGCTCGCTCGGCTTGAACACCACGCAGTTACCGGCCAACAACGCAGGCACGATATGCCCGTTGGGCAAGTGACCCGGAAAGTTATACGGGCCAAAAACCGCCACCACACCATGAGGCTTATGGCGCAACACCGCCGTGGCGTCGCCCAGCGGGCCGCTTTTTTCGCCCGTGCGCTCATGGTAGCTCTGTACCGAAATGGCCACTTTATTGATCATGCTGGTGACTTCAGTGGCGGCTTCCCACAACGGCTTGCCGGTTTCTTCACCGATGCCGCGCGCCAACTCATCCGCATGCTGCTTAAGGCTCGCAGCGAAGGCCTCAAGCACGCTCAAGCGCTCTTCAAAGGTGCGCCCGGCCCAGGCCGGAAATGCCTGACGCGCCGCCTTGACCGCCGCGTCGACCTGCTCGGCATTGGCCCCCTGCCCTGCCCACAGCACCTGCTGAGTCACCGGATTCAGCGACTCAAAAGCCTCGCCCTGGCCGTTCTGCCAAGCACCTGCGATATAAGACGTGCTCATTATTTGGACTCCCGTGGGGCAACTGGCTGGGCGGACAAAGGAACGGCGCGCACCTGATCGCCTGCGCTCAGGTGCAGGCGCTTGGCGGTCAAGGGGTCGACCACCAGCGTGCCGGCGGCCAACCGTGCCGGGGCGGCGGTGATGCGGCAGTCTTCGCGCTTGCGGTTGTGAATCAGGTACGGCGTGGCGTCATCACCCGGCGTGCCAATGGCCAGCACCAATGCTTCGCTGTCGCGCACCGCACGGATCTTGCGGGTTTCGCACTCCACCGCCGGGCCCGCGTCGAAGATATCGACGTAACCCTGGTAGCTGAAGCCTTCGCTCTTGAGCATGTTCAAGGCCGGCTCGGTGTGCGTGTGCACCTTGCCGATCACGGCACGGGCATCTTCAGAGAGGAAGCAGGTGTACACCGGGAACTTGGGCATCAACTCGGCAATAAACGCTTTATTGCCTACACCGGTCAGGTAGTCGGCCTGGCTAAATTCCATTTTGAAAAAATGCCGGCCCAGGCTTTCCCAGAACGGCGAGCGCCCGGCTTCATCGGACATACCGCGCATTTCAGCAATGATCTTGTCGCCGAACAGCTCCGGGAATTCCGCAATAAACAACATGCGCGCCTTGGCCAGCATGCGGCCGTTAAGGCCGTTGCGGTAATCGGCACTGAGAAACAGCGAGCACAGTTCAGAGTTGCCGGTCAGGTCATTGGCCAGGAACAGTGTCGGAATTTCACGGTAGATGTTCAGCTCTTGCGAGGCACTGACCGTCAGGCCCACGCGAAAGTTGTACCACGGCTCACGCAGCCCTACGGCACCGGCAATGGCGGAGATGCCAACCACTTTGCCTTCGTCGTTTTCGAGCACGAACAGGTAGTCTGCATCGGCACGGTCGGCTTCGCCACGGAAGGTTTTTTCAGCCCAGCTCACGCGGTGCAGCAGGCGCTCTTCGTTGGCGGGCAGGGTTGTCAGGCCGGTGCCGGTGCTGCGGGCCAAGTCAATCAGGGCCGGTAAATCGCTGTTGCGTACAGGACGAACGATCATGCTATCTCCTTAGACAGGGCGCGCTGGCGAACCCCGCGAAACTCGCTCAAACGCGTTAAACCGCAACCACTCGCACGCTGGCACCTTCGCCAACGCCCAGTGCTTCGGCTGCCTCCAGATCCAGCGTGACGGGCTTGCCCGGTGCCCAATCCAGCGCCAGCAACACGGCGCGGTAATCCTGCAACTGAGCATTCGCCACCAGGTACTGGCGGCCGGCCCCCTTGATCAATTCACCGATTTTGACCGGCACCACGCGGCTTTGCGCAATGGAGCGAATGCCGGAAACGCGGGCATGCAACGTGGGGCCGCCGTCGAAAATATCGATGTAGTGATCGGTCTCGAAGCCTTCGCGCATCAGGATGTCGAAGGTGATCTGCGCACGCGGGTGCACCTGCCCCATCGACTCTTGAGCGCTGTCGGGCAACAGCGGTACATAAATGGGGTAATGCGGCATCAGCTCAGCCAGGAAGGTGCGGCTTTTCAGCCCGCACAGGCGCTCGGCGGCGGCGTAGTTCAAGTCGAAAAAGTTGCGGCCGATGGCGTCCCAGAACGGCGAGTCACCATTCTCATCGCTGTAGCCAACAATCTCGGTCACCACCGAGTCGGCAAAACGCTCCGGGTGGCTGGCCACAAACAACAGGCGGCCACGGGAGTTGAGCTCGGACCAGGCCGTGCCGACCAGTTCCGGCAGCACATAGAAACTGGTGAGCAAGCTGTTGCCAGTGAGGTCATGGCATTGCGACAAGACGTGAATCTTGTTGTGAATTTTCAATTCACGGGAGGCGTGAACGAAGGTCTCGTTACGAAAGCTGTAAAACGGCTCCGAGTAACCCGCCGACGCCACGATGGCCGAACAGCCCACCAATTTGCCGGTGGTGCTGTCTTCCAGCACAAAAAAATAGCTTTCTTCACCGTTGAAGCTCACTTCAGCGGCAAACGACGCTTCAGACGCAACGATCTTGTCGCGCAGGCGTCCGACATCGTCCGGCAATGAAGTAACACCAATCGGGCTGTCCGCAGCCAGCCGCTGTACCTCGTCCAGGTCAGCCATTTGTGCGGGGCGCATCACCAGCATGGTGTTACTCCTTAATCCAGAAAATAAAAAAGAGGGCCTCTGCAGGAGCGAGCTTGCTCGCGATCTTTTAAAAAGCTCGCTCCTGCAGGGTTAACGCGTGAATCAGGCGGTCAGGTTTTTGACTGCACGCTCAAAACGGTCCAGGCCTTCGGTGATGTCGGCATCCTCCACCACCAGGCTTGGCGCGAAACGCACCACGTCGGGGCCGGCTTGCAGGATCATCAGGTTTTCCTTTTCCGCAGCGTTAAACACGTCTTTCGCCTTGCCTTTCCAGGCATCGCTCAGCACGCAACCCAGCAACAGGCCCATGCCACGCACTTCGCTGAACAGGCCGTACTGCTGGCCGATGTGCTCAAGGCGCGTCTTGAATTGATCGTGCCGGGTTTTAACGCCGTTCAACACTTCAGGGGTGTTAATCACGTCGATCACCGCATTGCCCACTGCGCACGCCAGCGGGTTGCCGCCGTAGGTGGTGCCGTGCGTGCCGACGACCAGGTGCTTGGCCAACGCTTCGGTGGTGAGCATCGCGGCAATCGGGAACCCGCCGCCCAGGCTCTTGGCGCTGGTCAGGATGTCGGGGGTCACGCCGTAATGCTGGTAGGCAAACAGCTCGCCGGTACGGCCCATGCCGGTTTGCACCTCATCGAATACCAGCAGCGCATTGTGTTGATCGCACAGTTCGCGAGCGCCTTGCAGGTACGCCAGCTCGGCCGGCAGCACACCGCCTTCGCCTTGAATCGGCTCCAGCACCACGGCGCAGGTCTTGTCCGAGATGGCGGCCTTGAGGGCGGCCAGGTCGTTGAACGGCACGTGGGTGATGCCGGTGATTTTCGGGCCAAAGCCATCGGAGTACTTCGACTGCCCGCCGACGTTCACCGTAAACAGGGTACGGCCGTGGAAGCTGTTGAGGGCCGCGATGATCTCGTACTTCTCTTCACCAAAGCGATCATGGGCCACACGACGGGCCAGCTTGAACGCGGCCTCGTTGGCCTCGGCACCCGAGTTGCAGAAGAACACGCGATCGGCAAACGTGGCATCGACCAGTTTTTTGGCCAGACGCAGCGCAGGCTCGTTGGTAAATACGTTCGACACATGCCACAGGTTGTTCGCCTGCTCCGTCAACGCGCCGACCAATGCCGGATGCGCATGACCCAACACGTTAACGGCAATGCCACCCGCGAAGTCGATCAGTTCGCGCCCGGCCTGATCCCAGACTCGGGAACCGGCACCGCGTACAGGAATAAAGGCAGCCGGTGCGTAGTTAGGCACCATGACCTGGTCGAAATCGGCGCGTTGCACCGGGGCTTGCTCAACGGACATCGGAGTCTCCTGAAGAGGAACGCCTGCCTAAACTGGCGAGCGATGGGGGATTGTAGGGATACGCAGGGGGTCACGCCTTGTCGTCAAGCGACAACTTCTTATAGCGCTAAACCACGTTTTTCCAGAGCTGTCGACAATGCGACATATTGCGTCACAAAGGCGCAGTCTAAACGCTGGGCTTGATTTACGGCAGCACCTTGGCGGTTTGATTTTTAGCGCCGTGAACTGGCAGTCATTCGCGCACCGGCACAGGGGCTGCACGCGGGCGCACAGGAAAAAGCGTCAACCGCGTTCGGCAGGCGCGGACGACAATTCGAACGGGCTGCTGCTACGTCGCTGGTTGCGGTCTTCGCGCGGGGTGGCCCCAAAGAAGTTACGGTAAGCGCTGGAGAAATGCGGCCCGGAAGAAAAGCCGCACGACAGGCCGATCTGAATGATCGATTTACTGGTTTGCATCAGCATTTGCCGGGCCTTGTTCAGGCGCAGCTCCAGGTAATACTGGCTAGGCACGCGGTTGAGGTACTGCTTGAAAATACGCTCCAATTGCCGGCGGGACACACACACGTGCTGGGCGATTTCATCGGTGGTCAACGGTTCTTCAATATTGGCCTCCATCAACAGCACCGCCTGCGTGAGTTTTGGATGGCTTGAGCCCAGGCGATTTTGCAACGGAATACGCTGACGCTCACCGCCTTCACGAATGCGCTCTACCACGAGCTCTTCGGACACCGCCCCGGCCAGCTCGGCACCGTGATCGCGGGCCAGCACGGCGAGCAACAAGTCCAGCACGGCCAGGCCGCCGCAGGCGCTCAGGCGGTCGCGGTCCCAGTCGAACAAGTGGCTGGTGGCGATCACTTTGGGGAATCGCTCGGCAAAGTCGTCCTGCCAGCGCCAGTGCACGGCAGCCCGATACCCATCGAGCAACCCCAATTGCGCCAGCGGGTAAACACCGGCCGACAAGCCGCCAATCACACAGCCAGTGCGCACCAGTTGTTTAAGCGCCGTGCTCAAGGCTGGCACCATCGTCAGGGGCGGCTCGTCGGCCAGCAGAAACAGTTTCTGACAGCCTTCAAGCTTGCCTGCCCACGGCACGCCAGGCAGTTGCCACGCGCCTTCAAGCGGCGGCTCGGCCTGCAAGAAGGCCAGCTCGTAAACCACTTCAGGGTGCACGCGCTGAGCAACACGCAACGCTTCCTCAGCCAGCGCCAGAGTCAAGGCTTTGGTGCTGGGCCAAATGAGGAAACCAATTCGATGGGCGGTCATGGCGTGCTATCCGAAGCGAAAAACAGTGGTAAAGACGAGGGCCAATGCTAGCCCGTAAATGAACACAACTCTAAACGCCTTGCTTGCAGGAGCCGCGACTCGACGGCTCGTGATCTTTTGATGGGTTTAAACGATCGCGAGCGCCTGCAGCTCCTGCTGTACTTACTTGAGGCTACCGGACAAGAACTGCTGCAAACGCTCGCATTGCGGGTTCACCAGCACTTCACGCGGGTTACCGCTTTCTTCGACGATGCCTTTATGCAGGAACACCAGTTGGTTTGACACTTCACGGGCAAAGCCCATTTCGTGGGTCACCACCACCATCGTACGGCCTTCCTGGGCCAGGTCCTGCATGACCTTAAGCACATCCCCCACCAGTTCAGGGTCAAGGGCAGAGGTCGGCTCGTCAAACAACATGACTTCCGGCTCCATCGCCAGCGCACGGGCGATCGCCACACGCTGCTGCTCGCCGCCGGACATGTGGCCCGGGTAGGCCTCCTTGCGATGGGACACGCCCACCTTGTTCAGGTAATGCTCGGCTTTTTCCCGGGCTTCAGCCTTGGTCATACCCAAGACGTGCACCGGTGCTTCCATGATGTTTTCCAGCGCGGTCATGTGCGACCACAGGTTGAAATGCTGGAACACCATCGACAGGCGTGAGCGCATGCGCTGCAGTTGTTTTGGGTCGGCGGCTACCAGCGCCCCCTCTTTGTTGGCGACCAGCTTCAGCTCTTCGTTGTTCAGCAGGATCTTGCCCGCATGGGGCTGCTCCAGCAGGTTGATGCACCGCAAAAAGGTGCTTTTACCCGAACCGCTGGAACCGATGATGCTGATGACATCGCCTGCCTTGGCGGCCAGGGAAACGCCTTTGAGCACTTCATGACTGCCATAGCGTTTATGCAGGTCTTGGACTTCAAGTTTGTACATGCTGTCGGTTCTCACAAAAACAGTCAGTCGTTAAGCAAGCGCACGGGGCGCACGGGCAACACTGGATCGATACAATTCACGGCTCAGGCCTTGCGCGGGGCCATATAGCCCAGCCAGCGGCGCTCGGCCAGTTTGAACAGGCGCACCAGAATGAAGGTCAGGCACAGGTAGAACACCCCTGCGGTGATGTACGCCTCAAACGGCAAGTAATACTGCGCGTTGACGGTACGCGCCGCCCCCGTGATATCAATCAGGGTCACAATGGACGCCAGGCTGGTGGTCTGCAACATCATGATCACTTCGTTGCTGTATTGCGGCAGCGCACGGCGCATGGCCGAGGGCAGCAAGATACGACGGTACATTTTAGTGCGGGACATGCCCATCGCCTTGGCCGCTTCAATCTCGCCATTGGGCGTGGCCTTGAGGCTGCCGGCAATGATCTCGGCGGTGTAGGCGCTGGTATTGATCGCAAAGGCCAGGCACGCACAGAAGGTTGCACTGGACAGCAATGGCCACAGGAAACTTTCGCGTACCGCTTCGAACTGCGCCAAACCGTAATAGATCAGGAACAGCTGCACCAGCATCGGTGTGCCACGAATCACATAGGTGTACAACCAGGCGATACCGTTGACGAAGGGCTGCTTGGACACGCGCATCAGGCCCAATGGCACAGCGGCCAGCAAGCCGAAAAACAGCGAAATCGACAGCAGCTTGAGGGTGGTCAACAGCCCACTGAAGTACAGCGGCAGGCTGTCCCAAATGACGGTGTAGTCGAAGATCATAAATCAGCCGTCCTTACGCCTACCGAGTAGCGTTTCTCAAGTTGTCGCAAGGCCAGCAGCGAAACACTGGTCAACACCAGGTACAACGCGGCCACCGCCAGGAAGAACGTGAAGGGTTCGCGGGTGGCATCTGCCGCCTGCTTGGCCTTGAACATCATGTCTTGCAAACCGACCACCGAAATCAGCGCGGTGGCTTTGGTCAGTACCAGCCAGTTATTGGTAAAGCCCGGGATCGCCAAGCGAATCATCTGGGGCACCAACACCCGGAAAAACACCTGAAAAGAGCTCATGCCATACGCCATGCCGGCTTCTGCCTGCCCCTTGGGGATGGCCATAAAGGCACCACGGAACGTTTCAGACAGGTACGCACCGAAGATGAACCCCAAGGTGCCGATACCGGCGGCCAACGGGTTCAAGTCAATGTAGTCGTCATAACCCAGCAAGGGCGCGACGCGGTTCAGCAGGTCCTGGCCGCCGTAGAAAATCAGCAGGATCAGCACCAAGTCAGGAATGCCACGGATCACCGTGGAGTACAAATCGCCCAGCCAGGCCAACCAGCGCACCGGCGACAGGCGCAAGGAAACACCAATCAGACCTAGAACAATGGCCAGGGCCATGGACGACAAGGCGAGCTGAAGCGTCAGCCAAGCGCCATCGAGGATGACAGCCCCGTAGCCTTTCAACATGATTCAGGTCCTCAAAATTTGGATGAAAAAATGGCGCAAACTTCAGAGATCCTGTTGCTTGCGCCATTTAGGACAGACCGCTGCGACGTATTACTGGGCTTCTGGGCCGTAAATATCGAAGTTGAAGTATTTGTCCTGGATGGTTTTGTAGGTGCCATCGGCACGAATACCATCGATCGCGGTGTTGATTTTGTCTTTCAATGCGTCGCCCTTGCGAACCGCGATACCGATGCCGTCACCGAAGTACTTGGCGTCAGTGAACTGCGGGCCTACAAACGCGAAACCCTTGCCTTGAGGCGTTTTCAGGAAACCGTCTTCCAGCAGGGTGGCGTCCGCCACGGTGCCATCAAGGCGACCGGCCTGGACGTCCAGGTAGATTTCGTTCTGTGAGCTGTAAGGCACCACCGTTGCCCCTTTGGGCGCCAGCACTTCCTTGGCGAAACGGTCATGGATCGAACCGCGCTGCACGCCAATTTTCTTGCCTTTGAGTTCTTCCAGGCTGTCGCTCACCGCCGTGCCTTCCTTCAACACCAGGCGCGCGGGCGTGAGGTAGTACTTGTGGGTGAAGTCGACCGACTTTTTACGGTCTTCGGTGATCGACATCGAAGACAGAATGGCATCGATCTTGCGCACCTTGAGAGCCGGGATCAGGCCGTCGAACTCTTGCTCGACCCAAACACACTTGACCTTCATCTCTGCGCACAGCGCGTTACCGATGTCGTAGTCAAAACCCACGATGCTGCCATCCGGTGCCTTCGAGGCAAACGGAGGGTAAGCCGCTTCGATACCAATTTTCAGTGGTTTTTCATCGGCAAAAGCCTGCACGGACAGCACGGACAGTGCCAGGGCGCCAAGAAGTGCGAGTTTCTTCATCTTAGGACTCCATCGGTAAAGGGCAATAAATGCAGAATGAGCGTGAGCCCAATATGCGGAGGTTAAACCGAGAATGCGGCGCCACGTCCGATTGGCGTCGAGCTGATATCAGCACGACATCGACGAGCGAGTGATCGGCATTCTAACGACAGGCTTCACGCCGTTATTTCTTCAATGCGACAACAACTTACAAATGCATCGAGAAAGGCGTCCGACAGCATTGACAGCTCTTCCAATTCATGCAAGAGCAAAAGACATAGAACCTATGTGAGTTGCAAATAGCGGGCCTATTATTCGCAAAGCCTTCTATTCCGGCAAGTGTAGCGTTTCATCTTATTATTTTAAGCACCCGCGAGCGCTCTAAAACGGTGCTAACAGTGTTGATAGGCCCCAGCGTGGTGCGCGACGGTTACATATCGGGTAACACCCAAAACTCACCTGTGCACTCTTCAGAGAATTCTTCGCGCTTCGCAAGAACCACCCTACAGAAATATTAGTGGCAACCGACTTTGATCACCCCTTGCAGGCCTGCAATCTCTCAAGGTTCCAGATTAGACATTGGCCTATCCCCATGACACATGACCCTCTGTACAGCGCTTCCTGCTCATGGTGCTGGATCGGCAAGATCACACCACCCAAAACGCTTGTGACCTCACAGATACGCGAGACGCTGCTGGCCACTTTGCACACGCATGGCCACGTGCCCCTGGTACTGTTGGTCGCACCGGCCGGCTATGGCAAAACGGTGATGCTAATGCAATGGCGTCAGGAACTGCTTAAATGCACACCCAACGCCAACGTCGCCTGGCTGTCGCTGGACGAGGCCGATGGCGAACCCAATCGCTTTCTGGCTTACCTGATCCTGGCGCTTGAGCGCAGCGGCCTGAAACTGGGGCATTTGTCACGGCTGGCCGAATCGCAGTCGCTGGACGCACAACCACACCGCACGCTCCGGGCGCTGGCACACGCGCTGGAGCAGTCAGAACAGCCCGTGACCTTACTGCTGGATGACTATCACGCGGTGGGCGGCCACGAAGTCAATCACATCTTGCAAACCCTTATCGAACACACCGTGCCCTGGCTGCACGTCGTGGTCGCCAGCCGTACCCGCCCGGCATGGCCGCTCTCACATTGGCGGGCAAAGGGCTGGATGCATGAAGTGCCAGCACAGCAGTTAAGCCTGTCCCCAGACGAAACCCGGCGCATTCTTGGGCCCACGGTGGCACCGCAAGACGCACTGCAACTGCACCGCACCACCGAAGGCTGGGCAGTGGCAGTTCAATTGGCGCGCGTGTGGCTGGCCAGCAGTCATGGCTGCCTGTTCGGGCTCACCGCATTTTCTGGAGGTGTCACCGATATCGCACAGTATTTGGCCGAACAAATCCTGGCGAGCCTGTCGACCGAGTGCCAGTCCTTCCTGCTGGAGACCTCATTATTGGCCCGCTTTAATGCAGAGCTGGCAGACGCTGTGCGCGGGCGCACCGACAGCACCCACCTGCTGATGCAACTGCGTCATCTCGAGGCCCTGCTCGTTCCGCTGGACGCTGAATGCCAATGGTTTCGCTATCACCGATTGCTGCGAGACTTTCTCAGCTCCAGGGTCAACACCCACCAGGCACAGCACATTCATCAGGCGGCAGCTCTATGGCTGGCGCAGGCCAACGATTGGGTACAGGCTGTGGCCCACGCCCTGCAGGCCAGGGACACAGACCTGGCCATCAGCCTGGTGGTGCGCGCGGGCGGTTGGTCACTGGTGCTGAGCAAAGGCATTCGCTACGCACAAAGCCTGATCCAGCAGTTTGATGAGCAGGCTCGACAAACCGCACCCGACCTGTTGCTGCTGCAAGCGTACCTGCATGCCAAATTGGGTAACCATGCGTTTTGCAGCCAATTGCTGGGCCTGGCAGAACATAACCTGCAGGGCGACCCGCGGTTAATCCGCGACTTCTACCTCATTAAAACCCTGTCAAATGCCTATCAGGACTGCTTTGAACACACATTCGAAAACCGCCCACGGCTGTGCACCGACCACCCAGAAGATATTCTGATACAGGCAACGCTGGAGTGTATTGACACCTTGGCGATGATGATTAATGGCGATATCAACGGCGCACTGCAAAGCGTTCGCACCGCACAGATCAAAATGCATCTGATTGCCAGCCCGCGTGGAGAGATTTACTGCAACATTCATGCGTCCCAGGCGCTGGCGCTGTCCGGGGATATCCAGGCCTCCCGGCACCTGATCGAGAAGGCACTGGCGTTCGTACTCAGCCATTTCGGTACCGAGAGTTCGCTAAAAGCCCTGATCGGGTGTTTGAAAGCTCAACACTGCTACTGGCAAGGCGAATGGTCGCACGTCCCCCCCTGGTTACAGGACGGCTGGGCCTCTCTGGAGCATACCGAGGGCTGGCTGGATATTGTGGCCAATACAGCCGAGGTGACATGGCGCACCACACTGCGCGCCAAAGGCTTGCAACCCGCGTTGCTTGAACTGGAACACGTTGCAGAGCACGCCACGGCACGCAACTGGCAGCGCTTGCATCAACTGGTACACGCCTGGCGGATTGAAGTGCTGGTGCAATGCGGGCTGTTGACCCAGGCGCGAAAAGAGGCCACGCAGATCAATCTCGAAGGCATGGCCGCCACGCCCAAAGACTGGCGCACCCAACACGCCGCGACGCTGGCTCAGGCCAGATTGCAGATCGCCACCGGTGCCGCCCTTGTCGCCCTCAATCGCCTGCAACGCGAAGGAACAAAGCTTCAGGAGAAAGGCTTGCAGCTCCCCCGCTGGCGCCTGGAATTGATGGCACTGGCTGCCGCCTGCAAGGCACAGGTCGATATCAACCCTCAGGCAGAGCAGCAAACCCTCGCCGCCATCTCGCCTGATGCCCTGCCCGGACTGCTACTGGAAGTGGGCCCGTGGTTACTGCCCGCCCTTGAGCGCAACCCCGACGCCCTCCCCTCAATGCCCTGCGTTATCACCCGCCTGCGAGGCTGGCGAGCGCATCCCGTGCGCCCCACAATTCTATTAAGCCCCAAGGAGGCTCAAGTCCTCGGCCTGCTGGCCAATGGGCTGCCAAACAAAGTCATCGCGCAAGGCCTGAACCTGTCCGAGAACACGATCAAATTCCACCTCAAAAACATCTACGCAAAACTCGCGGTGGACAACCGCACAGCGGCCATCAGCGCAGCGCTGCGCCAAGGCCTGCTGGAGGGTGTTCGCCCTTAGATTCCAGGCCATTGGGAGGTTCTGACTCCCCCCCCCACCCAGGCGGGTAAGTCCTGCGCAGGAATCTCGCCAACCTACCCGTCCCGCGCCTGTCAACCAGCACCCGGCGCGCCTAGCATCGTGTTCAACGGTCAGGGCCTTCTGGCATTCGCCCGCCCATACCCCAACACGCACAGCACCAGGAGAGTTCACGTGGTGATGGATGGAAAAACGGTACGTGTCGCCACCGATGTGGGAGGCACATTCACGGATCTGGTGGCGTTCGAAACGGACGCGGTGACTGGCCAGCAAGTGATTCGCACAGCCAAGGTCGATACCACGCCACCCGACTTCGCTCAGGGCGTACTCAACGTTATTCGCAAGGCCAATGTCGAACTGAACACCGTCGACTATCTCGCGCACGGCACCACCGTCGTCATCAACGCCCTGACTGAGCGGCGAGGGGTTAAAACAGGGTTGATTACCACGCGGGGCTTTCGCGACGTTCTGGAGATTGCGCGGGCCAATCGCCCGGACTACTTCAACCTGAAATGGGTCAAGCCACCGCCCTTCGTACCGCGCTACCTGCGCTGTGAAATTGGCGGGCGCCTGAGCACCGATGGCCAGGAGCGTGAGCCGCTGGACCTCTCTACGCTGCCCGACATTCTGGACGCCTTCCGCGCCGATGGGGTGGAGGCCATTGCCATTTGCCTGCTGCACGCCTACGCCAACACCGCCCACGAACAGGCAGTGCTCACTGAGGTCCGCCGGCTATGGCCCGACGTGTCGGTGGTGGCATCGCACCAAATCACCCGCGAGTGGCGCGAATACGAGCGCACCAGCACCACGGTGCTGTCGGCCTATGTGCAACCCATCGCCGCACGCTACCTCGACGCCTTGCAAGCTCGCTTAAAAGCCGAAGACTACGCCGCACCGTTGTACATCATGCAGTCCAACTGTGGCGTCGACAGCGTGGCCCACACCCGGCAAACCCCCATCACGATGGTCGAATCAGGGCCGGCCAGTGGTTTCTGGGCGGCGGCCGAGTTGGGGGGGCTGATCAATGAGCCCAACCTGCTGGGGCTGGACATCGGAGGCACCACGGCCAAATGCGCCTTGATCCGCAATGGTCAGGTCACGATCAAGACCGACTATTGGATCGAACGCAATCACGTCAATGCGGGTTACCCAATCATGGTACCGGTGGTGGACCTGGTTGAGATCGGCAACGGCGGGGGTTCCATTGCTTGGGTCGATGATTTCGACAAGCTGCATGTCGGCCCTCAATCCGCCGGTGCCCGGCCCGGCCCGGCAGCCTATGGCAACGGTGGCGTCGACATCACCACCACCGACGCCAACCTGGCCCTGGGCCGCATCAACCCTGATTACTTTTGCGGCGGCGAGCTGGTGGCCGACCTGGCCGCCGTCGACCACGGCCTCAGCCTGCTCAGCCGACGCTTACAACTGCCGACACAGGAAGTGGCTCGCGGCATCGTGCGGCTGGCCAACGACAACATGGTCAACGCACTGAAGCTGGTGTCCCTGAGCCGCGGCCATGACCCGCGTGAACTGACCCTCATGGCTTTCGGTGGCGGTGGCGCGCTCCACGCCGTGGCGCTGGCTCAGGAGTTGGGGGTTAAAAAAGTCATCGTTCCGCGCAGCGCAGCGGTGTTTTCAGCGTGGGGCATGACCCTCTCCGACCTGCGCCGAGACCTGTTTATCAACCATTTTACCGACACTACCCAGGTGGACGCCCTGACCAGGGCTCAGGCCTTTCTGGGCGACCTGATGCTCACCGTGTGCAAGCAATTCGACGCCGAAGCCATCCCGGCCAAACAGGTCACCCTGACCGCCCACTGCAACCTGCGCTATCAAAACCAGGAACACGCCGTGCAAGTGCCGCTCCATGATCAAGAGCGCATTGACACACACTGGCCACAGATCGAACAGCGCTTTCATCTGTGCTACGAACAGCACTACACCTACCGCCTGGAAGCCCCCGTGGAAATCGTCGGCTTTCACCTGATCGCGGTCGCGCAAATCGGCAAATTGAAGCCCGAATCCTTGCCTGTCACCGGTCGCTCAGTGGCAGCGGCCTGCAAGGGAAAACGCTTCGTGGACTACGTGTTGGAAGGCATCCACGAAGCAACTCTCTATGACTACGCCTTGCTGGAGCCGCAGATGAACTTCAACGGCCCGGCCATTGTTGAAGACGCAGGCACCACCGTCGTGATCCACCCCGGCAACCACGTAGGGGTCGATCACTTGGGCAACCTGCATATCACCCTGGCGGGTGACGGAGCCTGAACATGCACACCCTCGACATGTTTACCCGCGACATCATCCAGAACGCATTGCAGGCCATTGCCGATGAAATGTTTGCGGCCATGCGCCAAGCCGCCATGAGCCCGATCATCTACGAAGTACTGGACATGGGCACGGGGATCACCGACGCCGAGGGCGAAATGGCCAGTTCCGGGGCCGGTATTCCGGCCTTTGTGGGGGTGCTCGACAAGGCCGTGAAAAACATCCTGCTCACACACACGCCCGAGGACATTGAGGAGGGCGATGTGTTTATCAGCAACGACCCCCACGACGGAGGGGCCGTCACTCACCTTAACGACGTGGTGCTGGCCATGCCGGTGTTCGCCAACGGCACACGGGTGGCCTGGACGGCCAACATCGTCCATTGGAATGATGTCGGCGGCATGGTGCCGGGTTCACTCTCGACCGAGGCTGTCGACATTTTCCAGGAAGGCTTGCGCCTGGCCTCGGTCAAGTTGATCAGCCGCGGGCACCCCATTCGCTCCGTGCTGCAGATCCTGCTGGCCAATTCACGGATGCCGGACTTTCTGGAAGGCGATCTATGGGCTGGTGTGGCCGCCGTACGCGGCGGTGCGCAGCGCCTGCAACAGTTGACGAAAAAGTACGGCACCGAGGTGTTTTTGCAGGCAATGAGCGACTTTATGGACCTGGGCGAAAGGGTCTCGCTAAAAGCCCTGCACGCGTTACCCAACTGCAGCCTGAGCCTGCGGGAGCCCCAGGACGACGGCAGCGAGTTCCACCTTAGCCTCGAGATCCGCGACCGCGAACTGATCATTGACCTGCGCGACAACCCCGATCAGTGCCAGGGCCCCACCAACCTCAGCCGTGACGGGGCAGTGGTGGCCGCACAAATGGCATTCAAGGCACTGACCGCACCGCAAGGCACGACCAATGGGGGTACCTTTCGCCCGCTCACGGTACTCACGCGGCCTGGCTCACTGTTTGACGCCCGACCTCCGGCCGCCGAAGGTTTCTATTTCGAAAATCTGATTCGCGTCCACGACCTGATTCTGCGCTGCCTGGCCAAGGCGTTCCCGGATCGGCTCCCGGCAGGCAACTTTGCCTCGGTATGCGCCACCATTATTGGTGGCCGTCACCCGGACACCGGGCGTGTGTTCACCCTGGTGGAGCCAGAAATCGGCGGCTGGGGGGGCGAGCCGGGCCGCGACGGCAACAACGCCGTGTACTCGGGCCTGCATGGCGAAACCTACAACTGCCCCGCGGAAGTCTGCGAGGCCCGCTACGGCGTGTACGTCGAACGTATGACGCTCAATGATGAGCCCGGCGGCCACGGCGAGTTTCGCGGTGGCCGTGGGGTGTGCATCGACTATCGGGTCCGTGCCGACAACAGCTTCCTGACCTGTGGCTACACCCGTTCAGTCATCCCGCCCTGGGGGCTGGAGCACGGCGCGCCGGGCTCACTCAACTACGTGGAAGTGATTCGCCAAAACGGCCTGCGCGAGCGTTATGCAATGGCCAGCAGTATTCCTCTGAATGCAGGCGACCTGGTGCGCGTGCGCACGGGGGCCGGAGGCGGTTATGGGCGCGCCGCACAGCGCTGTGAAAGCGCGGTGCGCAACGACCTGAAAAACGGCTACATCGACGCCCGGACCGCACAACAGATCTACGGCCTCAAGGGATGAGGCTACCCCCGTCACACCGCGCGTAACCGCTCATCACGCTGCGCACCACAACAACAAGAAGAGCACATGAAGATGAACACACATCGCTCACTGCGCCCGCTCGCAGGTCTTTCATTCGCCCTGATGCTGACCTTCAGCCCCCACGCCATGGCCGAGCAATTCATTGGCTTCGGCCAACCGGGCAAACCGGGCAGTTGGGCGGTGGAGTCCTTTCCCGTCATCAACCGCACCAGCGATGGCAAGACCAGCATCGCCGGCAACACCGTGCTGGCCTATTTTTCTGAAACCGGCTTTACCGGCACCCAACGTGATCAATTGCAGTTCTGGGCCGGTGCTGTTCCCGGTTACGCCAGTACGCGAGGAGCTGTGGACAGCAACGCCTGGGGCGTGGCCTCGCCCAACCTCGGATTTGCCTATTACTACAACGTGGTGGAACCGGGCAGCACATACGGATTGGCGAACGACACCACCTTCTGGACCAACCCGACCCTGATGGTGGAGTTCCCCAACGGCAACGACGACAGTGCCGGGCACGGTGCCTTTGCCAACCGCTATGCCGTGAGCTTCAGCGTCGCCAACTACCTGCGAATCGGCCGCTTTGGTGCCACGTTCACACCGGCCGGCATTCATTACGCCGCCCGCAACCGCAACCACACAGACCTGGGCAGCAGCGACCCCACTCGCCTGCGCGGGGGCGTCAGCCTGTGGCTGGCCGATATCGCCGCCGGGTATCAGGTGAACGAAGACCTGTGGCTGGGGGTGCATCACGTTTACCACCTCAACAACACCTCTGCCTCCGACTTCAAACCCTCACGGGCCGGCAAAATCGGGCCGTCCATGACCTACAGCGGGTTTTCCGGCGCAGGGTTATTCGTGTCCGCCAACTTGAATTTTGACTACTACCACAGCGCCAATCTCAAGCGCTCCAATGCCTTGACCCTGGCCTTGGTGAAGTTTTTCTAGCTGCTTTTCCCCGCCCTGAAGACTGTTGAGGATTTGCCCATGGCCACCCCTGCCTTCACTGCTCTGCCCCATGACGTGCCCGTATCGGTGCGCTGGCTCAACCCCATTGGTCATCCCACCTACGATGCCCCGATTGCGCAACTGCTGCACGCCATCAAACAACCGTCCACTCAGGTCGATGTGGTATCGCTGGACCTTAAACACAGCCCGACGCACCTGGAGTACCGCGCCTATGAAGCGCTGACTTACGGCCCCATCGTACGCATCGCTCGCGCCAGCGCCCAAGAGCAGATAGACGCGCTGGTGGTGGGGTGCTTCTACGACCCGGCACTGGAAGACGCCCGCGAAATTTCGGGCAACACGCTCATCCTTGCCCCGTGCCAAGCCAGCCTGCAGGTCGCGGCCAACCTGGCTAACCGTTTCTCGATCATTGTCGGGCGCACCAAATGGATGGAGCAAATGCACGCGCGGGTCCAGGTATACGGCGCGCAAAAACGCCTGGCGTCGATGCGCTCGCTCGGGATGGGGGTTGACGAGTTCCAGCGGGATCACGCCCTCACCCGGCAAAAAATAATCCAACAGGCACGCCTGGCGGTTGAAGAGGATGGCGCGGAGGCCATCGTCCTTGGCTGCACCCTTGAATTCGGGTTCTTTGAGCAGGTACAGGCAGAAATCGGCGTGCCCGTCATCGACCCGGTTATCGCGGCGTTCAAAATGGCCGAGGCCCTTGCCGGCATGAAGCGGCGCTTCGGCTGGAACCCCAGCCAGGTCGGCAGCTGCGAGCCCCCGTCCGAAGCCGAAATACAGGCGTTCGGGCTGTTTCAGGAACCCGCACCTATTGGTCATCGCATCATCGCTTAGGGGGGGCTTCCATGAGCATCAGCCATCACACCTCAACACCGGCTGTCGATACCGGCGCGTCCACCTTGCAGGTGGGCGAGCTCTTCAGGGACGTGCCCTTGACCCGCGAACATTTGAAAAGCGGCCTGGCACTGTTCTTTGTGTTCGCCATCGAGGCTTGGGAGATGATGATCATCGTCTACACCGCACCGTTGATCGCCCAGGATTTCGCCCTCGATACACTCGCGGTGGGCAACCTGATCGGTGCCATGTTTATCGGCATGCTGCTGGGTTCGCTGGCCTGGGGCAAAGCTGCCGAACGCATGGGGCGCAAGCGCGCCATCATCTGGAGCCTGGCACTGTACGGGGTTATCTCGCTGGCCAGCGCCTTTGCGCCTGACTACCTGTCGCTATATGGGCTGCGATTGCTGTCCGGGGTGGCAGCGGTGGGCATGATGGTGGTCACCTTCGCCCACTTCCAGGAATTGTTACCGCTGCGTTATCGCGGTGCGCTGTCGGTCTACCTTGCAGCGGGGTGGCCTGCGGGCATGCTGCTGGCGCTCGGCGCTACCGTCTGGCTGCTGCCTTTGGGCTGGCGCGCGATTATTGTGTTCAGTTCTTTAGGCAGCCTGTGGGCACTGGTCGTCGCCTATTGGGTTCCCGAGTCACCTTACTGGCTGGCAGGCGTGAATAAACAGGAGCAAGCGCGAGCGGTTATTCACCGCTTGAGTCGGGGGGCCGTGAACATCGCCGACAGTTGCCAACTGTACATCGACCAGACCACCCGAGGGCATCAACGGGAACTGTTCAGCGCCGCGTTGTGCAAAATCAGCGTGCTGCTGATCATCGTCAACTTCACCTTCTCGTGGGGCTATTGGGGGCTGCAAACCTGGCTCCCGACCCTGTTGCAGCAACGTGGCCTGAACCTGCCACAAAGCTATGGGTTTATCGCCCTGTCGGCGTTCTTCATGATCCCGGGCTATATGACCGCATCATGGTTGACGCAGCGTTGGGGGCGCAAAAAAACCATCGTCGTATTTATCAGCGCCGCCGTCGTGGCGGGTTATGGCTTTGCCAACGTACACAGCCTGAGCATGCTGTACCTGAGCAATTTCACCCTGGCTTTCTTCAGCCTCGGTGCTTGGGGCGTGTGGGGGGCGTGGATCGGCGAGCTCTATCCCACGCCGCTGCGCACGATCGGCTACGGCTGGGCGGTGTTCGCCCAACGAGTGGCCAATATCATGGCCCCCAGCCTGATCGGCGCGCTGATTGCCTACGGTTCGTCCTTCAACCTGACCGTCACCCTGATTAACGGCTTTATGTTGATCACCGTACTGCTGGTCCTGTTCATCCCCGAAACCGAGGGCAAGGCCTTGCGGTAATCGCGTCTCGCAAAAACTGTTGCCCTTTCCGACAACGTTCCTGGGTTTGGAGGACATCGTCCCCCTCCAAAACCCATTTCAATACGTGCCTGGCATGGATATGCCATCACCCCTCATAAGGAAATCACTCACTATGCCCTCACCCTCACTGGAAAACGGCCTTGTCTTTCACATGTACCGTGGCCCGTTCCAAAACAATGGAGCTACGGCCTGGTACTCGCCCTTGCAGTTGGGCACCCCCGGCCAACCCCTAAAACTGGCACTCGACACCGGCACCAACATCACCTGGGCAACGTCGACACTGTGCCAACCGGATCAATGCCAGCATTACAGCGCCAAACGCTTTAACTACCAGCGCTCGCGCACCTTTGCCTTCACTGATTGCCTGCAACGCCCCTACAGTTTCGGGCCTTGGGGCACCATGCAAGTCGAAGCCGGCTCCGATGTACTGACGCTGCCCAACAAAAACACGATGGCCATGAATGTGTTTTTGGCAGCCCGTTATTCCGGCGAACAGTTTCGCCAACTGGACTGGGACGGTGGCATTGGCCTGCCTTCGAGCAGCGCCTATGCCGAGGAGCGTAATTCGTTTCTGTTTCTAGAGCTGTTACGCAATCACGTCATAGATCCTGTCCAGCCTTACGTGTGCTTCGACTGGGACCCGGCCACCCACCGCGGCACCTGCCGGATGGGAGCTCTTGATATGAGCAAACTCAAAGGCCCGCATCTGTTCCTGCCGTGGTCGGCCTACACCACAATACCCGGCGTGGAATACATCTGGTCGTCCGGGCTGAGCCATTACAGCGTCGGCGGCGAAACCCTGGCCACCGACATCGGCTTCGCTCTGGACTCCGGCTCATCGCAGTTCAAGGGCGATGACACGCTGATGCGCAAAACCCTGCAGCGCATCGCACAGGGGGGCAACCCGGATGTCGTACTGGGATTCGAAGACGGTGAGATCACATTAGGGGCCGACCTCTACAACGTGTTGATCGAGGAAGGCCCACAAAAAGGGCAAACCATTCCACAGTTTGCGCCACTGGGCTTAACCGACCTGGTGCTGGTCGGCTCACTGGTGATGGAACAGTGCTACACCGTCTACGAATACCGAGTCGTGCAATGCAAAGGCCAGGGCTATTCGCTGGCTCCCGTCGGCATCTGGTTATTCAATCGTCCCGACGGGCCGCAGATCATTACCCGCCCCTCTAAAAAAACCTTCACACCTGGCCCCCGCGCAGTCACCACTGAAAGAGTCAGCCTGGTGCCACCCGCGTCAAAACCGACGCCCTCCACGCCCCAGCCCCATCAGGGTTCTGTCGCGGGCACCTGGACCAATGACTATGGCTCGTTGATGACCCTGAGCGTCTTCGGCCAGCACGTCTTCGGTTTCTACCAGTCATCAACCGGGTCGGTTGGCCTGTATGAGGTGACGGGCTATCAACTACACGCACCAGCCACCCCGGAGATGAGCCAGCCCGTGGCACTGGCCATCGAATGGCACTCCGTGGGCGAAGGCCCAGCCGACCCCAGTTGGAACTGGTCGTCCAGCCTGTACGGGCAAATCAGCCTTGAGGGCACTGAAGAAGTACTGACACTCTCGCACTTACTGGTGGCCAGCAGCGACTTCCCGACACTGGCCGGCGCGGGCACCTATGCCGACAGGCTGGTGTACCGCCGCAGTACTGTCACGCATCACGGGGCCCCAGCCCCGGCGCCCTCGGTACCGAAACTGTCTATCAGCAGCTTGACAGGCACCTGGATGGCCCACGACGGGACCGCCATGAAGCTGCATATAGAAGCTGAAAGCGAAGGGCGTTTCGGTCGAATACATGGGAGCCTGGTCCATGCATCGAAGCACTTTCAAGTGTCCGGTTTCACGGATATCAATGCAGCCGCCAGCGGGCTGTCACATCAATCGCTGGCAATCACCGCGGCGTATGAAGACAGCCTGTTAACCCTGTGCGGAACCTTGCGGTTTAAGGAGGACAGCCTGGCCTTGATCATGATGACCGGCGTAGCCACTTCGCCTGCCCACACCTATGTGCAGACGCGAATCTCGGCGCTGACATTCAAGCGCTGGGGGTAAAGCAAGGCCTGTTGGCGCTCGATTACTCGCGATGTTTTAAAGGTCAAAAGATCGCGAGCAAGCTCGCTCCTACGCGTGAACACCGTGCTTTTGATCCAAGGGCCCCCTTAAATGACGCTGGCCGAACGGAGCAAGGCCTGTAGGAACGAGCTTGCTCGTGATCTTTTGATCTGGCTTTTGATCCAAGGATCAAAAGATCGCGAGCAATCGAGCATCGACCGGCTGCTCCTACCGATTAAACGGCAACCCCGCACGGCATGGCCGGGCGGGGTTCGGTGAAGCGGTTCGCGTGTTACGCGACGTTCATGGTTTTATGCGTGTCAATCAAGTGCTGCACCACACCCGGGTCAGCCAACGTCGAGATATCGCCCAGGCCGTCGTACTCGCCAGTGGCGATCTTGCGCAAAATACGACGCATGATTTTGCCCGAGCGGGTTTTCGGCAAGCCCGGGGCCCATTGGATGACATCCGGCGAGGCAATAGGGCCGATCTCTTTGCGCACCCAGTTTTTCAACTCCAGGCGCAAGGCTTCGCTCGGCTCTTCTCCCCCATTCAGGGTGACGTAGACATAAATGCCCTGCCCCTTGATGTCGTGCGGCACGCCGACGACCGCCGCTTCTGCCACTTTAGGGTGAGCAACCATGGCGCTTTCGATTTCAGCCGTGCCCATGCGGTGACCGGACACGTTAAGCACGTCATCCACACGGCCCGTGATCCAGTAGTAACCATCGGCGTCACGACGTGCACCGTCGCCGGTGAAGTACATGCCGCGGAAAGTCTTGAAGTAGGTGTCGACGAAACGGTCGTGGTCGCCATACAAGGTACGGGCCTGGCCCGGCCAAGAATCCAGAATCACCAGGTTGCCTTCCGCCTCGCCTTCAATCAGGTTGCCCAGGTTATCAACCAGCGCCGGTACCACACCAAAGAACGGGCGGGCCGCAGAGCCTGGCTTGAGGGCATGGGCACCCGGCAGCGGGCTCATCATGCAACCACCGGTTTCGGTCTGCCACCAGGTGTCCACAATCGGGCAGCGCTCTTTGCCCACAGTGGTGTAATACCAGTTCCAGGCTTCCGGGTTGATCGGCTCACCCACCGAGCCCAACAAACGCAGGCTGGAACCGTCGGCATCTTTCACCGCAGCCTGGCCTTCAGCCATCATGGCGCGAATCGCCGTTGGCGCGGTGTAGAGGATGTTGACCTTATGCTTGTCGACGATTTTCGACACCCGAGTGATGTCCGGGTAGTTCGGCACGCCCTCAAACAGCACAGTGGTCGCGCCATTGGCCAGCGGCCCGTAGACGATATAGGTGTGGCCCGTGACCCAGCCCACGTCGGCCGTGCACCAATAGACTTCGCCCGGGCGGTAGTCGAAGACCCGCTCATGGGTCATTGCGGCGTACAACAAGTAACCTCCGGTGGTGTGCTGAACGCCCTTGGGCTTGCCGGTGGAACCTGAGGTGTAGAGGATAAACAGCGCTTCTTCAGCTCCCATTTCTTTGGGCGCGCAGTGAATCGATGCCACGTCCATCAAGTCGCTGTACCAAATGTCACGGTGACGGTACCAGTCAATCTCGCCGCCAGTACGCTTGAAGACGATGACTTTTTGTACGCTCGACGTTTCAGGGTTGGTCAGTGCCACGTCGACATTGGCTTTGAGCGCCGTGCGCTTGCCGCCGCGAAGGCCTTCGTCAGCCGTGATCACGACTTTGGATTTGCAATCGATGATCCGACCGGCCAGCGCTTCAGGCGAGAAGCCGCCGAACACCACCGAGTGGATCGCACCGATACGGGTACAGGCCAGCATGGCCACTACCGCTTCCGGCACCATTGGCATATAGATCGTGACCACGTCACCACGGTGCACGTCCTGGCCGCGCAGGGCGTTGGCCAACCTGCACACATCTTCGTGCAGTTCGCGGTAGGTGATGTTGCGCTGCTCAGAAGGGTCATCGCCCTCCCAGATGATCGCGACCTGATCGCCACGCTCGGCAAGGTGGCGGTCCAGACAGTTGTAAGAGACGTTAAGAGTGCCGTCCGCGAACCACTTGATATCAACATGGTGGTCGTCGAAAGAGGTTTGTTTGACGGTCGTAAACGGCTTGATCCAATCGAGACGCTTGGCTTGCTCACGCCAGAAACCATCGGGGTTAACGACGGATTGCTGATACATGGCCTTGTAGGTCGCCTCGTCGGTCAGCGTATGGGCTGCAACTTCAGGGCGTACGGGATACAGGGAAGCGGCACTCATGTTTCATACCTCAATGTTTGTAGTTGTTGTTTTATGACCCTGTTTTAGCCGGGCCCGGGCCTGAGAACCATTCGACGTTGGTAGTAAGAAACACACAGAAAAACAGTGGTTTTTAAGCGTAAGGCTCAAGCACGGTACTTACCGAGCGATACCACCGGACGAAAATCGTGTGAAACCTGAAAACCCGTCCTGTTTTCGACGATTGTTGCAGAATCTGTCAACAGACTTTATCAAAACGCCCTCTATATGCCCGCCCTGCACCGGCCTAAAATTCGTCTCGCTTACCAAGGCACTGCGATTAACGCAAGTTAGAGCCCCCACGAAGGCAAGTTGAATCGCATTTTAACCCTTTAGTTTCACACGCAACCTCACAAGGGTTGCGTGACCCCTCTCGCCCCAAAAACAGGTAACCAAGTCATGAAAGCGTTGTTAGTTCTGGCACTGAGCAGTGTGTGTTTGACCGCCCTGGCAGGTGAAGCAAACACTCAAGACTCCAGCCAGCAACCGGCCGTTGAGCATTACTCCTACTCGTCCGACCTCGATATTGCCAAGGTGATTTCCATGAGCGAAATCCCGAATGTCTGCGAAGTGGTTCCGGCCCGCATGGTTTACGAAGATTCACAAGGTGTGAAGCACACACTGGAATACCGCGTCATGGGCAATGGCTGCTCCAACGGTTAATTGAGCGCTTCGTTTTTTCAGAGCGGTCAATCAACTCATATGTTTAAGCGATTTAATGTGGCGCTTAACTGCAACTTTCAAGTGTATTCATTGGCATTGAACAGTTGCCTGCCTGCGCCTTTATCGCCAGGAAAATATTAAATGAAACGTACACGTGTTTTGATCCTGAGCCTGTCCTTGCTAGCCGGTGCAGCCTTTGCGGCTGATGGTTATGATCGCACCCACAGCGCAACATTTGCCGAAGACGGCTACAGCCATACCCGCTCGGCCCACTTCGCTGAAGATGGTTATGACAGCACACGCTCTGCCTCTTTTGCCGAAGACGGTTACGACAGCACCCGTTCAGCTTCTTTTGCCGAAGACGGTTACGATCGCACCAATGGGCATCGCTTGAGCTGACATCGCATCGACTCAACGCCCGGTTTCAACCGGGCTTGGTTCGCCACGCAACCTCCCCTCGCCTCACTCAAGCCACCGCGTTTGCACGCTTCCCGGCTTACGTCAGAAAAACTTGCTTTCGAGCAAACCCTCGCCCAGCAACGACTATGCTTAAGTCCAGGCCGATTTAGTGCGTTTCGTCGCCCACGCTAAAAAAATACTGGCTGAAATACCCTGTACAAAAGCCGTATACTGCCGGCCTCCAAAGGGGGCTGCATATCCCTTTGAGCGGGCTGAAAACCACGCAGATCCGGCCTTATGGGCCAGGGAGACGCTGAACAGACAGCGCCCCTTAGCGACAGCGGGCCAGCCCCCGAAGCTATTCATGTTTTTGCGTGCGTACATCGCGACTGCAGCAACATTTCTTAGATCCAAGTGGCCTATGGCCGTGTGCCAACCAAACCATCAGTGTTACCACACGGGCATAGGCCCTCACGCAGGAGACGACACGTCATGCTGAGCTGGGACGAATTCGACAAAGAAGACGAAGGTGAAACCGCTGTCAAAGGTGCCAACGCCGGTCACGCCACCGAAGCCAACATGGACCGCCTGGACGCCGCCGGTGGTGTTGCCGCCCAGGAAGCCCGCGCCGTAACAGCCTCCGACTCGGCCGCTATCAAACGCGCCAAAGCGGCACTCGACACCCTGGACATCGCTGAAGGCCTGGCCGAACTCGAAGGTGCCAGCGCGCGTGTTGCCGTCGACGAAAAAATGATGATCAACTGCCGCGCCGACCTTAACCAACTCGTACCGTTCAAGTACGACTGGGCCTGGCAGAAGTACCTGGACGGCTGCGCAAACCACTGGATGCCGCAAGAAGTCAACATGACCGCCGACATCGCCCTCTGGAAAAACCCGGAAGG
>Ga0302347_1000645_pt1 | contig 51540 bp, 57 predicted proteins | sample PhyWR1_FD_202178 | JGI IMG/M metagenome (GOLD analysis project Ga0302347, IMG submission 202178) | Leaf surface microbial communities from wheat plants in UC Gill Tract Community Farm, Albany, California, United States - DLSL W.R1 (v2)... | ecosystem: Host-associated > Plants > Phyllosphere >... | reverse complement strand
CAGATAAACTTTTTCCACTTTTGCGTCGGGTCGCATCATGACGTGCTGGCTCCGTAAGGAAATCGGGAGCACAGCATCAGGCTTCAACTGGCGGTTTTGAATGTGGGCACGGTGGATCGCTTACGTCTTTTCTGTACCCGTTTTTTCATCCCGATAGTAGGCGATGACCCCGGTATAGGTTTTCTGATTTTCTTCCGCCAAATCTTCGACCGAGTCTTCGGGCAGTTTGCTTTCCAACTCCAGGCTCATGGTGTAGCCGTTGTCGGCGCTCAGGCTGTGCTGGACGTTGCCGCCGTACCAGATGATTGCGTCGATTTCTTCCTTTACGCCCATCAGGGTGTAGGTCAGTTCCGGGATCAAGTCTGGCCGCGCTCGCGCCAAGGTGTAGCTGAGGGTCGCACTGCCACGCTGCAGGCGATTGAATTCTGCTCGGGCTGCGCGCAGCGCGGATTGACGGTCGCTGTAGGTGTGGCGCAAGTCTTTGAGGTTTTCACCGCCGCCGGCAATGGCGTGCTGCTTTTTGGCGCTGTTGAGGTCGTAAAAGTACGCCCGCACACCGTCGTAGCTGTCGCGGTCGGCTTGCAGGTAGCGGTGCTGGTCGCCGTCTTCGCGGGTCAAGGTGATATGGGGCAGGGCGATGCCGGTAACGGACTTGCCACCACCCGCTGGCATACATAGCAGACAACGAGCTTTAACGCTGGCCACCGCGTCGAATTCTTCACCCAGGCGGCTGATCAGGTTGGCGTCGGACTCATTGGCCTGGTCAAGCTGCGGGATGACCATGCGAGCCAGTTTCTGCGCGATGGCCGGTTTCAAGCCATTGCTCAGGGCAATATCGCTGATCACGTCACCCAGGGTGGTGTTGGTCCAGCTGCGTTCTTGTCTGGTTTTAAAGCCCTTGCGCAGGTCTGCCGATCGGGCGCGAAGGCTGAGCGTGTCCGGCGCACCGCTGTGTTCGATTTCGTCGAGGATGTAGCTGCCTTTATCCACCAGCCCGGTGTCGCTCCAGCCGAGCCAAAGCCGCAGTAATGCGCCTTTGGCGGGCATGGCCAGCAGGCCGTCGTGGTCGCTGAGGGTGATGCTCAGTTGGTCCGCTTCAAGTCCACGGTTGTCGGTCAGTTCCAGGCTGATCAGGCGAGGGCTGATTTTGTGGGCGATGCTTTCGCCATCGACGGTGATACGAAACACAGGGCTGGGGTATGCGGCGTCACGCAGCGTGCGCTCGACGGCGTTTTGTACATAACCCACTGCCTCAGAAACAATCGGGCCGATCATAACAACGCTCGCAAAACACTCATGCCAAGGCTGGAAGCGGCGCCAATCAGGTCGAGCTGATCATCGTCTATGCGTTTCAGGCTCAGGGTGAACTCAATGCGCCGTGCCGTGCCGTCGCGGAAGAACACCGTTTTGGTTTCGCTCAGGCTCTCGATTACCCACAGGCCATAGATGCGCCCAGTGCCTTCAATCATCGGCCAGGCCTTGCCGGTGTTGGCCATCAGCCGCAGGGCGTCGAGGCTCAGTGTGGTACCGGCCAGTTCGGGGAAGATGATGCCGGGCAGGGTGATGCTGTCGTCACCGCGGCCAATAAATTGCCGTGCCGGCGCGGCGCCTACCCGGCTGCTGCTGGGGTGACGCCATTCGGTTTGGCGCTGCAGCTCTTGATAGGCCAGGGTCGAGAGGCTGAACACGAACATGCCAAGGGCAAGCATCATGGTGGTTAGTCCAGGTCAGAAAATTGGCTGCGGCGCTTGGCCGATTTTTCGTTATCGATACGGCTCAGTTCGGCGCGTACAGCTCGGGCGATTGCCTGGGCATCCATGTTGGGCGTGGAGTGGATGTTGATTACGTAGTGGTCGTTGCTGCCATAGGTTGGCGCCGCAGTCGGGCTGATCGGTGGCTGCATATCCACGGCCAGCGCCGGTGTGTTGAGAGTGCCGAGGGCGAGTACACCGGTGGCGGTCAGCTGTTTGCTGAGCTGGCTGATGGCGTTCAGCGGGCCTTTGCCGCCTTCTGCCAGACCTTGAGCCAAACCATCCATGGTGAAGTTGCCCAGTTGCGCAAACACCCGCGACGGGCTGTGGATATCGAGCTTTTCCTTGAACCAGGCAATGGTCGAATCGCCGATGTTGTTGATCGCGTTTTTGATCTGGCCCAGGCCAGCATAAAGCCCGTTGACCAAACCGTTGACGATCATGCTGCCGAACTCGGTAAAGCGATTGGGCAGGTCGATGCCCAAATAGCCGAGTACACCGGCAAAGGCCTGGTAGATCAAACCGATGGGGCTGAAGTTGGCAAGCACCGTGAGAATGCCGCCAATCCCGCCATCAAAGCCCGCTTTGATCTCTGTCCAGGAGCGGTCAAAGTAGGCTTTGACCGCATCCCAGTTCTTGTAGATTAGGTAGGCACCGATAGCCAGGGCCGCTACAACGGCGGTGATTACCAGAACAACCGGGTTGGCTGATAATCCCCATAAAGCGATGCCTACGGCGCGAAGGGCCATGATAAAAGGCCCGATCATCATGCGGCCAAGCATCAGAAGGCCGGTTGCAAAGCCTCTCAGCAAACCGATGATGCCAGGCAGGCGAATGCCCACTGTAGCCAGTAGAAACCGCAGGCCGATGATGGGTCCAAGAATTCCCGCAATGCCGATGGCCAGAGTGCCGAGGGTAGCCATCAAAACAGAGAAACTGCCAATAGTGATGACAATGGCTTTGCTCATGAGAGGGTTTTCTTTCAGAAACTCGCCAACGGCATGAAGTAGTTGGCTGATGTCGGCAGCCATGTCTCTTAGCCAACGGTTGTTTTTATCAAATAGCTCTACCGAGATATTCTCTAAGGCCGCATGGAGCAGGGTCATATCGCCCTTTAGGTTGTCGAGCTGCGTTGCTGCAACGCGAGCAGCCTCTCCGTCTGAGTTGTTTAGGCTTTCGCGCATAGTTTGAAACTGGCCTGTTTCCACTGAGCGCATTAGGGTGCCAAAGCTGGTGACTGCGTATTGTCCTGCAATGTCTTTAAAGATCGCTCCGCGCTGAATATTGCCCAAGTCTTTAGTTTTGATATTGATGTCTTGGAGAATGTCGAGCATGTCCCGCATGTTGCCGGAATTGTCTTGAGTTTTAATGCCCAGCTTTGAAATCGCCTTTGATGTGCCTATCCGGGTGAGTACGGAGCGCATGGCTGTGCCCGCCATGCTCCCTTGAACACCTGCGTTACCTAGCAAGGCAGTGGCTGCGGTGACTGTTTCGAGGCTTTGGCCATATTCACGGCCAACTCCGGCGCTGTATTTCAGCGAGTCACCCAGCATTCGGATATCGACGTTGTTCCGAGTAAATGCAGCTGTTAACACGTCCGCAACGTTGCCCATTTTTTCTGCGGGGATGCCCATTGCTGTTTGAATGTTCGATGCAATATCAGCGGTATCACCCAGCTCCATATCACCTGCAGCCGCCAGGTTGAGCATGCCAGGCATTGCGCCGAGGATTTGTTGCGGGTTGTAGCCGGTTCTGCCCAAAAAGTACTGGCCCTGGGCAACTTCGCTGTCTGTAAATTTGCTGCTCAGAGGTAGCGTTCTTGCCTGGTTACGCAGCGCGATCATTGCATCGCTATTCTTGTCTGCCACGCGTGTTACGGCTTGGGTCGAAGACATGATTGCGTCAAAGTTGTAGCCGACACGCAGCATGGATTGGAGCTTTTCTCCGGTATACATCCCGGTCGCACGCGCAGCCATGCCTGTGCCGGCTACGGCGGCTGCCGTTTGTATGCCCTTGCTGTAATTGCTTCTGGCGCGTTTCTGCCGTTCTTGTTGCGCGGTAAGTCGTCTGAGGCGTTCAGTTTGCGCAGTCAAGGCGGCATTGGCCGCGACTATTTGGGTGCGCAAGTCACGTTCGTGGCGTGACAGGTTTTTAGTGCTGATACCCGCTGTGTTCAGTCGTGTACGCAATGTTTGCAGTTGCGCACTCTGTTGTTGGTGCTGTTGTTTTAGGTTGCTGGCATTACGTACTGCCCGTTTGAAGTCATTGCTCAAAGCCTTGGTTGGCGCGCCTGTAGCCCGGATTTGTTGGCCTAGCGCTTTGACCTTTTCGCGTGCGGCCTTAAGCGCTTCGCCCGTCTGCTTGGCCGCAGTGGTTTGGGTACGCCATGCTCCTACATCTTTTTGCTGATTATTGAGTTCCTTTAATCGATCACGGGCGGCCTTTAAGTTTTTTGCCACCCCGGTGCTGCCAGCCATGATGCGTTTGAGCGGGCCAGTAACCTTGTCGATGGCGGTGAGCAGTACCCTGAGTCTTAGATCATTCGCCATCGGTGGAACTCCGCACCCTGGCACGTTCGCGCCAGTCCATCAGCTCTTGCAGGCCCAGCTGATTCATATCAGCCGGCGCCCAGTGAAAAACCACAGCCAGGTCAGCCATGGCGTCTTCTACGCAACGAGGTATACATCCGCCTTCGCCGACTTCTGCAACAAAAAACTGGCGATCTTGCTGCCGATGGCCAACAGGTCAGCCGGGTCCATACCGGCTGCTTCAGGGGCAGTAATGCCGGGGCTGCTGATGCGCGGGATCACCTTGATTAGGCTGGACACGTCCATATTCAGCAGGTCAATCAGCAAAACGCCACGCAACTCACCCGACGAGGGTTTGCGCAGGGTGATGCTGGTGATTTCGCTGGTGCCGCGCTTGATCGGCTGGTCGAGGTTTACGCAGTTGTCATCGGCGGTGGGCAGGCTTTCAGCGGTGTCATGGGTTTTCATGTAAGGCTCCGGGGGGAAGGGGTTAAAGCAGTCAGACGCCGATGGCGATGCGCTGTTTTTCCAGCATGTCGACACCGCCAACCTTCTCGATAAAGTTGAGCAGATCGATCTCGATGATTTCCTCGTTATCAACGGTCAACTTGTAATAGGTGCAGGTGGTTTTGATGCCGTGTTCGGTGTCTTCGCCGGGCTTGGCATCGCCCATTTCGATGGACTCATGACGCCCGCGCACAGCGATTTCGACGGTGCTGGTTTCCCCCGTGTCGTCCTGTTGGAACGCGCCGGAAAAACGCAGGGCGACGGCGGAGGCGTTGACCGCGCCGAACTGTTTCAGCGAGATAAGATCCAGGCCGCCGGTTTTCCAGTCGAACTGCAGGCCATCGTCGGCCATGCCCAGGTCAGCCTTGACGCCGCCGTTCATGCCGCCGCCGCGATAGCTTTCCATCTTGCGGGCCAGCGCTGGCAAAGTGACGGACTTGACCACGCCGAGGTAGCTGTTGCCGTCGTTGAACAGGTTGAGGTTTTTAAGCTTGCGAGGTAAGGCCATGGCACGGTTCTCCGAGGTGCGGGCACGGGGTTGGCTCCCCTTGCGGGGAGGCCCGGTTTAACGGTTGATCTTGCTGGCGAAGTCGATCAGGTAGCGGTCGGTGATGCGTTGACGCAGGGTCAGGTCTTCCAGCGGCGGTACCGGGGTGTAGTCGTAATCGAGGTAGAGCTTGCCGGCCTTGAGCGTGTCCTTGTCGTTGATCTCGTCCGGGAACCAGCAACTGCCGCCCATCAAATAGCCCTGGGCAATCAGCTCGCGAAACTTGGCATTGATGCCCTCAACAATGTCGCGCACCAGTGAGGCGTGCATGGGTTTGTCCACCGCCCACATGTGCGCTTCGGCGATGGTGTCTGCGAGGATCTGCGCGGTGCGGGTGTAGTTTTCAAAGGCAAACAACGGGTCGTCGGAACAGGTACGGCTGCCCCAGAAGCGATACCCGCCCTCGTTGATCAGCGTGGTGACTTCGTTGCTGTTGAGGTAATTGGCATCGGTGGCCGGGTTTTGCAGATCCCAGAACACGTCGGCGCTGATACCGGTGACACCGTTGACCGCGACGTTGGACAGGGTTTTGTGCCAGCCCACCTCCTGATCGATCTTGGCGCGCAAGCCCAGGGCGCGGGCAACAGCAGACGCGACGGCGGTTTTGCTGGTGGTGGTGTCGAAGTTAAGGAAGTCCGGCCAGATCACCATGACTTCGCGGGCGCCGAAGTTCTCGCGGTAGGCGACCACTTCCTCTTTGGTTTTGCAGGCCCAGGCGCTGACATAGACGAAGGCACGCAACTGCTGGGCAATGCTCACCAGTGCGGTGGCTACCGGCAAACTGTCCAGCCCCGGTACCCCCAGAATGCGCGGCACCATGCCCAGGCGGGCCTTGGCAGCGAGCAGGGCTTTCATGCCGGTGTACTTGCCGTCGGCCGTGGTGGTGCCTATCAGCGCGCTGGTGGTTTCGGCCTCGTCTTTGCCTTCCTTTACTCGCACCACGATGGCGTAGGGTTTGGTCTGGTCGGCGATTGCTTGCAGGCTGACGCCGAGGGTGCCTTTGACCCCGGCTTTGCCGACGGCGGTTTGTACGTTGGTAATCAGTACCGGCGTATCCAGCGGAAAGAATGCCGCGTCCGCGTCTTCGGCGGTGCAAACCATGCCGATAACGGCGGTGGGGATCGTGCGAATGGGACGGGTGCCGTCGTTGAGTTCGATGACTCGCACGCCGTGGAGATAATCGGCCATGGGTGATGCCTGCGCAGTGGAATGACACTGCACAGGCTGACGCGCGCATGGCGATTGGGCGAGGACCAAGGGGTGTAGCCAGGCTGGCTACAAGAAAGTGCGGGCGGGTAGCGACCTGTCTATCGAGAAGAAATCATGACTTGGCTGGCAAATCTTCAGGCCACGGAAATTGCTCCTGGATCTCACGAAAGCGGGTGATGGCCTTCTCGCGAATAGCCTCCCAGCCGGGTTCGTTCATGGTCTGCATGCGGGCGGCTTCGGAAAAGAATCGGTCAGACCCCGTCTCGATATCTGCATACGCGGCCAAACGTTGTCGCTCAACCACTTCGATGCTGGGCGCCGTCTCAGGCAGTGGTTGCTTGGTAATCACGCCGTTGACCAGGATCCAAACCCCGTCGTCTTCGCTGATCAACCGTTCCCAAAGCGTTTCATTGACCTTGACTGCGTCTTTGGGGATGGCGTGTATGCCCTCGATAAGGCGGGCCGTGAGCGTACCGTCCGTATTGAACGTTGCGTATTTCATGTTTATCCCCCCTAGTTGCCAACCGCGATATAGCAGAGTCCGGCAGACCCAGTTACACCGTTGTTCATCGTTTTAAACCACTTGTCACTCACCGCACCTGCAGAGCCGCCCACACCATCACTTAAATACACCACGTAGTTGTTTCCGATAGCGGCATTGTTATACGCGCCTACAACCACTGACCCGAGGCTGTTGGGAAATGGGATGGGAAAGTAGGTCTGATTGACCGCGGAGCCTTGTAAGGTCAGGCCCGCATGCCACTGCACGATCCAGCCGCCGAGCCAGGTCGGGAATGCGATATAGCCAGGCGAGCCAATGTGGGTTTGGAAACCGAAGCGAAGCTTCTTTGGCGTGACGATGGTGCTGTCATCTGTTCCGGTATTTACTTGTTCCTGCGCTGCGATTTTCGCCATGCCCAGTAGTTTCTCGGTGGCCTGAACCACTTGCTTTGCAAGGGCCTGTGCCACTCGCAACGCGGTCATGGGTTTAGCGTTGTCAGCCCCGGCCTCAGCTTCTTTCTGTGTGGCGGGTTCAATCTCGTATTCTTTAAGCGTTGTCGGGTTATTGCCCGACTCCACGATACCCCGCTCTGTGATCGTGACCTGACGGTAGCTGCCCGGTTGGCGGGTTTGTGGCAGCACGTTGATGATTGAGTCATCCACATATTTACGGGTCGCCAACACTACCGAAGGATCGATCTTCAGCAGCACATTGGCTGCGCTGGAAACGATGAAATTCATCCGCACCACTTGGGTACGCCCTGAGCCTTGCGACAACACCGGTTTGTAACTGGGCGCGCAGTTAGCCACCGCCACCAGATCACCTTCCGCGTCATACAAACCGATCTCGCGTATCCACCAGCCGCCCTCATCGGAAGGGATGATCTGTTCAGCGATCAGAATGTTGGTGTTGGCCGGGTCAATCGACAGCTGGTTCAGTGGCCGGCGACGGCGCTCGTTGATCAGCTTGGTCTGGGTGCGATCGGGTACAGGGTCGGTGCCGTTGGCATCCCCCACGCCCAGCTCGGTCAGCTTCCAGGGGATGCCCAAGGCATCCGCGTTGGCCTGTTTGGCCTCGCCAACTGCCGTAAGGATCGCGAAAAATTGCGAGTTCGTATCGATCATGGGTAGATGTCCAGGGTATCAATGGTGTGTTCGCGGCCCACAGCGCCAAAGCGCCCGGACACCTGAATGTCGAGCAGCACCGGTGGGTAAACGTCGATTTCGTCGCCGTCCGTGACGCTGGCAAACAGATGAAGGCTGCCGGTACTTTCCAGGCTGATAGCCAGGCCAGTGAGATGGCGGCTGCGAGGTTTGGCGTCATCGATCAGGAAGGTCAGCTCCTGATACATCTCTTCGGTGATACCGGTTTCGAGCACGCCGACCTTGAGCGCGAAAGTACCCGGCACGCCTTCGGGCGCGGTCTGCCACCACTCGATAATCTCGATCAGATAGCCCAGCGGCTCCACGACCCGGCGCAAGGCGCCAATGGTGCCCTTGCGCGAGTGGATGAAAAACGAGGCGCGGATCGCGGCGCGCTTGGTGGCATCCGACCAGTTGCCATCCCAGCGGTCGACCGACAAAGACCAGGCCAGATACGGCAGCAATAGCGTGGGACAGGTGTTGGGATTCCACAGCTGACGCAACGGAATAGGTACCCGCTGAATCTGCGCCAGTGCCTGGGCCGCATGCCGCTCCAGATCGCAGGCATTGCCCGGCAATAAGGACTGTTCCCTCAAGGTTCACCCCCCAGCGACAAGGCGACGGACGTACAAAAGGGCGCTTGATAGGGCGTAGCTTTGATATCGACCCAATCAAGCAGCTCAACCTTGCGCACACCTTCGATATGCAAGGCCGCATGCAGGGCTGACTCCGACACCTCCATGCCCAGGCGTCGGCGCTGATGCACATAGGCCAGCAGGCGCTGTTCGGCAGCGGCAAGTATCGGCTCGGATTCGGGGCCGGTGGTGTTCAGGTACAGCTTGGCGTTGACCCGATAATTGAGAATGTCAGCGCCCTGTACCGTCAGGCGATCCGCCACGGGGCGGCGGTCATCGTCACTGAGATAGGTTTTGACGATGTCCAGCAGCGCCGGGTCGGCGATGCCATCACCCAGCAAGGCTTGCACCGTCACGATCACCACGGCCGGGCTGGGGCTTTCGGCGGTGGCGTCGGCCACTCGGCCATCAGCGGCACGGGCGTGGAAGATGTAGCTGTTACGCGGGCCGGCCGTGCTCAAACCTTCCCAGGCCATCTGCGCCCGCTCACGAAGGCTGTCGTTGTTTTCCATAACCCGAGTCAGGGGAGGGCTGGCGTTGGGATTACCTTCTTGAGTCACCAGGCGTTTGACGTTGAAGTTGGCCGCGAGATTGTCCAGATCGTTATCGGTAGCTTGCGACAACATATTGGCCACTGCCGCCTCATTTACCCGCTGTCGCCAGAGGGTTTCGCGGTAGGCGTTCTCCTGCAGCAGCTTGGCCAGTGGCTCCGACTCCAGCGCAAGCCGCGCTGCAATCATGGCCTGCTGCTCAATCGGCCACAGACTGACCATAAACGCCTTGCGCTCGGCCAGGATCTGCTCGTAATCGATCTGCTCCACGATTTGTGGTGCAGGCAACAGGCTGAGGTCGATGGCGGCAAAGGTATTCATGCGCCGCCTCCCAACTGCAGGGGCAGGCTCATGCTCAACGCCTGATTACGGTCGAGAACGCGGCCTTCAATATCCATCACGACCTGGCCCTGCAGGGTGGCACCTTGAAGCTGAATACGAGTGAGGCTGACACGGGGCTCCCAGCGCATGATCGCCATCACACTGGCGGCATACACCCGTAAGCGTGTGGCGTCGTTAAACGGTTGGTCCACCAGCTCTGGCAGCAGGCTGCCGTATTCACGTCGCATTACACGGGTGCCGAGGCGAGTGGTGAGGATATCGCTGATGGACTGGCCGATATGCTCGAGCGTACCGATTGCGGCGCCGGTTTCGCGGTTCAATTTGGCACCTCCGTTTGTGCACTGCCTTTCATCACGCCACCGTGGATGTGCTTGACCAGGCTGATGCCTGCGGCCACCACATCCACTGAAACGCTGACTGTACCGGTGACGGTTTGATTGCCGGTTTGGGTGTAATCGCCCTGATGGGTAATGGGGCCGACGATAGAGATGCCGCCTGTGCTAACCAGATTGGTGGTGCCGCCGTCTGCCAGCACCGCGTTTAAATGGTGGGCCAGGCTGTCGTACTCGATCACCGTGCCGTCGCGGTAAGTACGGCGGTGCAAGCCTTCGCGCTCGCCGTTGGCCGGGTGCGCGGTGCTGTAGATGCCGGTGAGGGCGATGCCGTTGGCGAGCTGGCCAGAAGGGCTGAACAGGATCACCTGCTCGTCTACGGTGGGCGGGTCCCAGTCTGTATCGGCTCCGGCGCGCAAGGCGATCCAGGGTAGCCAGCCGGTCAACAGGTCACCGGTTTTTACACGCACGCGGGGAGGCTTCATCTGGGTTTCGGCAATGGTGCCGAAGCGGATGAGGTTTTCGATCATGCGGGCGAGGGCGGGGAGGTTGTTCATGGCGTTGATGGTAATGACGCGCGAGTGAGTAGGCGCCAAACAGGCTTTGTATTTAAGCCTCTTACAGGTCGATGATACAGATGGGGTCTAAGAGGGGAGTAGGTGATTTTTAGATCATTTTTTTCGAAATTTTAGAATGCAGTGATGCTTTATTTTCTAGGGGGTGTCAAAATGCCATTAATTGTAAGGAAGATTTTTAGCTGTGGTTGAATTAACTATATAAAGGTGGGTTTTGAATGGAGTCAGTAATAGCATTCTTCAGCAGTCCGATAGCTTTGACTATAGGGTTCGTATCTTCAGTAATTGGTATATTGGTTTTTTTTGGCTCTTGGTTCAATAGAAGAAAAGTGCGTGTCTATAAGGGGGGGCTCAACGCTGATTTTGTGAGATTTATAAACAAAAATAATGGGTCTGTATTTAAGCTCTGTATTAATTTGAGTGAGCAGGAAAGCGTTGAGTTGGCTAGTTGGGCTGGGGGTGAGAGGCCTGAGGAAGTGTTGTTTTTTAGTATCCCCCATGATGAAGTGGGTACCGAAGTCGGGTTTTTTAATAGGGATCCTGAAATCCACTGGAATACCCGCTTCTGGGATAGGGTTCATACTGAAGGTTTTTTCAAAGTTCACAGTACTCAAGGACCTTACCAAGGGTGGATGTCAATGACTCTGAAAGGAGTTGGTCATGAGCATATTTCTAGTTAGGTGTGTGGTGGTGAAAGGGCACATGAGGCAAGAGGGATAGTGGTGGTATGTGTGATCTATAGCGAGATGCTTAATTTTTTAATGGGCGGGGCGGTTGTTATGTCTACGGGGTTTGTACGACGTAAATGGGGTTTTAGATGAGTTTAATTTTTCGAGATTTTGCTGTAATTATAATATCTATTCTGTTGTTAGCTGTTGCGGGGGTTGTGTCAAGTTATATTGGGTTGTATGGTTCGCTATTTGTGCTGAATGAAAATCAGATATTGTATTTGTTTTCAAGTTCTCCGCAGGTATTGGCTGGAATCTATGGGTTAACGCTGACGGGATTTATTTTTTTCCGGACAGAACTCGATCGAGACGTACTGCGAGATGCCACTTTGGTAGAAGTTGTTGATTTGTTAAAGGTTAAGTATTATAGGTTGTTGTTGTTTATTACTATTCTCGTAGGTGTGGCTGTCGCTCTTTGTAATTTGGTTATGGCTTACGAAAGCTCGGGGGACTTGGTGGTGTTGTCCGTCTTTATGAATGTAGGGCAGTCGACTTTTGTAGTAACTCTTCTTGTGATTGGATATTTTGTATTCAATGTGATTTCTCCTGATAGGTTCAAAGCTGCAAGCCGAGAACTTCAACATATCGTGGACCCTGGTGATAAAGGCGATGAGCCTTCACGTGGGAGTTTGAGCGATTTCTTGCGAGAATATAACTCTATTGAAGGCTTGATGCAGGAGTGGGGTAAAGAGTCTGAGGTAACCTCGGGGTCGCCCTCATTGAGTATTGATAAGTTTGGGAGGAGATATATATCTAATGCTAGGCTAGCTGATATGTTGTATCGAAGTGAAAAGATTGATTTTGAAATGTTAAGCAGATTGAAGAAGCTTATTACGTTGAGAAATACGATAATCCATGGGGCTGATCCAGTTGTTAGCCTTGCTCTAGTGGATGAGGCTCGAGAGGTTAATTCGGAACTGGCGATACTACTAAAAAAGTAAGCGTAATGTTGTGGGTGTTCTTGTTATAAATATAGCAGGTACTAGTTTTTACCATGCCGGGCGGTGTTAGTTATGAAGCAGCTTTGGGCCTGGCGTAAGACTCGTTACTCTGCCTGGGTGTTTCGGAAAGCAAGGCCGTGAATGGCTAGAGTGGATTGCCGCGCGATCTCGTGTTGTAGGTGGTGCATTTGGTGGAGCTGGCTAAGGCTTATTCGCTCCCTTTTCGGCAACACATTGCCAGGTTTCTGATGCATCGCTCAGGACGTCAGGTGAGCTAATAGCCCATCCCGAATTACCTCAAAATCCATCGCGGCAAACCCCAATACCTCCCGCTGCTGGTATCGAACTTGCGGGGCATTTGCCTCGGCCCGGTCTTTCAACCCGTACTGATGCACCCGTGCAATCCGCGCTACACGCCCGGTAAACCCTACGGTGATCGACTGCCCATCGCCCTTGGCCTTCATATAGCTGGCCTTGGGCAATTTCTGGAACATATTCGACTGACGCTTGATTCGTCCTTTTTTGCCCTTCAAATCTCGTGGCTTGCGTGCCGCGTAAGGGCTGCCGTCTGGATTACGCTGCTGTTTAACCCGCTGCTGCTGGCTACGGCGCAGCTTCTGCGCCAATGACCGAGCCAGTTTGCTCCGTGCAGCCGGTTCCAGTTTGCTGAGCAGTACACCGGCCCAGTCTTCCAGCGCTTCCAGGTCATTGGCCATCTGGGATTATCCATTCGCCGTCGAGACCCAGGCTGCCGGGGCGCCATTCGGGGTCGAGGTAGTTGGCGACCCGCTGCGGCTCGCCGGGGTGTTTGACGGTGGTGTTGCCGGCAGCGTCCTGGCCAACCACCACACGCTCGGTCAACGGCAGGCGGATGCTGAGATCGACCTTGCTGTTATCCAGCACATCCGCCTCAAACTTGATGCCCTGTGCTGACTTGTCGAGGTTTTCCAGCAGTTCGGACTGGTTGACGCTGACCCAGCCCAGCAGCGGCAGCATCACGCTGTCAGGGTGCCCGGCGTAGTCGGTGAGGATGATTTGCAGGTCATAGCTGTATTCAAACGACAGGCTGGCCGCTGCAGTGCAGCGCACTTTGCCATTGTCGATAAAGATGAGTAGCCGATCCGGGTCATGTTTGAGTTCGGCAATGGTGGCGAGCAAGTGGGCGCGAAGGCTGTCGGGCTTATTCATGGGGTGGCCTGCTGCTGTTTGAAGATCATGTCGACCTGGGCCGCGCATTCGGCCCATGCCGCTTCGGTGCGCTCCTGATCGGTGAGCAAGTCGCCGTTATGGCTCGGGCGAGTCGCCGGTAGTTGGCACGGCACCACCGCCGGACAGCCACTGACGATAAACGTCGGCGCCGGTAAGGGCGGGGCGCTCGCGCAACCGGCGAGCAACGTCAGGCAGAGGCTGGGCAGCCCAATCACGCAGTACAGTGTTTTCACGTTTAAGCACCTCGATCTGTTGCTCGCGCCGGATCAGGCCTTGACGCAATTGGTCGTGTAGGCTGCGCAGTTGGCTTTGGGCCTGACGCTCCTGATTCAGGGTGTGGCGCAGGGTGGTGGCGGTGGTCAGGTTGCGGGCGGCCTCATCGCGGGCGGTGTTAGCGTCTGTCTGCGCCAGTGCCGTGGCCTGTTTGGCGACAGCGATTCGCTGTTGCTGACCCCAGATAAACAGCGTCAAGGCGCCGAGCAGGGCAAGCCCGTACAACGCCTGGCGCAGGGCGGTCATGCGCGATACCAGCCCAGTTGGTTCATGGCGTCGATGTCCAGATGTTCGACCGGGCCACGAATGATGATGACCCGTGCATCGGGTTGCACATGCCGCAGCGCCTCGATCAGGTCATGCATGCCTTCGGTTTCGGTGTTATGCGGCACCACCAGCAGGTCGCCGTCTTGCACGCGCAGGGCGCGGACTTCATCAAGATCGATCATGCCGCCACCGTCTGACCACAACCGCAGTCGGCATGCCGTTCAAAAGCCCGCTGCAGTTTGATGTCGTACAGATTGCGCTGGTAGTTCGGGCCGTTGTAGAGCTTGGCGAAGTCAGCCCATTTGCGTGCTTTGAGGGCTTTGTGCAGCGCCGGGTCGGTTTCGATAAAGCGCACAAAGGCGTCGAATTGCTGCGACTCGTCAGCGCTCATTGCCGCGACAAAGGCTTGCACGCTGGCATAGCCCAGGCGCTGCCAGTGAAAGCCCATGATCTGGAACGCGCCCCAGGAGGCGGATTCAAGGGCGGCGTTGTCGTCGATCAGGCGCGCATGGCTCAGGCGCTGGTGTTCGGCGCTGCCACCGGCATAGCCGCCGGGTTTGGGGTTGACGATGGCGGGGTTCAAGGCGGCCAGTTCGTCGGCGTGCTGCTTGAGCTGGACCGGGTCGTCACCCTTGTGGCGCAAGGTGGCCAGCTGGCGATACATGATATGGCGCTCAAACAGGATCACTGGTTTGCCGTTGTCGAGAAAGCCCTTGCCGTTGGACTCCACTTCGTTGACCGCGTAGACGCTGGCCAGCGGCACGTCGAGACGTTGGGCGGCGTTAACCAGGTCATGGTTTTTTAGCAGCAGTTGGCAATCGCCACCGGCCAGACTGCCGAGGGTTTTACTGCCGGCGACTCCGTCAGCAACTAGACCGGCTTTCAACTGATAGGCCCGCACGGCGGCTTCGGTCAGGTCGCCGTATGAGCCGTCGGCGTTGAGCTTGGCACTGTGGTTATTGAGGTTGGTTTGCAGGATGCGCACCGCTTGCGAGCGGTCGCCGTGGCGCAGTGTGTTCATGACTGTTCTACCTTTCGGATGAAAAACTTTCTGGCCGCAGCGCGGGTGCCTTCCACACCAAGCAAACCGATCACACCGCCGAAAAAGGGGGCGGTGGTAATCGGTACGCCGATCAGGGCCAGGCCGTGGCTGGCGGTCAGTGCCAGGGCGCCGCACAGCGGTGCCTCAATCAACACGCGCCGCAATGTGCCACCGCCATACATCACCCGCAGGGCGGCGATAACCAACGCCAGGGCAGCGGCATAAAGGGTCGGCCAGTTCTGTTCAAGCCAGGTGGCGAGCCAGGCCCAGGTGTCGGGACGTTCAGGCATGGGGTGTTTTCCTTTGTCCAAAGGACGTGGGTTTGAGGTTCTGCTGCGGTTCAGTCCCATAGGTTCACCATGTGCCGTTGCGGCGCAGCGGGCTGGGCGTCGGGCAGGTTGACGAGGGTGCCGTGGGGCAGAAACGGGCCGTGGTCGGCCAGGCCGGGGTTGGCTTCAAGTACCGCCTCGGTAACGCCTGCGGTGCGTCCGTAGTGACGCCAACACAGGGCGTCGACCGTGTCGTGTTGCTGGGCGCGAACGGTGGTGGTCATCAGATCAACTCCACGGTGCTGCGGTTGATGCCGAGAAAGTCGCGCACGGCCCAGCGCAGGTCGCGGCGGTAGTCGTCGATAGTGGGGGTCAGTTCTTCGGCGTTTTTGTTGCCGCTGTTGGGCCTGGGCAAGGCTGAGGGCCATGGGTTAAGCCTCGCTCTCTGGATCAGGTTCAGCGGCGTCCACCGGGGTGATGTTTTCCAGCAGGCAACCGAGGCCGTAGTCCTCAACCACGTAGGCGTCGTTCGACGATTCGTAGTTGCTGATGCGGTTCCATTCCGGCTCTTCTTTCAGGTAGCGGCGGCGGGCCATGAGCTGCCAGTACACCGACAGGTTGGCAAAGGTGGTGATCAGTACTGCGCCTTCGGGCATATAAGGCACTTCGTACAGCGGCAGGCCGCCGACACGGCGTTGCGAGATGATCAGGTCGCTGGCCAGGGTGTTGGTGGCGTCCTGTTCTCTGTTGACCAAAGCCAGGAATTTGTCATGCACCAGTTCGCGCCCGGTCAGCACCACAAGGCCCGGATTGCGGCGATACCACGGGTCGAGCAACTGAATGGCGTCATACACCAGGGCGTCGATGTTTTTGAAGTCGCCGTTTTTGCCGATGCGGATTTTGCCTTTCTCTGCACCTTCCTGAAGCACGCGGTCGGGGGCATGCACGCGGTACTGCTCAAGCCAGCCGATGTTGACGTCTTCCAGCAGCGGGTTTTCGATGCGGTCGGTTTGCTCAGCCGCTTTTACGCCGTAGAAACCGATTTGAATCCGGTCCAGGGCTTGGCGCTGGGCAATGGCGCCCGAGAGACGTGTCTGGAAGTCCGGGAACTTGGCCCAGGCATCGAGCTGGCGATAGGTGACAAAGGTGTCGAAGTCGGTTTTCTCGGCCTTGTACTTGTCGCTCGACAGGGTGCCGATGCTGCGGGGTTCACGGGCTTTGACGTTGGTGTTTGTGCGACCGGCAATGGTGCTGCCGACGCCTAAACCGACTTTTTCGCCTTCTTGTTCATCAACGCCAATGATGTTGATTTTTCCGAGGAATTCGCTCGATTCCTGAATCTTGGTTTCCAGCTTTTGCTGGACGCTCGGGTCGACGTTGAACGTGGCGCCGGCAGACTCGACGCCGTTGAGTTTGGCCACTTGGCCAAGGTAGCCAGTAAATAGTTTTCGTGTGTCGTTGCGCATGGGTGTCTCCGGTCGTGGGCAGGCGTGTGTGGGCCGTCAGGTCAGAATTCAGCCAGTGCCTGGCTGCCGCCGCCGGTTACCGGGGGGCGTGCGAGTTGGGAGTGATCCTGAGTGTTGCCGAGGGTGGTTTTGAGCGTGCTCAAGTCCGCGCTGAGCTGCTGCACTTGGGCGCGCAGCTCGCTGTTGCGGGTTTGCTCGGTGGTGAATTGCTCTCCTAGGCTTTTGCCGTGTTCGGCAATGGCTTCGACGGCTTGGCCGATGGCGCCGAATTCGCTGTCGTCCTTGGCTTCTTTGCGCTTGAGCAGGTCTTGAACCTTGCTGAACAGCTGGGCACCGATGCTGGGTTTCACATCGACTTCCTCAAAAGTGAGGGTGGTTTCAACTGCTTCGGTAAACATTGAGGTCGCGGAGTAGTGGCGGTCTTTGAAGGGGCTGGATTCAGGCTTCTGCGCCGAGAAGGCCAGTACGTCAGTGCCCAAGCTGGCCGGCGAATCGGTCACGGCCAAGCCGACGATGTAGGCTTCGCCCGTGTCGGCAAAGCTGTCGTCAATCTCGATGGAGCTGTAGATTTTTTGCTTGGCCTTGTTCAGGGCGATCAGCTCGGGGGTGGGTTCGACCTGAGCGAACAGGGCCAGCTTTTTCTGGCCGTTGATATCGATCTCGTCGGTCTTGACCGCGAGTACGTCGCCGTAGGCTTTGAACGGGCTGTCGGGTAGCAGGCTGCGAAAGTGCTCCAGCCAGATGCGAGCACCGTAGGTGGCCGGGTTGAAGTTCTTCGCGGCTTGTTCCAGCCAGGCGCGCTTGATGGTGCGTTTGTCAGAGGTCGCGCCCTCTACGGCGACACAAAACCAATTACTGCGAAACTTTTTCATGCCGAGAATCCTCAGTGCGTGGAGGCGCGTTCCTGTCGGAAAAGACGCGTTGCAATGAGGGGCATGGTCGGGACGCGCGCGTGTTGCGGCAACGAGGCGCCCTTGTAGGGCAGGGGGTTACAAGCGGGGCTGCTACTGAGTAGAGGGCGCGGGCGGCAGCATCGCGGCCATGACTACGACCGCTTTGTTACCCATGGACGCCCGCCGCCAATCCAAGTTTTTGTACTGGATGGGTTGGCGCATCTGTGAGATCGCCGAGGCTACGGGCGAAAAAGAGAAAACGCTACACAGCTGGAAGACCCGCGACGAGTGGGATCGGGCGGATAACGTCGAGCGAATTGGTGGCGCGCTGGAGGCGCGGCTGGTGCAGTTGATCCTCAAAGAGGGCAAGACCGGCGGTGATTTCAAGGAGATCGATCTGCTGCACCGCCAGTTGGAACGGCAGGCACGGATTGTCCGGTACCAGGGCGGCGGTACCGAAACCGACCTCAACCCGAACCTGGCCAAGCGCAACAGCGAGCCGAAGAGAAAAGCGGTCAAGAACGAGATCAGCGAAGACCACATCGAGCTGCTGCGTGAAGCGTTTATCGATGGCTGCTTTGACTACCAGAAAGACTGGTACCGCGCTGGCAACCAACGCACCAGGGTCATTCTCAAAAGCCGGCAGATCGGCGCCACTTACTACTTTGCCCGCGAGGCATTTCTCGATGCGCTGGAGACTGGGCGTAATCAGATTTTTCTGTCGGCGTCGAAGAACCAGGCCTACTTGTTCCGGGGCTACATTCTGGCGTTCGTGCGTGAGGTCTGTGGGATCGAGCTAACCGGTGACCCTATTGTGTTGCCCAACGGTGCTGAGCTGCATTTTCTCGGTACCAACGCCCGGACGGCCCAGGGCTACCACGGTAACTTCTACTTTGATGAGTTCTTCTGGACGTTCAAGTTTGAGGAGCTGAACAAGGTCGCTTCGGGCATGGCGCTGCACAAGAAGTGGCGCAAAACCTATTTCTCGACGCCCTCCAGCATGGCCCACGAAGCGTACACCTTCTGGACGGGCGAGCGCTTCAACAAGGGCTTGCCCGCTGCGCAACATATCAAAATCGATACCTCCCACGGCAGCCTGCAGCAAGGGCGGCGGTGTGAGGATCGGTTATGGCGGCAGATCGTCACCATCCTTGATGCGGAGCGGGGCGGTTGCGACCTGTTCGATATTGAGGAAATACGCCACGAGTACAGCCCGGAGGCGTACACCAACCTGTTGATGTGCGAGTTCATCGACGACGGCGCGAGCATCTTTCCGCTGGCTCTGCTGCAGACGTGCATGGTCGATAGCTGGGTGGAGTGGGCTGAAGACTACAAGCCCTTTGCCTCACGGCCATTCGGTGACCGGCAGGTGTGGATTGGCTACGACCCCGCCGAGACGGGGGACTGCTCCGGTCTGGTGGTGTGCGCACCGCCGCTGGTACCAGGCGGTAAATTCCGTGTGCTGGAACGTCACCAGTTCCGGGGCATGGACTTCGCGGCTCAGGCAGCCTTTATCAAAAGCGTCTGCGACCGCTACTGGGTGACCTACATTGGCATCGATGTCACCGGCTTGGGCAGCGGCGTGGCGCAGCTGGTGCGCCAGTTCTTCCCCAACGTCACCACCTTCAGCTACTCGCCTGAAGTCAAAACCCGCCTCGTACTCAAAGCCTACGACGTGATCCACAAAGGCCGGCTGGAATTCGACGCCGGCTGGACCGATATGGCTCAGTCGCTGATGGCCATCCGCAAAACCGTCACCGCTGGCGGTCGCCAATACACCTACACCGCAGGGCGCAACGACACCACCGGCCACGCCGACCTGGCCTGGGCGCTCTTCCACGCATTGCATAACGAACCGCTTGAGGGGCAGACCGCTGCCAATACCGGGCGGATGGAGATTTTTGGATGAACGATCAACAGGCAGGCACTGTGCCTCAAGTGGCAGATGGCAAAGTTAACCAGGCCATTCAGGCGTTCAGCTTTGGTGAGCCAACCCCGGTGCTGGGCGGTCGGGCGGTGTTTGATTATCTGGAGTGCTGGTTTAACGGGCGTTGGTATGAGCCGCCGTTGTCGCTGGACGGGCTGTCCCGGTCGGTGGGCTCCAGTGTGCATCTGCACTCGGGGCTGACCTTCAAACGAAACTTGCTGAGCAAGACTTTTATCCCGCACCGGCTGCTGTCGCGGGCTGCGTTTGAGCAGTTTGCGCTGGATTTTTTGAGCCTGGGCAATGGGTATATCGAGGCGCGGCGCTCGATGCTGGGGTCGACCTTTCAACTGAAACCGGCGCTGGCCAAGTACATGAGGGCAGGGCAGGACGGTCGCTATTTTTTGGTACAGGGGTGGAAGGAAGAGCACGAATTCGACGGGGGCAGCATCTTTCACCTGCGAGAAGCCGATCTGCACCAGGAGGTGTATGGCCTGCCGGAATGGATCAGCGCGCTTCAGTCTGCCTTGCTCAACGAATCGGCGACGTTGTTTCGCCGTAAGTACTACGAAAACGGCAGCCACGCGGGCTTCATCCTCTACATGACCGACCCCGCGCAGAACGAATCCGACGTCGATGCCCTGCGTAAAGCCCTGAAGGATTCCAAGGGGCCGGGCAACTTTCGCAACCTGTTTGTCTACTCGCCCAACGGCAAAAAGGACGGCATCCAGCTGATCCCGGTCAGTGAGGTCGCAGCCAAAGACGAATTCAGCTCAATCAAAAACCAGACCCGCGATGACGTGTTGGCCAGCCTGCGTATACCGCCGCAGTTGATGGGCATTGTGCCGCAGAACGCGGGCGGGTTTGGCTCGATTCGGGAGGCGGCTCAGATATTCGTGGCGAACGAGCTGGAGCCGATTCAATCGCGCATGACGCAGTTGAATGATTGGCTGGGGGAGGAGGTCGTGAGGTTCAAGCCGTATGAGATCGCCGGGGGCGAATAAAGCCCCCGCGCAGTAAACGAGGCGACGATCCGGTGCGCTAACACCGGGCTCGACGCCGAAACACTCGATCTAGCCGAGTGCTCCAACCAAGGCCTCGCCCCACTGCGCAGGGGGGACGAAGCCTAAGCGAATCCAATTGTCTAAACAAGGATCACTTATGAGCACCCCAATAATCCCGTGGATGGGCGGCAAACGTCGCCTGGCAGATCGCCTGATTCCACTGTTTCCACCGCACGAATGTTATGTCGAGGTCTTTGCCGGCGGCGCCGCACTGTACTTTATGCGGCCCCCAGGCTGCGCCGGTTGAAGTCCTCAATGACATCAACGGCGATCTGGTGACGTTGTATCGAGTAGTACAGAACCATCTGGAGGAATTTGTGCGCCAATTCAAATGGGCGCTTAGCTCGCGGCAAATATTTGAATGGCAGAAAATGACCCGGCCCGAAACCCTGACGGATATTCAGCGGGCGGCCCGGTTTTTCTATCTGCAGCACCACGCCTTTGCCGGCAAGGTTACTGGGCAGTCATTTGGCACGGCGACCACAGGCCCAGCCATCAACCTGTTGCGGATTGAGGAAAACCTTTCAGCGGCCTGGCAGCGGCTGTCTGGCACTTATGTGGAGAACCTGCCCTGGCTTGAGTGTGCTGAACGGTATGACCGGCCCCACACATTCCACTACATGGACCCGCCTTACTGGCAGATGGCTGGGTACGGGGTGGACTTTGCGTTTGAGAACTACGAATGGATGGCGGATTTCATGCGCCGCTGCAAGGGCAAGGTGATGGTTAGCATCAATGATCATCCGGATATAAGGCGGGTGTTTGAGGGCTTTCACTTTGAGACGGTGGATATTCGGTACAGCACTGCGAATCAGCGGCAGGGGAGGCCAGAGGTCAGTGGGGAATTGGTGATTATGAATTGGGTGCCTGAAGAGTTGGGGAGGTTGTTTTGAAAACTGTTTTTTGATTTTTATTGCGTAAAGGTATATGGCCGCCGTAATGGCGGCTATTTGTTGGAGTTTTAATGTTGGCCTGTTATTTGTGTCGCTCATACTCTCTTGTTAGATGTTGAAGGCGCAACTCGATGTCTGTGAATTGTTTGTTGATGTTGTCAATGAAAGAGAAGATTTTAGGCTCCAGAAGAATTAATTTCAATTCTGTAGGTTCTTCAAGATTTATGCCTAGTGTATTAAGGAGGGTTGTCATATTGGTGAAGTGCTTTGTTATGATTGCCTTGTCTCCGGGGGTGTAATTAGTGCTTGTGTTAGTTATTTGCTTGGATATGAGTTCAATTGTATTTTTGTAAGCTGTAGATGGTGAAAAAACCGCATTGATAGAGTTTGAAAAAAGAAAGTTGTAATATTGGTTCGGGTTGAAATTTTCGTCTTTTATTCCGGAGCTTGCTGATGAGGTAAATTTCGAAATGTAGTCTTTAAAATCTGAAGATTTTTGATAGTGTTGATTGGCTTTTGCTGCCTTGACCGTGTGTAGGTAAGTCATTATGGCAGTTGCTGCTCCGATGGCTGCAAATGCATAAGTTCCAAATTCTATCCCGATCTTAAAGATCTTAATCGGTTCTTCTAGAGCTTTTGCAGCGAAATTAAAGCAGCCTGGAGAAAAACAGAACTCAAGTTTGCTTTCGTAAGCGATAGTTAGTGCTGTTGCAGCTGATATTGCAATAATTATGGCTAAGATCACAGCGCAGATGATTATAGTCAGTCGAGCGTATTTATTGTAAATCATGTTCGGCTTTATTTTTGGTGGGTTTGATGTCTCTGAGGATTACCCAGATTTTTTTAGCCTCATGTTTGTAGGTTCTTTGCAGCAATATCAGCCTGTGTCGCAGGCGGTGGTAGCGTTTCATGTAAAGTGGAGTACTACAAAAAAGCTCATGATCGCGATTTAGTGTGGAGAGCATCACCATGCATCTTTTTATATCTTTTTGTGAGGGTAGTGGTTTGATCTCTTTTAGGTCTTTTCGATGTTTGTAATATCTTGGGTGTTTAGTGCGTGCAAGTTTGTTGACTCGCCCGGAAATACTTTCATATAGTTTTCTATATTGAAAGCTTGTACGGGCGTTAGGTTTTTGAGATAGGGTTTTAATGTTGTGTACAGCAGCTCTTATTTTTTTGATTTCATCGCGTGGAAGTTGAGGGGTGTCATTGTGAATCCTCAAGCCGTGAATTTTAAATGCAGCAGTTGAAAGTGACTCTATTGAGGTCTTGTCCTCATTGACCCTAAATCCCTCATTCTCAATCATTGCAACAATTTTGTCCTTCGCTTTTTTTAGATCTCGGTCTTGTGTAATAGATGAAACTGTAATGTCATCTGTCAATCTGGTGTAAATAAGCCCTTGCCTCTCTAGACCTTTTACAATGCCGCCTTCAATGTCGAAAAAGCATAAGTTTGCAATAAAGCTCGAAGTGGGAGCCCCTTGGGGTACAACTCCATCTCGGGTGCATATTTCGGCGAGTGATTCGGAGACTTCATCAGAGTAAGAGAAAAGGCCATTAAATATTTTGTATACTAAGTCATATTCGATATTGTCGAAAAAAGAGGTTATATCAATTTTTAGAATTGTTTTGGCCTTGCAGTGACGGCCTGCACAAGAGATATAGTCTCGAGGGAATTCTGGGTCGGAGATTGAGCCAAATAAATACGTTGGATATTTTATTTGATTGAATAGTCTGCTTTTGATTCGTCGCTGAATTTTTCTTATTAAAGGGTGCGGGTCGTATACTACTCTCTTGTCGCCATTTTTTTTATATAAAGAAATTGCGGTATAGCGGTCTTTTGTTTCTAGTGCTTGAATTTTCGAATAGTCTTCATCACTAATGCCTAGAGCTGCCAGCAAGTTATCGACAGAGTAGATAGACTCAGTAGTGAGTTTTTTTGGAGCATAATCTTCCATGGCGCTTCATTGTCCTAGGATGTATCAGTCCGCTGCCGCCTTGCGACGGAAAAGAGTAGAGAAGTATACGTTAGAGCAACCCGAAACTGGCTTGCCTCTACTCTACGAGCGGAGCTAATCATTGAGATGGTATCGTCGGTCCGGATTGGTTTCCTTGCCGCCGCCAGCCCACTTGGTATGACCCTGCATCAGGTTCTACCGCCATATCCATCATCGGAAATAGCAAGGGATCTCGGGATTTATCTGCTCAACTGCTACATATGAGCGAAACGCTCATGCCAAAGTGACATTACCGTATACGGGCCTTGGGTACAATCGAATCTTCATAGCGTAATGGAATAAATAATTGCTTTTTTATTCTATTTCATTTGATTTGGTGCGCAAAAAGTAGTCCTGCTCTGGTTTTTTGGACAGGGCAAGATGTATGCATTTCTAACGATGCTATGAGGGTTCGTTTCAGTCACAACAGCCAAGCCTATCTACTACCCCTTTTGTTTACGTTTCCTCCGCATTGGATGGATCAGTAAAAGTGAAGAGGGGGGACCTTATAGTCTTTCATCCTCTAATTCCCACAAAGCTTGTGTCTATGATTTTAATCACTGCGGTTGGCTCAGATCTGTTGATCAGTTTTGAACTGGCGCGCGCCGTCGCTCCTACACCGAGCATGCGGGCTAAAGAGGTTTTCCCGGAAGAGCTGCCCAATGGCGGAGACACTCAAGCAAACTTTACTTAGTCCATATGCCGGACTAGACTAGGCACGTTAACCAACCGTTGGGAGGTAGCGACATGCAGACCCATAACATCCATGCAGCGAAAACACACTTCTCGCAGCTTGTTGATGCGGCAGCCGGCGGGGAGACCATCATCATCGCCAAGGCAGGTGTGCCTGTGGCCAAGCTGGTTCCTATTACAGCCCCTAAGCGCCGCGGGATGCTCGCTGGTGTGACATTCAACTCCGAGGCTTCAGATGCTCTGGATGCTGAAATAGCGGATCTGTTTGAGGGCAAGGCATGAGGTTATTGCTCGACACTCATATCCTGATCTGGGCAGCTATAGGCGACGACAAACTGCCCAAGGCTGCGGCCCAGCTTATCGACGATGAGGCCAACACCCTTTATTTCAGCGCAGCCAGCATCTGGGAGCTGACCATCAAAGGCGCCGAGCGCACCGGCGTTATTCCTGCTGTGCTACGCAAAGTGCTGTTGGATGCGGGCTACCTCGAATTGCCGATCACTTCTGATCACGGGCTGACTGTAGGCAATCTGCCGAACCATCACCGCGATCCATTTGACCGCATCATGGTTGCCCAAGCGCTTGCAGAAGGTATCAGCCTGGTGACACACGACAGCGCCATGCACGAATACCCTCACACGATTATCGTTTGACCTGTGCGTTACCGTCTTACCAAGCCGCCCCATCGAGGCGGCTTTTTTACAGCTTTAACAAACTTAACTGTAAACACACCTTGTGAGGCTGCCAGTGCCAGCGCACAGCGCTTCTCGTCAAAGTGTTGATAGAAGGTGGTCAAGCTTTGGCGCTACTCATAAAGGCTGTAGGGCTCTCAGGTGAAGGCTATCGGATAGCAATTTTGACGGGCGGGGTAGTGGCGTGCTTCATGCCCTGGCGCGCGCCGTCGTCCCCCCACCTCGCCTGCGGGCTTAATAGGTCTTTTTTTCCGCACTTCTGCACCTGGCTGACAGCGGGCTGAGCTGTGGGTTGGCTTGAGGATATTGGGTTGTCAAAAGCCTGCGAATCCCTGCACGGGGGGGCTTTCATGGCAAAGGTCTTCTGGAGCAACGGTGAGGGGGGCAGGACGTTTCGGTACGGATTCTCAGTGGCGTTGACGGAAATAGGTAATTCGTTCGGCCAGTGTCTCGATACGGTATTGGAAGCCCCGTATTTATTGGCTTTGGCGTATTACACAGAGAAGTTATTTTGAGTGATGTGCAAGGTAATTTAATCGTAAGCTATTGATTTGTAAGGATGTAGGCCTTACAGGGTATTACTTAATAAAAGAGTAATTAGATTACTTATAAGTTACTCAGATATTACTTGCACCGTTCGGCTGTAGCCCTTTGAATCTGGGCGATACCGGCTTGTTGCCAAAAATCTTACCGTTCTTACTTGTTTCCGATGGCGCACCCCAGAAATTCCAAACGGCCTATAGGATTGGCATGAGCAGGTTACCGCTCAAAATCATGAGAACGCTCTGGGAACGATTTACACAATAACGCATGCACACAGCCCCCGGTTTCCGTGGCCTGCAGAGGAGGGCAGGGCTCAGGCATGAGTTCGAATCCCATCGCCTGCGCCATATTGCTACGCCGCAGAGCCCGCCATTGGCGGTAATGCTGTTCACTTAAGCGAGTGGCACTGCTGTGGGAGCGAGCCTGCTCGCGAAAATCGTAAACGGTAGCGCGTGTTTACTAGCTAATCGTAACGCTCTTGAGGCCTTCGCGAGCAGGCTCGCTCCCACAGTTGCGGTCACACGGGCCTTAAGTGAACAACATTGCGCCATTGGCGGGCTTTGTCGTTTCTGGGGTTTGTGGAAAGGCCTCTCAGCTCTTACGCGCCTGCTGCGCTTGCCTGAGAGTCTTTGGCAAACTGAACGGCTGCGGTGATAGACGCCCGGGCTTGGGGGCTGTTTTTCCAGCAGCTCGATCCCGCTGCTGCAGATGCCCGGGCGAGGATGTCATTGATATTCGCTTTGCTGAGTACAGCGAGCGAGTCTATGCCCATCTGCTCAAGGCGGGTGATAACGGTGGGCCCTACGCCCTTCAAGGCCAGTAAGGCAGTATGTTCCGTCGGTGAAAATGGCATCCGAAAACTCCTTTTATCGGGTGAATCAATGATCGGGGTATGCCCGGTGCAGTTGTCTTAAAACACGTCCGACCAGGCCGCTTGACGGCCAACTGGTGAGGGATGTGCTGAAGTTAGAGCAACAGCCGTTTCAAGGCATGCTGTCACTACAAAAGCCCAACGGCCGGAGCAATTAACTTGGCCCCCGCTACCAGTTCTTCTGCAAGTAGTCCTTTGAAACTTTCCTTGCTGCCTTCTCTGGCAACCTCTGCCAGTTGCTCACGCAGTGAGTGAGGATGAGTCAGGCATTTGGGGGTTGCGTTAAGTACCTCCAGGCCTTTGGCCGTCAGCACCGCATCGGTAAGGTGAGTGTAAGGAGATACGGTGCCGTTGATGTATCCGGCATTGATCAGCCAGCAGGTTGTGGCGATAAAAAATTCAGCGTCTTTGCTTGGCAGGCTCACGTGACATTGGTCACTCGTTTCCACTGCCAATTCAACAAATTGCTCTGCGGCCAGGTTACTGGGGACGGGGAAGTTCAGGTACAGCTCCCCGAAAACTCTGCCGGCAAGGTTATTGAATTTATCCATGTTGGAAACGGACATGTCACAGAACTCCGACAAAAAAGCACTGAGTGTGCAGAAAATCAAAGCGGCTGCTGGCTAGAACAAGCATTTACCCATGCCCTTGCACATGGCGGTTGGGCATTCAGTCGCGAAACCTGAGACTACTCTGACCCATATACTCACCGGCGTCACCCCAAGGGGTAACAATCGGGTGCCGGGCCGCGAAAAGCGCAGTCAGAGAACCTTGCCATGGGTGATAGCCAGTGGGCAGTGGTCATGCAGGGAAGGGCTGGTGGTATGGCTAAGTATTTGATTTATAAAAACATACATGTTTCAAGATGTTTCAGTTGTTTTTGCGGTCGAAATCGTTCGATTCAGGATATTTCGTATGTGTAATTCTTTTTGATGCCAGTTTTTCTCTGATTTTTACCTTGTATATGGTGAAAATTACTACTCAACAATTCCTATACTGCCCCGGCGCCTGCATACCGGCACAGTTCAACAATCCTCAGAGTTTGATTGAGCTGCTATGGAGACAGCCGTTTGCGCAAACGGGAAGGAGGTTGGTGGCCTTTCGTTTGCCGTGCATCTAATAAGTCTAAGAATGAGAAAAGTGTAATGAATAAACAGTCGATCCAGATCGCGCTTGCCTACATGTCCGTAGTAATTGGTGGCGGTTTTGCCTCCGGGCAGGAGGTGCTGCAGTTTTTCACCGGCTATGGGCTTATCGGCATCGTGGGCACTCTGGTGAGCGGCTTGATGTTCGCTTTCCTCGGTATGCAGATCGCCCGGATGAGTTCGAAGATGCAGGCGACTTCCCACAAGGAGGTTCTTTACATCCTGTTCGGTGCGCGTATCGGCCTGGTCGTCGATGTGGTGTTGTCCTTCTTCCTGTACGGCGTCGGCGTGGTGATGCTGGCCGGTAGCGGTTCGATCTTTGCCCAGCAATACGACTTGCCTCCACTGTTCGGCGGTGTGTTGATGACCGTGCTGGTAATCGCCACCCTGTGCATGAACGTCAAACGCATCATCGACCTGATCAGCGCAGTCATGCCTTTCCTGCTGGCGATGGTGCTGATCATCACCACCTATTCAATCTTCAGCTACAACGCTCCGATCGAAACCCTCGACGCGGTTGCACGCGAGAACAACGAGACGGTCACTGGCAACTGGTTTGTCGGCGCCTTGCTGTATGCATCGTTCAATATTGCAGTAGGTTTCCCGATGCTGGCGGTGATTGGCGGTATGACCAAACAACCCAAGGCTGCAGCCGTCGGTGGCGTGCTGGGTGGTCTGGGCCTGGGCCTGTTGATCCTGCTGTTGAATATCGGTCTGTTTGCCAATATCAACCAGTTGCAGGGTATTGAAATGCCTTCCCTGGCATTGGCCGGGCGCATCTCGCCGATTCTTTCGGTGGTGATGTCGGTGGCGCTGGTGTGCATGGTCTACAGCACCGCGGTGGGGATGTTCTTTGCGTTCAGCGCACGTTTCGCCAAGCCTGAAACCAGTCGCTTCAAGCTGATCAGCGCAGTCACTGTCTGTGTCGGCCTGGGTTTGAGCCTGGGTGGCTTCAGCAAGTTGGTCGGTACCGTGTATCCGCTGCTGGGTTACGTCGGTTTTGCCCTGATCCTGGCTATCTGCTTCAACTGGGTACGTAGTCGCTCTATCGCCAAGGCGCAAAAAGCCGCTCTGGACGTGGCCTCCTGACCCCATTGCCGCCGGGCGCAAGCCCGGCGGCTGCTTCTGTCAATCCAACCCCTCAAGTATCCCGCTCACATCCCGAACCCTGGCGTAGTCCATCGCCATATTGGCAAGCGACAAGGCATGCACATCCTCGGCTGGCCAGAGCCGACCTGCCAGGTCTGTCTGGTCAAAGGTGTAGCAGGCATCCGCAGCCACTATCACGTCAAAGCCCAAGCAGCCTGCAACGCGTACGCTGGACTCAACCGAGTTGTTGGTGACGACTCCGGCGATCACCATGTGTTGAATGCTGCGCGTGCGCAGCCAGCGCTCCAGCCCTGTGTTGGCGAATGCATCCGGGACGTTTTTTTCGACGACATGCTCATGGGCAAGCGGGGCCAGTGCATCCTGGAACTCGCAACCTGTCTGGCCGGGCCAGAAAACTGAGCCTGCAGTGCGGGAAATATGCCTGATATGGATCACGGGCTGGCGCGCATGCCGCCACGCCTGCAGCAAGCGCTGCAGGTTCAGCTCTGCTTCCGGATTGTTTCTTCGGCCAAGTTGGGGGTTGGACATGCCTTTTTGCATGTCGATGATGATCAGTGCCGTATCAGTCTTGTTAGAAGGCATGGCCGGTCCTTGGGCGGGGAGAGGGGGACCATGCTAAACACAATGCAGCAGCGTGTACCAGTGGGCTACCTGTCGCCATCCTGGGTAAGGGTTTGCGCCTCGCCATGGCTAGTCATCCATTTGAGTAGCGCACTGACCCGCACCCGATGCGTGCTCTCGACCCATTGCACGCCTTCATGGCTGTAATGTTCGATATAGCGGCTGAGTACCACTTCATCACCTTTACCCGACAGGCGCAGGCTTGTTTCACGACAGTGCAGGGCGGCGTTGGCACGTTTTACCAGTCGCTGTTCAAGGATCATGGACGGGTTGTCTGAAGGCATGGGTGAGAGAAATTCGTGGCAGGAAAGAAGGTTGATGCTCGCATTGGCGTCTTGCCCGGATATGTCTGCCTTTTTGCCGCGCTGACACTTTGTTGCCGAGTTGAAATATATGACGCGGCGCGCCGAATAGTTTTAGATATGTGTCCTTACAAATATTAAGTGATGCGCGCCGGTGAGCAGCCTTTTGATCGTGGACGATGACCTTGAGGTCCTTACGCTCCTGAAGAAATTTTTTGTACAGCACGATTATTCGGTGCAAGTGGCAACCGATGGCACTTCGCTGTGGGCGGCGATGGCAGTTCAGCCACCGGACCTGATCATTCTTGACCTGATGTTGCCCGGAGAAAATGGCCTGATGCTGTGTCAGCGTTTACGCCAGCAGTACCCAACGCCGGTGATCATGCTGACCGCCATGGGCGAGTTGAGTGATCGCGTGGTCGGGCTGGAAATGGGCGCCGACGACTACCTGAGCAAGCCTTTCGATGCCCGCGAACTGCTGGCCCGGGTGCGGGCGGTATTGCGTCGTGCCGGGCAGAGTCAGGCGGTGACCGGGCAGGTGCCGCGACCGTTGATGAAATTTGCCGACTGGCAGCTGGACCTGACCCGCCGTGAGCTGCGCTCACCGGATCAGGTGATGATCCCGTTGTCGGCCGGGGAATTCGATTTGCTACTGGTATTTGTCGAGCATCCGCAGCGCATTCTTACCCGTGAGCTGTTGCTGGATCTGGCGCGGGGGGCGGGTCATGATGCCTTTGATCGCAGTATCGACGTTCAGGTCAGCCGCTTGCGGCGCAAGCTGGAGTTCGACAGCAAAGGCGTAGAGATGATTCGCACCGTGCGCAACGTCGGCTACTTGTTCACCCCCAGTGTGACCCGGCAGTGAAGCGCTGGGTTTCAGGTTGGCGCTTGCGCTCGCGCAACACCATCGCGCGCTGGATTGCCCTGACCACTATCGTCGCGATGCTCACAGCACTGGCGTTCAATGCGCTTTTTACCCAGTTGGCAGGGGTCTGGGCTTACCCGCCGCTGAGCGAAATCGGGTTGCTGGAGAAGATTTCCCTGACCACCAAGTTGATCGAGGCATCCCAGGCCCAGCAGCGCGAGCGTCTGGCGGCGGCAGCCACTGACAGCAGTTTGAATATCAGCTGGCATGCCAGCCGCGAGGGCCTGGATTTGCCACAGGTCGCCGATGCTGTGCAGCGCACGGCCACACCTCTGGCGCAGCGCCTGTTCAACAGCCCTGAGCGACGACTCGAAGCCTATCAGCCCGATGACTGGCCACAGAAAAACGGCCACTACGCCTTGCTGGCACAACTCGCCGATGGCTCCTGGCTGATGTTCACTATCCCTGCGCGCAATTGGGGCCTGGGCCAGTGGCAACGCAATTTGATCCTGATTGTGCTGGTGCTGCTGTCCACCGCTCTGGTGGCGTTAATAGCCACCCGCCATCTTGCCAGACCACTGCAACAATTTGCCGAGGGTGCCCGGCGTTTTGGTGTCGACTTTCGCGCGCCGCCCATCGAGCCAGTCGGGCCCAAGGAAATTCGCCAGGCCATCCTTGCCTTCAATGCCATGCAAGCGCAGTTGCAGCACTTCATCAAAGATCGTACCCAGATGCTCGCGGCCATTTCCCACGACTTGCGCACGCCGCTGACGCGCATGCGCCTGCGCGGTGAATTTATCGACGACCACGATCAACAGCAGCGTCTGTTTCGCGATGTAGACGAGATGCAGGCCATGATCAACTCCAGCCTGGAGTTTTTTCGTGATGACGCCCGGCTGGAGCAGGCCACGCAGTTTGATCTGGCCGAGCTGCTGCACACCCTGATCGATGACTATCGCGATCAGTCCATCGACATTGCTTTCAGCGGCCCCGCGCATCTTGTGTATTTCGGTCGCCCGCTGGGGCTTAAACGTGTGATCACCAACCTGCTGGACAACGCCATGAAATACGCCATCGAGCCCGCCATAGAGTTGAGCGGCGATGATGAGCAGGTGATTGTGCGCATACTCGACCGGGGGCCGGGGATTCCCGTTGAAAGCCATGAACAGGTGTTCGTACCCTTTTACCGGCTCGAAGGTTCGCGCAATAAAAACACCGGCGGAGTAGGCCTGGGGTTGTCGGCAGCCCGGGCGATTGTGTTGGAGCACGGTGGTTCGCTAACCCTGAGCAATCGCAAACCGGCAGGGCTGCAAGTGACGGTGGAGTTGCCAGTATTGAAGGGCGAAGGGCTGTAGAAAGTGTCAGTTGTTTACTCACCCCGGCGGTGGGAGCGAGCAGTCTCGCTCCCACAAAATCAGACTGCCGCAGCCACTCCAGCCCCTTTTTCCTGTGTTGCGACATCATGCAGGGAAATCTTCGAAGTTTCCGGCAACGCCAGGCCACCGGCCAGCGCGAGCAGTGCCACAGCCATCAGGTAGAACGCCGGTGACAGGTTACTGCCGGTGGTGCTAATCAGCCATGTCGCTACCAGTGGTGCGGTGCCGCCGAAGAGGGTGTAGGCCATGTTGTAAGTGATGGCTGAGGCGGTATAGCGAGTGCGGGTAGGAAAGGTTTCCGAGAGCAGGGCGGCGGTGACTACGCCACACAACACCGCACCTATCGCCAGCAGCATCACCCCGACAATGGACGCTGCAAAACCGCCGGAACTGGCCATCAGAAACGATGGGTACACTGCGACAATCAATAGGCCACAAGCCGTCACCACCGTAGCCCGCCGCCCGACCCGGTCCGAATACAGCCCGGCCAGCGGGCATATTGCTGCGGCGAAGATCAGTGCGATCAGCGACACCAGCAAGGCGCTTGCGCGACTCAGGCCACCCGCGACTTGCAGATAGGTGGCAAAGTAGGTGGTGAACATATAGAACGACAGCGCCGTCAGCGACACAAAGGCGCCCAGGCAGCAGATGGCCGCGCCATGATTGCGCAGGGTTTCCCGGAGCGGCGAGTGGGCAACGGCATGTTTCTCCTTCACCGCCTGGAACGCCGGGGTTTCATCCAGCTTCCAGCGCAGGTAAAGCCCCACCAGGCCCAGCGGCGCGGCAATCAGAAATGGCAGGCGCCAGCCCCAACTGCCCATGGCCTCGGCCGATAACGACGCTTCAAGGGCATAGGCCAGCACGGCTGCGGCGGCAAAAGCGGAGAAGGTCGAGACCGGCAGAAAGCTGCCATACCAGGCCCTTTTGTCGTTGGGTGCATGCTCCATCAGGTAGGCACAGGCGCCAGCGTATTCGCCGCCTGCGGAAAAGCCCTGGGCGCAACGGATCAGGGTGAGCAGAATCGGTGCTATTACGCCGATAGCGGCATAGGTGGGCAAAATGCCAATCAATGTCGTCGCCCCGGCCATCAGCAGGATCGTCATCGCCAGGGTGCGCTTGCGCCCGATCCTGTCCCCCAGCATGCCGAAGAAAATCCCGCCAAGGGGACGAAAAGCAAAGGCTACGGCGAATACGGCAAAGGTCTTGAGCAAGGCGGCACTGGCATCACCGCTGGGGAAAAACTGCTGGGCGATGGTTGTGGCCAGAAAACCATACACGGCAAAGTCGAACCACTCGACGAAGTTACCGATGGCGGCGGCAACAATCACTTTTCTCAGTGTTTTGGGGCTGACCTGCTCTGCAGATGCGCTTGTCATGCTGAACCTCGACCTGTCATCAGTAAGTCGTGATTATCGAGGCAGCGCTTTACGGGGCTCGCTCCAAAAGTGTCATCGGCATATTCAGCACCGACTTGTCTGAGTATTTATACCTGCGGTGCTGACGTCGGGGATGCCGTAATAGAGCTGTTGTTACCAGTCCAGGCAGATTTTTTGGAAAAGTCCGGGTGCTCGATTATGGTCTGCAAAAATTCGTTGACGGGCATGGGCCGAGCGTAGAAATAGCCTTGCATAAAATCCACGCCGCAGGCTCCCAGATAGTCGCGTTGCTCTTCCGTTTCAATGCCCTCGGCCAGAACCTGTAAATCCAGTTTGAGTGCCAGGTCCAGAATGGAGTCAAGGATATGTACCGACAGGGCATCGGCACCAATCATGGACACAAAGCTTTGATCGATCTTGATGTAGTCGACTTTGAATTGCTGCAAATAGCTCAGGCTGGAGTGGCCGGTGCCAAAGTCATCCAGAGCGATTTTTACGCCCAGGTCATGCAGTTGTGCAATCAGTTGCAGCGCAGTTGGCGTGGGTTTAATCAGCTCGCGCTCAGTCATTTCTAAAACAATGATGACCGTGCCCGGTTTAAACGCCTGCAAAAATAACAGGCAATCATCGACCAGTTCATAACTCTCGAAGTGTTTGGCGGAAACATTGAAGCCGATATGGAAGGGCTGCTCCAGTGCGCAAGCATGGGGAGCGAGTAGCTGTGCCGTCTTGCGCATGATAGTGCGGGTCATGGCGATAATCAGGTCAGATCGTTCGGCCAGCGGAATAAAACTGTTCGGGGTAATGATCCCTTCATGGGGATGATTCCATCTGATGAGCACTTCGCAGCCCATACACTTGCCCGAGGTTGAAGAGATGACCGGCTGTAAATAGGGAATGAATTCATCCGCCGACAAGGCGCGCTGAAGTTCCATGCTCGGTGCCAGCACGCGGCCAAGCATCCAGTAGGTAAACAGCCCGGAAAATATGCCCAACGCCAATAAAAGACCAAGAAGCACCGAGTAGGTATCGAGTATATGTTTGAACAGTGTGCCTTGTGGGTAGGCGGCATACACCGTGAAACCGTATTCATTGGAGACTACGGTTTTGGCCGCTGTTGGATTGGCTTCGTAGGGTGGGGTGTGAGTGACCCCGTCCTGAGTCATCCAGGTGCTGCCCACCTGCAGCGATAAATTGCTGTTTTTATTAATCAGGTGCAGGGCATCCTGGATATGCCTGCCATCGATTCCCACAAGCACACTTTTATTGCCCTGTTGAGTCCTTAATACAAGCACTGATGTTTTAGGCCCCGGGGTGGCCTGATCCCTCAGCAGCAAGCGGCCTCGCAAGTAATTTGCCGGGTTTATCTTCATGCTTATATCGGTGCCGTATAAAGAACTGCAATAAACCTGGTTATCAATTGCAAGGTTTGTTGCGCGCAGAAAACGGTAGGTGGCAACCGCTTCGCGCAGATCCTTGGCCACTTCAGAACAGGGCCGGCCGGCAAGGCTGATCAGTTCATTGGCGCTGGCCTCTGCTTCAGTCAGCATGACAGTGATCTGTCGGGATGCCTCATGGGCGGCATTGTCGGATGTGCGGGACAGGTCTGAGTGGGTCTTCAGATAGACCAGAAAACTACCCAGGACGATGGGCAGGATGCCAATGATAAAAGAAATCAAAAAGACCTTTTTCGAGGAATAACGTATTGCGCGATTCATGGAAATTCCTGCGAGATTCAGCCGGATAAAAAGAGCCCGTGCCCTGAAGCAGAGTGAACTCATGATCCGATATTAGCCGCTAAGGAACTTGAGCAACACCCGTAAACCGTGGCTTTCAGGGTAGGTAAGGAAAAGTAAGGGGGGTGCAAGCTTATATAAGGTTGCTGGCGGGTTGAGGGGGCAGGGCTATGGGAGCATGGCGCTGAAATTTGCCCCGGAGGTTGAGCATGTATTCACTGAGTGCAGTACCCATTGTGGGTAGGGATTTTGCTTTCAAAGCTGCCCTGGCCGTTGAGGGGCAGGAGAGGTTCATCAATGTCGACTTTCGCAATGCCTTGCGTTTTCTCGATGTGCTGACCCGCCAGGGCCGTCTGTTGAATGACGGTGATCGGGAGGCTGTGGTCCAGCAGATAGCCGTGCATATTTGCCTGTGCGGGACATACCGTCCGCTGGTTGAATTTGCACAGTACAGTCTTGCATTGACCAGCGTGGTCAAGTTTGTCGCTTGCTCCGGTACTGATGTGTTCAAGACGGCCGAAGTGATCAGGCATTTGCTCTCGGTATTGGCCAAGGCTAAAAGTGAAGGGGTATCGCTGTATGATTCTGGCGATTCCAGCGGTTTTTCATTGTTTGTACAGCGCGAGTTTCAGCGAGAAAACAAATGGACAGGGATATACGGATATCGCTGATCTGCAGGGCTCAAGTCGGTACGTGGCAAACGCCTGTCAGAATATTATTGATGTTGTAGTAATATTCCACATCTGAAAATCGCGAAAAAGTTATTAAACCACCTTCCAGGCCGCGACGCATAAACAGGGCGTGTTTGATGCTGTTGTCACTTTCAAAAACCGTTGCGTTCAGGGTTTTAAATAAAAACCTGGAACTGTCCAGGTGTTCAAAGTTCACGTCGAGCCGGCGGTTGTACAAATACGCCTGCTGCTGCGGGTTTTTCAGGTTGAAATACAGGTAGATTTCGCCTGCATCCATATTGATGGACATGTCACCCTTGCCAGACCAGCGCTGGCCATCCTCTGCCGAGTAGATAAAGTCTATCGATGCGTAGCACTGTGCCTGAGGCGTATCTTCATGATAGGTGTAAGCCTGCAGTGCGATAAGTGTACCGAACGCCAGAATGGACGCCAGGCTTAACCATAAGGTTATTTTTTTTGTTCGATGAGCAGGTAGTTTGTACACAGCGCCTCTCCTTTGCTTTCCGGTTTTTCGCAGCTGACTAAAAGCTCAGACAGGGTTTTCTTGACATAGTAGTTGGTGCCAGTTGTTCCCACGCCCGGACCGAATACCGCCATCTCGGAAATAATATCGTTAACGGAAGATTTATCTCCCGTCTCAACATATAGTTTTGCATTCTCGCTTTGCGATAAAAGACGCCAGCGTTCAAGCTGTACAGGTTTGCTAAAAAACATATAGGCATAGCAGGCAGGCAGTAAAATACCTAACAATACGCTTGGGTAAAATAGATAGGCGTTGTACACGTGGTCTCGGATGCTTTTGCCTGGTGTGTGCAAAGGCGCAGGAGAGGGCAATACGGAGATGGATTTTGTCAGGGGGGCAGTTTCCTGCGGGTCTCTGTTTATCGATTCCGAAGGCTGTGCTTGCAGGCACGCCGAGCCCGTTTCAATAATAAGCTCGTCGATTATTGGTGGCTCTGCTTTATGCTCTACGTCATTGATGCTGTTTTCGCTGGAGACTTTTTCTATATTTAACAGCAGCACGACGCCTCGCCTGGGCAAGGTTTTTAACACAGACCTGTCCAGTCCGACTTCTGAGAGGTAATGCCTGAGGGTATGAAGTGCCTTGTAATAGCTGCTGTCCGATACGATAAGGCCACGCTCGCCCCATACACGCCGGATCAAGTCTTCCTTATCGGTAACGCCCTCGATAAGGGCTAATAACAGATGCCCCTCGTTGCTCGTGAGGGTGGTTTGCAGAGGGGGGTTGCGCAGTAAAAGCTTGTCGTGATCATAGGTGCATGTGACCGTAGTTAATGCTGTTGAAGTTTCACGGCCGTCCTGCATCTTACTTACCTTTGATATTTTCCTGGGTAAGAAGATCATAGGCAGATGCTATGAGTCAAGTCTGGCTGTAGGAAAAATCCTATTCCTGTGACTGGGCCCTTTGTGTGGTGGGTGAAAAAACAAAAGTAAGTTTGAGTAAGGTGTTTTAAGAGCGCAAGGGAGTGTCAGTAAGGCAGAATGAGGTATTTGCCCGGTTAAATGTTTATAATTGATGCTTGAATATTTAATCGGAAATATGATGTCGTGATGTTTGCCAAGTATGAGTTGGAATGTGTAACTGTGAAGCGTGTTGTTTTAATAATGATGCTTGTGTTTAGTGCAGGTCTCACCGGTTGTACTGCCAGTGACTGGATTCATGCGGCGGGTGGCGTGATGCAAGCTCAGGATGCTTATGATAAAAAGGCGCGCGGTGACAGAATCAAAAGAGCCAATTCCGCTGCCGCGCGAGTCAGGCCTTAATTGGCAAATTTTCTGGCTGCAATCACACACATGATTACCGCCGCAGTCACACCAAACATGCCCATGCTGACGGTTTCATGCAGCAGTGTGGCGGCCAGCGCCAAACCAAAAAAAGGCTGCAGCAGCTGAAGCTGGCCCACTGCGGCGATTCCACCCTGGGCCAGCCCCCGGTACCAGAAGACAAAACCGATCAACATGCTGAAGACAGAAATATAAGCCAGTCCGGACCAGGCCGGGGCGCTGATGCCTGTGAACGAGGAGGGCGCCCATAACCATGCGAGGGGCGCCATCAGCGGTAGCGAGAGTACCAGCGCCCATGAGATCACCTGCCAACCGCCCAGCGTGCGCGACAGTTTGGCCCCCTCGGCATAGCCCAGGCCGCAAATCAGCACAGCCAGCAGCATCAAAATATCGCCTTCGGGGGCCGCTGTCAGGCCTTGGGAGAGGGCATAGCCGACTACAAACGCGCTGCCCAGCACGGAGAAACACCAGAAGGCCGGCCGCGGCCGCTCCCCCCCGCGCAGCACAGCGAAAGCCGCTGTGGAAAGTGGCAGCAGGCCGAGAAATACAATGGTATGCGCCGATGTCACGTGCTGCAGGGCCAGCGCGGTCAGCAGGGGGAAACCGACCACCACGCCGCTTGCCACGATTAACAGTGGCAGCAGTTGGCTGCGTAGCGGTGGGCGAGCCTTGAGCAGGCCAAGCATGGCCAGGGCAAGCACACCGGCAATGCTGGCGCGCGCCAGGGTCAGGAAAACCGGGTCAAACTCCAGCACTGCTACCTTGGTTGCGGGTAATGAGGCGCTGAAAATAACCACGCCGATAAACCCGTTGATCCAGCCGCTCAGGCTTTTTTCTGAAGTGGGGTTTTGCAGGTTGGAAGTGCGTTCCATGAAGTATCACACTCAAGGTTGATTGCGCGATTGCATGCCGCACATCCTATGGCTGATGATTAATGACAATCAAAAAATTGTCATGGATACAAAGGCGTATGTCCCGATCCCGTTACAAATCCCTGGTTGACGCTTTTGCCGTCGATATCCGCTGCGGGCACTTGTCTCCGGGGACGCGCCTGCCTACCCATCGCGAGCTTGCGGCGCGTGAAGGTCTGGCCCTGGTCACTGCCAGCCGGGTCTATGCCGAGCTTGAGGCCATGGGCCTGGTCAGCGGCGAAACCGGGCGCGGCACCTTTGTCCGGGAAACCTCGCTGCCCCCCGGTCACGGTATCGACCAGCCCGATGTGACTGCAGGGATGCTGGACCTCAACTACAACTATCCGTCCGTGCCGGGCCAGGCCGAACTGCTGCGTACTGCTTTGCGTCAATTGGCGTTGTCCGGCGACCTTGAGTCATTGCTGCGTTACCAGCCCCATGGCGGGCGCTTGCATGAGCGGGCGTCGGTGGCGCGGCACCTGCTGGTCAGCGGGTTGAACGTGCCTGCCGAACAGGTGCTGATCGTCAATGGCGCACAACACGGGTTGACCGTGGCCCTGATGGCATTGCTCCAGCCCGGCGATGTAATTGCAGTGGATGCCTTGACCTACCCGGGCTTCAAGGCACTGGCGATCTCGCTGCACCTTGAACTACTGGCGATTCCCAGCACCGAAAGCGGCCCGGATCTTGATGCCCTGGCCAAGCTGTGTCGCAGCCGGTCAGTGCGGGCGATCTACAACATGCCCACGCTGCACAATCCGTTAGGTTGGGTGATGGGCCTTGAGCAGCGCAAGCAGTTGGTAGCGATTGCGCGTCAGCACGACCTGCATATTATCGAAGACGCGGCCTACGCTTTTCTGGTGGAACACCCGCCGACGCCCCTTGCCCAATTGGCGCCGGAAAGGACGGTATACGTATCCGGGTTTTCCAAAAGCGTCGCAGCGGGATTGCGGGTGGGTTTTATCGTGGCGCCTGCGGCAAAGGTCAGTGCTCTTGAGCGAATTATCCGGGTCACTGCCTGGAATGCTCCCGGTGTGATGACAGCCATTACCAGTGCCTGGCTCGATGACGGCACGGTCAGCCGCCTTGAAGCGCAAAAGCGCAAGGACGCACAGGCAAGACAGCTTATCGCCGACGAGCTATTGTCCGGGTTGCACACAGTCCGCCATCCATCGTCCTACTTTGTGTGGTTGCCCCTGTCGGAGGACGCCAGGGCGGATCAGGTCGCGGCGGCGCTGGAGCGTGAGCAGGTCTCGGTCTCCACTGCCCAGCCGTTTGCCACCTCCGCCCATGTACCCCATGCAATCAGGCTGGCGCTGGGCTCGGTGGATATGAGGTCGTTGCGTGTGGGGTTGGAGAAAGTCAGGTGGGTGGTTGAGGCTCATGTCTGAGCCTCAGGGTATGTAGAGCCTGGCTTAAATCCCCGAGCGGCTCATCGGGCTGATCATTCGCACGCCCAAACTCAGTGCCTGGGTCACCAGCGCTCGCATATCGGCGGTGTTTTCGTTTTTGATGCATTGCGCCAGCTTTTCGCCGAGGGTAGGGGCGGTGTCTGTGCCTTCGGGATAGGCGCGCAAGATCAGCAGCCCGCTGTTGGTCAGGACTACCTCGTAAAAGGCTACGCCTGACATGCCGTCAAAGTGGATATAGCCGATATCGGCCAGCCATTTGACGGTGGCCAGGAACAGGTTCTCTTCCTTTTCCAATGCCTCGGGGTTGCTGTCTGCGAGGTTTTTGTAGTCGATAAAACGTTCTGCAGTCAGGGTGATGGGCAACGGGAAGTTGCGGTACAGGTGGCCCAGGATCAAACCGGTATAGCAGTCGAACAGTTCAATATTGTTGGACGGCAGGGTGTTGATCGATTGGACGTTCTTGTCTTTGAGGTGACCGGCTAATCCTTTGAACATGCGAACCTCTGAATGCCGTGACTGAATAATCGTACCCATTGGTATAGCACAGCCATGGGGAGGGAACCTGACCTGAAGCAATTGTTACAAGGTGATGCCGTGAGCTCGGAAAACCCTTAAAAAATCAGATGGATAACTGGCTTTTTAAAATCAGGCTGCTATTACTGTTGGGCGCGATAACGTGCCTATAGTTGGTTCTCAGCCCGTTTGGCGAGGCTATTTATTATCAGGGGGATCGATGTCAAAGCCTGCATGGATGCGCAATACACTGGCGGCGGCTGCTTTATTGACGGTGCTGGCAGCGCCGGCTTATTCAGCGCAGGATCGCACCCTGCAACTGGCCATTGGCGATGAGCCGACCGAAGGCTTTGACCCCATGCTGGGCTGGAGTCACGGCAGTTATCTGCTGTTGCACAGTCCCTTGCTCAAGCAAAACGAAGACTTGTCCTGGAGCAGCTTTCTGCTCAGTGATTATCAAAGCAGCGAGGGTGGCAAGACCTGGACCCTGAAGCTCAAGCCCGACTTGAAGTTCTCTGATGGCTCACCGTTGACGGCCAAGGATGTGGCGTACACCTACAACAATGCTGCAGCCAGCGGCGGCAAGGTCGATATGGGTAACTTCCTCAAGGCCGAGGTGGTAGACCCGCTGACGGTGCGTATCGAACTCAAGGCGCCGCAAAGCACCTTCGTCAATGTCCTCGGTTCGCTGGGTATCGTCTCGGCGGACAAGTACGATGCCAAGACCTACGCGCAAAAGCCGATTGGCGCCGGGCCTTACCGCCTGGTCAGCTACCAGCCGGGCCAGCAGCTGATTGTTGAGGCCAACCCGTACTACGCTGGGCAGCACAACGACTTCAACAAGCTGGTATTTGTGTTCCTGGATGAAGACAGCGCTTTTGCCGCCGCACAAAGCAAGCAATTGGGCATTGTGCGCATTGCGCCTTCACTGGCGGTGACGCCAGCGGCGGGCATGAAGCTGTGGGTGCGCCCCAGCGTGGAAAACCGCGGCATCGTGATGCCGACCCTGCCGTCAGGTAAAAAAGACGCCCAGGGTTATCCCATCGGTAATGATGTAACGGCTGATGTGGCCATTCGCAAAGCGATCAACTACGCCATCAATCGCCAATTGCTCGCCGACCAGATTCTCGAAGGCCACGCTATCCCGGCCTATACCGGGGTTCAGGGCTTGCCATGGGATAACCCGGATGCGGCTTTCAAAGATGGCGATATTGCTAAAGCCAAACAGATTCTGGATGCCGCCGGCTGGGTTGAAACCGCCAGCGGTGTCCGTGAGAAAAACGGTCTGCCAGCCAAAGTCACCCTGTGGTACGCCAGCGGTGATGCCACCCGTCGTGACCTGGCCCAGGCCGTACGTTCGATGCTCAAGCCCGTCGGCATCGATGTCGACTTGAAGTCCGGCAGTTGGGAGACCGTCGAACGCAATATGCACGCCAACCCGACCTTGTTCGGCTGGGGCAGCCTTGACCCGATGGAGCTTTACCACCACTACAGCAGCAAGGCCGCCGGGGTTGAGTACTACAACCCGGGGTATTACAACAATCCGCTGGTCGACCAGCATCTGCAACAGGCCCTGGATGCGCCGACCTGGCAGCAAGCGGTACCGTTCTGGCAGCAAGTGGAGTGGGACGGTAAAACCGGCGTCGGTGTCAAAGGCGATGCGGCCTGGGCCTGGTTGCTCAACGTGCAGCACACCTATCTGACCGATGAGTGTATTGACCTGGGCAAGGGCGCGCCGGAAATCCACGGTTCCTGGTCACTGCTCAATAGCGTCGATGGCTGGAAGTGGACCTGCCAGTGATCCGCGGCTTGTCGCTGTACGTTGTGCGCATGTTGGGCCTGCTGCTGGTGACGGCAGCGGGGACTTTTGCTTTGCTCAGCTTTTCTCCGGTGGACCCGATTCGCGCCTATATAGGCAATGACCTGCTGCATGTACCACCTGAACAGTACCCGTTGATCGCTGCGCGCTGGGGCCTTGATCTGCCATTGTGGGAGCGCTTTTTGCGCTGGTTCGGGCAAATGCTGCAAGGGGATTTTGGTTACTCGATGCTGTATAACGCGCCGGTTTCGCAAGTGATCGGCGAGCGTTTTGCCACCTCCTTTGCATTGCTGTTTTCGGCCTGGCTGTTTTCCGGCATTGTCGGCCTGGCCATGGGCCTGACGGCGGGGCGCTACTTGAATCGCTGGCCTGACCGGCTGATTTCGACTCTGTCCTACGTGCTGGCGTCCATGCCGACTTTCTGGATTGGCTTGCTGCTGCTGTCACTGTTTGCCGTAACCCTCAACTGGGCGCCGATCTGTTGCGCCTGGACTCCCGGCAGCAATGCTGAAACCGCGACTTGGGGCGACAAACTCAGGCACTTGATATTGCCGATGCTGGCGCTGGGTGTGCTCGGTGTCGGCAATATCGCCCTGCACACCCGCTCGCGGGTGGCTGAGGTGATGAACAGCGAATTTATCCGTTACGCCCATGCCCAGGGCGACAAAGGCTGGCCGCTGATCAACTTTCATATTCTGCGTCACGCTGTGACCCCTGCTTTGTGCCTGCAATTCGCCTCGGTGGGGGAGTTGATTGGTGGCTCGCTGCTGGCGGAAAAGGTGTTTGCTTATCCGGGCTTGGGGCAGGCCACGATTGATGCGGGGTTACGTGGTGATATTCCGCTATTGATGGGGATTGTGATGTTTTGCGCGGTGCTGGTGTTTACCGGCAACAGTATTGCCAACGCGCTGTTACTGCGCCTGAACCGAGGGGCGGCGCGCCAGCTATGACTTACGATCCAAATCGCGCTTTACTCAGGCTTTGCCTCTCATTGCTGATATTGCTGGGGCTGATTGCCTACGGTATCTCGATCATCAATATCGATGTCTCAATGGACCTGCTGGCCCGGCGCCTGCCGCCATCGGCCGAGTATTGGTTTGGCACCGACAGCCTGGGGCGCGATCTGTGGCTGCGGTGTTTTCAGGGGATGACCACCAGCCTGCAAATCGGCCTGACTGCGGCCTTTAGCAGCGGTTTTCTGGCGATGTTCGCGGCCAGTTTGTGCGCGGTGAACAAAACCCTGGATTACCTGATTCGCGGCCTGATCGACAGCATGCTGGCGCTGCCCCATTTGTTGTTGCTGGTGTTGATTTGTTTCACCTTGGGCGGCGGCAAGCAGGGGGTGATCCTGGCGGTAGCCTTGACCCACTGGCCGCGGCTGGCGCTGATCCTGCGTGGCGAGATCCTGCGTATCCGCGAGACCGATTTTGTGATGCTCTCGCACCGCCTGGGTAACAGCAGTTTTTATCGCTGGCGCCATCATTTGCTGCCTTTGCTGTTGCCGCAGTGGATTATCGGCACACTGTTGATGTTCCCCCATGCAGTCTTGCATTCGGCGGCGTTGAGCTTCCTGGGTTTTGGTCTGGCGCCCCATGATCCGTCATTGGGCCTGTTGCTGGCTGATGCGCTAAGGTACTTGAGCAGCGGCGCCTGGTGGCTGGCGTTCTTCCCGGGTTTGATTCTGGTGGGTCTGGTATTGGTCTTCGACCAATTTGCACGGGCATTGCAGCAGCTCTGGATAAGGATTACCTGATGCTGAAATTCGACCGGTTCGCGATTGACGTTGCCCACTACCATTGGCTGGGTCACAAAACCTGGCACCCGCTGCTGAGCAATATTTCCCTTGAAGTCCGGCCCGGCGAGCTGGTGGCACTGGTGGGGTCCAGCGGCGAGGGCAAAAGCCTGCTGCTGCAGAGCACCTTGGGCCTGCTGCCAGAGAGCATGCGCTGTCGCGGAGACATTGTGCTCGACGGGCAGGTGCTGGGTGATGCCGCCAAGGTCGATCAGCGCGGCAAAGCGCTGTGTTACGTGCCTCAGGGGGTCAGCGCCCTGAATCCGCTGATCAAGGTCGGGCCGCAATTGATGCGCGCGGCGCGGCTGGGTGGGGTCCAGCTGGGTCTGGAGGATGTGGCAGAGCAACTGCAGCGCTACAACTTGCAGCCGGGGCTGGTGCAGGAGTTTCCGCGCACCTTGTCGGGGGGAATGGCCAAGCGTGTTCTGGCCTGTAGCGCGGCCCTGACCCATGCCCGTTACATCCTGGCTGATGAAATTACCGCGTGGCTGGATGACGAGCACGCCTGCCAGTTGCTGACCCATCTCAAGGGCTTTTGCCAGCAGGGGCGCGGGATATTGTGGGTGACCCATGATCTGGCACTGGCAGCGCGTTTTGCCGACAGGATTGCCGTGCTGCACCAGGGTGAGCTACACGAAACCCTGAGCGCTCAAGCGCTGCGCGAGAACGGCGGCAGCCCCTGGCTGCGGTCGTTGTGGGCGGCGTTGCCCGAGCAGCAGTTCTTTGCCCGCCAGGAGCCAGAATATGCTTGAGGTTCGGCAACTCAGCATTGTTCAGGATGGCCAGAGGCTGTGGGACTCGGTGTCGTTTCAGGTCAGGCCGGGGGAGCGTCAGGGTATCTCGGCGCCCAGCGGTTTTGGCAAGACCACCCTGGGGCGGGTGCTGGCGCAATGGCAGTCGGCGACCTCGGGCAGTGTCAGCGTGGGCGGCAAACCGCTGTCGAAAAAGGGCTATTGCCCGGTGCAACTGGTGCCGCAGCATCCCGAACAGAGCTTCAATCCTTATCGCACCACGGGCGAAAGTCTGCGTGATGCCTGGTCACCGGATGCTACCTGGCTCGTTCGCCTGGCGGTAAATCCGCAGTGGCTGGCGCGCCGCCCGGACGAATTGTCGGGCGGGGAGCTGGCGCGTATCGCTTTACTCCGGGCGCTGGATCCGCGCACACGCTACCTGATTGCCGACGAAGTCACGGCACAACTGGACCCGCATATTCAGGCGCAGGTCTGGCAAGTGTTGCTGGAGGAGGTCAGGCGACGAGAGCTGGGGCTGATTGTGTTCAGCCACAACAAGGCGTTGCTGGAGAAGGTGTGTTCGAGTATCTGGCACCCTGGCAAATAATTGTAGTCGTTGACGAGGAACGAAGGCTGCGATCGGCTGCGCAGCAGTCGTAAACCATGCTGCTCGAGGTTTCAGACAGATCACGCTTCTCGCAATTACGACGATTTCATCGTCGGACGTAGCCTCGCGGAGCTCGTCAACGACTACCGGGATTTTGCTTGCAGCCCATGCAACTCGCAGTATTCAGCCCAGTCCATACCGGCCATTTGCGCGACCTCGCGGTGTACCTCAAGGCGCTGTGCCTCGAATTCCTGCGGGTTTGCACTGGTCAGTTGCAGGGTCAATTCCCAGGCAAAAAAGCCCAGGCGTTCTGCCTCGGCCTCAAAGGCTTCATTCAAGCGTTCCTGACGATATTCCTTCATCGATTGGCCCACTGCGCGAGCGGCCAATGGGTTCAACGTTTCAAGCTCGGCGGCCAGTTCCGGGTGCTCGGCGAGAAAACGGTCCAGAGCTTTTTGATGGTTGGTTCCGGGTTCAGACACAACGATCTCCACGTAGTTTTTCAGGGGTGTCGAAATGCAGGGAGGGGCAGCCGGTGATGATGTACAGCACATCAATACCCAGCAGGGTGATGGCCGACAGATAATCGGCGCGGGGCAGGGTGAGATCGCGCTCATAGCAGCTTTGGGCATGGCGCCCGACACCGCCAGCATCGGCCAACTGCGCCTGAGTCAATTTCAGGCGTAAACGCTCTTTTTTCAGCCGCTCACCGTATGTGTTCATTTACGTCGCCCAAATAAGGCAATAGTGATGATAAAAGAGTAAGGCAAATGGTGAAAGAGGGAAAGTTTTACAGCGCGGCAGGATGCGGTAGGGCACCCTGCCGTGGAGAATGCTTTACAACGCCGATTTTTTCTCGGCTTCCGGCAGGAACCAGTTCAGCAGCAAGGCACAGATACCGCCTGTGGCCACACCGGACTCCAGCACGTTGCGCAGGGCTGCGGGCATATGTGCGAGGAACTCCGGCACCTGCGACACACCCAGGCCCAGGGCCAGGGATACGGCAATGATCAGCAGGGCGCGACGGTCCAGGTTGATGCTGGCCAGGATATTGATCCCCGAGGCCGCCACGGCACCGAACATCACCATGGCCGCACCGCCCAGTACCGGCTCCGGCACGGCCTGAATGGCACCGGCCACGCTCGGGAACAGGCCCAGCAGGATCAGCATGCTGGCAATCCACACACCGATATGGCGGCTGGCAATCCCGGTGAGCTGGATCACGCCATTGTTTTGGGCGAACACCGAGCTTGGGAATGTGTTGAAAATGCCCGCCAGAAACGAGTTGGCACCGTTGACCAGCACGCCGCCCTTGATGCGCTGCATCCATATCGGGCCTTCGACCGGCTGGCGCGACACCTTGCTGGTGGCGGTCACGTCACCGATGGCTTCCAGCGAGGTCACGAGGTAGATCACCAGCATCGGGATAAACAGCGCCCAGGAGAAGCCCAGACCGAAGTGCAGGGGCATCGGCACCTGGAACAGCTCGGCCTGGTGCATGCCGGTGAAGTCCAGACGACCCAGATAGCCAGCCAGCGCATAGCCTACAGCCAGGGCGATAACGATGGCGCAACTGCGCATCCATACCAGCGGGATGCGGTTAAGGATAACGATGATGGCCAGTACCACACCCGACAGCATCAGGTTTTCGCCATTGGCGAAGGTGCCGTTGCCCATGGCGGTGAAACCGCCGCCCATGCTGATCAGGCCGACCTTGATCAGGGTCAGGCCGATCATCAGCACCACAATGCCGGTGACCAGCGGAGTGATCATGCGTTTTACGAAGGGCAGAATCCGCGAGATGCCCATTTCGACGAACGAACCGGCAATCACCACGCCAAAGATCGCCGCCATCACGCCTTCAACCGGCGTGCCTTGCTTGACCATCAACGCACCGCCGGCAATCAGCGGGCCGACAAAGTTGAAACTGGTGCCCTGGACGATCAGCAGCCCGGCGCCAAAAGGGCCGAAGCGTTTGCACTGAACGAAGGTGGCGATGCCGGAAATGACCAGTGACATGGACACAATCAGGTTGGTATCACGGCTGGAAACACCCAGCGCCTGACAGATCAGCAGGCCGGGGGTGACGATCGGCACGATAATGGCCAGCAGATGTTGCAGGGCTGCCAGAAAGGCGATCCACGGCTTGGGACGGTCTTCAAGACCCAAGACCAGCTCGCTGGTCTGAGGCTCGGCTTCAAGCGGGGTTTTCAGAGAGGTCATGGCAAGCGCCCTGGAAAAAAGAGCGCGATTCTACTGGTCTTGGGCCATTACGCCCAGTGTTGGTTGCGGGTTAAAGTCACGATAGGGGCAGCGATATGTGCAGGGGTGGCAGATGCTGTGGACGTTTCAAATCCTGTGGGAGCCGGGCTTGCCCGCGATGCAGGCGCTGCGGTTTGGCAGTTGAACCGGTTTTGCCTGAATCGCGAGCAAGCCCGCTCCCACAGGTTTTGTGAGTACAGTCTGATGCATACAGGGTCAAATGTAGGAGCGGGCTTGCTCGCGATAGCATCACTGCGATTTACCTGGCAGATGCGTTGTGCATCGCAGGCAGGCCCGCTCCCAAACTGTTGTTAGTTGTTCTTACAAATGCAACGCATGCCCCAAAGCGCGCAGCGCGGCTTCTTGCACGGCCTCACCCAGGGTCGGGTGAGCGTGAATGGTGCCGGCGATATCTTCCAGGCAGGCGCCCATCTCCATGGACTGGCCAAAGGCCGTCGACAGCTCCGAAACACCTGCCCCCACCGCTTGCCAACCGACAATCAAGTGGTTATCCCGGCGCGCAACAACGCGCACAAAACCGGTTTTGGATTCCAGGGTCATGGCCCGGCCATTGGCCGAGAACGGGAAACTGGCGCTGATAAAGTCCAGGCCCGCCGCTTCAGCCTCGGCCGGAGTCTTGCCGACTACCACAATCTCCGGATCGGTAAAGCACACTGCCGCAATGGCCGTTGGGCTGAACTCGCGCTGTTTGCCAGCAATGATTTCGGCAACCATTTCGCCTTGGGCCATGGCCCGGTGAGCCAGCATCGGCTCGCCGGTCAGGTCGCCAATCGCCCACACGTTGCGCATACTGGTGTGGCAACGGTTGTCGACACGAATCGCCGGGCCGTTCATGGTCAGCGCCAGGGCTTCAAGGTTAAAGCCTTGAGTGCGCGGGCGGCGGCCGACGGCCACCAGCACCTGATCGGTTTCCAGGGTCTGGCTCTGGCCCATGCGGTCACGCATCGACAGGGTCTTGGTGCTGGCCTGGAAGCCTTCGACGCTGTGCTCCAGGTACAGGGTAATGCCCAATGCCTTGAGGGATTCGGCCACCGGCAGGGTCAGTTCCTTGTCGTAAGTCGGCAAGATCCGGTCACGGGCTTCAACCACGGTCACTTCGGCGCCGAGCTTGCGGTAGGCAATGCCCAGCTCCAGGCCGATATACCCGGCGCCAACCACGGTCAAACGCTTGGGAATGGCTGTTGGCTGCAGGGCTTCGGTGGACGAAATAATCGCCCCGCCAATCGGCAGGATCGGCAGGTCAACGGTCTGCGAGCCGGTGGCCAGCAGCAGGTGTTCGCATTCGATGCGTTGCCCGTCAACTTCCACGGCCTTGCCATCGAGGATTTTGGCCCAGCCGTGGATGACCTTGACGCCATTCTTCTTCAGCAGCGCGCCGACGCCGGAGGTCAGGCGATCAACGATGGTGTTTTTCCATTGCACGCTCTGGCCGATATCCAGGGTGGGGGCCTGGGTCTTTATCCCCAGCGGTGAGCCGTTGCTGTAACGCTGGGTGGTATGGAACTGCTCGGCAACGTGAATCAGTGCCTTGGACGGGATGCAGCCGACATTCAGGCAGGTACCGCCCAGCGACTGGCCTTCGATCAATACCGTCGGGATGCCCAGCTGACCAGCGCGGATTGCCGCCACATAGCCGCCAGGGCCGCCACCGATAATCAGCAGCGTAGTGTGTTGGGTTGGCTGCATGTTCACTCCAGAAACAGGGTGGCAGGTTGTTCGAGCAAGCCACGCATGGCCTGGATAAATTGCGCCGCGTCCATGCCATCAACCACGCGATGGTCGAAGGAGCTGGAGAGGTTCATCATTTTGCGGATTACGATCTGGCCTTTGACCACCATCGGCCGCTCGACAATGCGGTTGACACCAATGATCGCCACTTCCGGCAGGTTGACCACCGGGGTGCTGACGATACCGCCCAGCGCGCCAAGACTGGTCAGGGTAATGGTGGAACCAGTCAGCTCTTCGCGGGTGGCTTTGCCCGTGCGCACGGCATTGGCCAGGCGGGTAATTTCATCGGCGGCGCCCCACAGGTTCAGGGTTTCGGCATGGCGAACCACTGGCACCATCAGGCCGCTGTCGCTTTGTGCGGCAACGCCGATATGGGCGGCGCCAAAGCGGGTGATGATTTGTGCTTCGTCGTCGTAACGTACGTTGATCTGCGGGAAGTCGCGCAGTGCCACGACCATCGCCCGTAGCAAAAACGGCAGCAAGGTCAGCTTGCCGCGGCTGTCGCCCCACTTCTGGTTAAGTTGGGCGCGCAGCTCTTCGAGGGCGGTGACGTCGACTTCTTCGACATAGCTGAAGTGGGCAGCGCGGCGCTTGGCGTCCTGCATGCGCTGGGCAATCTTGCGGCGCAGGCCGATCACCGGGATCTGCTGTTCATCGTTGCGTTTGGCGTAACCACTGGCTGGCGCGGCGCTCGGGCTGGTGTCTTGGGCCAGATAGGCGTCAAGGTCGTCATGCAGCACACGGCCAGCAGGGCCACTGCCGACCACGAAGCGCAACTCGATCCCGGCATCCCACGCGCGTTTGCGCACGGCCGGGGAGGCCAGCGGGCGCTCGTTGGCTTCGCGGGCCACAGGTGCCGGGCGCTGAACTGCCGCCGCTTTGATCGCAGGGGCTGCAACCACTGCAACTTCAACGCGAGCTTGTGGCGCGGTTTTAGGCGCAGCAGCTACAGGTGCTGGCGCTGCGGCAGGCTGGGCGCTTTCACGCAGGTTGCCAGCCCCTTCGACTTCGATGCGGATCAGTTCGCTGCCCACCGCCATTACTTCGCCGGGCTGACCGCCCAGGGCCAGAACTCTGCCAGCCACGGGGGAGGGAATGTCCACGGTGGCCTTGTCGGTCATCACATCGGCCACCACCTGGTCTTCGCTGACCATGTCGCCGACTTTGACAAACCACTCCACCAGTTCAACTTGAGCAATGCCTTCGCCAATGTCCGGCATCTTGATAACGTGCGTACCCATTCAGACCTCCATAACCCGTTTCAAAGCTGCACCCACTCGCGCCGGGCCTGGGAAGTAGGCCCACTCCTGAGCATGGGGATACGGTGTATCCCAGCCGGTTACGCGCTCGATTGGCGCTTCCAGGTAGTGGAAGCAGTGCTCTTGCACCAGTGCGATCAGCTCGGCGCCAAAACCGCAGGTGCGGGTGGCTTCGTGCACGACTACGCAACGGCGGGTCTTCTTTACAGAGGTAACGATGGCATCCAGGTCCAGCGGCCAGAGGCTGCGCAGGTCGATGACTTCAGCGTCGATGCCGGTTTCTTCGGCGGCAACCTGCGCCACATACACGGTGGTGCCGTAGGTCAGGATGGTGACTTCAGTGCCGGGGCGCACAATGGCGGCGCAGTCCAGCGGTACCGTGTAGTAACCGTCAGGAACAGCGCTGGCCGAGTGTTTGGCCCACGGCGTAACCGGGCGGTCGTGGTGGCCGTCGAAGGGGCCGTTGTACAGGCGTTTTGGCTCAAGGAAGATCACCGGGTCATCGTTTTCGATGGCGGCAATCAGCAGGCCCTTGGCGTCATAGGGGTTGGACGGCATCACGGTGCGCAGGCCACAGACCTGGGTAAACATGGCTTCCGGGCTCTGGCTGTGGGTCTGACCGCCGTAGATGCCGCCACCGCAGGGCATGCGGATGGTCATCGGGGCGATAAACTCACCGGCCGAGCGATAACGCAGACGTGCAGCCTCGGAAACGATCTGGTCGGACGCCGGGTAGAAGTAGTCGGCAAACTGGATTTCGGCGACCGGGCGCAGGCCGTAGGCGCCCATGCCCACAGCGGTACCGACGATGCCGCTTTCCGAGATGGGGGCGTCGAACACCCGCGAGCTGCCGTACTTGGCTTGCAGGCCTTCGGTGCAGCGGAATACACCGCCGAAGTAGCCCACATCCTGGCCAAACACCACCACGTTATCGTCGCGCTCAAGCATGACATCCATGGCCGAGCGCAGGGCCTGGATCATCGTCATGGTGCTGGTACTCACGGCGTTCTCCATCTGAATTTTATTGTTGTCGTTCATCTGGTTATAACCCCAATTCCTGGCGTTGCCGA